>Ga0302273_1000076_pt1 | contig 51363 bp, 68 predicted proteins | sample III_Bog_N1_3_FD_198774 | JGI IMG/M metagenome (GOLD analysis project Ga0302273, IMG submission 198774) | Peat permafrost microbial communities from Stordalen Mire near Abisko, Sweden - III_Bog_N1_3 | ecosystem: Environmental > Terrestrial > Soil > Wetlands > Peat | place: Sweden: Abisko... | reverse complement strand
CCGCTGGCGGCAAGGTCGAATTGATCGTCGAAATCACCGGGGAAGCCTGATGCGGTTTCTGAGCAGTCTCGTCAACGTCTGGAAGATCCCCGATCTGCGTGGACGTATTCTGTTCACGCTGGGCTTGCTGGTCATCTACCGTCTCGGGGGCTTGATCCCCGTGCCGGGTGTTGACACCAATGCTCTGAGGGCGTTCTTCTCGCAGTCGTCGAACGACTTGTTCAACATGTACAACTTGTTCGTGGGTGGAGCATTTTCCCATGCGGCAGTCTTTGCCCTTGGAATCATGCCTTACATCTCGGCTTCGATCATCATCCAGTTGATGGGAAGCGTTGTTCCTTCGATTGCCCAGCTCCAAAAGGATGGGCAAGAAGGCCGCAACAAGCTGACGCAGTGGACACGTTATCTGACGGTAGCTGTCGCGGGCCTTCAGGCTTCGGGTGTAGCCATCTTTCTCCTCAACGTCTCGACTTCCGATGGTGGTTCGATTGTGTTGGAGTCGTTCCGCTCTGGCGCAGGGCGTGCGGGCTTTATCGCTCTCACCATCCTGACGCTCACGACCGGAACGCTGTTCGTGATGTATTTGGGCGAGCAGATCACGGCGCGAGGCATCGGCAACGGCACCTCCTTGATCATCTTCATTGGAATCGTTAGCCGCATCCCGCAAGGAGTGGTGAACGAGTTTAAGTTGTGGCAAGCTGGAGAGCACAGCATCTTCAATGTCCTGTTGATCATTGCGATGGTCTGGGTCATAGTGGCGTTCATCATCCTTGTTGACCAAGGCATCCGGAGAATTCCGCTGCAAAGCCCCCGGAAGGTGGTTGGTCGTAGGGAAATGGGTGGAGCGTCCAGCTTCCTTCCGCTGAAGGTCAATACGGCAGGAGTGATCCCGGTCATCTTCGCGTCTTCGATCGTCTTTGTCCCGAGCACGCTGGCAAGCTTCTTTCCGGAAGTTCCTGCTATTCAGGATTTCGCTCGACTCTTTCTGCCTGGGCAGTGGGCCTACAGCGTCTTCTTTGCGACTTTGGTGATCTTTTTCGCCTACTTCTACACCGCAATCCAGTACAACCCGAATGACATTGCCGACAATCTGAAAAAGTCTGGCGCCTTCATCCCGGGCATTCGCCCAGGCAAGAAGACCAGCGAGTTCATCGATTACGTATTGACTCGCATCACTCTCCCGGGAGCCATCTTTCTTGCAGTGATTTCGGTCGGTCCGCAGTACCTCAAGGAATACTTCCACACGAGTTTCTACATCGGCGGCACCAGCGTATTGATTTGCGTAGGCGTGGCCTTGGAGACGCTCCGACAGCTGGAGAGCCACCTCATGACACGCAACTACGAAGGGTTCCTTTCCAAGGGACGCTTGCGTGGCCGGAGAGGCTTCTAATGGCCAAGGAAGAAGGAATATCGGTCGAAGGTAAGGTTGTTGAACCCTTGCCCAACGCCATGTTCCGCGTTGAACTGGAAAATGGACATCTGATTCTGGCACACATCAGCGGAAAAATGCGCAAGCACTACATTCGCATCTTGCCAGGAGACAGGGTTTTATTAGAATTGTCCCCCTACGACTTGTCGCGGGGACGAATCGTTTATCGTCACAAGTAACCGTAAGGCAACGGAATGAAAGTCAGGGCTTCCATCAAAGTTCGCTGTACAGAGTGCAAGATCGTCCGCCGCAAGGGTGTTGTACGGATCATTTGCAAGAAGAACCCACGTCACACCCAGAAGCAAGGGTAAGGGGCACTAGGAATGGCACGCATCATCGGCGTCGAGATCCCGAATCACAAGCGTACTGAGTTCGGGCTCACACATGTCTTCGGCATTGGGTACACCCTTGCCAAGCGCATCATGGAAGCTACCGGTATCCCGGAAGGCAAGAAGATCGGTGAGTTGACCGACGACGAGATCGGCAAGATCCGTGCTTTCGTGGAAGCCAACTATCTGGTCGAAGGCAACCTTCGTTCGTCGAATGGTATTGCGATCAAGCGCCTGCAGGACATCGGTTGCTACCGTGGTCTGCGTCACCGTAAGGGTCTCCCTTGCCGCGGACAGCGCACCCGGACCAATGCACGTACCCGCAAGGGCCCGCGCAAGACCGTTGCCAACAAGAAGAAGTAAACCTTTTTAGCAAGCGAAGTCAAAGACATGACTGAGAATTCCGAGATCCAGAGCACGGTGGAGACCGCCGAAGCTCCGGAGCAGACGACTGAAAAGCGCCGGAAAGGCAAGAAGCGTGCGGATGTCAGCGGTATCGCTCACATTTTTGCCACCTTCAACAACACCATCGTGACCATTGCCGACCAAACCGGCAACACGCTTTCCTGGAGCACTCCTGGAAAGGTTGGTTTCAAGGGTTCTCGCAAGAGCACTCCTTTCGCAGCTCAGGTGGCCGCGGAAGCTGCCGCCAAGATCGCTCTTGATCTTGGCGTGCGTCGCGTGGACGTGCAGGTCAAGGGTGCGGGTTCGGGCCGTGAGGCTGCCGTTCGCTCCTTGAAGGCCGCAGGTCTTGAAGTGACTTCGATCAAGGATGTGACTGGCACCCCGCACAACGGATGCCGGCCCCCCAAGCGCAGGAGGATTTGATCCGTGGCTGTCTATCGTGGACCCGTCTGCCGACTCTGCCGTCGGGAGAAAGAGAAGCTCTTCCTCAAGGGCGAGCGTTGCTTCACTGAAAAGTGCGCCATCGAGCGTCGCAACGTCGTACCTGGCCAGCACGGAATGCTCCGTCGCCGCGCTGCCTCCGAATATGGCACTCAGCTTCGCGAGAAGCAGAAGGTCAAGCGTATCTACGGAATGCTCGAGAAGTCGTTCCGTCGTGCGTTCGGTGAAGCTGCTCATGCCTCGGGCGTGACCGGTGAAACCCTCCTCAAGTACCTCGAACTCCGTCTCGACAATCTGGTGTACCGCATGGGCTTCACGCCCAATCGCAACACCGCTCGTCAGTTGGTTCGTCATGGCCACTTCGCTCTCAACGGCAAGAAGGCTTCGATTCCCTCCATCCGCCTCAAGGTTGGTGATGTGATCGAAGTTCTGGAAGAATCGCGCAATCTCGATATCATCCAGAAGTCGTTGGCCGCAGCTGGCCGTCGTGGAGACTTGGAGTACGTGTCCGTGGACAAGGTCAAGCTGGCCGGTCGACTGCTGTCGATCCCCGAGCGCGCCCAGATCCCGACACCGACCAACGAGCAGCTCATCGTCGAGCTCTACTCCAAGTAAGGGAGCCTCCGCATGAAGTGGAAAGCGTTGCAGATGCCCAAGGGCGTCGTCAAAGAGAGCGAGACCGGTGCATCCTTTGGTCGATTCATCGTCGAACCATTGGAGCGCGGTTGGGGCGTAACGGTTGGCAATGCTCTCCGTCGCGTTCTGCTCTCTTCTCTCCAGGGTGCTCGTATCACGGCCATCCGCATTGAAGGTGCCCAGCACGAGTTTGGCACTCTCAATGGAGTGAAGGAAGACATCACGGACATCGTCCTCAACATCAAGCAGCTTCGCGTGAAGCTGCTCTCTGATCGCGAGGCGAAGCTCCGTTTGGACGTGTCCGGTGAAGGCAAGATCCTTGCCACCGCCATTGAAGGAAATCCCGACGTTGAGATCCTGAATCCGGATCTCCACATCGCGACTCTGGATCGCAACGGCACACTTTCCATGGAACTGAGAATTCAGTCGGGACGTGGCTACGCGTTGTCTGACGAGATGAAGAAGCCTGAGGATCCCATCGGTTGGATCTATCTGGATTCCCACTTCTCGCCGGTCACTCGCGTCAACATGCGTGTCGAAGACACCCGTGTTGGTCAGAAGACCGATTTCAACCGCCTGATCCTTGAGATCTGGACGGATGGCTCGATCACTCCCGAAGACGCATTGGCTTATGCAGCCAAGCTCTTGGTGGACCACTTCGAACTCTTCATCAACTTCGAGGGTGACCTTGAGGCTGCGGACGTCGAAGTCCGTGATGACGAGAAGGAGCGCATCCGTCAGGTGCTCAAGATGCGAGTGGATGAGTTGGAACTGTCTGTGCGCTCGAGCAATTGCTTGCGCATGGCGAGCATCCACACCATTGCCGACCTGGTGCGCAACACCGAGGCCGACATGCTCAAGTACAAGAATTTCGGACGCAAGTCCTTGGTTGAACTGAACGAGGTCCTGGCCGGACTTGGCCTGGCCTTCGGCTTTGACGTCGACAAATACCTCGGCGATTGATCGGAGCAAGTAGAAATGCGACACGGAGTTAAGAGAAATCGTCTGAATCGTCCTTCGGGCCACCGCCGCGCTCTTCTGAGCAACCTGGCGACCTCGATCATTCTGCAGGGCCTCAAGCCCGACCAGATGGACCGTAAAATTCGTACCACTGTCACGCGCGCCAAGACGGTGCGTGGTGTGGTGGAACGCCTGGTGACCTTCGCGAAGAAGGGTGACCTCTCGGCTCGCCGTGAGGCTGCTCGTCTGATTCACGATCACGCAGCGCTGCAAGGCCTGTTTGATGTGCTCGGACCGCGCTACAAGGATCGTCAGGGTGGTTACACTCGCGTTCTTCGTCTCAGCACGGAGCGCGCCGGTGACGCCGCTGAAATGGCCATCATCGAGCTCGTGGAAGATGAGATCCAGCCCCGCAAGAAGGTTGCCAAGGCCAAGCCTGCCGCAGCCTCCAAGAAGGTTGATATCTCTGAGCCCGCTCCAGCAGCTGAGGCCTGATCATGTCGTTCACCAAGACTCATGCCATCTTGATTGCTGCTTGCATCGGGCTTGAGATTTTGGGCTTCTGGATGCTCGCGCGTGCGCCTTGGAACAATCCTGTTTCTCAGACGTACGCGCCCATCCTGTTGTCTTTCGTTTTCTTTGTAGCCATTCCTGTAGCAATTTTCTGGCCATCAAAGAAAAGCCCTAGACAAGACGGCAAGAATTGAGCATTATTTAAATCTATTCACGGGGCGTTTAGCTCAGCTGGTCTAGAGCATCTCCTTTACACGGAGAGGGCCGTAGGTTCAAATCCTACAACGCCCACTGTTCTTGTTGAATGGAATGAGTTTGGGGTGGTAGCTCAGTTGGTTAGAGCGTCGGCCTGTCACGCCGAAGGCCGCGAGTTCAAGTCTCGTCCATCCCGTAAGAAAGCTCCTGAGGAAACTCGGGAGCTTTCTTCGTTTTTGCGCCCGTTGCCCGCAAGGCCGGCGCAGCCGGGCCGCGAAGCGGCCGACCGGAGGGTAGCCTGGAGGGGAACGAAATGGCGCCCTAAAATCGAAAAGGCCCCCGTTTCCGGGAGCCTTGCTTCAGAGCAGGTTCAGTTCCAATCGTGCGGCCAGGGTCATCTTGGTCTTGTCCCAGGGCGGGTCCCAGACCAGATCCACGTAGCAGCCCGACACCTCCGGGAGCTCGGAAATCTTGCCTTGGACCTCGGCGATGATGCTGTCGGCCACTGGGCAGGCCGGAGCGGTGAGGGTCATGCGGACGTTGACCACCCCGAAGGCGGCGACCTCGACCTCGTAGACCAGGCCCAGGTCGTAGATGTTGACCGGGATCTCGGGGTCCTTGATGCCTTTGAGCACCTTGATGACGGTCTGCTTCAGGGCTTCGAGCTCGACAGGATCTGTCATGATCAACCTCTTTGGGCCAGGACCAGGGCGTAGAGCTTCATCTGCTTCACCATGGCCGAGAGGCCGTTGGAACGCGTGGGCGAGAGGTGCTCCTTGAGGCCCAGGCGGTCGAGGAAGCCCAAGGAGGCCTTGGCGATCTCGGCGGCGGGGCGGTCGGAGAGGACCGCCACCATCATGGCGACCAGCCCGCGCGTGATGGCCGCGTCGGAGTCGGCATCGAAGTGCACCAGGCCGTCGCGGACCTCCGGATGCAGCCAGACCTGCGACTGGCAGCCCTTGACCTTGAAGGTGTCCTGGCGGAACTCCTCGGGGTACTTGGCCAGGCTGTTTCCCAGCTTGATGATCTCCTCGTAGCGGTCCATCCAGTCGGCGTGATGGCCCAGAAGCGCCTCGATGCGCGCCTCGCGTTCTTCCACGGTGCCGGTCAGTTCGATCATTTCAACATCCCCTGGATGCGCAGGAGGCCGGCCACCAGGGCATCGATCTCCTCCTCGGTGTTGTAGAAGGCAAGCGATGCGCGGATGGTGCCGGGAATGCCGAAGCGGTCCATGACGGGCTGAGCGCAGTGGTGGCCGGTGCGCACGGCAATGCCCAATTGGTCGAGCAACACGCCGACGTCGTAGGGATGGATGCCGTCCAGCAGGAAGGACAGCACGGCGACCTTCTCGGGGGCGGTGCCGATGATGCGCAGGCCAGGGACGGCCAGCAACCTTGGCGTGGCGTACTCCAGCAACTCGTGCTCGCGAGCGGCGATGCGCTCGATGCCGATGGAATCCACGAAGTCGATGGCTGCCCCCAGGCCGATGCCGCCCTCGATGTAGGGGGTGCCCGCCTCGTACTTCCAGGGGAGCTCGTTCCAGGTGGTCTTCTCGAAGGTGACGGTGGAGATCATGTCCCCGCCGCCCTGCCAGACGGGCATGGATTCCAGCAGTGCACGTTTGCCGTAAAGGATGCCGATGCCGGTGGGACCGTGGATCTTGTGGCCCGAGAAGGCCAGGAACTCGCAGTCCAGGTCCTGCACGTCCACCTTGAGGTGGGGGATGGACTGGGCGGCGTCCACCAGCACGGGAATGCCCTTGGCATGGGCCTTGGCGATCATCTCCTTGACGGGATTGATGGTGCCCAGGGCGTTGGATACGTGGGTGATGGCCAGGAGCTTGGGAGCCTTCTCGAGGAGCGCCTCGAAGGCTGCCTGATCGAGGACGCCGCGGTCGTCGACCGGGATCACCAGGAGGCTGGCGCCCTTCTCCTCGGCCACGATCTGCCAGGGCACGATGTTGGCGTGGTGTTCGATGGCGCTCACGAGGATGGTGTCGCCTTGGGACAGATTCTGTCGTCCCCAGGTCTGGGCCACCAGGTTGACCGATTCCGTGGTGCCGCGCGTGAAGATGATCTCCTCGCTGGCGGCGGCGTTGAGGAACTTCTTGATGCGCTCGCGCGCCGCCTCGTGGGCGTCGGTGGCCTTCTGCGACAGGAAGTGGACGCCCCGGTTGACGTTGGCCCGGTAGCTCTTGGAGAACTCGGCGATGGCGTCCTGCACGACCACGGGCACCTGGGAGGTGGCGGCGTTGTCTAGGTAGACCAGGGGCTTGCCGTGGACCGTGGTCTCAAGGACCGGGAACAGGGCCCGCAGGGCCTTCATGGATTGGACGGAATCTGTCATTCTTCGCCTCCCAGCAGATGGTGCACGCGACGGCGCAGGTCTTCCCAGGGCAGGGACTCCGCGACCTCCTGGAGGAAGGCGCGGATCAGCACGGCGCGGGCGGATGCCAGCGAGAAGCCGCGGGCGCGCAGGAAGAACAGGGCCTTTTCGTCGAGGTTCCCGGTGGCCGAACCATGGCTGGCCTTGACATCGTCGTTCTCGATCTCCAGCTGCGGGCGCGAGTAGACCTGGGCCTTTCGCGACAGGAGGAGGTTGCGGTTGGACTGGAAGGCGCGTGTGCCCTTGGCACCCGGACGGACGTAGACGCGTCCGTGGAACACGCCGGAGGAGTTGCCGTCCAGAACGCCCTTCACGACCTGTTCGGAGCGGCAGTTCGGGGCGGCGTGGTCGATCATGGTCTGGATGTCGTGGTGGCGGGAGGCGTCGGGACGGAAGATCCCCTTGAGGGAGCACTCCGCCTCGGGTTCGGCCAGCACGATGGAAAACTCGTTGCGCGCGTAGGCGGCGCCGAGTTGGGCGGCATGTCCCGCATAGCGGGAATTGGTCCCTTGATGGACGAGGGTCGCGCTCCAGGAGATGTCTTCTTGGGCCTGCAAGCCCAGACGTCCGTGGGCAAGTGAACTGTCACGCTCCAGTACGATCTCGGTCACCGTCAGGCTGCGGTGCGATGCGCCCTCGTCGCCTTCGTGGAGTTCGACGAGCTGGGCTGCGGCACCGGTTCCCAAGACCACCAGGACACGGGTCCAGGCGGGGGAAGCGGATGAGGAGCGGCGATGGATCAGGGTGAGCTGGGTCGCCAACTGCACCTCGGCCGGGACATGCAGCAACAGCCCGGTCTGGAAATGGGCAAGGCTCCAGGCGTACAGAGCCTGATCCTTGGGGTCGAGCGTCGCGAGGTGCTTTTCGATCACGGCGGCTAGGAGCGGATCGGACAAGGCGGAGGCAAAGGTGCCGAAGAAGGCGCCGGAAGGCAGTTCGACAGAATCTGTCAGGGTATGGCCGTCGAGCAGTTCGAGGACCGGTGCATCGGAGGATTCCGGCGAGTTGTCCAGGAAGGACAGGGTGGAGCTGTCCACCGGGCCGATGGCGCTGATGTCGTCGTCCAGCAGGAAGCGGGCGGCACTTGTGTACTTCCAAATCTCCTGCTTCTGGGACGGAAGCCCCAGGTCCAGGGCGCGCTCGGCGGCCAGGCTTCGTCGTTCCTGCAGCCAGACAGGTTCGCCGTTCACAGCCCGGCCTCGGCCAGAAGCCAGTCGTAGCCGCGCTTCTCAAGTTCCAGAGCCAGCTCCGCGCCGCCGGAGCGGATGATGCGTCCCTTGGCCAGGACGTGGATGTGGTCGGGCGTGATGTGGTCCAGCAGCCGCTGGTAGTGCGTGACCAGGATCATGGAGCGGCCGGGCGCGCGCAGCCAGTTCACGCCCTTGGAGACCTCGCGCAGGGCGTCGATGTCCAGGCCCGAGTCGGTCTCGTCCAGGAGGCACAGCGAGGGCTCGAGGACCAGCATCTGCAGGATTTCGTTCCTCTTCTTCTGGCCTCCCGAGAAGCCCTCGTTGAGCGAACGGGAGAGCAGGGCCGGGTCCATCTCCAGCACTTCCATGCGCTTGGTGACCAGTTCGATGAACTCGGCGCCGTCGACCTCGGGCAGGCCCTTGTGCTTGCGCTGTTCGTTGAGGGCGGTGCGCAGGAAATAGCTGTTGGAGACGCCGGGGATCTCGATGGGGTACTGGAAGGCCAGGAAGACCCCCTCGCAGGCGCGCTCCTCGGGCTCCATCTCCAGGAGGTTGCGCCCCTTGTAGAGGACTTCGCCCTGGGTGATCTCGTAGGCGGGATGGCCGGCCAGAACCTGCGACAGGGTGCTTTTGCCGGAGCCGTTGGGTCCCATGATGGCGTGGATCTCGCCGACACCGATGGTGAGGGAGAGGCCTTTGAGGATCTCGTGTCCAGCGACCCGAGCGTGGAGGTTCTTGATTTCGAGAAGCGGCGTCTGGTCCATGATTTGAAAATAGCACCAAAATGGTTCTGTATCCAAACAGAAAGTGCAAACAGGGAGGATTGGTTTCTGGGAAGAAGCCAGCCAGTACCACCTTGATGTTGCCTGACACCGCTTAGGAATGGGAATGGCGTGCGAGCGAATCAGGGCACGGTGATGCTGGTCTGCCAAGTCCGCCCATTTGCGCGGATGCGCACCAGCCAAAGGCCGTGCCGACTCAATGGCAGTTCCGCGATGCCTTCGATTCCCGAAATGCTTACGATGCGGCGTCCATCGACGCCGAAGACAGACAATTCCAGCGCTTGCGCATCGGGGATGCGTACGCGTAGCCTGCCGTTGCGGAGGGAAATCTCGAACGGCGAGGAGGACTCTCTCTGATGGATGGCCGTCGATCCGTTGCCGACGAGGTCAGTGGAGAGGGCTCCCGCGAGCAGGATCAGGGCCGCGTTCTGGTTGATGGCCGGTTCGTTGGATGCGTAGCTGCAGGCGGCATCCACATAGGACTTGGCGGCTAGCGCCGAAGGGTATCCGGAACATTGGTCTTCCTGACCGGGATTGGGGCCTCCCACTAGCATGCCGGGAACAGGTGCCTTCACGCCGTCTCCGTTGGAAATGCGGTGGTGCGGATGCTGGGGCGTCATGGCTCCGTAGCCGGTGACGTAGCTGTACCCGGTTGGATTGCGGCCTAGCAGATAGTCCAGCATGTCGACGGCGGCGCTGCGGAAACTGGTGTCGCGGGTGATGCGCCATGCGTTCCAGCAGACGAAGCCGTTGTTGGCAAAGACGGTGTTTGAGGACCACTTCCAGGTTGTCGCGGGAAGATGGTAGCCGTTTCCGCTGCGGACGTCGCGGATGCCGCGGGCTGCGCGGGTCAGCATGGAATCGGCGGCTGGACCCAAAAGGGAGGATGCGGCAGGGAGCGATCCACTTTCCAGGGAAAGCGAGACTACGGCCAGCGTGCGCACGTCGCCCCAGTCGATCATGGTTGCGCTTCGGCTCAGCAGGACCTGATGTGGCAAGTCGACGGCGACTGCAAAAGAATCCTGGCCGGTGGTCAGCATCAGTTCCGAGGCCGCCCAGTCGAACTCGTCGGACACGTCCTGGTCGTTGTAGGGGCCGGCATCTATGGAGGGGGAGAAGTTCTCCTTGATCGAATCCGAATTGAAGTAGACCTCCGGCTTGCTGCGTGCCCAGCTCCAGGCGGCAAGGGCCGCCTTCAGGCAACTGTCGGCAAGGGCGGGGGATTGGACGCGCAGGACGCGGGTGGCCTTCGCGGCGGTCGCAGCCAGATCAAGGGCTGCGGCAGTGCTCTTGCGCACCACATAGCGCGGGGATCGGTCGGTGACCGGCATGGTGTTGTCGCCCGGGAAGTTTGCAGTCGAAAGGCGATGGTACACGCCGCCGTCGTCGGGATCCTGCATGGTGAGCATCCAACGCAGGTTCCATACGGCCTCGTCGAGCAGGTCGGAGCGGATTGCGGGATGGACGGGCACTCCGATGGCCAAGGTGTCGAGGAAGGCGGGGGAGGATTGGTAGAGATGCAGCAGGCTCCAGGTCGAGATGGCGGAGCTCGGCAGGTACTTGCCGTAATCCCCGGCATCGTACCAGCCGCCGGGAGAACGAATGGTGGAAGACGTAGTGCGCACGGGGCCTATCGCGGAAGAGTGGATGCGCACGGCGGTATCCGGGTGGCCGGCCGCCCGAGTCCATGTCCCTGCCTCGGATCCTTGGATGGCGTAGCTGCAGCGGTTGTACCACAGACCTTTCACCAGTCCCTTGAGCAATCCTTCCCAGGGGGAAGGCGCGATGACCACGGGCCACGAAGCCTCTCCGGAGGCTTCTAGGCGCCAGATCCCAGGCGTGCGAAATTCGCTGAAGTCGATGATCCGGCCACTGTCTCCTGCAGCCTTCCAAAACTTGGGGGCAGAGGGATGGCCTGTCCAGGCCACGGATCCATCGGAATGGAGAAGGTGCACAGTATCTGCAGGAGCAAGCAGGACGGCTAGCTTGGGGCCGTTCGAGGCGTAGCCCACCTGGTTCAGGCGGAAGGACGATGATTGGCTCAGGACCGAAGCCGCCAAGAGCAGTGTTGGGATCAAGGACATGGAACACCTCCGTTCATGGGAGGAATGTCGGGGCTGGAGCTGACTCCGGTTCAGACGATTCCTGTCAAATTCTTGCCATTTTCACCTGATTGCAGGGTCCGCGTAGCATCGTGCGGATTCTGCAAAGGTGACATGTGGGATGGATTCAGAGCAACGCTGGGAGGAGAAGTGTGGATACGCTTCCGTTTGGGCGGCGGAGGGAGATGAGCATGGCGATGTGTCCTGTCGGAATGGGCAGGAAGATGCTTTGCGGACCGGCAGTCACGGGGGCTGTCGCGCGGCTCAGGAGGCGTCCATCGGTTGTGCGCAGTTCGATGAGCGCATTGCCGTTCTCTAGGCTGTGGAATCGCAGCGCTGCAGTGCGGGACGCGGCGAGGGATACCTGGAGGCCACCGGCATTGCCTACAGTAGTGCAGATGCCCGCTGCATCTGTCTCACCCAGCAGCAGGATGGGCTCCGCGCCAAGATCAAACGGCTGCGCCGGTGCCGGAATGCTTTCGCCTCCTAGAGACAGGACTTGATTCCAGGCGTGCAAGTCCACGGCATGCTTCGCTGAGGGATTCCAGGCAAGCGTCCCGTCACGCCCGTCAGCCTGGCGAAGGCGGATCCAGCGGCTGCCGTCCATTCCTGTCGAATCTGAAACCAAGCTGGATCCGGTCAGCCAGCGGGTCATGGACGCGTAGGCCTTCCCGATTGCATTGGGGACATCGTCAGGGGAGGCCAACGGCTGAAAGAGGTCCCATCCGTACCAGCCGTAGAGAGGCACTCCACCCGTCCACATGGCCAGGTAGCTGCGCAAGAGGCAGGCTTTCAGAGCGGTCGTGTCCGTGCCTTGGCAAGCACCCTCGGTGTTCCAGACGGGCAGAGTGTCCATGCCGTGGTTGCTCAGGACATTGCGGACTCCGGCCAGAGGCCCGATGCCAAGCTCTGGTGAAGCGGGTAGGTAATGATGGTAGGAAGCTACATCGATCCATGCACCGCCGCCAAGTCGCAAGAAGTCGTCAAGTAGGGATAAGCCGTATTGGGTGATGTTGGGAGACAGGAGCAGGGCATCGGGGTCGATTGCCCGCAGCGAATCGTGGGCGATGCGCGCCATGGCAACCAGAGTCGCCGCTGGGATCGTGCAGAACCTTTCCTGGTCCGTCTCGTTCCACAGCTCGTAGCCCTTGATCATGCCCTTGTAGCGGTGCGCCACGGTCGCAACGTAGACGCCCCAGTCGGCCAGAGATCTCGGTTCAGCAGACGACCCTGCTCGATAAATCCCGGATTCGTTCGGGCGTGCCGAGGCCCATCGGGGAGTCTGGCCCATCGCATAAATGACCTGTTGGCCGTGCACGTGCGCCTGATAGACCAGCGTGTCCATCAGAGTCCAGTTCCATCTTCCTCTGGCGGTCTCAAGCTCCGCCCATTGCGTTCCGCAGTCCCAGAGGCGCAGTGTCCCGAAACCCGGGCTGGGCCAGTTGTCGCCGCGATAGCGACCGTAGCGATTGAAGTGCATCCCAAAGAGCGTGGCGGGGATTGGCTTGCCGAGGTTGCGTAAGGCCGGAGCGGGAAGCTCGACCACGCTGGCCGAATCGATGTCCACGGTCCCGTCGCTGCGCATGGAAATCCCGAAGAATCCGGACACGTCGGCCGAATCGGGGAATCCACCCTCGACGGCGATCCGGTTCCACCCGGGACCAGCCTTGACGCTGCGGGTCGCCGCCGGTTCGTAGGGAGCCTCGCTGCGGCGGAACATGACTTGGATCAACGCAGAGTCAGCAGAACGTAGATGCAGGACACCCTTGTACAGAGTTCCCTTTCGGAACACGAGGTCCTGTATGACGGCGCGCGCCAGGTGAGACAATTTGGGCGGTCAAATGAGACAAAAAGGCCTCACCGCACGCCTGCGCAAGCGGCCTACGTACAGATCACTGGGGAACCTTTGTGGCAAGCAGATGGCAAGCCGTGACAATGCCGCCAGCAGAATCGCCGCTCATGCTTACTGTGATAGATAGCGGCTTATCATCAGCGTAAGATTGAAGAATATAATGGCGAGGGAATGTGATATGAGCAACCCCGCTAGAAGGAATAGCAGGAATAGGCAAATGATCTACGATAAGACTTCCATCCAAAGTTAAGCCAGCAGACACTGTTGCAAGCAGCCCAGAATTAGGAACATAAAATCGAATACTACCATCAATCACCCAGGCACCATAGGGAATATTAATAGAAAATACTGGAACATTATTCGCAGGAAGGGATTGAACCACCGCGCCAGGGCCTGTCGACTGGGCATGAGATCGAAGAAAATTATACGCTGCTGATGCGACAACTGAAACGCCATCTAATTCAGTTCTGATTGCAGAGGCTAGCCCATCAGAATACGCTTTTCCAGATAAGGCGATAGCATCAGAATACGCTTTGCTAGACGAGGAGATGGCATCAGAATACGCTTTGCCAGATGCTGCAACAGTATCAAGTGCATCATTAACCCCCAATCCTTCGAGGTCAGGATAAGGGATTTCTCCATCATTATCAGGGATCTTCTTGTATACTGGATTATTGATCGCAGTCCAGAACTGCGGAGTAGTAATCAACCCATCGCGGAATTGTGTCTTCGGCATCGCAACGCTCCATGCAATAAATGTGAGAAACGAATGCAACAGATGGGGCGCATCAGCACCACAACTGTTGCATAGTCACGATCGTGCAGAAATAGCCCGCTAGTCCGCCGCCACAGGCTCCGCGCACAGCTTTTCGGCCATCGACTCCAGACGATCTCCCAGGCCAAGCCAACGTGCCGTCTTGAGCACCTCGTGAGCCGATTCCGTCGTAAGACTCGGGTCCATCAGGCGGTCTCCCAGAACTGCCACAACAGCCGCCTGCTCGCGCTCGGTGACCGCAAAGGGCGGGAACTTCACGGACAGACCTTCTTCGGTGTGCGACCAACGCTTGACCGGCTCGTCCTTGTCGTCCAGGACAACCTGTCCAGCCTTCGGGTGCTTCTCCCAGCTGCCTCCGGGCAGCTCCTGCCAATCGGGGTACTTGACCTGGATGGCTTCGCTCTGGGCGTCCTGGAACGTGAAGACCGCCTTCTTTTCGTCGTGGCGGCCAACATCGCGAATGCGCTCCAGCAGCGAGACAACGGCCAACTTTTGATTGATGTTGCGCTTGGCCAGAGAAGCCTTTGAAAGGGTATTGAAAATCACCAGAACGCAGCGGGTTGTGATCTGGATTTTTCCGTCCTTATTGGGGGTCATGCTGCACCGCCAACGTGTTTGGCATCGAGCATTGCAGTGGCGCGACGCTCCAGGCCTTCCACGACAGATTCCGGCATGCGACCTGCCTGGCGTTCCCGCTGCACCCCCTGCCACAACGAATTCCAGTCGACGAGGGACGTCACATCATCTCCGACCGTACCCGCCGTGACATCGGCCTGAACCTGTTCCTGGGTCGCCTGGGTGATGATCTGCTCGACGCCAAGATCAGCCACAAGCTTCTCCTGGGGGATCCCGCGCAGGATGGCCTGCGCCTCGACGATTCGGGATTCCGTGTTGCTCAAACTGATGGTCAACTGCCTCATGCTATCTCCTTGGTTTTTTGGGGATGTCAGTACCATTTTGCCGCCATAGCTTTCCACATGAGGATGCGCGTTGCGCCAGCAGGGATGACGACTGAATTTTGGTTTGTGCCGGACATGGTATGGCTCACCGAAGTTGAATTGGTAATGACCTTCCACTGCCCGTCATACGCGCCATTCGCGATGGTGCCACCGCTGGAGATTGCAGTCAGCACAGAAACTTTTGCCAACGCAAAAACTGGTGGATTGCTTGTAAGCAGTTCATTGTCGGTTACAATATTCGCGATCAACTGGGTATAATTTTGAGTCACCCGAAATCTCGCCACGCCTCCAACAGACAGTTCGACCTGCGTTGCGTCTGCTAAAACAGCAGTGGTGCCGTTGACGGCCAGGTAGCTCTGGGTCGTCCCGTTGATCCCGGTGTTGGTTCCGTCGTTTGCAATCGAGATCGAGTAGTTCTGATTGCTCGGAGTCACCGTAGATCCGTAGGCTCCCGCATACGACGTTGACACTGTGTGTTTCTTCCAAGTGAGATTTGGCACAGAGAGGCTGAGCGAGCAGGTCGCATTTGGCGTATTGATGTCGCCCGCAGCACTGATCAATCCACTGAAGAGAGCCGTTGTGCCAGACAGAGATCCAGAAAGGGAGCCACCAGTCAGGGGCAGGTAATTCCCAAGGCTTGCCACTGTCGCTGCTCCGATGGCTGCTGGTGTCAGATTTCCCGAGTGCCACAGCGTTCGCCATGCCCCCCACGCGGCTCCTGCATTCGCCCGAACTGCGTAATTCTCAGTGTTGCCAGCGATGAACGCGGCAGCGATGTCGAAACTCCAGTGGGCCTGCACATTCGTCGGGTCGGTATGCGTCGATCGGATTAGGTGTGTCCAGGTCGCTCCAAACGGGCCTGTGGTTGCCGAATTCGAGTCGTAGAATCCGGATTTGAAAAGCACATCGAATGCCGACACATTTGTCGTGCGGTGGCCATACAATCCCTGCCCAGAGCCCTGCACGAAGTTGTCCGCCACGACTCCACCTAGCTTCTGTGAATCCTTCGCCAAGTCGCAGTAGTCGACCATCGTCGCATAAATTCCAGCTTGAGAATCACCCTCATCATTCGCCGCACGAATGCGCCAGGCGCTACCCAGCGGGCTCGTCGTTTCAAATGTGTGGTACACGTAGTATTTGCTTGAGTTCTCGTTCCTATAGAGGCGGGATACGCCGTTCGAATTCGCAGACGTGTACACCGATCCATCGCCACGGAGGTACTGGTACGCAGTGCCCCCGGAACGTACGAACGATCCCGCAGTGGCGGTGCCGACGGACAGGTTGACGAAATCCCCATTGATACCGTACACGTTCGCCCACCGCAGCGAGGTGCTGCCGAGTTCGTAGGAGTTCGACGCGTTCGGACGCAAATTTCCAGCGAGGTTACCGCCAGACAGAGGCAGATATCCAGCAAGGCTTGCTACCGGTGCTGCACCGATCGCTGCTGGCGTCAGATTTCCGTCATGCCACAGTTTGCGCCATCCTGTGGACGCACTTGCCGCGATGCATCGGACGTAGTAGTTCTCTGGAGATCCTGGGGTTGCAGCGGAGCCAAAGTTCGCAGCGATATCAAACGACCAGGCATTCGATGATCCGCCATCACTGGCATACTGAGACCTAATGAGGTGGGTGTGCGTATTCGGCACGGGAGCATCCGACCAACTCAGGCCGCAATAGAAGCCGCTCTTGGTAAGCGCCGCAATCGTGCCGGATACAAGCCGCGTGCCTGATCCGTTGTCTCCGAAGATATAGCGAGCATCAGTAGATGCGACGGCACCAATCGCTGCTGGCGTGCAGGCAGCACGAGCGCGGGCGTCGGTGTAGTAGAGATTCACACCTTCGGCCACGTCGGTCGTGCTGCCGTTGGTGTAGGTCTTCGTGGCCCAGCCGGTCAGGCCCGAGACGTGCGCCGTGGTCAGCTGCGTCCAGGCTGCCGATCCCGCCGTGGATCCAGCCACCAAGGCGCGCCCGCTGTTGGTCGTGCTGGTCGCCGGAACGTGCATGTAGCCGTCCGTGCCCAGGTGCGTGATCACACCCGCCGAGACGGAGATCGGAGCCGTACCCGAGATCGCGGCGCGGGCGCGGGTGTCGGTGTAGTACAGGTTCGCACCCTCGGCCACGTCGGTCGTGCTGCCGTTGGTGTAGGCCTTCGTGGCCCAGCCGGTCAGCCCCAGAGTCGTGCGCTGCGCAGGGGCATCCGTTGCCGTGAGCAACGCCCGGCCTGCCACCGTGGCATCAACGATCTGGCTGGCCGTGTGCGTATGCTGCAGCGCTGCGTAGGTGCTGTCGTGGTTGTGGTCGGAGTGGGCAATAGTGGACGCCACACCGGTGCCGCCAAACACGATGGCGGCCGCGATCGCAACGGCTACTCCTGCCGGAGTCGCGTAGATGCCATCAGCCGTGGTGCGATCTAGGAAGGCCTTGTCCTGCATGGTCCAGACGGTGCCGACGCGATGCGGGTATCCGTCGCCCTCGGGGAGATCCAGGCCACCGCCGCCACCCTGCCAGTGGACATTGATCTCATCGACCGTCGCGGTTGCGATGGCATCGATGATGATTTCAGCGCCCGTCTTGTTGGCAGGCTTGATGAGCATTGCCGGATTGTCCAGCTTCATGCCGTCAGCCTTGAGTTTGGCCAAGGCGGCAGCAACGACACGAGCGTGATCGAGGCCGCTCATTGCGAGGCCCTAACGGTCTGCGACGTGACTGGGTGCATCAATCCAGTCACGGAGCAAATGCACATCCCTGTTACAACACCGTTTGATGGCCCCAATGGCCCCTCTCCAAGTTCTACTTCCAGCGCCTTGCCCACGATCTTCCGCCCCTCCAGCTCGATCGTTCCGTCAGGGAACATCGTGACCTTTGTGGTCAGGCCGCTTTGCATCAGCACCGATCCGTCCGGGGAGAGTTTGACGAACACGTCCTTGGTGGCGTAGAGGACCGTCTCTCCAGTTTCTAGGACTGGTCGATCAGTGGATTCGGAGGTCGTAGCCACGACCAGGTCATCGACCTGCATGAGCCCGAGGGAATCACCCGACTTGGGCAATGACGCAAGGCCCCGCTGTTGCATGATGGGCACATCTTCAATGGCGCGCACGCCCCGCGCCAACACCTGCCCGACACGAGGTCCTTTGGTGCTGGACTCGGTCGCATCGGCACTGAGTACGCCCCGGAAGAAACGAGCTTCGCGCATCAGGCACCTTCCCACTTGATGGAGGAGTAATACGGCTTCAAGGCTTCGAAAACAGACTGCAGAGCCAAAACGGAAGCGTTTGCTCCAAGGCTTGTGATCGTGACGGTCCAGACGAATAGCCTAGGGCAATACGGGCCTTTGACCAGGGGGTCCCAGCCGGGAGGATCCGGAAGGCCGTCAGGATTCACGTCGATGAGGGGCGAGCCAATCCTGCTCAAACCGACCCGGAAGGGGTGAGGGCTCTGCGTGATCACGACACCGTATCCCATCTCGCTGGCAAGCCCCAAGAAAAACACCTTCGAGATACCGCCAGATGCACGGAAGAAGGCGAGGATCCGCGCTCGACGCTCAGCATCGCTCCCTGTGGACGGGAGATCAAGCACCCGCTCCCATCCCTCAATCTCGGAGGTCGTGTCGGGGAAAATGTCAGTTTCGATACTGCGGATGGCGTCCTGGATTGAGTCGAGAAACTGCGCATCCACAGCCATGATCGCTTCGTCTTGCTCCCCCAAAGCAATCCACTTGAGGAGGCGTAACGGGGATAGATGGCGCGCGGTCATGCCGTCACCGAGATGGATGATGCGACAACCTTCCCGAATTTGCTGGGGGCAGTCATCTCGGTTGGAGAAAGCAGCGTGACATTCGTTGCTCCTGCCTGCCAGCAGAAGGCCTTGAAAACCTCAGGGTATACCACTTGCCCTGTGGAGAGTGCAGCCATGAAGGCCTGGATCAGGCTCGCAGCCAGAGCGGTATCACCTCCGGACATTTTCAAGGAAACGGCTACGCTCGTCTTCGTTGGGGCAACCACGTACAGTTCAGCCGGCTCGACAGGGCCCTTCTGCAGCACGTAGGACTTGATGGCATCGAGCAAAGCCGATGACGGATCGGTGCCATCGCTTTTGGTGATCACCAGGACACCTGTACCAGGGCCGTACGCATCCACGCCGCCGTAGCATTTCGCCGAGGAGGCACTCTCGGATCCGTAGGAGACTTCCATGGCCCAGTTTTCGCAATCCGTCTTGTTGCCGCCGCCTTCCTTGTTGCGCCAACGCTTGAGCACGCGATCCAGGAAGGCGGCGAAGCTTTCGCCCGCATTCTTGGACAGCCCGTAGACTCCCCCCCAATGGATCAGGTTGTCTTCGCTGGCCGAGTCGGGCCAGATCTGGTTCTTTGTCCATTCGCTTTCGCGGTACAGCCCCCACGCGACAGATGCGAGCCCGGCCGCGCGCACGTAGAGTTCATCTCCCACCGTGATGCAAGCAGCCAGACCTGCGTTCTGGTAGGCTGTCAGGACAGCAGCAAAGACGGCGTCAAAGCTTTTGTAGGAATCGCTCACTGGTTACCTCGGGTCCGCAGGGATAGGGATCCAATACGTGATCTTGATCGATTGGCTGGATGATACGGCCCGCACCTCCAGGCGCAGCTTGCCGCTGCCCTCCTTCGTCGCCTGGAAAAAGAAGGAGTCGACCATTCCCTCTTCCAGCATCCAACGCGTCGCGCTGCGGGCATAGCCTTCAGCCGTTTTGGGGAGATCGGGAGTAAGCTTGGCGCGGCGTAGTTTGTGCAGGTCTGAGCCAAAGTCAGGACGCTGCCAACTGGATCCACGCCGAGTAAAAAGGGACAGCAAGATGCGATCCTGTATAGGTGTAGAAGATGAGCTCAGGACCAGAGCAAGCGATCCATCCGAAGCCATGGTGATCATCGCAGCCCACCACCGTGGCGAAGTCGGCGACCGTGCTTCTGGAAGGCCTGGAACGGGTCTTCCAGGCGTGGCCCCAGAGTAAGGGTTGTCGTCGATCCATCCGTACGATTCCAACGCTTGACGGTACGCACGACCACGTAGGTACCCTTGAGGCCAATCACAGCATCATCGACGCTGCACAGGGTATTGACTGCCCACGGCTTTCCGGACTGGGAGAAACCTGTCACCACATACTCCAGCGAAAAAGCGCGCATCTTCTCCTGCCTGATGTACTCCTTCGCCTGCTTTTGAAGATCGCTGGAATGGCCATTGAAGGCCGCAACAAGGGGCCTTTCAATTGGAGCCAGGTCATTGGTTGCCGTGACCTTCTTGTGGCCCTCCTCGCCATCGGATACCAGCGTGACACTGCTGTGCAGTTGATCCCAGTCCTGGGTCCTCTGTCCATGCATAATGTTCCGGCCATCCAGCCGGAAAGATGGCTCTCCATCCGTCACCACCTTGCCGTAGACGCGGGTGCCGTCGGGCTTGATCCAGAAAACCAGTCCACGATTGCGGGCATATTCGGAGAGCAGAGCAAACGACGTGTCGCCGACGTCCGAGGCATGGGCGTGCGTGTTGGCAACCTTGGCCTCGTCATGGAACACAGCCTCGAAGCGGTTCAGGTATGGGATGCTCTTGGTATAGATCTCATCGGCCAACACCAACGTCTTCGGGGGAGCCTTGAACGAGGTGATGTAGCTGGTCTTCAGAAGGCCCGCCAGCGTGGATCCAGTGAGCCGGACTGAATGCGACTTGGCGTCGTAGCTCTCCGTCTGCTTGCCCACCGTTCCCACCAGTTCAACGCGATCAGCGATGCGTACCCGCACCAATTCGCCGCCCTTGACAGGGACAGTTCCTGGGGCCACGGGAACGGACCAGGAGCCTTCCGGGCTGTAGAGATCGGAGACGATTTCCACTCCCTCGGATGCCAGCACCTGCAGGCCATTGATCTCGATGGAGACAGCTTCAGCGGACATAGATGCGAATCGTCCCTTCCGTGAAACTGGGGCTGCGGATGTTGTTGAGTCGCACCAGGCGTTCTGCGGCGTTGTACGGAAGGCCATGCAACAGGCACAGCACATGCAAGGGCGTGGGCTGGGCCACAGTGATCTCGCGCAAGGTCTCGTACCGGACTAGGCGGTCACGGTACTGCTGCTGCAACGCCAGAGCCATGTCCTCCAACGGCTGCGGGGCGCTGGTGTAGGGTCTCGCAGCATTCAGCAAGCCTCGCATGGCCACCACCATGCGCCCAACCTGGTCAGCCGTGGCAGGCATGGGAGGTGGCGAAAATGACTTGCCCACATAGTTGCTGTAGACGTCGAAGGTCACGGACTGCTCCAGCGCGACCTGGGCGTTGAGATTGTCCTCATCGGTCGCCATCACCGCAGCAGCGATGCGAGCTCCAGTCAAGGAGGCCATCACACGCATGGCGCCATCCACAGGAGTCCCCTTGAAGTTGCCCACCAACGAATCCAGGTCGGTTGACAAGCGCTGGACTGCCAAGACCGGATCCGGAGCATTGATGGCGCTGCCCGACATCACATCGCACAAGGCGGTGATCTTGCGGGCCACCTGGCCCGGCAAGGTCGACGCGAAGTTCAGGGCATTGAAGGCCGCCGTCAACGGGGACGAGATGGCAAGCTGCAGCGCGTCGATCTTGTTCAACTGCGCAGAGATTGCGCTCACGTAGCTGTTGATCTTGTTGCCAAGGTTCAAGGCGTAGACCTTGTCCAACCACGATGGATCACTCAGATCCACCGGTCCGATGTCGCGGCACACGCCGCCCGGATCCAAGTCGGGGCACACGCCACCATCCAGCGCGGCTTGCGTTGCCGTCAGTGCCAGGTCGGAAGCATTGGGGCGATAGACCACACCCCAGTCCATGCCGTCTTCGATGATGGTGAAGTCCACCTCGGCAGTGTCGATGCGCTGGTCGTACTTGGCGGCCACAGCACCGACCATTGCCTGGAAGGTCCCATAGATGGGATGGCTGGCAGTGACGGATGCGCCCTGGCGCAGGACAGTCAGGAGGTCGACGTAGTCCGCAACTGCCTCCTTGCCGATGAATACGGTGCGCAGGCGAAATTCCATCTCATCGGCACCCAGGTTTTCGAGGATGGCGCCATTGCGTCCCGGCACGCGATGACGCACGATCGCGAACTTCATGTCGTCCGAAAGATCGGCGCAGGGAAGCACCAGATCACCAAGGGTCACAGTGAAGTCGGACATCAGTGCCCCAATGCCCACGGAGCGGTGAGGGAGCCAAGAGAATCGGATGCGGTCTTGAAGAATCCTGTCGGCTTATCTTGGGATACCTTGGTATTCGTGGAGCCATCCTTGGCGACATGCGTTTCCACGTTCAGGACGATGTTGAGTTTCTCCAAATCCTTGGCAGTTATGCCTGCCTGCTTAATATCGGTCGCGCTTGCGGATTGATACCCCATGCCGACACCAGTCTTCATCGCAGATTCGGCAACACGCTGCATATTCGATCCATTTGATGTCACATCGGATGCGTGCAGGAATCGTTGATTGACTGCGCGCATTTTCTTGTCGCCTAGATCCGCATCTTCTTCATACTTCTTCTGGCGTCTATTCGATTCAGCATCTTTGAGGCTCTGTCCAATAGCATTCCCAACGAACAAGCCAACAGTGTCGCCAATCTGCTGACCTATCAGCATGCCAATCGGACCACCAAAAGCACCTAAAGCAACACCCGCTGCGCCACCCAACGCACGCCCCCATCCTTCGGGGGTGTTTCCGTTTTCCGCAAAGGCCATGGCCGCGCCAACGCCTGTTATGCCGCCACCAATAGCTGCGCTGCGCCCCCACCGATTCCAGGAACTCATTGGGCGAGCGGGGCCGTACATCTCGGGGACAGAGCCAGCGCCCGACAACCCCTGAGCCCCATTCCCACTCAATCCAACGGAACCCATATTTACCACATAGACACGCTGCACTTCCATGCCAGCAACCTGCCCAAGCATGCTCGACGAACGCCCAGCATTTTTAGCTCCGCCGAAAAGTCCGCGGAACTCCTGGAACATCCGGTACATCTTCACGGAGCCCGCAACCGCCGCCATCGCAAGGAGCCCCTTGGTGATATTGTGGATCAGAGTATCTGTAAGAACTGCATTTCCGTTGAAGAACGACAACGCCCTGGTGAGTGCAGCAAGCGGTGCAGACAAACTCTTGTCCGCAAACTCACGAAGCGCTCCCATTAGCCTGTTGATTTGGAACTTTGAGTCATTCACTCGTGCCGCAAAATCGTCATCCAGCATTTTGTTATTGCGCAGGTCACCACCGGCGTTCTTGAACGAATCAAAGGCTGTGAAGCCTTTCCCCTCGGCATACTGATTGGCCATCTTTTGAATCAGGCGTTGGGCCGGTTCATCAAAAACATTCGCCTTGATCAGGCCATCCATGTCTCCCTTAGTTCGCTTGATGATTTCCTTAACAATTTCCTCTGTAGAACGCTTAGATCCATCCTTGTTCGTGAGCTTCAGGTTGCGAATTCCAGCCTTGGCTAGCTTCTTGTCATCCAGTTTGGCGATAGCTGTTCCCAGGCTCACGATCGATTCGGCAGCCGTCTCTGCATTTCCATTTGCAGTCCTTGACATTTGCACGAAGGCGCCAAACGACTTAAGACCATCCAAGCCTTGCACTCGAAAGTTCGGCATGGCCGTGAACATGCGTTCGCCTTGAGAAAGCATATCCTTGATCTCAAAAGCTCCGGTCTTGCCTTGGGCAACCAGCAGAGTCAAGGCTTGCTTCATTTGTTCTGGGCCTTTGATCCCGACGTTCTGCCCCAAGTTGGCGATCAGTCCTCCCATTTCTTCGACCGAGGATCCGGAGGCAGTAGCGGCAACGCCCATCAATTCCAATTGCTCGGTAGCAAGCTTCATGTCGCCGGTACGCTGAATTACGGCCCGCATCCCTCCCGCCAATTCTTCCGCGCCTTGCCCCGTGGATCTGGACACTTCCATGATCTTTGCTTTGGATTCAGTGAACCAACTGGCGAAGTTTTGCCCGTTGATCATTCCTTGGGCATCCCGTGCCGCAATGCCCATCTGGGTCATTTCATCATTAAGATCCATCTGCTTTTTGAGGGCCAGGCCAATACCTGCGCCACCAGCCAATGCGGTGTATTGGTTCACGAACTTCTCGCTCCCCCACGACAAGACCTTGCCGCCAGTGCGCAAGGACTGAGAGGCGCGGCCCAGATGGCTTGCTGCCTTGGATGCCTGTTCGGCCTTGCGGGCGAACCCATCGACATCTTCACCGGCAGTGCGTGCACCTCGACTCATCCCATCCAGATCGCGCGCAGCCTCTTGAGTCTCCTTCCCCAGGACCTTAGTCTTCTTGCCAGCATTGGCAACTTCGTCGCCCATGCCTTCCAAGGCCTTGTCGCCTGCCTTGGCGGCGGCGACAAGGGCGCTTGAATTGGCTTTGAAGCCTACTTCGACGACGCTATCGCTCACCGGGGGAAGTCACTTTCTGCCATTGCCCTGGCTGGTCGGGAGGTTCATTCTCAAGGCGCTCCAGCTGGATCGCCAGGAGCCATTGAGCATTTGTCAGCTCTGAAGTTGGGCGACCAAAGAACGCAGCAACCTTCTCGCCGTGGCGATACTGGAAACGCATCCAATGGTCGCTTCGGCATTTTTTCGCAAGCCCTCCATGAAGACGACAAAGTCCTCGTCGCTCATCGCCTCCAGATTGGGCGACACTTCGAGTTCATGGGCGCGATAGTCCTCTGCGAGCTTGTTTTGTACGTCAGTCGTCACAAGCACCTTGAAGGAACTCAAGGTCGCCGTGATGGGCTTTCCAGATTCATCGGACAACGCACGGTAGAGAATCCGTATCGTTTCCTCGTCCTTGTAAGCTTCGATGGTATGGGCTTCTACCGGCACGCCCTCTGCGCGGAAATGCTTGTCGGCCGCGAACGTCGCTTCCTGAATTTCCGGCTTGGACAGCACGCGAATCCAGACCGGCACATCGGTACCCGGCCAACGGATCTCGGCGCGAGCATTCGTACCGGCCTGGATGCGTTCGGCGATGGAGCTCATTCGGTCACCTTTTCGGCAGTGAAGCTGTACGTGTAGGACAGTTCGGTCTTGCCGTCGCCGCCGCCGCTCTCGCCCTTCTTGAGCAGGTGCACCTCGTGCCAGGTCTTGCTGGTGCCTCCGTCGTAGTAGACCGTGAAGGTCACGCCCGACCCGTAGATGGCGGTGTTGAAGTTGAACTTCCCGCTCTGGGGCGGAGCGTACTTGATCGAGAACCCATGCTTGGTCGAGATGGGAGCGTAACCGGTCTTGCCGATGAACTCGACTTCCTTGCCAAACTCCTCTTCGTTCTCCTTGAACTCCTGGATGTCATCGATGACGGATCCATTGAAGTCGAAGGACATCTTGATGATGTTCATTGTCGTCTCCCTGCCTTACTGGATGAGGTCGATGGTTTCGCAGATCTGCTGCAGTCCCGAGACGATCCCAGCCGGGAACCGCTTGCGGATGCGGCTAGGGAAGTTGGGGTCAGGCTCGACCTGGAACAGGTCCTTGTGCTTCTCCACGTCCTGGAGGATCTCCAGATCCTGCAGCTTGAGCGCCAGGCTGTAGCTGTTCTTGTTGATCGATTCCCGAATGGTGGCGGTATTCTTGGCGCGCGGGAACTTCTTCTTCACCATGGCCATGTCTTCCTGGCGCACGTAGTCCAAGATGGCGATGGACATCGTGTCCAGGAGCACCTGGTCACTCACGCCTGCGGTCGTGGTCCTGGTGGTCACCAAGCGGACGATTTCCACCTGGCCGGTGGAGTTGACTTCCAGGGGCGTGACACCCGCAGACAGCAGAGCCTCCTGTTCGGTACGCCCCAGGCGCTGCGAAAGATCTGGAGCATGCACGCCCGCCAGCACGACACCGTTGTAGGGTCGGGCCGGATCGGTTTCGCTGGCCACCTGGGCCGCCGTGGCGGCCGCGATCTCGCACGGCAGAGTCCAGCTCCCAGGCAGGTAGCTCAAGCTCACGCGTTCGTGATTCGTTCCCGTCGCAAGCGTCACCTGGGCGGCGATGTTTTTGGTCCCGGTCACGCCAGCGTAAGCGCGCCCAGGACGTTCCTCGATCGGAGACGACACCGCCTCCAGATAGGTCTTGATCTTTCCCAGATTCAATGCGCTGGCATCCCAGGCTGCGACCACATGGAACTGCCCAGGGAACACCAGATCCAAGGCCGGCTGAATGTCCGGGTCGGTGGCTCCTCCCGACATGGCGACGATCGCCACCGTGACCCCCACAGCCGATACGGCGTAGTTGACTGCGATGCTGTTGCCGTTGGTGCCCTTGTTCTTGGCCGTCAGGGTGACCACTCCAGCGGCAGCGGAAGCAGTGACCGGCAAGGCGGCGACGGCATTGATGGCTGCAGCCAGGCGTGCAGCCACGACCGTCGGGGTATCACCTTGCAGGATTCCCACTTCGATGCGGGTGTAGGCGACGTAGGTCACCATCGATCCGTTGCCCGTGGCAGTCCCCGTGATGGTGATGGTTCCGGTTGCCGCCGCCGAAGCCGGCGCATCGTCCAGCGCCACGACCCAGGGAGCCAGGTTGGAGTCCTGCGCCATGGCAGAGAGCACCATGCGATGCGCCACCGACCCTGCGCCAAAGAACGATGCGGCATAGGCCTCGCCGAAGACCTGCGTAGCCACCAGCGCAGGCGTCAGGCCCGATGTCAGGCGCTGAGCCACGATCAGGAGTTTTTGCGAGAAGGATCCAAGTCCTGCAGCCCCTGCGGTGTTGTACTTGGCGTAGAAGCCAGGCTTCAGGATGTTCGAAGGGATTCCAGTGATGTCAATGGCCATCGGTTTCCTCGTCGGTCAAAGGGGTTTCCTCCCAAGCGCTGGACTCGGGAGCAGGATCAGACGGAGCGAGTTCCAAAGACTCGCAGGCCAGCATCTGGCGGTAGTAGTAGGAGTCGTTGACCTGGACTGGCTCTTGCCCGATCCAGCCCATCTGGTGTTCCATGGGAACGCGCCCATTGGGGGCAAATACGCGCAAGGATTTCATCAGGTCTCCAGTGTGATTTCTGATTCCAACACAGGACTGCTCGACATCTCACCGGTAGCGGGATCCACCAAGTGGTATCCGACCAGCAGCGATTCCAAGAGCACATCGCTCCCGACATCGGGGGGAGAGGAGGGGAATTCGTAAGCGGTCTTGAAGCGCACTTCAATGACCATTTGCCCCAAGTTGAATTGTTCGATAGTGGTCTTTTCGTTCCACCCGTCGTAGGTGATCGCATCGATACCCAAGTCGTGCGCAGTGCCATCCTCGCCGACAAAGGAGAGCCTGGTTCCAACCAAGAGGCGCACGGCGTAGATGCGCAACGGATGCATCAAGCGTCGGCGCTGCATCTCGGACGCCAGATTCTCGACATGGATCAGGAGGACGATCGAGATCTCCTCCTTGTACTTGGATGTCGTGGCAACCCCTGCCTTGCCCGAGAGAACAGCAACGTTCAGGCCTGGCCGCAGTGATCCTGTGAACCGACCCAAGTCGACCTTGGCAAACTTCCGATCCGGACCGGTGAAGCGCTGATAGATCGCCTGCTCGATGTCGTAGCAATCACCGACTACGAGAGCGCTCATGGATGCCTCCCATCCAGCCATGGCCCACCACCCAAGGAGGCCATCGATCGCATGCTGAACTCGGCGCGTCCCGATGCGATCAGGGTTCGCGAAGTGGGTGGATCGATGGCATCAGCTTCAGTGGCCGGCAATCCCAGAGTCAAGGTCCCCTTGCTGATCTCCTTGAGCAGCGCGATGGCATTGGTGCGCCGCGTGTCCATCTCGCTGCCATCAGGAGCCCTTCCCAGTCGCTCGTACAGCCCATGCAAGGCCAGATCCACCGCGATCTTCTTGATGATCAATGGGGTCATGGGCAGCGGCAGGGTCAGCCGCGACGCCAGGTATCCATCGATCACACCGCACGCCAGGTCGATCATTTCCTGAGCGATTGCGACCTGGAACGATCCCATCTCGTTGGGGTTTTCGTCGTCGGTCGCCTCGATCAGCCGGATCGTAGGCTGCGCCTTGAGGAGGTCGTCGGTAGTGCAGTACATCGATCAGGCCGCGAGTTTGATGACGGCGGAGGGAATGAGGTTGAGAGCCAGCGGGTTGCTCTGAGCCTCCATGTCGTGCCCCTTGTCGAACTTCATGGGCACGGCCTTGGCGTAGAACTCCTGGCCGAGCGTGTTCACGGTCTCGGTGTAGTTCGCCGGAGCCAAGGCCTCGACAAAGATCCCGGTGGCCACCGGGAACAGGTAGGCCTCCCCGTCGGCGATGAAGTCCTGACCCGACACCGTAGCGGCGTACTCGATGAACTCGATGCCAGCATACGTGAACCCGCTTCGCACGTCCCCTGCCAAGCGGCTGGCCGCTCCATCCGCCTGCGAGTTCCAGTTGGCGTAAGCCGCCTTGACGGTGCCGTTCTTGGTGAGCCCGTCCATGAAGCCGGGCGAGCAGTAGCAGCGCCGCGAGTTGATCAGATGTGCCCCGGTCGCCTTGTCCATGATGCGAATCGCTTCCATGAACGTTTCGCGCGGGTCCGTATTGGTGGAAAAGCTCATGGCCTTGGTCGCCTGGGTCACGCCAAAGGCGTCGTAGAGGTCTGCAATGACCGTGCTCCCGTTGGCATCCAGCAGCAGCCCCTTGATGGCTCCCAGGCGCTGGAATTCGCGCGTGACCGCCAGGTTGTTCTTCATGTCTTGGAGGGTCTCGGCGACCTTGGTGGACACGGATGCGAACTGGTCCTCCGAACCGAAGTCGCGAAGCCCCTGAACGTCTTCGGCCAGCACTTGTCCAGTCTGAGGCAGGTGCGTGGTCGTGAATGCGATCGTCTTGCCTCCGCGAGCCGACACCGGAGCGCCCGGAGCGCGACGGGAGGTGTTGGCGACCAGCGAGAGCTTGCCTTGCTGCTCCTCGATCAGCACCTGGGTGGTGCGGATCGGGCGCGGCGTGAAGAGCTTCGAGTCTCCGATCCTGGTGGGCAAGAGCGGCAGCTTCTGGATCGAGGCCGTCAGGGAGGCGAAGGTGAAGAGATCATCGAGGTTCATGAATCGTCCTTAGATGGATGCCCTGGCAACCAGGCCCAGAGCTTTGAGGGTGGCGAGGGCGGAGGTCTTCTGGGCAGCAGTGGCGCCGTCGGGCCAGACCAGGAAGTCGGGATTGAGTACGGCTCCGCGTGCAACGACAGCGATCTTGCGGTCCGTCGCCTGGCTGGCAACCTCGTCCACACTGATGGCCGCAGCGATCTGGCTGCTGTCGTTGGCGGAGAAGTTGATCGGCACATATTTCTCGATGGCCGCTGCCGCGACAGTGATGTCGAATCCATCGCCAGCAACGAAGGCCGTACCGCCTGCAGTGATGGTGAACTTGATGTCGTCCGCAAAGGCGGTGCCGGTGACACCGGAGCCAATCACGTCGCCGCTGGGATCCTCGACCGTGAAGGCCGTAGCCGCAGTGAAGCGCACGGTGTAGACGCCCACCTTGGCACCCGCCAGCACCGGAGTGGTGGCGTCCATTGCGACCGTACCGTTGCCGGTGTTGCCGCCGGTCTTGGCAGCGGCACTAGCTGCCCCGAGCAGGATCACGGCCAGGACCGTACCGATCACGGTGGTATTGCCGGCCTTGAGGGTGACGGCGTCCCGACTCCATTCCGGGCTCACTTCGTACGTGATGACATCGCTCGCGAATCGAGGCCTGTTGTACGTCTTGGTCATGGCTTCTCCTTCTGTGCTGCTGCGGCGCGCCGTTCGCATTCCGCGATGAGGGGATTGGAATTGGAGGCGGACGGGGAACGTCCTTCTCCCAGTTCGCCAAAGGCGACGATCTGGGGCAAGGAATCGATGATCCCTTCCAGGCTTGCCGGAATAGGGTCACCCTCGCCAAAGGACAGTTCGTCTGCCGTGGTGAGTGCGGCATAGAGGCCTTGGAACTTGGTGCGCAAGACCGGCGACAGCCGCCCTGCCGCAACAGCCTTGTCCAAGCGCTCTCCAAAGGCTCGGGAGGCGGCCTCCCCTGCCGTGGATGCAAGCTTTCGGTTCGCTTCATCCAGCTGCGCTTGCAGCTCGATCTCCCTTGCCGTAGGCGCCGCAGGCGATGCGGGAGCAGGGGCGGTAGGAGCGCTTGCTGGCGAAGCAGGCTCTCCAAAGGATTGGCCACTGGCAGTGGCCGGATTCAGGTCGTAGGGGATCTCCAGGTTTTCGAGATTCTCGATCGCGTAGGCAGGCAAGATCTTGTCGGCCGCCTCGATGCCCTTGTCCTCGATGATGGCTTCGCGCTGGCCGCGCAGCAGAGTACCCAATTCCTTCAGCCGCCATGCCAGGCGATTGAGCCACCCTCCCACCACCGTGCCCCAGTCGGCAGGAGCCCCAAAGACCAGGAGGTCATCGGTGGTGCTGCAACCAAAGGCCATGTCAGATTCGGCAAACAGTCCTTCACCGAATTCCAGAGCGGATTGATCCTTGAGGGATGGGTTCCATCCTCCCAAAATCCCCAGGTGGCGCAAGCCTCCGTTTGCGTAGAAGGCCGGGCTGTTGTACTTGTATTCGCCCTTGCGACAGGATTCGGCGAATTCAGGCGTCAGCTCGTCCACCCGGACGTATCCGTCAGTCCCGTCGAGTTTTGCCTCCACCACGGAGGCCACGCGCGGGCTGTCGTGCTTGGGGTGGCCAATCACGGCAGGAGGCGTGTACCCGCTGGAGAGCTGCTTCTTGATGGCCTCCACCTTGGAAGCCACATCGCTGGAAGTGAAGGTCACCTCCTTGCCGCTCAAGGAGGTGAATGTTCCCGGATAAAGGATTTTCACCCAGGGATTGACGGGGGTAACCGATAGTGGAGCACGCTTGGTCATGCTTCATAATTTGGGGCGGAATCGATGCGCGGTATTTGGAGCGATTCCACATTCCATTCCGCGATTCATTCAGGGAATGCGCCGTGATACGATTCCAAAGAGTCGCATCACATTCATTTCATGTCCCTGATACAAGATACAGCAAGCCGGTCCGGAACGGATCATTCCTTTTTCTGGTGGGCCGGATTGGTCGGGGCAATCATGACAATGGTGAAACCGGCCTGGAGCGCATTCTCTTGGCTCGTCCAAAAGGTCTTCCTGGATTCTCGCGACAATCGCCTGCAGGAACTTGAAAAGGGGCAGAAGGAACTGAAGGTCTCCCAGGACGCACTCCACACCAAGCTCGACAACGTCATGGAGATCATAATCGATTTACGGATCCAAGGGCATGCACCCCAGTCTGCGCCACGCGCCGCCGCCAAGAATGACGGCGCCGAACTTGGGAGGGCTGCATGAGCAAGCGCGATGACCTGGGTCCCCAGGCCCGCGAGCTGTACGTCATCCATGGACTCACCAAGCGCGAGATTGCTACGCGCCTGGGCGTGTCCGAGCGCACCATCCACAACTGGTCGGATGACGATGGACTGAGCAAAGGAACATGGGACTCCCAGAAGGCGGCCCTGACCAATTCGTCCGAAACGTTTGCGGCGGAGCTGATGGGGTTGGGTACGGTTGTCGCTCGCAAGATCAAAGACGACCTGCTGGAAGGCAAGCTTGACAAGGCGGCGATCGCCAACCTGGACCGCATCGTCAAGACGGCGCTCAACGCCTGGAAGTACCAGCAGAAGAACCCTCCCAAGAAGGGCGCGTCGACACCTGAGCAGCGCAACAAGGATCTCAACGACAAGATCCGGGCGCGGCTGGGACTCAAGTGAAAACGCCGCGCAAGGCAAAGCCTACGGCAACGGCGCAGGCTCGCAAAGTCGTAGCCAAGCCCAAGCCTCCTTTGCGGGATGAAGCACCATTGAAGGGGGCTTGCAAGCGCAACGCAGCCACACTCAAGCCGTTCCTGCACCTCTTGACCAAGTGGCAAGTCGCCTACTTGATGGACCGCAGCCGTCTCAAGAAGTTCGTCAAGAGCCGCCGCATCGGTGGGACCTGGATACAAGCCCTGGAAGACGTCTTGGATTGCATCGACACGCCGGGGCTTTCCGTGTGGTTCAGCTCCGCCGACAAGACCTCGGGCATCGAGTACATCGAATACCTGCTGATGTGGGTAGGCGTTGCCAACCTGTTGGTTCAGAGGTCGGATGTTGCCGAAGCGGATCTGGATGATGTGGAGTTCGAGTCTGACGACCCCCTGGAGGTCGCCGACGAAAGCGAGGCCACGGCCACGGTCGTGAGGTTCCACAACGGCAGCCGCATCACCGTCCTTTCCAGCAATCCCAGCCAGTTCCGCAGCAAGGGCGGCAAGGTGGTCATCGACGAGTTTGCGCACCACAAGCGCGACCGCGATCTCTGGAAGGCAGCTCAGCCCGTTGCAGCGCGTGGCCACTCCATCCGCATCATCTCCACCCAAAACGGCATGGGCTGCGTCTTCTGCAAGCTGGGCAACCGAAAAGACGACGCCAAAGGCCAGAGCAACAAATATCAGTGGTCCGAGCACCTGGTCACCATTGTCCAGGCCGTGGACGAGGGAATGCTGGATCAGATCGAGGGGCGCCCTACGACGGCGCAGGAGCGCGCCGACTACATCGCAAGCCAGCGCGCCCAGTGTCTCAATGAGGCACAGTTCCTGGAGGAGTACATGGGCATTGCCCAGGACGAGGCGCATGCCTTGCTCCCGTACGCCCTAATTGAATCGGTGGAGCGCGATGGGATCCTGGGCCTCTCCCGTGCCACCGGGCCACTGTACCTGGGAATGGATATCGCCCGGCGCCGCGATCTCACGGTCATCTACGTGCTGGAGCTGTGCGGCATGGTGCTGCACACGCGCCACCTGGTCGCCCTGGAGAAGACTCCCTTCCGACGGCAAAAAGAAGTGCTGTGGGAGCTTCTGCGGCACCCTCGCTTGGTGCGGGCCTCAATCGATGCTACAGGCATCGGAGCCCAATTGGCAGAGGAGGCGCAGGATCTCTTTGGTACCTACCGCGTGGAGGCCGTGACCTTCACATCAGCCATCAAGGACGCCCTGGCGACCCGCATGGTGCAGGAGTTCCAGGACGCGGCGGTGCTTGTGCCCATGGACCAGCAGCAGAAGGAAGGCCTGCATGCCGTGGCAAAGTCGGTGAGCAGCACCAACCAGGTGCGCTACGATGCCAAGCACGACGAGGAGAGCGGGCACGGAGATCACTTCTGGGCGCTGGCCCTTGGCATCGCGGCAGCCAGGTGCAGCGACAGCGGCCCTGTCGAGGTGATGTCCAGCGCGGTGTTGCCCACAGGCGACATGACACAGGTGTTCGGATCGTACAGCCATGGAAGCCTGGATGCATGGGCGGCCATGAAATGACAAATCCTGTCAATTCAAAGATGCCTCGGTCTGGCGCAGGATTTGAAGATCGATCTTCAAACGACTTTAAAGCCTTCAAACGATCGTCAACGCGAAACGGTCAAATGAGACAAAACCAAACCCGCTCAGGGTGCTTGATAGGGTTTCCCCCTCTAAAAACGCGATTCGTGCCGAACTCAAAAATCGAGCACCGCCACACGGGCGCAGAAATGGCCCTAGAAGGCGCGTCAAAATCCAGACACACAACGACAGCACCGCACCGGCTGCTGCGGAATTTAAAGCGGTCTTCAAGCGGTTTCCGTCGATCCGTGCCATACAACCCCGTAGGAGATGCTTCCTGATGGCCAAAAAACACTCGAACCGTCCCAAAAACCGATCCAAAAGCGGTGGTAGACCCCAAAATCGGGGAGCTGAGGTCATATCTTTCGGGGAATCACGCCTGGATGAGGGCGGACTGGGGCAGGAGCTGACGACACGCCAGCTCATTCTTCAAATGTCCGACCTCCAGGGCTTGCCCAACCCCGACCCGATCCTGCGGGCGGAAGGAAAGTCCCTGTCGGTCTACCGCACCATGGTGGACGGGCACCTGTCTGCCGTGATGTCCAAACGCACCGCCGCCGTGACGGCGCGTCCCTGGAGCATCGAGCGAGGCAAGGCGTCGGCGCGAGCCACCGCCAAGCTGCAGGACACCTTCGATCACTTGGATGTGCGCTCCATGACGGACACGGCCCTTGAGTCGCGAGCCTTTGGATACTCCGTCCAGGAAGTGATCTGGGATGTGGATGACTGGATCGTGCCTCGTCGCGTTGCCCCGCGTCCGCAGGAGTGGTTCCGGTTTGGGCTGCGCGGAGAGACCCGCTTCCTGGATGACACTGGGCTCAATCAGATCGTCCCACCCCGCAAGCTCCTGGTGGCGCGACATCGCGCCGACTACCTCAACCCCTACGGCAAGCCCATCATGAGCGAGTGCTTCTGGCCACTCGCCTTCAAGCGCGGCGGCCTGAAATTCTGGGCGCTCTATTGCGAGAAGTTCGGGTTGCCAAAGACGGTCGGCAAGGTCCCGGCATCCATGCCCGAGCCGCAGAAGCTCGATCTCCTGATGCGGCTGGAATCCATGGTGCGCGCAGCTGCGGCTGTCATCCCGGACAACTCGAGCGTCGAGCTGCTGGAAGCCAAAGCCGGCGGAAGCCTGCCTCACCCCGACCTGGTCAAGTGGGCGGATGAGGAAATGTCAACGGCATGGCTGGGCGAAGTGCTGTCCACAGCCCCCGACGCTGGAGGCACCTATGGAGCCGCCAGGTCAGCCAATGAGGTGCGCGCTGATCTTGCTCTGGATGACGCCAATGCCGTCGAGGCCTTGTGCAACCAGCTCATCACCTGGATCTGGGACGTCAACGGTCTGCCGGGCCCGCTGCCGTGGTTTCAGATCCACATGCCCGAAGACCTCAAGGCCGCTCGGCTGCAACGCGACCAGGGCCTCTACCGGTTAGGTGTGCGCTTTACCCAGAGCTACTTCGAGGACGTCTACGATCTCACCCCGGAGCACATCAGTCGGATCGATGACAAGGCCGCTCCGGCCCCGATGGATGCGGCGGCGGCCTTCGGTGAGGCTCCCGAACATGACCACCCCGACGAGGTCTTGCAGGATCTGCTAAAGCAGCTGCCAGACGGAGCCCTGGGAAAGCAGGCCAATGCCTTGGCCAAGCCCATCATGGAAATGGCGAACCGCTCGTCGGGATACGATGAGTTCCTGAAACTCCTGGACACCGAGTTCGCCGAAATGGATGCCCAGGAGTTGGAAGACGCGCTGGAGAGCTTTTGCGTGCTGTCGGAGCTGGCTGGAGCTACCGACGCAGCCAAGGACGCTCAAGCCACCTTGGATGCCGATGCCTGAGGCTCCGAAAAAACGCCTGGGGATAAGCCTCGACGTATCCACCCAGGATGTCGCCAAGCTCTTTGGCGTGCCAGCCGAGCAAGCCATTGCCGCCTGGGAAAAGCGCATCTTGCCCAACAAGCCCAGCCCCGGCGATGTGGCAAAGGCGGCAAAGGGCATTCCCAACCCCAAGATCCCCTGGAAGTCTTCCGACGTCCTTTGGCATGGGCATAGCCGCGCCTTCTTCGTCGCCCGCATGACGCGGGCCGACATCTTGGCCGACATCCACAAGGAGGTCGATCGGGCAATCCGCGAAGGCCGCACCTTTGAGCAGTTTCGGCGCACCCTGGAACCCACCTTGCGAGCCAAGGGATGGTGGTCGGGGGACGAGCCGGACCAGAAGTCTTTGGTGCGCAATCCCCAGACCGGCCAGGATGAGTGGACACGCCTGGGAACGCCGCGTCGCCTCAAGACCATCTACCAGACCAACAAGGCCGTCTCCTACGATGCCGGCCACTACAAGACCATGGATGACCTGGCGGACTTGCTGCCCTACCAGCAGTACCACGTACTTGACCATGGGAAGAATCGACGCGCCGCCCATCAAGCCTTGGATGGGCGCATCTTCCGAGCAGACGACCCAGCGCTGTCAAGCATCCGCCCTCGCAATGGCTGGGGGTGTGAGTGCCGCATGAACAGCATCACCGAACGCAAGGCGCGCCGTCAAGGGGAACTTCCGGAAAAATCCACCCTCGTCACCAAGATGGCTCGCGTAGGGCGCGACGGACCGGAGGTGCAGATCCAAGGGATCGACCTGGGAGGAGGCAAGAGCTTTTACCCCGATCCGGGTTGGGCTTACGATGTTTCCCGCAATGCCCGCGCCGTAGAGGATCTGGCCTGGAGGAAGATCTCGGCGCTGCCTGAACCGGCGCAAAAGACATTCGTCAATTCGATTGCAAAGGATACCGGGCTATTCAATAGCCGCGCATCGCAATGGAATACTTGGACCCAAGGCATCAAGGCAAGCGAAATCGCAAAAGGCGAAAGCGTTGCGATTGGATGGATAGATCATCCGCTCCTATCCAAGGTCACCAAAGCCGCAGGGAAATCGATATCGCCCGTCGTCGTTACCGATGATAATGCCATCAAGCACGCCTTGCGCCCAACCAAGTCAAGCGTCCAAGCTTTGACGCTTGAGCAAGTTCAAGAGATCCCCGCCATATTGGCGGCACCATACCGTGCCGTTTGGGATGGCGACAACTTGATCATTTACAGTCCTGCGCGCGCGTCAGCAAAAGGGCTTTCAAAGCGTGTCAATGCTCATACCAAACTGGTGTTCAAGCGCGATGCATCTGGGAACATGACCCTGGTGACCGCAAGCGAAGTCGAGGCAAGCGCCTTGAGTACAGTCGGGACGACCCTATGAAGGAGGTTGGAATGCTCCTCGGTCGGTGCGCTAGGTTCCGACTCCCACCTGTATGCTCCGGTTTCCCGGAGGGACAGTCCTACGTGCGTCTCGATTTAGGCTTCGAGGAGATTCCTTCCAGAAGATACGCCCCTTACAGCTGGAGCGCAACATGAGAATCGAGCTCACCTTCAGCTCTCAAGATGCGCGTCATACTCTGGCACACCTGGCCAATGGCGATCTCAGTCGTCCCATGGCTGCCGGTGCCGAGATCCTCGTCGACTCGGTGCAGCAGAATTTCTCTGACGGCGGCAGGTACGATCGCGCCGGGTCCATCCTGGGTGGCTCCAACAAGTGGAAGGTCACCAACAATCCAACTCCTCTCATCAAGATGGGCATGCAGGGTGGCCTGATGCACTCCATTCGAGGACGCAGCGACAACGACAGCGCCTTTGTCTCTAGCGACAAGCCTTACGCCGCGATCCACAACTTCGGAGGCAGTCAGACCAGCTATGCCCGCAGCGAGATCTTCACCCGCAATCGGTCCCAAACCGGGAAATACTCTGGTGGTACCAAGTCGGGGCGCGGAAATACCTACGGAACCAGTTCACGTAAAGTAGAGGCTCGCCCCTTCGCTGTGATCCAAAAGGAAGACATCGAGGACTTCAAGGACCTGTTGCGCGACTACCTGGCCAGGCCCGTCAGATGAGACTCATCTGCAACGATTCGGGGCGGCGCTTGGGAACCCGGCTCACCAAATTGCGTACCGTGCGCGTGGTGCAACCCAATGCGCGGGCGATTTGGTCGTCATTGTCACCGGTCCAATGTGCCTGCACATACCGCAGCATGTACTCGGTCGTGAACCGCACGGGAGGCTCCAAGCGAGTGCCCCGCAACTTGCGCCAAACATCAGCCGCAACACGCGGCCCAAGGCTCTGCGCAAGCAACTGGAGGCCTCCCTCAGGGAAGTCTTCGACCGTCAATTCGTCCCAGGCGGAAGGCAGTGACATGCCCCCAACATACGCGAAAAACGCCTCAAATGCAATAGAACGCGCATTTCCCGCGCATCCACAGGGAATGGATGGCCTGTCCATTCCCACTTTCAGAAACCGCAATTCCCTGCAGAGACCAACAACAAAATGACAAAGCCCATCGTCCCCTGGATCGGCGGCAAGCGCAGGCTTGCCAAGTCGATCTTGCCCCTCTTTGGGGAGCACGTGTGCTATGTGGAACCTTTCTGCGGAGCGGCTGCGCTGTTCTTCTTGAAGGAGCCATCCCGAGTCGAGGTGCTCAATGACGTGAACGGCGAGATCGTGAATCTCTATCGGGTGGTGCAGCACCACCTGGACGAGTTCCTGCGCCAGTTCCGCTGGGCATTGATCAGCCGCGAGATCTACAAGTGGCTCCAGGTCACCCCCAGCCAAACTCTCACCGACATCCAGCGAGCGGCACGATTCTTCTACCTCCAAAAACTGGCTTTCGGAGGAAAGGTCTCTGGACAAACGTTCGGCACCGCCACCACAGGCTCGCTACGCCTCAATTTGACGCGCATGGAAGAGGAGCTATCCCAGGCCCACCTGCGCCTGGCGCACGCCACAATCGAGCACCTGGACTGGGCCGAGTGCATCCGCCGCTACGACCGGTCCCACAGCCTGATATACTGCGATCCTCCGTACTGGGGGACCGAAGGGTACGGCGTGCCGTTCGGGCTGGAGCAGTACGACCGCCTGGCAGAACTAGCCCGCACCATCACGGGGCGCATGATCATCTCGGTGAACGACATCCCCGAGATGCGCAAGGCCTTCGATGGCCTGACCATCGAGCGTACGGAACTGGCCTACACGGTCGGCATCAAGGCCACCGCCCCAATGGGTGAGCTCATCATCCGCAACTGGTAAACACAAGGAGGGCCGGTGGTTCACCGGCCCTTGAATGCTCTTTGAAAGGATTAGGAAATGTTCGAATTCTACAGCATGTGCATCATCGCGATCATTGGAGCAACCACTGTCGGAGTGGTTTGGATTGTCATGCGCGCCTTGCTGATTGCCGATGCGACAGATGGCATCGCTATGCGCCGCGCACTCCTGATGGCACACCATGAACTGACCACCTTGAGTGGCCTGCAAGCCTTCGACGCCGAAGATCCGAAGGATGTCTTCACCATCGACGCCTCGCAAACCCTCGCAGTCATCCGAAAAGCTATTGGCCCAATCACATCTGCCGATACCTGTACACCGCCCTATTGGGGGCACAATCGAAAGGACAGAGCATGACCGGAGAACAATATCGCGCAGAGCAAGAGGCCATCGCCAAGGCCACTTCAAGCATCCTGGAGGCCGTCGATGGGCTCTCGGTGCGGCTGGCTAAGGAAGCTTTGCAGGAATCCCTTCACAGGATCACCTGCGTGTGCGAAGAGGCACCCGTCAGCCAAACGATTTGCTTGGAGAAGATGCCCTTCTACATCCTTTGATCAGGAAACGAATAGGAGGGTGCGCTGTTTGCTCCCTCCGATGATGTACTCGATCCTCTTGATCGTGTACGAACCGTGAGCCGTTCCATTGAACGTCACCTTGCCACCTATGGTGAAAGGGCCGTAGGGCGTTGAGGCGCTCAAGACTGGGCCGGTACCAGGTTCGACTCCAGGCTGGATCACTTCTAGGTCATAGGTCAGCGGATTTGCCATCTCAGTTTCCTTTGCGCGGGTTTTGGTTCCGGGATGCGCTCCCGGCAGGCGTCAGCCTCTGCTGAAATCGATGTGAACGACATTGCCAGTACGAGATATCACACAGCAGCCCCACTGAGGCTCAATCGAAAGGTCATAACATGGAATCGAAAATTGATCCAGCCCTCGCCATCATTGAAAGCCTCCAAGGCTACTGCGTCAGAGATGCGATTGGAGTACTGGAAGACGCGAAGCGATACATTCTAGGATTCTCCAAAGTCGATATCACCGATGATGTGAGGCATTCTTTTACGATTCCGCCTGCACAAGCAAACGAGTAGTGATAATACCTCCTTGTTGATTCATTAACGTCTCCACCGACAGCACAACGAAATAGCCATTTCGCTTTGCATTCATCGAGTGCGTGAGACATATACGCTCACCAACTTTGAATTCTTTGATGGGGTGGTCAGAGATCCCGAATTGAGGAACGACGCAACCATCGCCATCTTGGTGATCTAGCCAAATCTCAAGTTTATAGGTGATCGCCATCTCATCCTCCTCTTCACGGGTTTTGGTTCCAGGTCACGCACCTGGCGGCGTCAGCCTTTGCTGAAATCGTTTCCAGGGGATCATGCAATCTTGCGGATCGCAGCCCCTTGCGATGTGGTAGCTATGAACCAGCATTCGTCATCCGGCTCAAGGTGCGCTCTAATTTCTTCCGCAAGCTGATCCGCATTGATCCCGCGCTCATTGAGATCAACAACAAAGCTTTCTTCTCCCAATCCACAGAATGACTCATCGCCCAAGGCGCGACGGTTCTTGAGCCTGGACTCAAGTTGCTCGGGCGCGAAGTCTTCGGTTGTGCGCTGCGTTTCAAAGAACACCACGACCAAGCCCTCACGAAGGATATGCCAAGAATTGTCTTCGATGATCTCAAGGATCGATGCAAACATGCGGGATCTTTCTTCTGCGGGTTTGTAATCCGGGATAGCCCCCGGTAAGCGTCAGCCTCTGCTGAAATCGATGTGAACGATGTTGCCAGTGCGGGCGATTACCTCGGGCCGTCTGTGCCGGTCTGCGGCTCGGACTCCAAACCCTCCGATCCATGATCGCAACGCGATTTCGCCATAGCGTTCATGAGCACTGCGGCAGCACGGGCCACCTCATTGAAGAGCAAGGCAAGCTGTTGTGGAGATGGCTGCGTTTTGCCATTCATCCAGTCTCGTACTTGCTTCGGCGTCGCATCGACATCTGCTGCGACATCATCAGGCGCACCAAGGACCTTGAAGGCATCGCGCAGGCGGAGGGGAGGGAGAGTGTCGGATGAACTCCGTACAGCACTGCAATCACCGTCGTCCGCCTCTCCTGCAAGAAAGGCTATGGTGGTTCCGCATTCTTGCGCGACGACTTGCAGGAAGTCAACGGTAGGGCTGTACGCTCCTCGCAAATAATTGTTCAGCGTCGCCGGAGATACGCCCGCTTTCTCTCCAATTTCTTTTTGCGTTTTTTCGGACGCTTTGATAACAGCCCGCAGGCGCTCTGAGAATTTCATGAAATTCCTCTTGCATCGCTAAATATCTGGCGCTAACTTGTTGGAAGTAGCAGGAGCTACTACACCAAGCCAAAGCCTAGCAAAAGGAGCAATCAATGCCCTCGGAAATTTTTGCGACCCGCATCTCGTGGGTCGCCGTAGCCCGTGCTGTCTCTGAAAAATTGGGGCGCAAATACTCCGCGAACTACTGCCGTGAGGTCGCCATCGGCTTCCGCAGCAGCAGCGTCATCGAACCCGTCTTGAAGGAACTCGGAGCCATGCAGGAAGAACAGGCGGTGGCCGCATGAACGCCACGACCAACGCAGTGACCAGAGGCAAAGTCAGTCGCCACGGAATCGCCAGCACCAATCCGGGCGCCTTCTGGTGGGGTGAATGGATGGCCACCGAATGCGGACGCCAGGTCATTGTCCTCCATGGCGAAGACACTGACGCCAAGTGCTACGCCGATGATGGCGGAAGCATTGGTGAGCTGCTCGGCACCTGCGAGCTGATTGAAAGCAGCATGAAAGCCGCAGCAATGGAGCCCTACCCCTTCGCCGCCCGTGTCCAACCGGACCTCACCATCACCTTCCCCTTCGACAGCATCCAGCGTCATGCGCCATGGATCCGCAAGGAACATGTCGGCTCGTGGGCTGAGGTAAACGGTCGCATCAGCGAAGACATCCTCCTCGTCAAAATCCTCTTGCCCTGCGAAAAAGGCCCCGTCTGGACTGCTGGCGTGACTCCCTACGCTCCGAAGACCATGCTCTGGAAAACCCTCGTCGAGTGCGGCGCGGAAAATATGGATGTGGCCGCATGAGTTCCGTCTTCATCCCGGAAGAGGCCAAGCCCTACTGCAACCACATGGGGATCATCAACTGGCATGCGATCACGGAGCTGATCCGCCAGGAGCGCGGCGTAGAATCCTACCTGGAGAGCGGCTACCAGCTTGGGCTGATCCTCGAAGGAACGATGGAAGACAAGCGCGGCGCTCTCCCGATCATGCGCCGCCTCAAACTGGACGAGATCATCAGCGCCCGTCGTCACAACAGGCATCATCCCCATTTCATCAAATCAAAGGAGTTGGCCGAAAGGTTTGCTGCCGACTTCGATATCGATATCAGCCAAGTCCCCGGTACTGGCCCAGACGGAATGGTTCTCAAACGCGACGTGGTCGCCTACCGTCGTTTCCTCAAGGCAGGTAAGATCGCTGTCATACAGTCCCTAGAAACCGCTGCAGAAGACGATGATGCATCAAAGCCGGTCAGATGCCCTTCGAACCAAGATCGCCTCCTCCGCCAGCGCCGTATCCTGGCCAGGCACATCTACCGGATGAAGATGGCTGAACGTGAAGCTGTCTCGACTCTCGACGCCGCTTCACGGGCAATCCACAATCTGCACGGCGAGGTGGATGCCGCAAACATCCGCACCGACGACGCCACTGATCGCCTGGCAGCCACCTCCGAGAGGCTAGCGGAAGCCTTGATCGACAAGCTCGCAGTCGAATCCAGGCTCAGCCGTGCCGAGCAAATGTGCGACGCTCTTCGGGCCGATCTCTACAAGGCCTGCACCGACCGCACCAACGCCATTGCCCGCGCCATTGCCGCTGAAGAGCGGGCCGCCCAGGCCGACAGGATACTCTCGCAGATCCTGAGCGAACTGCACGCACCGCGCACCCTGCGCCGCACTGGAACTTGGCTTGACCACGTCATCGGTTTCCTGTTCCGCCTTTCCCCGAAAGAAGCCCACGCATGAACACCCAGCAAGAACTCAGAGCGCAGAACGTTGAACTGCACAATATCCTCGCCACAGCAAACAAGCACATCCGCAACATGGAGCTGGCTATTGCCTATGTCCTGGAGGAGCGCGATCACCTGCGCAACCTGTGCATGCTTCTGCACGACGACACCATGCGCATGCAGCTGGAGCACGACAACGAGGAGATCGTGCTGCGTGATGCCGTATCACGGCTGCGTGACGAGCTGAACATCGCCCTGGATGAGCAGGTGCGCCTGCTGGCCCAGCGCCGCATCCTGGCCAAACACCTGCGTGCCCTGATGTACCTGGCACGTCCAGCTCCAACTGGTGGGTGGATGCTCGAAGTGGTTGCTGCAGAATACGCTCCAGATCATTCCCAGGGCGACTTCGCCTTTACCCTGGACCCCACTCCGACACCGAGTATCCTGGAGCGCATCTCCACCTGGTTCCGCGCCATCACCGCTTCGCGCACAACGGCAGCTTGATCGATGGGAGCGGCTCAACCATACATCGCATTGCCAGAGTCCGATGAGGATGTCTGGCTATCCATTGCCGATGCGGCAAGTGTACTGGCCCAGCCCGAGCGCACCGTGCGCGCTCAACTGGGAAAGTATGTCGCGCGCCATAGCGAGAAGGTTGGTGCAGGAGGCGTACGCCACGAGGTGCTTCTCACGTCTCTCCCCCTGGATACGATTGCTCGCTGGGAGGCCAGGCGCAGCATCATCCCGTACATCCCCCCTCACGAGTCCGACCTCGTGGCCCAGGCCTACGAGCGCGCCGACCAACGCACCCGCAAATACTTCGACCGCTGGTCTCAAGCCTTGCTTGCGACCGAGGGGATTACAGGGCGCAAGGCCTTGGAATCATGGGCTGACGCCTGGAACCGTAAGCACCCGGAATGCGATGTCTCCGTACAGAGCCTGTACCGCATTCGCGCCTTGGTCCGCGAGCATGGCCGCATTGGCCTGCTGATGCGCGAATCTGGATGCCGTGAAAGCTCCGTGCGTGACGAATGGTACTCCACCTTCTGCCGCGCTTACCTGCACGAGAACCGGATCTCTGCAAACGACGCCAGGCTGGCTGCCTTGGGCGAAGCGATCACCCAAGGCACAACTAGCGGAGAAGCCGACTTCCCTTCCGTCGGATCGTTCTTGCGCCGCTTGCGCGCCGAGTACGCTCCTGCGGTGATCTCGTTTGCCCGCGATGGCGAGAAGCGCTACTTCGACCGGCACGGCTTCTACGTGGAGCGTGACTATTCGGCTCTGGTGTCCGGGCGCATCTGGGTGGGCGACTCGCGCGTCCTGGATGTCCTGGTGAGCGTGGAAGGCTCCACCCGCCCCGTGCGCCCATGGATCACCACCTTCATCTGTATGAAGAGCTACGTACCCATGGGGTGGTACATCCACACCAGTGCCCCAAGCGCCGAAAACACCATGCGCTGCCTGCGCCACGGCCTGGAGCGATCCGGCAAGCCGGACTGGTGGTACCTGGACAACGGTCGCGAGTACAAGAACACGGAAGTGACCGGTGTCAAGCGTGGGCATGTGGTGAACTTCGATACCCAGCACACCGGCTCCGTGGCCGCACTGCTTGGCATCAATGTCCACTTTGCCGAAGCCAAGCGCTCACGCGCCAAGGTGATCGAGCGGCAGTTCTTGGAAATGAAGCTGCACTTCGACAAGTGGTGGAGCACCTACAAAGGCGGCAGCACGGCAGAAAAGCCAAATCGCCTCAAAGAGGTATTGAAGCACGCTTCACAGATCCCCGCGTTCGAGGAATTCCAGCGCGATCTGAACCAGTGGATGGCAGAGACATTTCCCTCCATGGTGTGCAACGGCAAGATCCATCGCGGAAAGACACGCGCCGCCGTCCTGCTGTCGGACTACACCATGCATGGCCCCCTGCCACGCATCTCAAGCGACACCGCATCCATGCTCGTGACCAAGCTGGCCCGGCTGCGCGTAGGGCGCCGGGGTGTCACGCTCGCAGCGCTGAAGTGCACCTGGTGGGGTGAGTGGATGCCGCTCTGGAAAGACCGCGAGGTGGTGCTGCGTTACGACCCGGACGACTTGACAACCGCCAAATGCTACGAAGCGACAGAGAATGGAAGTGGCCCACTCATCGGCGTGTGCCAGCTGATCGAAGCCGCCGGTGCCATGGTGAGCGCCAACGATGCCTATGGCCTCTCGGTGGTGGGCGAACAGAATCGCATCCACAAGCGCGAGATCAAAGCCATGAAGGAGGCCCTGCCGCAAGCGGACAAGGGCGAACTGGAGAGCCTGCGCCAGTCCTACCGGGTCGGTGTGGGAGCCCAGGCCCTGGAGATCCCCCACGGCAACACCACCATCGTGACGGAGCATGACCGTGCCATCGCACAAGTGCGCCGCGAAGACCGCTCCGGGCGCGCCGATCTGGCGAACCTGGTACCCAAAGCAAAGCCCACCAAGAAAACCGACTGGATCTGGGTAGACGACCAGGTCGCAGCCGCAGGATGACCCATTCCCAAGGAGAGATCATGCCAAACGAAACACCGCGCAATACCTCGGATCTGGCCCTGAAGCTTCAGGCGCACATGACAGAAAACGGAATAACTCAGGCAAGCGTTGCCAAGGCAATTGGATGCACTGGCGGAGTAATTAGCTCCTATCTCGCCGGGAAGTACAAGGGCGACGTGGCGGGTACTGAGAAGAAAATCCGTCAGTACCTGGAGCTGGAAGAGGAGCGCGCTGAAAGCGCGGTGCTCCCCATTGTCCCGGTGGTGAAGACCACGGCATGGGCCAGCGTGACCAACGCCATCAAGGTCGCGGCCCACAAGCGCGCCATCATCTCGGTGACGGGGCCTGCCGGGGTTGGCAAGACAACGGCTGTGGAAGAGTACCTGCGCAACAACACCGCCACGATCCTCATCACGGCGCACCAGGGATACACCTCCCGCGACCTCTTCTGCGAGCTGTGCGACAGCTTGAGCGTTTCCCCTAAGGGCACGCTCCATGCTCAGCTCAAGCGCATCGTGGAAAAGCTGGAAGGGTCCGGCCGCCTCATCATCATCGACCAGGCCGAGTACCTGCCGCGCATCGCTTTGGACATGCTGCGCAGCGTGCGCGACTTCGCGAAGATCCCGATCGCCTTGGTCGGCCTACCGCGCCTCAACGAAATCATCGTGGGTGATCAGAACAACTTCGCACAGCTCTCCAGCCGCATGCGTTTGCGCCGCAAGGTCGACCCCATGACGGCAAACGATGAAGAGATCCTCATCCACGCCTACATGGGCGATGTCCCGCAGGACGTCATCGTCGCGCTGCACAAGCATTGCCGACGCAACGCCCGCATCCTGGTGGACTTGATCGACTGGTGCCTGGATCTCAGCCGGCTCAACAAGACCGCTGTCACCGCCGACGCTGTCGCCTACGCCGCCGAAGTGAGTGGGGCCATTGCATGAGCGCCACCCTCTCTGCCAACCGCGCCATCAGCGAGCTGGAGCTCCTGCTGGGTGAGCCAGGGCGGCCGCTGCTGCAGGCGATTCGTGCTGACCTGCGCGACAAGTCCACCCGCATCACTGTGCTACGCAACAAGGCCGCTGTGCTGGAGCGCGGGTTGCTCACCATCCAGGCCGGAGGCCCAGCCATCTCCACGGCCCAGGGCGCTTTGCACACAGCCGCGAGGCACGAGGCATGAGCGCCAAACTCATCCACACCCTGGTCTCGCGGCTGGGCATGCCCGACGACCAGTACCGCCAGATGCTGCGCGACCGGTGCGGCGTGGAGACCTCCAGCGCTCTCACCCCCAGCCAGCAGCGCGATCTGGCCCAGGACCTCAACGCCCTACTGCCCAAGGACAGCCGCATGCGCATCACCGGCGCTGGTGGTGCCCGCCGCCGGTTCGAGCACCTGGCCAACCGTGAGGCCCAGTACGCCACGCCCGCCCAGCTGCGCATGCTGGAGGCCACCTGGGTAGAGCGTTCTCGCAAGCCCACCCGGCAGGAGGCTCAAGACGCCCTCAATGAGTTCCTGCTCCAGCACTTCCGGATCGGCCGCATCGAGTGGATCCTCAAGGACCAGGTCGGCAAGATCCTCAAGTCCCTGCAGCAAGTCGACCCTGCTGCCCCGACACGCGCCGCCTGGAACCGGGAGCGCCGCAAGCCAAAGCCCAGACCCAAGACCACCAAGACACCCACCACCACACCAACAGAAGGAGCCTAGAATGGCCATCACCAACGATCGTGGAGACTGGATCGACTCGCGAGGGGCGGCATGCCCTGCGAAGTTCATCCCGCCCGTCGAAAAGCGACGCGATGCCGCCGTGGAGCGCATCCACAAAATCGGCAAGCGCCTGGAAGAGCAGATGCGCAAGGCCAAGAAGGACGTGCTGGACGAGATCAGCGCCTACCTCGAATGGCTCGACAAGAACTCCGACACCCCTCGCTCGCGCAAGGGAAACATCACGCTCACGAGCTACTCCGGCGACAAGCAGGTGGAGCTTGCGATGGACGATGTGATCAAGTTGGACGAACGTCTACAACAGGCCAAGGAGCTGGTCGATGCATACGTCGCAAGCCTGGGAGAGACCGCTCCCGAAGAGCTGACGACGCTAGCGCATACCAGCTTCGACACCGACAAATCCGGTCGCGTGAACCAAGCCCTGGTGCTGCGCCTAACGAAATACCAATTCAAGGACCCGCGCTGGCAGCGAGCCGTACAGCTAATCCGCGAATCCATGCAGGTCGTCGGAACACGGCAGTACCTGCAACTGCGGCAGCTTGTCCCCAACGTTTCAGGCGCCAAGAAATGGGAGCGCCTCCACCTCAACTTCTCAGCGATGTAGGAGATAAAACTCATGCCCAAGATCAAGACCACCTACAAGGCCCGTGGGGTCACCGTCGAACTGGAACCGGAATCGATCGGAAAGATGACTCCGGCCTTGGTTCAGCGCGTCCTCATCACGCACCCTTCGCCGATTACACCTACCGACCTGGCTCGTGGATGCGCAGCGATCCTGAAGGAGATGAATCTCCGCGAAGCTAAGGCCAAGCGCAAAGCTTCCGACAAAACCAAGTCCGAAGCGAAGAAGGAGAAGGCCAAAGCACGCAAGGGCGGCAAGGCCAAGGTCATCGCCGAGGCCCGCGCCCCACGCAAGCGCAAGACTCCCCAGCTCGAGATGTTCCCGGATGCCCCCAACGATCGGATCAATCCCGAGAACATGGAGGAGTACTTCCCAATAGGGAACTACGAGAGCGAATACAGCAGCTGTACTGGAGAGGCCACGACACCAGCCCCCATCACCGCCAACTCCTGCGTGCTGGGATGACCCTCTCGCAGTTCTGCCCATCCGTGATCATCGGATTCAGCGTGGCTGCGGCGTTGGTCTACCTGATCAAGGGCGACACCTCGCGATTCATCTACTGGATCGCGGGGGCGTCCCTCAACGCCGCCGTCACCTTCCCGCTCCCGAGGCTCCCATGGTCCAACTGACGATTCTCCAATGGCTGCGCGGCTTCCTTTCCGAATCGACCGGAGCAGCCAGCAACAGCCGCCTGATCGCCCTGCTCTCGAACCTTTCCGCCCTGGTGCTGGTCTTCATCGTGACCCTCACCAAATCCGACATCCCTCCCGTGGCGCAGACCATTCTGCTGTGCGCCATGGGGGCCGGGACCCTCGGGTACCTGGGCAACAAGGTCGTCACCACGTCCACTACCACAAACGCCTCTTCAACCACTGGAGAAACCCCATGAAATACCCGATCAAGATTTGCTGGGATGCTGGCCACGGAGGCCATGACACCGGAGCCATCGGTCCCACCAGCCTGCGCGAGAGCCTGGTCACGCTGTCCCTGGCCAACCGCGGTCACATCCTGGCCATGGCCGCAGGCCTGACCTCCATGCTCACCCGCGAACGCGACGACTTCATTTCCCTGGACCAGCGCGCCTCCATTGCCAATGCTGCCGGTGCCGACCTCTTCGTCAGCATCCACTGCAATGCCGTGGGCAATCCTGCGCCCAACGGCTACGAGGTCTGGACGACTCCCGGACAGACCCAGGCCGACCCATTGGCCGAGGCGATCTTCAGGAGCATCAAGGCGCAATTCCCTCGTGAGATCGGGCGCGCCGACCTGCAGGATGGAGACCACGACCGCGAGGCCAACTTCGCCGTCCTGCGCTTGACCAAGGCACCGGCAGCTCTGGCAGAAACCGGCTTCATCAGCCATCCCGAAACAGAAGACCTGATGCGTCAAGATGCTTGGCTAGACCTGATGGCTCACGCCATCGTCGGTGGTGTCATGGCCTACCTCGATGGTCTCGACAGTTGAGCCGACGGCACAGGGGGATCTCAGCTACTGCTGGACCCTCCTGTGCCCCGGCTGCCCGCTGGGACTCGTGACGCACTTCGGTACCCACGAGTCCGCCCACTCCCTGCGCGATGGCCTCCAAGCGCAGGGCCTTGCTCCCAACGGATGCACCATCCGACAAGCCACGAAAGACGACCTCCCATGAGCCAACCCATGACACCCTCCCAACACCTCACCGCCGCTGGAGTGCTCGCCATCCTGATCGGGATCGGATTTGCCTCCGGGTACCACACCGCACAGAACGCATCCGCGAGCGATGGCGATGCACGCCTGGACACCGCCCGCAAGGCTCTCAAGGATTCGCAGCACAACCTCGATTCGACCAGGTCCGAGGTCATCCGCCAGCAGCACGCCGACTCCATTCACTGGGTCGCCTACGTGAGCCAAGTGCGCGCCGAAGGCCACGACTCGCTCCAGGCTGCCCTGCGCCGCCTGTCCGTGCGCCGCGGTACCGAGGTCTCCCAGCGCATCCCCGACAGCGCACTCCGCACCCCGTTTCCCGGCGACATCCCCAGCAACCGCGACAGCGCCTGCACCGTGGACCTGCCTTGCTCCTACGCCGCCAACCTGCTCGCCAGCGACAGCCTGCAAGCTACCCGCATCGACTCGCTCACTGGCGCCTCTGCGGTGGCCGTGGCGGCGTGCTCGACGGCGGTCCTAGGCGAGCGCGTGCGCGGCGATTCCCTGGCCACCTTGCCGCCCCGCAGGGCCTCGTTGACAGAGATGGCGCTTCCCACCGTCCTGGGTGCTGCAGCCATGGCCATCATCATGGCAATCGCAGGCGCCCTGTGACGGCGCCCCTCTACCGCTGCAACGGTGCCAGCAAGCTTTGTCCAAGCACGTGCCTCCATCGGGACCCGCATGCGCACCAAGAGAGCCTCCATGCCTCGAAGGATTGCAGGCCGGGGAAGTGCGGAGGCGTGAAGGTCTCTTGCAGGCCGGTTGAAACGCACAGCCATGGCGCTACCACCCTTTGAAGCGCGGGTGCGACGTCTCGCGTCGGAGCTCTTCGCTCCCGACCCGCCGCCTCGCCCCGAGGTCAAGGCCGACAGGGCCTGGATCGATACGGGGAGAGGCGGCATCTGGGCGACCCACGATGGAGACAAGCTCACCCGCCTGACGATCCTCGCGCACAAGTACCGCCTCTACGCTCAAATCCAAATCCTCGACACCAGCCTGCGAATCCTCCTCATGCCCCGCAGTGCCGACCCGCAGGATCCCGCATTCCATCCCGGCCTGGGGGATCTCGTCGCGCGCGCCTATGCAGCGGCAGGAGCCACAGCCCCGCAAGCGGATATGCTGTGGCTAGAGGCTCGCAAACTCCTGGAGGCGACAGCGCCCATCCTCGAAAGCCTGGCCTCGCGCACCGACGACGAATCAGATGCCCTCGCCAAAACCCGATCAATCCTGGAAAGGACCCGCACCAAATGACCACCGCACCAACCATCCAACGAGACAGCCTGGGCGTCTACAAGTGGAGCCGCACCGTGCCCGTCCCTGACTCCATGTACCCCCGCACCGAGGTCCACTCCAGCGGCACGTTCGCCGGTCGTCTCGTCGACGCACCGGCAGAGGCGCTTCGTCGCGGAATCCTGGCATCAGACGGATGGACGCTGGGGCACGCATGATGCACGTCGCCCAGATGCTCCTCATCCATTCCCTCGGCGGCCCCCGCGCCGTCGGGCCGCTCCTGGATCCGCCGGTCGAGACCTGCGTGGTCTACCGGTGGGCCAGCGGCCACAAGCACATCCCATCCGACCGACTCAATCAGCTGCGCAACCTGCAGCGCACCTGCGGCAAGACCTGGGCACCATCCTACACCGCTACCCAGAAAGACCTGCCATGAACCTGATCCGCCTGGGCGTGAGCCCGATCACAGGAAACGTGTATGCTGGACGCCGAATCAAGAACGGATGCTGGGGAGCCAACAAGGAGGATGTGACCCCGGACTTTCTGGCCTGCGTGATCGAAAAGTTCCATCCACTGCCAGGACAATCCGACATGACAGCCGTGATCCTGGACAAAGACGGATGCCCGGCAGCAGAGATCCGCCTGAAGCTGCTGGGTGGCAACGGATGAGCGGCACCATTCGGCAGTCCCGCGCCTGGGTCATCTACAGCATCATGGACAAGCCGACGCTGTACACGCGCCACGCGCTGGTCCGAGCATGGAAACGCACGCCAAAAATCCCGTTTTTTTTCGACTGGGGAAGCGGCCACGTCTACATGCGCCTGCACCCATCCGATCCAACCCGAACCTACGAACAAATCCACACCATGCGCGAGCTGCTGGAGCGCGCCAGAAGAGACGGAGTGAAGGCATGAAAAAAGCACCAATGAACATCGAATGTAAGGTCGGAGACCTGGTTGCTTGGGAGAGTCAGGCGGCCGGTTCCTGGCGCACCAAGATCGGTCGTATCGTCTCTATTCCGCACCCCAATGCAGACCAGCGCACCAGCGCAAGTAAGGTCCGCATCAAGGTCCTGGCATCCTATCCGGTCTCCACCGAGAAGGACATCGGCAAGGCAAAGGGAGTCATCCGCGCCAAGACCA
>Ga0302273_1000073_pt1 | contig 53899 bp, 41 predicted proteins | sample III_Bog_N1_3_FD_198774 | JGI IMG/M metagenome (GOLD analysis project Ga0302273, IMG submission 198774) | Peat permafrost microbial communities from Stordalen Mire near Abisko, Sweden - III_Bog_N1_3 | ecosystem: Environmental > Terrestrial > Soil > Wetlands > Peat | place: Sweden: Abisko... | reverse complement strand
AGCGGGAGCAAAACGCTCTGCGCAACCTCGGCAGCCGTTTTAATGCGGCATGCAATCACTTTTTCTTTGGTCAGCCGAAAAATTTAAAAGTGAACAGCTATTTTGCCTGCCAACGCTTCGTGGTGGATTCCGCGCTGCAATACCCCAACCCCTTCCCGTTTGTAACGGGGCTTTTATTCCAGAGCGTGAGCCGCTATTGCAATGTGCCGGTCATGCACCGCGCGCGCATGGAAGGTCGCAGCGGATATACGCTCAAAAAGTTGATCTCGCTTTGGACAAACGGCGTAACGGCGTTTTCCATCAAGCCACTTCGCTTTGCCAACTATATCGGATGGCTTACGGCGGTCTTCGGATTTGTGTTCGCCCTCTATACCGTAATTCGCAAGCTCGTAAGCCCTAACATTGAAGCCGGCTGGTCGTCCACCATCGCGGTATTGTTGGTGCTGGGTGGCATTATTATCGCGCTCATCGGTGTAGTGGGCGAGTATATCGGGCGCATTTACTTAAGCATTAACCGGTGCCCGCAGTATGTGGTGCGCAATGTGATTGACCGCCGCTCCTGCGAACCCGTACCCACAGCCTGCGAACCGGACGCGCTGCCATCGGAATCCCCGGCGGAAGGCGGCGACGAGAGGTGAAGATCGTCCACGCAACCTGGGAACAGGTCAACTTAGGGGTGGACACCTATGAAACCATCATGACCGAGGAAGACAGCATCGAAGCCTACGCCGAAGCGGAAAATGGATTGATTTCTAAAGGTGCAGCCTACCTCGTTGTGAAAACCCCCGTCAATCACCCTGCATTCCTATTCGGTTTGCCAAGGCTTGGTTATGTCAATGTGGAAACCGTGTTTCATGTGGCCATCAAACGCAGTGAGTACCACATGCCAGCTTCCATCGCCCGCTTTGATCGCGGGCTGACCGTTGTTGAGCGCGTTCAGGAGAATGACCGTGAACGTGTGTATACCCTCATTCGCAGCGGCGTGTTCAAGAGCGATCGCGTGTCCGTGGATCCGGCGTTCACATTGGCGCAATCCGGCAACCGCTATGCCAACTGGCTCCGGCAGATGCTTGACAAGGGTGGTAAACTCTTTGAGGTGTTGCAGGGTGAAAAACCCATAGGTTTTTTTGTGATTGCCCGCGTGGACGAGCAAACCGTCGATCCCGTGCTTATGGGGTTATATGATGAGGTCAACGACCGCGGTATGGGCGCGCTGCTCCATAAAAAGACATTGGATACCTGTTTTGAGCAGGATTGCGCGCGATTGACCTCCACCATTGTAAGCAATAACGCCAAAGTGCTGCGGGTGTACACCAATGCAGGGGCGACCATCGCCGATACACAGTACACATACGTAAAGCACCCCGTATGCCTATAAAGGCGTTCGATAGGCTGATGTTCGTCCTGATTCCGCTTAATGGAGGCTTATGAAACCGATGAAACCGCACTTTTCCCCTGCTGATGTGGCCGAAGAGGATATGCGTTCCAAACATGTGCCCATGAAAGATTTTTTGCTTTTGCATCTTACCTTGCTGTTATACGCAATCGTGAGCGTATTGGGCAAGTACGCGGGCGTGAACCTCGCCATCCAGGCAACAACGCTTGCCCTCCTATTTATGGCGCTGGAATTTCTGGCGCTGGGCGTGTATGCCGTTTTGTGGCAACAGACGCTCAAGCGCATGCCACTGAGCTTTGCCTATAGCAACAAGGGCGTATGCACGCTGTGGGCCTGTCTGTTCGGGATTGTGTTCTTTGGCGAAAGCCTCACATGGGGAAAGGGGATCGGCATCGTTGTGGTGCTGCTCGGAGTTTGGCTCGTGGTAAGCGATCATGAGTAGCGGCGTGCTGATTTATCTGATTACTCCGCTCATTTCCGCCGCGTCACAGCTGATGTTGAAAAGAGCGGCAGATAACCCCACCTATACCGGCATCCGATTCTACTTAAATCCGTTGGTCATTTTCGCCTATCTGCTGTTTTTCGGTTGCATGGTGCTGAATGTGTTCGCTTTACAAACGCTCGATCTAACCGTGGCAAGCGTGCTGGAAGCATCCGGCTTCCTGTATGTGATGGTGCTGGGCAGCCTGTTCCTCAAGGAAAAGATTACCGCACGTAAACTGATTGGCAACGCGCTGATTGTGGCTGGTATTGTGATCACCCTGACGGTGAAAATTTGATTGGAGGCGCCTGACGATGCAACACCTGGGCACAAAGCTGTTGGAAACGCAGCGGCTCATCCTGCGCCCCTTCACCATGGCAGACGCGCCTTCAATGTATGCCAACTGGGCGAGCGAACCCGAGGTGACCCGTTACCTCACCTGGCCGACCCATACAGGAGTGGATGTGTCGGAGAAAGTGCTGGCCGATTGGCTAAACCACTACACCGAACCGGATTATTATCAGTGGGCCATTGTGCCCAAGGAGATTGGCGAACCGGTCGGGGGCATTTCCGTGGTGCAGCGTAACGATCAGGTGGAGTCCGTGCACATCGGTTATTGCATCGGCACGCGATGGTGGCATAAAGGCATCACCGGAGAAGCCCTTGGGGAATTGCTGCGCTTCTTCTTTGAAGAGGTGGGTGTAAACCGCGTGGATAGCCGCCACGATCCACGTAACCCGCATTCCGGTATGGTGATGGCACATTGCGGCATGGCTCTGGAAGGAACGATGCGGCAGGCTGACCGTAACAATCAGGGGCTATGTGACTATACGATGTATGGTATCCTGAAAAACGAGTATTTCGAGCGGTTGGGTTCGCTCCCTTTGTGAAAGGAACGGCATCGGTTCACTGCCTTCCCCCCGTCGGAGATCCGGCCGCCAGGCGGCATAGGATGCACCTTTGCGCCCACGGCATCGTTTGCTCGCTTTCGTTAGGAACGCCTCGGTGTTGGGCATGGGGCTTTGCTCAGATCTCCCGTTCGTTAAACGTCACGTGCCGCACTGGTGCACGATGTGCTCATCCCTCTTTTCAACTCGGGGTCGCTTGCGGCTGCACCACAGCGCCCAACAGGGGATAGGCTTTCCTACGGTACCTCATCGTCCAAAGAAGGGATTGCCCTTCAACCAACTTCCGTTATCATGCGTCTTAGTCATAAAAGGAGGAACATCTACCATGCAGACCCAACCCGCGGAAACCCGCAAACCGGTCATCTTTTCCGGTATCCAACCCTCCGGCACACTTACGCTTGGAAACTATATCGGCGCTTTGCGCAATTTTAAACTGCTGGAGGATCAATACGATTGCGTGTATTGCGTAGTCGACCTTCATGCCCTTACCGTAAGGCAGGAAGCCTCCCAGCTTCGCAACCGCTGCCTGTCGCTGGCCGCCACCTACATGGCTGTGGGTCTTGACCCCGATAAGAGCCTTATTTACTGCCAAAGCCATGTGAGCGCACACGCGGAGCTGTCCTGGATTTTGAACTGCTTTACCTATATGGGCGAACTGCAACGCATGACCCAGTTTAAGGATAAAAGCGCCAAACATGCCGATAACATCAATGCCGGTCTGTTCACCTATCCGGTGCTCATGGCCGCGGATATCCTCCTGTACCAGACCAACCTTGTTCCCATCGGCGCGGATCAGAAGCAGCATCTGGAAATCTGCCGTGATATCGGTCAGCGGTTTAACTCGGTCTATGGCGACGTATTCACCATCCCCGAGGCCTACATTGGCAAGGTTGGCAGCCGTGTCATGAGCCTTCAGGAGCCAACCCGTAAGATGAGCAAATCCGACCCCGAGGAAACGTTCATCGCGCTGTTGGATAAACCGGAGGATATCCGTCGCAAACTCAAACGCGCCGTAACCGACAGTGAAGGTGAAATCCGCTTTGACACCGAAAACAAGCCCGGCGTCAGCAATCTGCTTTCCATCATTGCCGCGCTCACCGGCGAATCGACGGAAAAAGTCACAGCCGACCTGTCCGGCAAGGGGTACGGCGAGCTGAAAACCCGCGTCACCGATTGTGTGATCGCTACTCTGGAGCCTATTCAGGCAGAATATACGCGCATCATGGCCGACAAAGCAATGCTACAAGGCATTCTCGACCGTAACGCACTGAAGGCTTCCAACCGCGCCAACCGTACATTGGACAAGGTGAAACGGAAGGTCGGCTGCGCGCCTCACGGCAAAGTGTAAACTCTATACTCCTTCCTTTGTGGGGTATACCGTTTGCCCGATGACTGCCGTACGGTTGTTTTCTCCTCGTCCGTATCAGCGTTTCTGGATAAGCGCCTGCGGTTTCCACAGCCGATCGGGATCATCAACATGGAGGCGTTCCTGCGCCATCCATCCCCCCTCTCGCTGACCTTTTGCTTATCCCGCCTGTGGAAGGCGCCCAACGCATCCTCATCTCTTCGTTGCCATCTTTCCCCTAAAGAATTCATGAGCTTTTCATTGGCTACATAGGTACCCCCTTGACGCTTTCCCCCTGCTCGACCCCGAACGACCGCCCAGAAGGAGCGAAACCATGAATCGAAACCAACAATATGACGTCATCATTATCGGTGCTGGCCCCGCAGGCATCTTTACCGCGTTGGAAGTGACCGAAAGAAAGCCCGAAAGTCGCGTGCTGATCGTCGATACCGGCCGCGCCATTAAGCACCGCACGTGCCCTGCGCGCATCAACGGCCAGTGCGTACACTGTGACCCTTGCGGCATTGTACATGGCTGGGCAGGGGCAGGCGCTTTCAGCGATGGCAAACTGAGCCTGTCCGATGAAGTCGGCGGGCAAATCAGCGAATATTTAGGGCATAAACGGGCGATGGAGTACATCCAGCGCGCCGATGATATCTACCTGCGCTTTGGCGCAAGCCCTGTGGTGCATGGCCGCGATGACCGCCGTGTGGAAGAGATCGCCTATCAGGCCAGCCGACATAACATCCGTCTGGTGCCCTGCCCCGTACGCCATTTAGGCACAGAAAACGCCGGACCCGTGCTAGGCGCGATGCACGACCACCTGGTGGAACATACCAATACCACATTTCTGGAGCTGACCACCGCGCAGGACATTCTTGTGGAAGACGAGCGTGTGGTAGGCGTTCGTATTCAACCCAAGAAGGGCGAAGGTTTTATTGCCAATGCCCCTTATGTGGTAGCCGCCCCCGGTCGTGGCGGCGCACAGTGGCTTTCCGAAACCGCGGGCAAACTGGGGCTTCGTACCAAGAACAACGAGGTGGACATCGGCGTGCGTGTCGAGGTGCCCAATTCCATCATGGACGGCCTCACCCGTGACCTGTACGAAGCAAAGCTCGTCTACTATAGCGATACTTACGAAAACAAGGTGCGTACCTTCTGCATGAATCCCGGCGGCGAAGTAAGCCAGGAGTACTACGAGGGCGGCATCGCCGTGGTCAACGGCCACAGCTACGAAGATCAGAGCAAGCGCACAGGCAACACGAACTTCGCCCTGCTGGTAAGCACCTCGTTTACCGAGCCGTTCAACCAGCCTATTGAGTATGGCCGCTACATCGCACAGTTAGGCAATATGCTCACCGGTGGGCCGATCATGGTGCAACGGCTGGGCGACCTGCTCAAAGGCCGTCGTACCGATGCAAGCAGGCTTCGCAAATCCACCACCATCCCGACGCTTTCCACCGCCGTACCAGGTGATTTAAGCTTTGTGCTGCCTGCGAGGCATCTGACCAGCATCATCGAAGCGTTGCGTGCATTCGACCATCTGGCGCCGGGTCTGTACAGCCAGAATACGCTACTGTATGGTGTTGAAGTAAAGTTCTACTCCAGCAAGGTGCTGGTGGGCAATAACTTTGAAACTGCTATCAGCGGTCTCTATACCATCGGCGACGGCGCGGGCATCACGCGCGGGTTGATGCAGGCGAGTGTAACCGGTATGGCTGTGGCGGATGATATTGTCGGAAAGACCTGAGGGAGCAAGCGTTAGGTTTTTACCAGACCAACAAAAGAGGCTAGACGGAAGCGACGGCGAATATCGGCCTCAACACAGGCGAAAGCAACAGAAATGCTCATTGGACATGCGCGGTGTGCAGCGGCATACCACATGACGATCAAACGAACCGGAAAACGCTATCCTGAGGTTTATTGTCAGCAACACGGCATTTACCGATGCGATCTTCCCGTTCAGCTGAAGCTACAGCCCCAGGAACGATAAACGAACGAAATCACAGTCCGTTTTACCCGAAAAAAACACCCCATCTGTCGTCCACCATGGACGCGGACAGGGTGTTTTTTTACTTCAGAAAAAATCACTCTACTGCAAAAACTCAGCGATTCTATCCTGATTTTTTTCTAAATTGGGCACCAGCACCATCATGCCGCTGATGGTTTCGCTGTTATAGCCGTTATTCACAGGGATGGTTAACTCATCAAATTCCACATCGTTCAGCTTTAAAAGCACTGGCACCAGTGCGACCGCATCAGCGAGGGTCATGTCCGTTTTCACCTGCGCGATAGTCTCGGTCAATATACTCGCCAGCGTAAGTCCATCCAACTCTTTGACACGCTGATATACCCCTTCCAGCACCTTTCGCTGGCGGCTGGTGCGTGCAAAATCACTGTCGATTTTGCGGATGCGGCTATAGCATAGCGCCTGTTTGCCGGTCAGGCGCTGCACCCCTGATTCGGTCAAAAGCTGATCCCTCTCCTTGTAGCCATTGTGGGTATTGTAGAATTTCAGAATGGAGTTGAGTTGCTTACGTTCCCGTTCGCTCACATCCACCGGCACGCCACCGATACGGTCTATCAATTCCACCATCAGCGAAAAATTCACGGAGAGTGTTCTATCCACAGTTACGCCAAAATTATCTTCCAGCGTCTGTTTTAAAAGATTGACTCCTCCGTATACATAGGCGGCGTTCAGGCGCGTCTTGCCATGGCCCGGGATTCTTACATACAGGTCGCGCAGAAATGAAATCATTTTGATATCGCGGGTGCGCGTGTCCACCTGTAAGAGAATCATCGTATCGCTACGCCCCTCCTGCTTCACGGTATAGGCATCGGTACCGATCAACAACATTCGGAACACGGAGGGGTTCGTGAGCCCAAGAACACCCGGCAGCGTTGTATCTTCTGTGGGGGCGGGTGTGGACAGAGGCGTCGGTGTCACTGTTGGCTCCTCATCCCAGCGATTCAGGGAAGAAGGAACAAGCGTCTCTGAACCTTCGGAGGGGGACGAGCCTTCGTCCTCAATATCGGCAATGCTAGCGGGCGGCAGAGTAACCGCAACGGTCGGGGTAGGCGTAACCGCTTGCGGTACCAGCCAAGGTTTGGGGGTGAGCGGTGCGAGCTTTGCGCCTGAGGGTACGGCTTCCGCCTGCGCGTCAGCCATCACCGAAAAAGATGATCCCACAGCTCCCCCGAGCAGCAGGAGAGCCAGCACCAGCATACACCCTGCTCGGTTTCGCCAGCTCATTCTCGGTTCCCTCCCCTATAAATTACGTCCGCAATAAGGTCGAATTGCATCGGAAAGTTTTTGTTGATTTTTATGCCCCGTCCGGTCTCCCGACGGCAGCATGCGGAAGGGTTATAAACTCGTTCTGTTTTCTAGGTCAGGGTTGTGCCTCTCATCCGGCGGCTATTGGATATCCCTTCACGGCTAAAACACCGACACGTTTATGAAAAATCCGTATCGAACTGCACAACCACCTCATACCGAGGGTCAAGTCCCTTGGCAAACGCGCTGATTGTGTTACGCAGCGCTTCGTGATCCGTATAGCCATCCGGCAGCAGGCAGTCAAACACCAGATTGATGTGCTCCTGCCCTGGTACCATACGGAAATCATGCAGCGACAACCGCGCATCCACGCCATGCAAAAACTCCGCCATGCGGCGGTGCACATCGTTCACGGTGGGGTCGTCCGTCACCGTCGGGTCCATGTGGATGCATACCACAATGCCCAAATCATTTTGTAGCTCACGCTCTGCGCGGTCGATCACCTCATGGACAGCGACAATATCCCCCGAAGCGCTCACTTCCGCATGAACCGAGGCGATGCGGCGACCGGGTCCGTAATCATGCACCACCAGATCATGCACGCCCCGAATGCCGTCATAATGCAAAAGCTTGTCTTTGATTTCCAGCGTAAGCGCAGGGTCAGGCTTTTCACCCAACAGTCGGTCGATCGTCCCCTTGCAAACAGAAATTCCTGTCCGTAGAACAAACAGCGCCACAACAACACCCATCCAGCCGTCGATTTGCCAGCCAAATGCAATTTGCAGCAACATACTGATTAAAACCGTGCTCGTAGCGATCACATCGCTTAAGCTATCATTAGCGGCTGCAAACAAGGCTTCGCTATCAATGGTGCGGGCAATTTTGCGGTAATAAAAATACAGCCATAACTTGGTGAGAATGGACACGACCAGAAGTACGAGCACCAACAGGTTGATCGTGAGTGCGGAAGGGTGAATAATAGAGCTGTAACCCTCACGCAACAGTTGAATGCCAGCAACTACAATCAGAGCCCCAACCGCCAATGCGCCAATGTACTCCATGCGCCCATGGCCAAAGGGGTGCTCCTTATCATCCGGCTTCCCGGCCAGCCGCACAGAAATAAACGCCATTACGCTACCTGCCGCGTCGGAGAGGTTGTTCACAGCATCGGCAGTAATCGCAAGCGAACCGCTGGCGATACCCATGAGGAACTTGGTAGCAGAAAGCAGGATGTTAACGATGATGCCCGTACAGGTGCCCAGCGTTCCATAAGCCGAGCGAACTTTCTGGTTTCCGGTATCCGTATTGTTTTTTACAAAGTGTTTAATCAGCCAGGCTGTCAATTTCAGCACCTCATCCAGTTTCAGGTTCAACCAATACCGCAACACACAAGTCGGCAAAGTGTGTCTATCGACGCTTTTTGCGCCATAGTGACAGGTTATTGATTTCAACACTCATGAGAGTATTTCTATATATTATACTACCAACCCAACACCAATGCAAGCAATACAAAGTCCGTATTACCCCGAATTGGATTGACGAACAGCCCTCGCCGCCTTATAATGGAACAGAAACGGCAGGCGCGGAAACGCGCAAGAAGGAGCAACCATGGACGCGACGGTCACCCTGGGCACGTGGAAAAGATATTTGTGGCACATGATCACCTTTGGGGTGCTATTGGGCTGCGCTTATCTGCTTCCGCCACTTGCCTTTATTGTGGCGTTATCGCTGTCACTGATTGTATGCCCCGCATTTTCAGATGGCGATACCTGGTATGCGCTTGCCTTACCCCTTGCTCCGGCGATTGGATTTTTCATCAGTGGTGGCGACGCATACTTCAGCCTGTTGCTGACCATGTTTCCGTACCTTTGCCTGCTGGTGGTGGCCGCCAAACAGCGATGGCGCATGACGTTCCTCATGGAAATTCTCCTTTGTACGGGAGCGTTTCTGCTCAGTGCGCTAGGAATGTTGATGCGCCTGAGCGAGCTTTTAGGTGGCCCTCTGTTTCAAAGTTTGTCTCAGTATGTTGTGGATTCCATCCGCAGTTCGCTGTTTGGTGGCAGTGTCCTCTATCGGTTAACTCAGTTTGGCTTTTTAACCGTGCCGGATGCTTATCGAAACTCCGCCGGTTTCCAGCTGGGAGATTTTGTATTGCTTAACCCATCGCTTCAAAAGGAACTCCTGAACATGTTGCGGCTGCGGCTCAATGAAGGATTCTCGCAATGGATACCCTCCGTACTCATGCAAGGTTCCATCATCCTTGGTCTGTTCACGGCGATTGGCACGGAACGCGCGCGCGCGCGCAAGGCTGGAGCACACCAGCCGATGCCTTCCTTCACGCTGTTACGGCTGTCGCGACGCGAACAGGGTTTTATGCTTGCGCTGTGTATCTGCGTCGTACTCGCGAGCTTTTCCAGCAACGCCATTACATCCCTTGTGTACGCGCTGATGTATGCGGCTTTTCTGGCAGTCTATCAACTTCTTGGCGCCGCGATCATGATATTCATGCTTGCACGCCGTCACCCTGAGCGAAAGGTGCTTTATGGCATCCTCGCGACAATCATCTACCTCATTTTCCCCGTTGCGCTTTTTCTGCTGGGCGTGGTTGATCAGTTTATCAACTTCCGCACATCCGGCATTCAACCAAAAGATCAGGATCAAGAGGAGGAATAGCCCATGAAAGTCATTCTACTTTGCGACGTGAAGGGTTCAGGCAAGAAAAATGAAATTCTCAGCGTATCCGACGGTTTCGCGCGCAATTACCTGTTCCCTCGCAAGTGGGCGATGGAAGCCACGCCCAATGCTGTGAAGGAAATCGAGCGCAAACATGCGCTGGAAGAAAAACTTGAAGCTGAACGCCGGGAAGATGCCATTAAGCGTGCCGCCTCTCTGAAAGACAAAACCATCAATATGGTCGCCAAGTGCGGCGAAAAGGGTCGCCTATACGGTAGCATCACCGTGCAGGAAATCGCAGATGCGCTGAAAGCGCAGCATGGCGTTGATGTAGACAAGCGCAAGGTTGAATGCGAGCCGATCCGCCAGACGGGCGAATACGACGCAACCGTATGGGTATACAGCGGTATTACCGCCAAAATGAAAGTCGTTGTGACTGCCACGCCTGGCAAGTAAACATCGGTGATATCGGGATTGTTGCTGCACTGAGCATGGTGGATTGGATCAAGCCTCTGATGGCCTACGTCTATCCAGCGCAGAGAGGGGGCAAGCAGAAGTGGACGATCAGGAATTAATGCGCATAGCGCCCCCCAACAGCGTGGACGCAGAACGCTCCGTGCTGGGCGCGGTGTTGCAGGATGCCGGCGTTGCCACGTTTGTTTTTGAAACCCTCCTGCCGGATGATTTTTACGCCGCCGAGCACCGCGAGATTTTCGATGCAATGCGCACGCTCAACATTGCCGGTTCCCCCATCGACCTGATGACTGTGGGCAACGAACTGTCGCGCCGCGGTACGATGGATGGCGTTGGCGGAACCGCTTACCTGCTGGAAGCCTACCGTTATGTGCCCAGCACTGCCAACACCCGTAGCTATGTGCAAATTGTTCAGGAAAAGAGCACGCTTCGCAAACTGATCGCCGCCAGCCGTCGCATTGAGGAACAATGCTACAGCCAACTCGATCCTTTGGAAACCGTGCTTCGTCACGCCGAACGCTCCATCTTCGATATCGTGATGAAGCGCAGCGGCGCGGAAGCCTTACAGCCCTTGAATGCTGTGCTGGTACAAACCTTTGATAAAATCGAGGAAATGAGCCGTCTTAAGGGCAAGCTCGCAGGCGTGCCCACCGGCCTATATGATCTGGACAGAATGCTGACCGGCCTGCATGGCGGTGAGCTGATTATTGCAGGCGCACGCCCCGCCATGGGCAAAACTTCGCTCGCACTGGGCATCGCGCAGTTTGCGGCCGTTAAAACCAAAAAATGCGTTGCCGTGTTCAGCATGGAAATGCCGCGTGAGCAAATCGGCATGCGTATCCTTTGCAGTGCCGCCAGCATTAACATGCAGCGCGTACGCAACGGCATGCTCAGCGATGACGAATGGGTCAAACTGGGCGATTGTTTGAATCGCTTGAGTGCCTGCCGCGTGTTTATCGACGACACGGCCGGTCTTACCCCTTCACAGGTGCGCAGTCGCTCTCGACGGCTGATGATGGAACAGGGTCTCGACCTCATTGTGGTTGACTATCTTGGCCTGATGGGCGCAGATAAACGCGTGGAAAACCGCCAGCTGGAAGTCAGCGAAATCAGTCGCGGACTCAAGGCTATCGCGCTGGAACTCAAAGTGCCTGTATTAGCCTGTGCTCAGTTGGCGCGTGCAAACACCAGCCGCACCGACAAGCGCCCCTTGCTCAGCGATTTACGCGATTCGGGCAGCATTGAACAGGATGCCGATGTGGTGCTGTTTATCCACCGCGAAGGTTATTACCAGACAGGCGCGCAGGAAGAAAACAAGGCGGATGATACCTCGGGCGAGGTGATCATTGCCAAACAGCGTAATGGCCCGGTGGGCACGGTGAATGTGGAATGGCAGGCGGAATTCGCCCGTTACGTCAACCTGCCCGGCACACGCGTGCCAATCTATGCCGACGAAACATAGCGTCCATTCAGGCTTATAAAACGCTAACCCGAAACGAGACTACAGATAGGGGATCAACATGCAGCAACCAACGATTGCCTCCTTACTGAAAGATACCCGCTTTGAAGGTTTTGCGCTGGTGCGCATGAGCGAACAGCGCACGGGCAGCAATGGCGGTAAATATCTGGATCTCACGCTCGCGGATCGCAGCGGCGAACTCAACGGCAAGCTGTGGGACGGCAACGTCGCCCCACCTCCGGTCGGCAGTGTGATTAAAGTGCGCGGCGGAACGCTGGAATACAACGGTCGCTTGCAGCTGAGAATCGAAAAGCTTCGTTCGCTGGAAGAAGGCGACGATGTGGATATGATGCTCCTCACCCCCTGCGCACCGGACAGCCCCGAAGTGATGCTTTCCGAACTGGATGCGACGCTTGACGCCATGCAAAGCGATCCACTGCGTCGCATCGTGCGTGAAATGCTCAAACGCTATCATGATCAACTGACCTACTACCCTGCGGCACAGCGAATTCACCACGCAGAACGCAGCGGCTTGTTGCACCACACCACAGGCATGGTGAAGCTCGCCAAGGCAGTGCTGCCGATATACCCCATGCTCAATGCTGATCTGGTGCTCGCCGGTGTCATTGTTCATGATCTGTGCAAGGTGGAGGAAATGGACAGCGATCAGTTGGGGGTTGTAAAGGACTACACAGAAGCCGGACTTTTGCTGGGGCATATTGTGATCGGCGTCGGGCGCATCGCCGAAGCCGCCGAAGCCGCAGGCATTAGCGGAGAACCCGTGATGCTCTTGCAGCACATGATGCTAAGTCACCACGGTGAGGAAGCCTATGGCAGTCCGCGCAAGCCAATGTTCCCCGAAGCGGAAGTGCTGCACTGGATCGATCTGCTGGATGCGCGCATGAACGAAATGCAGACCGCGCTGGACAAACTCCCACAGGGTGTGTTCAGTGAGAAGATCTGGTCACTGGAACGCAGGCTCTATCATCCTCGTTATGACGAGCTTTCGCCCGAAGGTTGACGCTTAACCGCCAAGATGGTACAATGACGACGAATAGGTTTATGTTCATCACCACGAATGTTTGAATAGAATATCTTGGACCGACGCGCTGTCCCGAACGCGTCAGAATCGGAGGGAACCTTTTATGAAACGCAAATGGCTTGCAGTGTTGTGCCTGATAGCGGTTGCAGCGCTCCTGACGGGATGCGATGGGCAACAACAACCTACCCAGACCTTTGCGGAGGTCACACAGTATCTGGGGCCGGCGGCTACCAACACACCTGTACCGGTTAATAACGATGTAACAGGGGTAAGCGATGGCAGCACAACAGGTGACGGTAGCGACAGCGTCTTTTCCAATAACCCCTATATTGTTGACCCTTCCACGGATGCTACCGCTGACCCGAATGCAGATGCTGCATTGGGGGAAGAAGGCGCGCAAACCGGATCAGACGCATCGAATGATACCATCGTGTATGGTCAGGCAAATGCGGATTCCACCGTCTACCCCTATGCCGGAAGTTCTCCTATTCCGCTGGATCCGGTGGACGCACCTTCGCCAACGCCCCGTTCGGCACTGGCATTTACCTATGTAACCTATAATGTAGCTACGCTTGGGCTTTCCTTCGATGGCCCCGCAGACTGGGTAGCCGATGAAAGCGTAAGTGAAACGTACACCCTGACGGAACCGGAAGCACAGATCAAAGACGGTCAGCTTGGTATCATCAACATCTACGCAGTGCCCGTAAACAGCAGCTATAATGCAAACAGTTTAACGTCTGAAGTCAAACAACGTTTGAGCGACATAGGCGCTACCAACTTCGTGGAGTGGAAACCAAGCCTGACCGCTACACGCTTCCTGCTAGGTGGTCAAGGTGTTTATGCCAACTACAGTGGCACGCTTGCAAACGGCGTCAAAGTCGGCGGCCGTATTCATGCTGCAGCGATCAAGAATGTTTTGTACTGCATCCAGATTACCTACCCCTTAAATTTTAAAGACGATTATCTGAATATCTTCGCTAAGGTTCGCGAAACCATCAAGCTCACGAATCCTTAACCCAGAAAATGACGCGTCGCCTTCGGTATCGACACGTCATTTTTTATACCTGTCTGGCGGATACTCGAACGCAGTTGGCAATATGCGCCGTTAAACTTTCTATAGTAAGCAAGCAGTGGGACAGCGCATTATTTCGCGTCCCTTTCCAAAAACCCTGATCGGTTTGCCTAGCCAAGGATTGTCAAATACCCAGCCATCGCCAGTGCCGGAAACCTTATTCGACCGCAGTTATTGTTCCCTGTCAAGTGAATAAAGCTCGTTCTCTTTTGCCTTCGTTTCTGAAAAAACGTATTCGAAAGAGGAAGCATTTCCAAGTACCCTTCTCATTACCTCCCATCTCAGTACGTTTGGCTATGGCTATCTCACGAAAAGCATTCGCGGTCATCGGAAAAATACAAGCACCTGCGTTGACCCCTTCCAACTACCCCCTATCCCATCGCCTATCTGATCGATCCCTCCGCAGCAGTCTTGAAGTGAAACAACGTGCAGGCAGCCACGTGCAATGGTTGGGTTCGTTCTGAAAACCTTCTCAACAAGATGCCTTTCCACAAAATTGCTGAGAACTGGTTCACTTCGCCATATTCCCGTGGCTGAAACGTATGAATTCAATACCGGATGGTGCCTACCGGAATTGTTAACCTATTGCTCATGAATCCCCGAAAACAGGAGAATGTTCTACCCCGCACCCGATGGATACATAAAGGAGGAAGAGCAAAAATTGCATACATCTGCCTGATAATGCGTACATTATGTCAGAGCGCCTTGTTATTGTATACCAATTTGGGGATGTTTTTTCTCGTCAATCGGATGTAATAAGCTACTGTAAAGCCTTGCGAAGCCGTTGGGAGAATGCTATTAACAGGCAACATAAACGTCTCATAGACACTTTTCAAAACGTACGTCATCCAGTATATTGTAAAGTGTTCCCTTGTATTCACAGGGGTGCGAAGTGACGATTAGAGACAATGGGGTTGAAGGTATGGATTACGTCGATCTTGGCCGCAGGATTCGGAAACAACGCACACAGCGCGGCTGGACACAGGAAGCGCTCGCTGAACGTGTGAATGTATCGACTTCCTTCGTGGGGCATGTGGAACGCGGCACTCGCAAGGCAAGTCTCGAGACCTTGGTTTCGATCGCTAACGTGCTGGACGTCAGCTTGGATTATCTGCTTTCCGGCAGCATGAACAGCAGCGTCATTGGGCCAATGCCCAAGGGCTTGAGCAGCCAGCAACGGTCTGCTCTTAAGGAAATCCTTTCTACCATTCAGGATAACCTGACTGAGTGGGAAAAGGACGACTGAGTGATCGTTAACTCCACAATCCGAAAGGGTTTGTGGAGTTTATGGTTATTTCCCCTTAACCTGAATTTTACAATTCCAAATTTACGCCGGGCTATGCAAGGAGTATAGCCGGGTCGCTTTAGTTTAACCATCCTGTTTGATTCTTCAGGCGCACGTTTACTTTCAGATCTGTTGCTTCCCCGATTTCTCTTTCCGACCTTCCTGTATCCAGTGCTGATGCACAGACATCCTCTTGGGGGGAAAAATTCATAATTCTTTTTTCATGATAGTGACCATAAGAATTGTTATCCGGTGACATGAATAACCAATTATCCGAACAATCCCTATTTTACATTTTATCAGATATTCGTATCAAGCTGATCCTTCCTTATGATTCAGGTTTTGCTTAACAGGGGCTGTCGTCGCGCAGGCAGGGCTATGATATAGACTATACTGAACAGTGACACATTGTTCACGGGGTATCATACTGTCATGGCCATGCCGCAGAATTTCGAGATTGCACCGAGGCCGTCCTTTCCAATCCACGCCACCCTCCTCTTACTCGTTGTCTGTATGATCGTGATTTTCCGAAATTCAACAACCTTATTATGGCCATGTCTGGCAAACTCCGCACAAAATAGCGCCATGGCTGGAACAGCCATGGCGCTATTCGTTCTGATGTAAATGTTTATTCGGTGGATGCCTCGTCTTTGGTATCGCTTGGCAGGTAGGTTTCAATAAAGGACTAAATCATTCCACTGCTTAGGCTCTGCCTTTTTTGGGGTATCATGACCAAATATACTCCGATTCGCTGCCTATCCGTTGGTCTATTATTTCAGCATTTCTGCAACCACATCGCCCATGGTATACTGTCCTGCCTGCTTCCCTGTCAGGAAGCGTCCGGCTCGCAGCGCACCTTCTGCCAACAGCGTTCGGCTTTCCGCGCGATGGGTGATGATAATCTCTTCCGATTTGCCATAGAAGCCAACCTCATGTTCCCCTGTGACCGTACCGCCACGCACGGCGTGGATGCCGATTTCATGATCCACACGCTTGGCATTCCGGCCATGCCGTCCGAATACAGCGTTCATCTCCGCCCCTTTGGCTGCTTTGACCGAATCATACAGCATCAACGCCGTACCACTGGGGCTGTCCAACTTTTGCCGATGATGTTTTTCAATGATTTCCACATCGTACCCCTCGCCCAGTGCTCGGGTCGCCATCCCAACCAGCTGTTGCATCACGCTGATGCCAAGGCTCATGTTCGCACTTCGCAGGATCGGGATTCGCGTTGCAGCCTCGGCTATGCTCATTTGTTCTGCCTCCGTATAGCCCGTGGTACACAGCACCAGTGGCATCCCCGCGTTCACCGCGTAAGCCAGCAGTTGTGGCAAACCGTCGGCATGGGAAAAGTCGATCAGCACATCTGCCGCCGCAGTGATATGCGAGTAATCAGTCACAATCGGGAAAAGAGCTTCCTGTCCGGTATAAGCCACATCCACGCCACACGCAATTTCCGCGCCCGCATCGGTAGCCACCTTTGTGAGTTCCCTGCCCATGCGCCCCAGCGCTCCTCCGATGATGATTTTCATATGTTCGCCTCCGTCCAAAAGAAGCCGGGCGCTTTGCCCGGCCAGGGTAAGAAAAAACCAAACAATAGCATCGGTCTATAACCTCTACGTGACCTGTATTCCGGCAAAAACGATACCGTAGGTCAATCCGCGTAAATCGCTCCTTGGCTTTCCCAAAGGGCGAGGTCGGGAAGGGAACCTCCGTCCCATTCCAAAAGCGCGCCAGCACTGTTTACAGCGGTACTCCCACACTGATCAGTGCGTCGCGCAGTTTTACGCGGTTGCATTCGCTGATGGGCACCAGCGGCAGGCGCAGATCGCCCCCACACAGTCCCATCATCTCCATGCCCGCTTTGCAGGGAATGGGACTGACCTCCGCAAACAGTGCGCAGATCACGGGCATCAGTGTCAATTGCACATCCAGCGAAGTTGCAAGATCCCCTCCAAGATAGCTGTTTGCCATTTTAGCGACCATCTCCGGCAGCAGGTTTGCCACTACGGATATCACACCTTCAGCGCCGAGCGCCATCATAGGAACGACCATATCGTCATTGCCGCTGTAAATCGCGAGTCTTCCGCCCACATGGCGGATTTTTTCCATCACATAGGGCAGGTTGTAACTGCTCTCTTTTAAACCAATAAATTTCTCATTGCCTGCCAGCCGATCCAGCACCTCGGGACTGATATCCAGCGAGGTACGGGTAGGCACGTTGTAAATGACAATCGGGAGCTTTGTCGCCTCCGCAATGGCCATATAGTGGCGGTAAAGCCCTTCCTGTGTCGTTTTATTGTAATAGGGCGTTACCACCAGTTGCGCAATACAGCCAATGTCCTCATAACGGTTCGCTGTATCAATGACGTTTTGCGTGCAGTTGCTGCCGGTACCCGCTACGACGGGCACACGTCCATTCACAGCTTTCACGATAGTGCGTACGGTCAGCTCACGCTCATCGGCGTTCATGGTGGTGGGCTCGCCTGTGGTGCCGCATGCAATAATCGCGGATGTACCTCCGGCAATCTGCATCTCCACCAGCCGTTCAATGGCAGCTGTATCTACCTTGCCATTCTGAAATGGCGTTACCAGAGCAACCGCACTCCCCCGGAATAAAGAAGTCATACCCCAACCTCCTCCCAGGTACTTCCCTGTTTCTGTGAATCGCCAACCAGCCGGTACGAAGCCCATACCGGCAACATTCCTACCCGATGCGTGCAAACGCGGCACGGGCTATCCATCATTTCGCCTGAATATAGCCCAGCTTGCAAAGATACTCTGCACTGAGCACACCGCCGCCCGCTGCACCGCGCACCGTGTTATGGCTTAAGCAGACAAATTTATAATCGAAAATTTTATCTTCACGCAGGCGTCCGATCGTGATGCCCATGCCATGCTCAAAATCACGATCCAAGCGAGTCTGCGGGCGGCTGGGATCGTCAAAATAGAACAGGAAATTCTCGGGGCTGCTCGGTAGCCCCATGCCCTCGGTCGCCGGATGGCACTGAGCCCAGCGCTCCAAAATTTGCTCTATGGTTGGCTTCTTGCCAAACTTTACGCTCACTGCCGCCATATGGCCGTCGGAGCAGGCAACACGCAAGCATTGTGCGCTGATATCGGGCGCGCTCGCACTCACAATCTGCCCATGATCCACATGACCAAAAATCTTCATCGGCTCGCGTTCGCTTTTCTCGTCCTCGCCTCCGATATACGGAATCACATTATCCACCATTTCGGGCCAGGTCGCAAACGTTTTACCTGCGCCGCTGATAGCCTGATAGGTGCAAACAATCAGCTTTTGGGGTTCAAAGTCCAATAGCGGCCACAGTGCGGGCACATAACTCTGGATACTGCAATTTGGCTTAACGGCGATAAATCCGCGTTTGGTGCCCAAGCGCTTGCGTTGGGCATCGATTACCGCAGCATGAGCGCCATTGATTTCGGGAATCATCATGGGCACATCCGGCGTCCAGCGGTTTGCGCTGTTATTGCTTACCACCGGTACCTCAGCTTTGGCATAGCGCTCTTCGAGCGCCAGAATCTCGTCTTTCTTCATATCGACGGCGCAGAAAACAAAATCCACTTTTTCAGCGATCTTTTCCACGTCGGCGGCATCTTCAACCATCAGATCCGCGATGTATTCGGGAATCGGTGTCTCCGGAAAAGCCCAACGCTTCCCCACAGCCTCGCGGTAAGTCTGACCCGCGCTGCGGCTGCTCGCGGCAAGGCACGTAACCTTAAACCACGGATGATCCTTGAGCAGTAGCGCAAAGCGTTGGCCGACCATACCTGTTGCCCCGATGATGCCTACGCGATATTGCTGCATACCGAAAACCTCGATTCTATAAGGGTATGCATCCCTCATTTTCTGTGCGGAACCCCTGCCCGCCTATCCGTATACCAGCAAAGCATATCATGATTCATATCCGTTGTCAAACCGTGTATCGGGTGCATCGAATGTATTTTTTCTGCATTTTATCACGTAGCACAATTGGCTGAAATCCTTGTATTTGTTCTGTTGCATTGCTACCGGATTCTCCATTTTGCATAATACGGTGCATAGAAATGCAGATTTCCGTCTCCCTGATCATCAGGAAAGCTCGACTGTACATACGACAAGGGCGTCCCCTTCAGCCCTGACCTTCGAGGTGTGCTTAATACCAAGTTTTTCTTGAGGCTGCACCTGTGGTTGGATCAAGGATCCTTCCGCGCGACTGTTTCCGCTCGGTTTCATCATCTCGCAAAGCATCCCATACTTGCGAAACCTCTCCGCTTTGGATCGCTGTTGTCTTCAGCGAAGCGACTACAGCGTATTGCTTCCCCCGTTATTTTTGCGCCCCACACATCCTTTTCCCTGCCGCCTTCACGTAATCGCTAAGCCTCAAAAGAAAAGTGAAAAGACCCCTTTCCCGAACGGAAGGGGTCAAAGGTTTCCTTACCCAAGATGTACTACACCGCCTGAAGCGGTGAAGGCACATCGAAACATCCTGCTATTGCTTCAGCTGACTATGCAGCAACTCTGCCAACCTTTCTGGATTGGCTTTGCCGCGCGTTATTGCCATAGCTTTACCCATCAGTGCTTTTTCAACCGTCAGCTTGCCTTTCTGGTAGCTTTCCACCATATCTGGACTTTCAGCAAGCGCGCGTCTGACCGCGTCCAATAACACTGCATCGTCCCCGACAGTAAACAGATCGTGTGTAGCGGCATAGACTTCTGGGTCGCAGTCCTCGGCAAACAACGCGCCCAGAATCTTCTTGCCTGTGGAACTGTTTACACGCCCGTCCGCCATCAGATCGGAGAGCTTGGCTAGGTTTTCAGGCGATATAGGAAGAGACTTACGACCTTCCACGGCAGGTTGACCGTTCTTTTCCGCCTCGGCGGCGCGTGCACTCACAAGGGCAAAAACTTCCCCCTGTAAAAGGTTTGCCGCGCTGACAGCTGATTTGGCGAGCGCCGCCGTCTCTTCGAAATACTCGGCCAACCAACGCTCCGCCGTAAGCTGCTCGGCTGCATAGGCGCTAAGGCCATAATCCTTCATGTATGCTTCACGGCGGGCGTCCGGTAGCATCGGGATGGCCGCGACAATCAATGCCATATCTTCGTCCGTCAGGCGCACTTCAGGCAGGTCAGGGTCGGGAAAATATCGGTAGTCCGCGCTATTTTCTTTACGGCGCATGGTGGAGGTTTTCCCTGTTTTCTGGTCATAACGGCGGGTCTCCTGCACAATCTCCTCCCCCGCCTCGACAGCCGCAATCTGCCGTTCGTACTCAGCTTGAATGGCGCGTTCCACACTTTGGAAGGAGTTGAGGTTCTTCATTTCCGAACGCACGCCAAAAGGTTCGCCGGGCTTATGGATGCTCAGGTTCACATCGCAACGCAGGCTGCCTTCATTCATGCGGCAATCGCTCACACCAATGTAGGTGAGGATGGCGCGAATCTTGCGCAGGTAGCCCACCGCTTCCTCGGCGGAGCGGATGTCCGGCTCGCTCACAATCTCGATCAGAGGAACGCCGCAGCGGTTCATATCCAGCATCGTTCCGCTTACCTCGTCATGTACCAGCTTGCCTGCGTCCTCCTCAATGTGGATGCGGGTGATCCCAATTTTCTTTTCTCCCGCCGATGTTTGCACCGTCAACCAACCGCCCTCACAGATGGGACGATAAAACTGGCTGATCTGGTACGCCTTGGGCAAATCAGGATAGAAATAGTTTTTACGATCGAAGCGGCTGCGGTGGTGCACGTGGCAGTTGAGCGCGAAGCCCGCCATGGCCGCATGGTGAAGCACCACCTCGTTAAACACAGGCAGCGCGCCGGGTAACCCCATGCACACAGGGCAAACATGGGTATTGGGTTCCGCGCCGAAGGCGGTATCGCAGGTGCAGAAAACCTTGCTCTTCGTGTTGAGCTCCACATGCGTTTCCAGACCGATGACCATTTCCCAGTTCATGCCCTGTCGCCTCCTTTACAAAGATGTTCATAGGGATGCAATCCCGCGTTGGGTTTTACTTCACGTTCGTAGACAGAGGCAATGGAGAGCAGTTTTTTAAGACTGTTCCGCGCGCCCAGCAGGCTCATGCCAATGGGCAGGAGTTCGCCGTTTTCCTCCGCCACGCCGCAGGGCACGCTCACGGTTGGCAATCCGGTGAGGTTCGCGGGCACGGTATACAGGTCGCCCATGTACATCTCCATGGGGTCAGCTGTCTTTTCCCCAAGCTTGTACGCATAGGTTGGTGCCACGGGGGTCAGCAGTGCATCGCAGGATTCCAGCGCCAGTCCAAACTCATAGCGGAGCAGTTCGCGCGCCTGCTGCGCCTTGGAATAATACTGATCCTGATAGCCGCTGCTCAGCGCAAATGTCCCCAACATGATACGGCGTTTTACCTCAATGCCGAAACCTTCTTCACGGCTTTTACGGTACAGTTCGTCCAGATCGGCATATTCCTTCACGCGGTAGCCGTAACGCACGCCGTCGAAACGGGCGAGGTTGCTGCTGGCTTCGGCGCTAGATAGCACATAATAGGCGGAAAGCGCATATGGCAGTGAGGGGATGCTCACTTCCACCACCTTGGCGCCCATGGCACGAAGCTGTTCCGCCGCCGCCTGCACCGAGTGGTAGACGGGCATCGAAAGTCCCTCTCCAAAGCACTCTTTTGGCAATCCGATGGTCAGGCCATCCAGCGTCGGAAGCATATCCGGTACAAAATCGGTTGAAAGGGTCGCATCACTGGTCGCATCCCGCCGGTCATGACCGGCGATCACACCCATCACCAGCGCCGCATCCTCTGCTGTTTTGGTCAGCGGACCAATCTGATCCAGAGAACTGGCAAACGCCACAAGGCCGTAGCGGCTCACCGTTCCATAGGCAGGTTTCACCCCTACCACGCCGCAGAAGCTTGCTGGCTGGCGAATGCTTCCGCCCGTATCGCTGCCCAGCGCCGCCGGAGCCATACCCGCTGCCACCGCCGCCGCCGCCCCACCGGAGGAACCGCCCGGCACACGACTGAACGCCCACGGATTGTGGCACACACCAAAGGCGCTGTTTTCGGTGCTGGAGCCCATGGCGAACTCATCCATGTTGAGCTTTCCCAGGATGACCATACCGGCTGAACGCAACTTTTCTACCGCCGTGGCACTGTAAGGGGAAACAAAGTCCGCAAGCATCTTGCTGGCACAGGTACATTTGGTGCCCTCCACCAGCATGTTGTCCTTTACGGCAATCGGTATGCCATCCAGCGCTGAGAGCGCCTTGCCCGCATGGCGGCGTTCATCGCTTTGGGCAGCTTCCTTGCGCGCTGCCTGCGCAAATACCTCCAGATAGGCAAAGATTGTTTCGTTCTGGGCAGCGATGCTGTCCAGATACGCCTGCGTGATCTCCGCGGAAGTCAATTCTCCGCTTTCCAGCGCGGCTTTCAACGCTACGATGGTAAGCTTGCAAATATCAGGATAGGGTCGCATCGGAGGCTCCTTTCTGGCGTACGGGGCAAATGCCCCTCGCCCCTTTATTCAAAGGTCTTAGGCACCGTGATGTACGGGCCACTGACCGTTTTAGCATTGAGTAGCACACGGGAAAGCGGGAAACTCTCGCCCGTTTCATCAGCACGCACATTCACGCTCTTCTCATTGCGGATGCGCGGCGGTTGCGGCGCCTGACGGTCGAGCGCGGCCAGTTCGCCCGCAAAATCCACGATACCAAGGAAATCCTTGTCCATGGCTTTCTCATCGCTGGCGGAAAGGCTTAACATGCTCAGAAGCGCTGTGTTCTGCACTGTCTCGCGCGTCATCTTTTCTTCGTGTTCACGCTTGGCTTCCTCAGCCACCCCCACGCCAATCTTCAGATCGTCCAGTTGCTTTTGATCCACAAAATCCGGCGCGCCGGTCATGGCGCAGCTCGCATCCTTGATTTTCGGGAACGCGATCACCTCGCGCAGCGAGCTCGCCCCGAGCAACAGCATGCAAAGGCGATCCAGCCCGAAAGCGAAGCCTGCGTGGGGCGGCGTGCCAAAGCGGAACGCGCCCAGCATGAAACCGAAGCGATTGCGCGCCTCTTCCTTGCTGAAACCCAGCGCACTGAAAACGCGGCTTTGCACATCCGGCTTATGGATGCGCACGCTGCCACTGCCCAGTTCCACACCGTTGAGGACAACATCATATGCCTGTGAGCGCACCATGGGCTTGGTAGCGTCATCCTGCATCAAGTCTAAATCCTCTTCATAGGGCATGGTAAAGGGGTGATGCATTGCCGCAAAACGGTTTTCATCCTTCTTGTACTCAAACATGGGGAAATCCGTAACCAGCGCAAACTGGAACTGGCTCTTATCGATAAGCCCCATCAGCTCCCCTGCCCGTACGCGAAGGCCGCTGAGCACCTTGCGTGCCGAATCGATCTGATCGGCACTGAAAAGAAGAAAATCACCTTTCTCCACGCCCATTTTCTCCTCCAGCGCTTTCCAGCAGTCTGGGCTGAAGTACTTGGGCAGGATGCTGTTGATTTCGCCATCCTCTTTATACAGAATCCACGCCATGCCTTTAGCGCCGAGCTTTACGGCATGGTCGGTGAGTTGCTCGATGGTTGTTCGGGTAAACACCACGCCGCCGCCCTTGACGTTGATGCAACGCACAACCCCGCCATGCTTTAATGCGTCCGTAAACACACCGAAGCTCGATTCCGCGGCAATCTCGCTCACATCCACAATCGGCAGATCAAAGCGCAGATCGGGTTTATCGTTGCCGTAGCAATCCATGGCCTCTTGCCAGGTGATTCGTTTGAACGGCAGTTCCAGCGGCTTCTCCATCACGATTTCAAAAATGCGAGTGAACAGGTCTTTGAGGAAAGAGAGCATATCCTCCTGATCCACAAAGCTTCGCTCCATGTCCACCTGCGTAAACTCAGGCTGGCGGTCGGCGCGTAAATCCTCATCACGGAAGCAGCGCGCCACCTGATAATACTTGTCGATACCGCCGACCATCAAAAGCTGCTTGAATATCTGCGGACTTTGCGGCAGGGCATAGAAAGTGCCCGGATGCACACGGCTTGGAACAAGGTAATCTCTGGCGCCCTCAGGCGTGGATTTGCACAGGATTGGCGTTTCCACCTGCAAAAAGCCTTGCTCATCCAAAAGCCGTTGCGCGGTTGCCTGTACCCGAGCCCGGAAGCGCAGGCTTTCATACATTTTGGGTCGGCGCAGATCGAGGTAACGGTATTGCAGGCGAAGCTCCTCGCGCACGGGTTCATCATCTGTCAACGAAAACGGTAACGCCTCCGCTACAGAGAGCACCTCCATAGCGGTTGCAGCCAACTCGATTTCACCGGTAGGGATCGATCCGTTATACGTGCTTTCGTCACGCAGGCGCACCTCACCTGTCACGCGAACCACGCTTTGATTTTTTAGCCGTTCAGCGGCTGCAAAGCTTTCCGCATCCACCATAGAAAGGTCGAACACCGTTTGCAGCGTACCCTCGCGGTCGCGCACATCCACAAAGATCACACCGCCCATGTCACGGCGGGTAAGCACCCAGCCGCATACGGTTGCCTGTTTGCCGATATCCGTGCGGCGCAAGCTTCCGCAGTATTCCGTGCGATACATGGCTCATCCTCCTTGAGTGTCATCCGTCACAGGGCGGGTACACAAAAAGCCTTCCGCCCCGATGTTGTTTCGGGGCGGAAGGCTGTAAACATCTTCCGCGGTACCACCCGCATTGGCCGAAAATCGGCCCGCTCTTTCACGGAAACGGCGATATACCAATAGGCATACGCTATTACCCTTCGCTATATCGGGCGTACCCGTCCGTGCCTACTGAGCCTTTCGGCTTTTCAAACGGATGCTCTGGGCTGTTCTTCACTCCAACGAATCTGCCACCTTTTCAGCACCGGCGGCTCTCTGAAAGATTCGGGTTTGGAGGTACTCCTCCCGTCATTGCCTTGGGCGAATTATACAAGTCTCCTCATGATTTGTCAAGTCGGATACAGTAAAAAAACCATTAAGATTACAACAAAATCCACAGCTGCTCTATCCTTAACCTATTGTATCGATGTTTACTCCCCATATTTACTGCGCACAGCGTATCACGGATGAACCTTTCCCTTGCATGATGGCCGCTTTTTGCACACCGGTTTTTTCCGATAGAACATGTCTGCCCGATAAAACCAATCGACCCCTTATCCTTTTCTTGACGGTACCCAAAGCGAATGCTACAATTTAGCAAATGCCATCGATTTTCCCAATGATGAGGAGGTACGCATGAAAAGGCTTGCAACGGCACTGTTTTGCCTGCTCCTGTGCCTGCCCTGCGTCGGGTTAGGCGAGGAGTTTCTCGTTTCTGATACGGGCTCCACTACCGCCGCATCTACCGGAGGCATCCCGGCGACGACCGACAATGCCATACTGAACGCAGCCATCGACGAAATGAATGCCGGAAGCCTGTTGGATGCGCTCAACAGTTGTACCAAGCTCGGCACCAAGGATGGCGCAGATAAATACGCCGCATACGCGCAGGCGCTGTTGTCCCTAAAGCGGGATAATCCCGCCTCGGCGGTGGATACACTCAAAAGCATCGGCGGCTTTCTGGATAGCGATTACCAGTTGGCGCTGGCACAGGTGTTGCAAACACACCGTTATCCACAGGATGCAAAATTTGGCTATGTGGATGCAACCGGCGCATGGAAGATCGCACCCGCATACGACTGGGCTGAGCGTGTATTTCGCGTGGAAAGCGTACCTGCGCATGATGTGAATACTGCCACTTACCAGCCACAGGACTTGTACATGGTCGCCAAGGTGTTCAGCGGCACCACAGAAATCGGTGAAGCCGATACCGTACCGGTAGATGGCAAATACGGCTTGTTGCGCAACGACGGTACGCTGATTGTGCCCATGCAGTACACCGATATCCTGTGGACAGTAAACGGAGTTGCCGCCGTAACCGATGGATCGAATGCCTACCTGTATGATATTGCCACCGGCAAACCTATCGGCGAAGCATTTGAGGCTCTAGGCCCTTATGCAAACGGATATGTCACGGTTGAAAAGAACGGTCTATGGGGTTATTTAAATCCCAAAACAGCCGCATACCTTGGAGCGGGATGCGTATGGGAAAGCGCTTTGCCCTTCAGCGAAGGCAAGGCAGGCGTTTCTCAAAACGATAAGTACGGTTATATCGACGAAACCGGCGCTGTGGTAATCGATCTGCAATACACCAAGGTAAACCCCTTCAGCGAGGGGTTAGCAGGGGTACGCGTGCAGAAGCGCTGGGGTTTTATCGACGCTACCGGCAAGGTAATCATACAACCGGGTTATTCGGGTTTGAAAACTTTCCAAGGCGGCTTATGCGCTGTAGAAAAAAATGAGGTTTGGGGCTTGATCAACACCACGGGCGAAGTAGTGCTGAGGCTAAAGTACAGCGAAATCGGAGATTTCGACCCGATCTACCACCGTGCCTGGATACGGCAAAACAAGCTTTGGGGGCTGGTTTCCAACACCGCCACCCTTGTGCTCAAACCCACCTGGTCCTTCCACGATGAGTTCAATAGCAATACCCTCTGTCGGGTTTCCTATCAAAAAATGTACGGCTTTGTGGATGCCAACGGCAAAACGCGCATCGTCAGCGCATACTTGAGTGCTTCGCCCTTCCGTGCAAACTACGCCGCTGTAAAGGAAGTCAGCGGACAAATCCGCTACCTGAGCAAAGCCCAGCGTAGCTTTACCATCAACACCACCGTACCGGTGGAATGCCAGTGCGGGTTTATCGAAGGGCGTACTATCACCGAATCGGAGCGCGCGGTTACCGATCCCACAGGCGTTGCCTATTCGGTGATTGACCGCCATATTGCCTACACGCTGTATGACGAGGAAGGCAACGCCATTACTGTGCCTGTGTATCAGTAACGGGGTTGTCGATCAGCAGATGCTGGCATTTCGGCATCCAACTTCGATTCCAATTTTTCTCACGACTGCGTGCGGCTATGGTTTACACGATCCTATAATCGTATCTCGCAAGACTCAATGTCACAGCAACTCTCAGCACCCGACTGCTTTAGCCTAATTGTGTACAGACACCCTGAATATACAAAGCCGCTGTGCTTGATTGAAAGCACGGCGGCTCAGCCTGTCAAAAAACCTCTGCAAACCGTTGTTGCCACTCGCCTCATAGCCCTTCGGGCTGTTCGCTCGCTTCTAGCTAACGCTGCGGCGTTAAGCGTTGGGCTTTGCCCATACCCACCAAAGAATTTCATCCTTTGGAATCCTGACAAGGGATTTCATCCCTTGACCCACTTTTTTGACAATCTGAGCCGCCGTGCTTGATTGAAAGCACAGCGGCTTCGCTGATAGGATCGAACAACGATGGTTGTGTAGTCTGCCCTTATTTACTCGTATAGTTCTAGCCAACCCGCGCTGACATTTTCCCAACTGTATTTCTGCTTAAGCATGGCACGTTTTGCCTTCTCCTCTTCGTTTAACTCATGGCAAAGTGCCTGTGTGAGCAGTGCGGGCACCTGTGAAAGTTCCGAAAACGGGGTGGTTTCAATGCCCAACTCCTCTAACTGCGGATAGCGCAACCAATTTGCCCTGAGTACCCGCGCGCCCGCATACAGGTATTCCTGCAAACTGGCTGAAAAAGCGTCGGTAGGAATCGCCAGTACAAACGCATCCGCCGCCAGGCGAAGGTAGGCGCTCTCCGTGCCGTCCATAAACTCGGTCAACACCAGCGCATGGCAGGGCAAAGATTCCGCCGCCTCACGCACCGTGTTAAAATAGCTGTCATCAAAACTGCCATAAGTCATTTGCAGCACGAGCGACCAACCCTTGAGCGTTTCTTCGGGCAGCGTTTTCAATCTCTTAAGCAGTTCCAGATGCTTATGCGTGGGCGAGGCATTATAGCCAAGGCAGATCACCGGTTTATCCGCAGGCAGACCGAAATGCTCTTTGCATGCCGCCTTATTCGTGCTGGCACGGACGCGGTCGATATCCTCAAAAATCCGTTGACCAAAGTAAACCAGCGCTGTCTTTTGCGCAATTTGTTCCCCAAATACCTCGTGAACGCGCTGTACATGCAGGGAAGAGTGAACCGTCAAATGATCGCAATTTGCAAGATAACGCTTCATATGCCGGAGTTCCACCCCCGTAGAGCGCATCAGGTCGCTGCCCCAAAAGCTGCATACCCACTTCGCCTCAGGGAAAGCTTGATGCAATCGGTCACCCAGCGCCAAATCCCGCTGCGACAGGTAATGATTGTGAATTACGTCAAACGGGCCATATTTTCGCAACGCACGAGCATTGGCAGCAATGCGCGCCCACATGCGTATACGGGGCACCCGCCGAACCACCGGCAGCTTATGGGTATCTCGGTAAACGGTCACGCCGTTATCGTGATAGTACCCGTCAAAGCGCCCTTCCTGCTCCCAGATGGGGAAAATCACAACCTCCCAGCCGTTTGGCAGGAGCAGGTTTTCCACATAGCGTTTCGACCAGAAGCTACCCACATCCGTAATCAACAGTATCCGCTTGCTCATGTGTGATCTCCTTTGTTGCTGGATTGCGCCGCTTTCCGTTTCAACGCCCCGACGCCCTCACGCGCCACCTGTATAAAGGTTCCCCAGAGAGTAGCAATTTCCCTGCGAAACAGGAACAGCGCCAGCGCATATATCACCATCAGGGCGCCATATTTCGCAAGCACCAGATCGCGTAACACAAAGTTTGCGATGGAGGCAGCGAGCATCAGCACCAGCGTGTAGGCCAGGTAACGGTAGTCTGTAATGGCACGGTAATACTTTTCACCCACCGCCGTGCGAATCACCAGCGCAACCACTGCCGCGCCAGCCGCTGCCATCGCCGCGCCCGCGTCCTTAAACAAAGGGATAAACACAAAGCACAGCGCAATATTCACCAATGCTGAAATCAGAAAAATGACTGTGTTCCAGTAGCTCTTTTTGGAAATCCCAATACCCATACCCGTGGTTTCGCTCAGGCAGTAGCAGATCGGTGTGAGGAAAAGAAACGGGAAGTAGATCACCGAGCCACGGAACTTAGCGCCCAGTAACAAGTAGACTACTGCCTGGAGCAGCGTAATGGTGAGTCCAAAACCTGTGAGCAGGCATGCCATCAGTCGGTGCACGGTAAAGAAACGGGTCTTGTCATCACGCTGATAATTCTCATACACATACGGCGCCCAATAGGTATTGAAGCCTGTCTGGATGACGTTTACAGTGGAAGCCAGCACAAGTGCCGAGGTATAGATGCCCACCGCTGACACATCCATCAGATTTCGCAGCACCACCAAAGATATGGAAGAGTTGAGCCATGACATCACCGCCAATGGGATCAGCGGCGCGGCGTAGGCGGCCATATTCTTTATAAACGGCGCGTCCATCTGCCGGACAAAACCTCTGTCAAACTGGCGGCGCTGCAATATTGTAAATACAAGCGTAAACGCGCCCATCAGTACCGTAAGCAATACGATCGAAGGTTTGGCGAGTGCCGTATTAAAAGCGATCGCAAGGTAGGCAATCTTGGTAAGCACCACCTGCAACACACCCTGAATGGTATATAGTTTCGCGTTTTGTTCCATACGGTAGCTCAGGGACAGATATCGGAACTGTATCTGGCAGAAGCTATATACCGCAAGGCATAAAAAAACGCCGAAATCCTGCTCCACCATCACTTGGCTGCTGATCGCCCGCCACGCGAAAAGGCAAAGCAGCGTTGCGATTACCGCGAAACCTAGCGATGTGGCCACACAAAACGTGAGCATGCCTGAACGTGTGCTCTTTCCCGGCGGTTCACGGAAAAACCGAACATATGCCTGATCCAACCCCAGATAGCATGTGGCGGAAAACAGTGCCGCATAGGTGCTGAACATGTTGAGCTTGCCCATCTCGGACGTGGAAAACAAACGCGTGGCAATAGGCGACGCGATCAGCCCAATGGCAAAGGCAATCCACGTGGTCATCGAAAAGCCTACCATGTTTTTCAGAAACTTCTTTTTGGATGCCTCCATGAAGCGATATGCCCCTTTACGGTTTACTTGGGCACCACGACGCTGAACGCCGTCTGCTGTTCGTTGCTTTCGCAGGTGATGCTGCCGCCATAGCCTTCCAGTGTCTGGCGTACGATGGACAGACCCATGCCGCGCCCCTCGCCTTTGGTGCTTACCCCAGCCTCGAAAATGCTCTCCCGTAACTCCTCGGGGATCGGCGCGCCGTTATTGGCGATGGTAAACGTATAGGATCGCAAGTCTTCGGCGATCGTCAGGCAGATGGCTGGTTTTTCCATACCTTTCAGCGCGTCGATGGCATTGTCGATCAGGTTGGCAAGCACGCGGCAAAGCTCCCATCCAGGCATAGACAGTCCTTCCAGCGAGCTTTTGATATCCAGTTGCAAATCCACCCCATGATCGGCGCACGCGCCTGCCTTCACCTTGAGCAGCGCGTTCACCGCTGTGGACTTGGTACGCAGAAAGCTTGCCACAGAGCGGATTTCGCCATACACCTTTTCCAGATAATCAGTAGCGTCAGCGTATTCCTTCATCTCCATCAGGCTATAAACCACTTGCAGATGGTTCAAAAAGTCATGCCGTTGAGCACGCAGGGTATGGTTCAGATTATCCATCTGGGTATTGCTCTGTTCCAGATCCTCAATAAAGCGCAGTCTGCGGCGGGTAATCAGCGCCTCGCGGATATCAAGGAAAGCTCCCCAACAGGCCATGAGGCTGCCCAGAATTGCGAGCGCCTGAATGGTATAATGGTTATTTTGCGTAACATCGGTGAAGATCACGTAAAGCACAAATCCCAATAACACGACGATTTCCGATACATTCACAATCACCGCATACAGGGACGCTTTTCCGACGTCTATCTCAAAACTGGGTTTGCGTCTCACGGCTGATTCGATCCTCCAAACCTGCGCTCCAATCGCGCTTTCAGCTTAGCTTCGTTGCCCTGCTCGCCGGGCTGATAGTATACATGACGCTCATAGCCTTCGGGCATATAGGTCTGCTGCACAAAATGCTCAGGGTAGTCGTGTGGATATTTATACTGAGGCGTTTTTTCGTGGGGGATGGCGTAGCTCTGGTCACGCAGGTAGGTCGGCACAGCGGAGAAGCCGCCTTTTTCCGCATCGGCCATGGCTGCGCCCAGTGCAGTCACCACGCTGTTGCTTTTTTCAGCCATGCAGATGGCGATAATTGCCTGCGCGATGGGGATGCGTGCTTCCGGCATGCCAACCACCTCAAGCGCTCCTGCCGCCGCGTGCGCCTGAAGCATCGCCACAGGATCGGCCAGCCCCACATCCTCGCTCGCATGCACAATGATGCGGCGGACAATCAGCTTAGGATCAACCCCCGCATACAATAGGCGCGCATACCATAGCAGTGCGGCATTCACATCGCTGCCTCGCATGCTTTTGATAAATGCCGAAAGCATATCATAGTACAAATCCTCATCCAGTTTCAGGATGGGCTTTTGCACACTTTCCTGCGCCACCGCCAGGCTGATGTATCGGTAAGGCTCAGGATGCGCTTCATCTGTGATATCCGGCGTGGTTAAGAATGCAAGTTCCAGTGCGGAAAGGGCGGTGCGCACATCCCCATCGGCGACGCCGGCAATGTATCGCAGTGCGCCATCCTCGCATACGACTGTGTGTCGGCCATAGCCGCGCTCCTGATCCGTGAGAGCACGCTCCAGCGCCGTTACCACATCGTCTACCGTAAGGGGTTCAAAGGCAAACACCCGGCATCGGCTCACGATAGCCGGAGTCATGCTCGCCATGGGATTTTCTGTCGTGGAGCCGATAAAACGAATCAGCCCCGTCTCGATAGCGGGCAGAATGCTGTCGCTCTGAGCTTTGCTCCACCTGTGGCACTCATCCAGCAGCAGATACGTTGCCTTTCCATATCGCGTGCGACGATCTTCCGCTTCCTTGAGCACCTTACGCACATCCGCCACGCCGCTGGTAACGGCGTTGAGTTTTTCAAACGCACTGCCGGTCATATTGGCAACAACGCCTGCAAGGGTAGTTTTTCCACAGCCCGGCGGCCCCCAGAAAATACTGCTTTGCAGCCGATCCGCCATAATGGCACGCCGTAATAGCCGACCTTCGCCGATCAACTTTTGTTGACCAATAAACTCATCCAGCGTACGCGGCCGAATGCGATCGGCTAGCGGAGCTTGCGTGGGATGGCCGTCCATATTGCTCCACAGCGTTTGCTGGTCAAATCCACTCATAACAGCTCAATTGTAACGGTAAGCCCAGTATCATCCAGCGAGAATAACGCCGGTGTGCTGCCCAGCGCCAGCAAAGCATGGCAGACGCCAATGCCTAAATCTACCCGCTGCCCGCCCATCCCCACAGAGATTGTGAGTGTCGTGGGGTTAAGCAGCTTGATGCGCCAAGGTTGCATGTTCATAGCGCTGGGTGCGTTTTGCACATACTGAGCCACTTCCTTAAACGCAGGGCTGAGCGCTTCAAATTCAGGACAAAGTGCCGTGATTTCTTTCCGTTTACGCGTAATGGGTAACTCCGGTTCCTTCTTGGGCGTGCCAAGCGGCATCAGCGCAACAATTTTTTCATCGCCGCTGACCTTGATCCCTACCTGCCCGCGCTTATAGGTTCCGGAAACCCAGCACCCGCCTAGCCCCAACTCCACAGCACGCAGCATGAACATTTCGCCGCTGATGCCCGCATTTACAGCGCTTCGTGGTTCGCTGTCCGTAACGATGATCGCCGCGAAACGCTGTACGTTTTCAAACTTCATCAGCAGGCCCAGCAAGGGCTGAAACAACGTATTATCGCAAATACCAAGGGCGATGCGCATCCCTGGGAGCGCCAGCTCGTCCGCGGCGGCCAGCAGCGCATTCCAATTTTCAGTACAAGGCGCAGCGGCAAACAATCGGCAGCTTTGTCTCCGCTGTGCGGCCTCGTACAAGCCGGTCAATTTCGTGCTATCGTAAAAACCGTTCAATCTCCAATTTGCAGCCATCTTGGCGCCTCCTTGCTCCACTGAGCGAGTGTCCAAATACAATACACAACTTTCATAATATACTCTTTTTCAGCGTTTTTAGCAAGGTAGGCAGGTTTATAGGATTGCACTGCTTGTTTTTCGGAAGCTAATCATCCCTTGAACGCCCCGTGAAATGAATGTTGGGATATCCTTCATTGATCTTAATCCCAAACCTATCTGTGCGCATTGCTTTGATCCGCTCGCCAAGCAGTTCATCATGTTTATCCAAGCTAGGATGTTCAATTTGGCTTGAAGGTTTCACATCGTCATGGAAATTCATCAAGCAGCTAACCACGTCTGAACTTCCCACCCAAAGGAGTCTGTTTTGCGCATCCGCCGTAACTCCATAACTTTTGTGTCGTTGTTTCCTTGCGTCACATTCTCACTGAGCGCTTTTATAAAGGTGAAATACTCCTCTTTGAGTTTTCTTTCCTCCAATCGAATATGGCTTCGTCTAGAAAAATAGTTTGTCAACATCACAGCAATGATGGTAAGCGCACCACAAACTATTGCAACCTATAGTTCCATAAAGGATCACCGGATTGAAGAATATCCTACCATAAAAAGCAGATGACTTACAACATGACCAACATACATATCTCTGATTTCTTGTGCGAATGCAGAATATCACAATCAGATGATTCGATCAAATCCCAAATCAACCCAAACAGCACATTTTCCCTGTCGCCATGAAACCAGCAGGCGGGAACGTGCGAGGGGTCGCCCGCTGGTGGACAGGATTGTGGGCCGACGCTACCGCGCGCATAGCCATCAAACACCAGTCCAACGTCAATCGCGCGGTAGAGGAGGACTACTTTCCTGTACCCAAGGGCGACCCCTCGCGCGTTCCCGCCGTCGTAGACAGGCGACCCCGAAGGTTTCCAAAGGGCGAGCGGAAAGCCCTTTGGCACGCCCGCAGGCGTGTCCCCTCCGCGCCAAATAAAAAACGACCCCTTCCAAAACGGAAGAGGCCGAAGGGGCACGGGGGTAGCAACCTGACCCCGACCCTTTACCCTTTTATGGGTATAAAACGATAGGCTCAGCCCAGCTCGGAGAAGTACTTGATGGTGCGAACCATCTGGCTGGTGTAGCTGTTTTCGTTGTCATACCAAGCGACGGTCTGCACCTGATAGGTGTCATCGTCAATCTTGGTAACCAACGTCTGGGTGCCATCAAACAGCGAGCCAAAGCTCATGCCGATCACATCGGAGGACACAATCTGCTCTTCGGTGTAGCCAAAGCTGGCGGAAACAGCGCCCTTCATGGCGGCGTTAATGCTGGCGGGAGTGACATCCTTGCCCTTGACCACAGCCACGAGGATCGTGGTGGAGCCGGTGATGACGGGCACGCGCTGTGCAGAGCCAACCAGCTTGCCGTTGAGCTCGGGGATAACCAGACCGATCGCCTTGGCGGCGCCGGTGGAGTTGGGCACGATGTTGGCAGCGCCGGCACGGGCACGGCGGAGGTCGCCGTTGCGGTGGGGGCCGTCCAGAATCATCTGGTCGCCGGTGTAGGCATGCACGGTGGTCATGATGCCGCTCACGATGGGGTAGGTGTTGTTGAGCACGTTAGCCATCGGCGCGAGGCAGTTGGTGGTGCAGCTGGCGGCGGAGATGATCTTGTCTTCCTTGGTGAGGGTGCCTTCGTTCACGGAGAACACGATGGTTTTAAGATCGTTGCCGGCGGGGGCGGAAATAACGACCTTCTTGGCGCCAGCGGCGATGTGCGCCTGGCTTTTATCCTTGCTGGTGTAGAAGCCGGTGCATTCGAGCACTACGTCCACATCAAGGGCACCCCAAGGCGCATCTTTGGCGTCCTTCGCGGTGTAAATCTTGATTTCCTTGCCATCCACGATGATGGAATCGGCAGTGGACGAAACGGTGTGCTTGTTTTCGCCAAACTTGCCGCAGAAAGAGCCCTGCGCGGTATCATACTTTAGCAGGTGGGCAAGCATCGCGGGGCTGGTGAGATCGTTGATGGCGACGACCTCATAACCAGGGGCGCCGAACATTTGACGGAAAGCAAGACGGCCGATGCGGCCGAAACCATTAATCGCTACTTTGACCATTTAAGAAATCCCTCCTGACAACTCGTGTCATAATTTATTTGACCCTATCTATTGTACCCAAAACACCCCTGCATTGCAAGTGTCAGACCCATATTTTCGCACATTTTGTTAATTAAATCACAAAATGTGCGGTTACGCCTATCGAAGCGCATCCGGGTTCAGGCAGCGCAGTTCCTCGGGCATAAACAGGCCGTCCTTGCGCACAAGCTCATCGTCCAGCCAGATTTCGCCGCCGCCGTATTCCGGCCGCTGGATGCACACCAGATCCCAGTGGATATCACTGTGGTTGCCGTTGGGGCACTCATCATAGCAGTGGCCGGGTGTAAAGTGGAACGAGCCTGCAATTTTTTCATCAAAAAGCGTATCCTGCATGGGCACAGTCACATAAGGGTTGACGCCGAAGGAGAATTCGCCTACATAGCGCGCGCCTTCGTCGGTATCAAAAATCTTGTGGATGCGTTCCGTATCGCTGCTGGTGGCTTCGATGATCTTGCCTTCTTTGAACACAAGGCGGATATCGCTGAACACGTTGCCCATATAGAGGCTTGGCGTATTATAACTCAAAACGCCATTGATGCTGTCGCGTATCGGCGCGGTGAACACCTCGCCATCCGGAATGTTGAGCTTGCCATCACATTTGATGGCGGGTAATCCTTTGATAGAAAAAGTCAGATCCGTGCCCTTGCCGATAATATGTACCCGGTCGGCGCGCTCCATGCGGGCCACCAGCTTGTCCATAGCGACGCTCATTTTAGCATAGTCCAGCGTGCAGACCGCAAAGTAATAATCCTCAAACGCTTCCAGGCTCATCTTCGCAGCCTGCGCCATGCCGGGGGTCGGATAGCGCAGCACCACCCATCGGGTTTGAGGCACGCGAATTTTGCCATGTACCAGCGAGCTGTAGTGTTTGCTGAACAGCGCCGTCTGTTCCGCGCTCACATCACTGGTTTCAAAGCCGTTCTCATTCGCGCGGATGCCAATGTAGGCATTTACATTCCGCATCAATGCCGCGTCGTTTTCGGCCTCAAATGCCCATTTTTCGGCGTTGGCGCCGCGCATCAATGCACGCTGCACCGTCATGTCGCGCAAGCGCACAATCGGCTCCGCGCCCACCGCATAAGCTTCGTTTACCAGCGCGGCAACAAGCTCCGGCTGGTGGCCGAACATCTCAATCAATACCCGCTGACCCTGCTTCAGTTCGCATGAGTAACGAATCAGTTGGCGGCAAAGCTTCTGTATCCGTGGATCCTTCATGGTTGATCGTCTCGCATTCTATTTGGATTTTTGGGGGTCTGTTTTGGTGGTAGCGCTTGCGTGCGCGTTCCAATAACCTTGCGGCAGGCTGCTCCAGCCCATAGGTCGCAGCCATCGCAATCAGGATAGCGACGGACAGGCATAAAAGCGTGTAGGCGATCTGCAACGGCTGGTTGGTGTGCAGCGTATCGGGAAATAAATTTTTGGCAATCTGCACACTGAGCACCTGATGCCAAATGTAGAGGTTGAACGAAATGGTCGAGAGGAACCGCATCAGTCGGTTATCAAGCACTTTTTGCAGCACACGGGGCAGAAAAGCCGCGCAGAGCATCAGCATAAGCAGCGTCAATACCAGTGGCAACCGCACCAGCCATTGCGATAAACGCAGTTCATTCTGCCCAACCAGCCCGTTCGTGGTTTGCAGCTGCACGATGCTAACCAGCGCCCAGCAACCCGCTATAAACAGGAGCGGCGTCGAGATGGTGATCACTCGCCGAAGGCTATCGCTCTTGGATGCGTTTTCCAATCGCTTGTACAGCTTCATATACAGGATTGCGCCGAGGATGCCCAGCGCATAAACGTCTAAAAATGCAGGAAGTTGATTGACCCAAATGGCCAGATCGCTCACATAGCGCGCCATTATCAGCCGAAACAGGATTCCGACCCCCGCCATGGCGCATAGCGTAATCACAGGTTGTTTCCGCACCGCTTTAGCCAGCAGAGGAAAGATCAGGTAGAACTGCATCTCAATCGCGACCGTCCATAGCACGCCGTTGAGCGGGGAAAAGAGATAGGTTTCCTTGAAAAAAGTAAACGTAAACGTCAGGTGCGTCAGCACATCGAAATTGCTTGCCGACGCATCGCGGTAGTTTCCACCGGGAAGCGCAAACAGAAACAGCATCAGGAGCACCGACACAACATAAGAAGGTACAATACGCGCCAGCCGATTAAAGTAGAACCGTTTCGCACCAGGCACCGGCGTACCGTACTCCGCCTGCCGAGCATAGGGCAGGTACAGCAGAAAGCCGCTAAGCAAGATCATCCCATCCACAAACAGGTAGCTGGAACGCGTCCAAAAGTCAAAATCCCACGTTCGCCCGAACAGGAAAACATATTGCCCCAGCCAACCCTGCTGCCAAATGTGGTAATTGCATACAAATAACACCATCAGCGCTCGAAATCCATACAGCACTCCGATGGTCAGTTTATCCTTGGATCGGGTTTCAGTTTGCACCGTCAACCTCCCAGGAATCAACGGTCGGCGCAGGCGTAACCGTCGGTATGGCTCCGGGTGTAGTCAGCACGCTTCCGCTCACACGGATCAGCGGATACACGTTGTTGCTGCCATCGGCCAGCACGCGAATCGACAGTGAATCCTTTGTAAGCGTGGTCAGTTTGTGGGTGAGCGTCAGTGTAGTGGCCGTCTGTCCGGTCATTAAACCGTAGCCATCCACCGCAAAATAAAGCTCGTCCCCAAAGAGTGTGCAGGTGCCGTCACTTCGAAACTCTGCCGTACGGGAACCGTCAGCATTCTTCCACTGTCCCAGGATCAGGTAACTGCGACGCTGGAGTTTTTTGCTGGTCACATCGCGATACTGGGGAATCTTCTGGTAATAGGGCAGCGCTTCATATACCTTTCCTGCGTTATATAGCTCCTCGGCGTAATTATAGCAGGCTTCCTCGTACATGCCGGAAAGATCGCGGTACGCAGCAGGCAGGTTAGTGGCGTCAAAACCCTCCAGCGTATCGATTACGGTTTTCCAGTTGCCGGATTCATACGCGGCGCGCGCGGGTACGGCAAACTTATCATAGGCCTCGTAATTGCATTCCTGTGCCTGCGAAGCCGCATCCTGATAATCCCCTAGGGCCGTAAACAGCGCGGCTGCGGAACGGTAATCCTTCGCCTGTTTTTTCTGCGTCGCAAGCTGATACTGCACGGCATTGTAGCTATCCTTCGCGGTGCCATAGTCGCCAAGCGCCGCATACAGTTCGCTCGCCTTTTCCAAATCACCTGCGGCCTGTGCCTTGGCGGCCTCGCTCATGGTAATTTCACTCAGTTGGTTTTTCGCGTCACTGTTATCAGCCAACGTCTTAAGCAGGTTGATGGCAGCATCCATGTCGCCGGAAGTTTTCAGGTTCAATGCAAGCTGATACGTCGCGGTTTCAAGCTGCTTTTTGCTATCCTGATAATCGCCTAGCGCCGAGAACTCCTCGACCGCTTTCTGATAATCCTTAGCCGTCAATGCGGCAGCGGCAATAGCGTATAGACTTTTTTTGAGCTTATCCGCGCTGTCCTGATACTTGCCCAGCGCCTGATACAATGGCACCGCCGTATCGAAATTTCCTGCATTGAAGGCCGTTTCAGCCAGTTCATAGCGCAGTTTGCGCACTTGATCAGCGGCATCCTGATAATCCCCAAGGGCAATAAACAAGTCCAGCGCTTCCTGCTTTTTTCCCTCAGTGACATATTTCGCGGCCAGGCGGTAACGGCTCTGCTGGAGCAGTACCGCTCCCTGCGTATGCTTGGGGATGGTTAAAAGCAACTCAATCGCCTTTTCGTCATCGCCTGCGCTTGCGGCTGCCAGCGCTTCATGGTATACGCATTCCCAACCCAGCGTTTCGCTGTCCAGATAGGGCACAATGCTTTGATACAGCTCCGCTGCTTTGGCATAATCCCCTGCGTTCATACGCTCACGTGCCAGCTCGTACAGGCTGTTGTTGGCCTTGAGGATCGCATCGCTGTAATTTCCCGCCTGTTTGTACAGTTTACCCGCGGCCTCATATTCGCCTGCCTGCTGCTTGATCTCCGCCAGCTGATAGCTTGCCTGCTTCAGCAAGTCGGCCGCATCCTGCGTATCACCGGCGGCGGTCAACCTATCGACAGCGGTCTGGTAATCTTTTGTATCCATTGCCGCTACGCCCATCTGATAATCGCACAGCTTCACTTGCGTAGCGCTATCCTTATAATCACCCAAATCGGAAAACAGAATGCGTGCGCTGGTATAGCTTTCGCCCTGCATCAGTTTCTGCGCCTGCAGATACTGCGTTTCCTTCATTTGCGCTGCGCTATCGTTATAGCTGCCCAGCGACTGAAAGGTATCGGCCGCCTGCTCATACTGGCCCGCGGCAGCCTCGGCTTTACCCAGCTTGTAGAGCGTGCTCTGATATTGCGTCGCGCTGTCTTTATACTGACCCAGTCCCTGATACAGGCTGATTGCCTGATTCAACTCCGCCATATCGGCAGAACCAGCCAGCGCTGATGCCTGCCTGTAGTCGCATTCCTTCAGCAACGTCGCGCTGTCGCTATAACTGACGATTTCGGTGAATGCCACGCGTGCGCCTGCATAATCCCCGCTATTCAGCAGCGATGTCGCCCGCGCGTAGCGAAGGGCAGGGATGCCCCATATGAATGTCACTGCCGTAATCAGTACAACACACAGCACAATCATACCCACAATCCTGGTGGTACGCTTTTTCTTGAGTTCCTTCAGATGAGCCTTGTCCCGTTCCTCAGCCATACGGCTGGCATCCTCGCGGGCTGCCTTGGCCACATCGCGCAGCTTTTGCTCATGCACCGCAATCAGCAGCTCAACGTTCTCCCGCGAACAGGTCGCAAAAACGCTGTCTCTGCGGCGTTCGCAACGGCAGCAGCGCTCACTGTGCAAATCGTTGGCACGACCGCAAACGCACAGCCATACATGCGCCTGCTCCTGCGGATAGCCCACTGCATCCGGCCCGGCCACAAAACGGATCTGATCCAGTTTGCGACCCGAGGGCAGGGTGTTGGGGCTGTATTCAGTCAGAGGGGCACTGCCCCGCCGCCAGATGGTCGCATCATCAAACCAGACCTTTTCGATGACCAGATCGATGGTTTTTACGCCCTCCCACTGCGAAGGCAAAAGCGACACGCTGAAGCGTTCCCCCGCGCCAACGCTTAAACCCTGCATACGCTCCACCTGCCGAAACAGGAGCTTTTCGCCCTCGCCATAGCAGATCAGCGTCGTTTGGATGGAAATCACCACCTTGTCGCTCAGGTTGTTGAGCATGAAGGTGCATTCCGGGTTGTTTTCCGTGGGCGTGGTATATTGCCACAACTCCACCGGGCAGGTAAGATCGATCTTCATCGGATATCCCTCCAAGGCATTCCTGCCGTCAGAAACGATAGATCATCAACTCAATGAGCTTTTCGTCAACAAAAATCATATGCAGTGCCACCCGCAGGGTGACGCCATCCGCGTCGACCACAGTGGCCGCATAGCGCAGTTTCGCATCGCTGTTGGTGCGTTCCAGCGTGCCAAAGGGCGGGTTTTGACCATCCCCATACAAGAGCGCTTCGCCGCCATGCACGGCGCCATTGCCATCGCTGCGAAACAACAACATGATGGTGTCCAGCCCGCTTCCCGTCGAAACGCCGCGTGGGCCAAGCCAGTCCCCAGCGTTCAGCGTGATCGATTCCAGATGCGGGTTCTTACGGTCTGCATCCATTGCAAAAACCAGGGAAGCGCCGCTGAAGCTCAGCGTGTGCAGCCATTTGCCCTGATCGTCCTGCACCCAGGTATCCCCGTTTGATTCACCAAAAAGCACTGCCGCTCCCTTTTCCGTAAGCGCTAGAAAATTCATGCGGTTAAACTGCAAATCACTTTGTCCAAACGCTTCGGCATCGCTCTTCACCATGATTCCCGTCGCCGTCTGCACGGGTGCGGCCGTCTGTTCAGCCCCTACGGCACTCAGGTTGTTTAGCACCTGCGCCTGTGTAATAAAGGAGTTCAGCCCGTAAATACGGATACCGGATACATGCCCATCCTTCACCGTATAGATCACGCCGGTATCAGTGTAGCGATCCTCGCCTGCGCGGGCATGAATGGCGCACTGCACGCTTTGAAGTTGAGCCCCGTCTCGCTGTGCCAGCGCCCAGTATGCGGCGTCAGGCAGTTGATTGAGCACGTACAGCCGCGCAAAGGAATCATCGCCTGCAAGCGTCGGGTTTTGCCAGCCATAGGCAACCAGCAGTTTGTCGGCAGGTGCTCCCAGCTGTACACCGCGTGGCATTTCCAACGTTTCATCGGTGATCGCGATCGCTTGCAGTTTGCTCTGCGCGTCCAGTACCGGCTTATCATAAAACAGGGTAACCGTATCATACATAAAAGCATAGCCGTCCTCGGTGAGCGATTCCTCGCCAACCGGCGCATTGATCGGTGAGATATTCACGGTGCTCAGCAACACTTGATCAAGCCATGTGCCAAGTTCTTTTTCCGTAAGCACTCCCGCATCATCCGCAAGCGCTGCAGAACAGCTCAGCAGCAATATAAACAGCAGGGGAAGCCAAACTCGTTTCAAGGGCATCGCTCCTTTCCGCCAACAGGCGAATCGATAGAAACCCATCTTTTATTGTACATGAAACAGCGAACTCTGTATAGGCTTTTACACAAAATTTGCAGGTTGGAACCCGTGCCGCAAAAGGAGAAAACCCATTTTTCAACTTTGACCCGCAGCGTGCGCAATTGCATGAAATATGCTATACTGAACAGCATATGGTTGCACGGGGAGGTTCGCTATGGATTTTCAACGGGACTACATCCTTCGCATGATCCAGATGATGGGCGACCTGATGCGCCGCCTTGCTGAAAAGCTGGAAGACCGCCAACGCGGCAGAATGCTCAGCGACGCGTGCCGCGAATTTTGCGGCATGTCTTTGGAGACAGGGGAACAGTTGGAAGCAGCCAGCCTTCGTGAAATGCTTGCGCCTGTGCCACGCTTTATGCTCAGTGAACTGCTTGCCGCCAAGGCGGATATGGTAGCCATGCCTGTGGGCGATGCGGAAGAGTTGAAGCTAAAAGCCCTGCGTCTGCTCTCATCCCTGCATGAAGAAGGGCAGCTGTGCGACCTGCGTGCCGAGCGGCTCGTCACGTTGAAAGTCGCTGTGTTTCCTTTGCTTACAGCGGCAGACTTGATGGACTGCGCCCGCTTCTTTTTTCAAGCCGAGCAGTTCGATCAGATGGAGGACGCGCTTTTCCAGGCTGTAGAGCTTTCGGGGAGCGATGCACAGGAAAGCAACCGGCTGGAAGCCATCGATCTGTTGCGCAAAGCGTCCAGAGCACCAGAAAACACACTCGCCCTGTGCGGCATGACCAGCCACGAACTGCGTCAATCCGCACGCGATCTGGAAACTGAAAACCAAGCTTCGGTTTTTGACGATATTACGCACGAACAGGAGAATCACGAATGATCCTCATTTCCATACAAAACGTACAGAAGAGTTTTGGCGCGCATGAAGTGCTGCGCGACGTGACCTTCAGCCTGCAAAAAGGTGAAAAGATGGGCCTTGTGGGCGTGAACGGCTGCGGCAAAACAACGTTGATGCGCATGCTTTCCGGTGAAGAACAGCCCGACGGCGGCTCCATCCACATGAACAAGGAACTGCGGATTGGCTATCTGGCGCAAATTGACGATATCGCCCTCACGGACACTGTCTGGAGTGCGATGTTACGGGTATTTGAACCTGTGATCGCACTGGAAAAGCGCCTCCGCTCGCTGGAAGATGAACTTGCCCACCACACGGACGACGAAGCGATGACGCTGCGCCTGTCTGCCGAGTATCAACGCATGACCGAGCAGTTCAACCGCATGGAAGGCTACGCTTACGAAGGCGAGATGATTGGCGTCCTCACAGGGCTTGGCATCAGTCGGGATATGTTTGACCGCACGGTAGGTACGCTATCCGGCGGCGAACGCACACGGCTCTCGCTTTCCAAACTGCTGTTGCAAAAGCCGGATGTGCTGCTCATGGACGAGCCCACCAACCACCTCGATCTGGAAGCCATCGAATGGCTCCAAACCTACCTGACGGACTACAAGGGCACGCTGCTGCTCATCAGCCATGACCGCTACTTTCTGGATCACGTATGCACCACCATGGGTGAAATGCTCGGTGGACGCATCAACAAATTCACAGGCAACTACACCGAATACATGAAAAAACGCAGCGCTGATTTTGAGGCGCGCATGAAAGCCTATCAGTTGCAGCAAAAAGAGATTGAACGCGAACAGTCCATTATTGAGCGCTATCGCAGTTTCAACCGTGAAAAGAGCATCCGCGCCGCCGAAAGCCGTCAGAAGCGGCTGGACAAAGTTGAGCGGCTCGATAAGCCCATCGAGGAAAGCCATGTGCGCTTTGCCTTCGACGTTCGCCGCCGCATGGGCGAGGAAGCGCTGGAAGTCAAGAACCTGCAAAAGAGCTTTGAGGGTCACACGGTTTTCCGCGATGTAGGTTTCAAACTGCGCACCGGTGATCGTGTCGCCTTGATCGGCCCCAACGGCGTGGGGAAGAGCACGCTGTTCAAAATACTGATGAACCGCGAGGTGCCGGATAAAGGCGCCGTTCGCTTTGGCACCAATGTGGATATTGGCTATTACGACCAGCACCAGCAGGAACTCAACCCGAACAACACCATGCTGGATGAGGTATGGAACACTTTCCCTTCCATGGAACAGAGCCGTGTACGCGGCGCGCTGGGGCTGTTCCTGTTTTCCGGCGATGATGTGTTTGCCAAAATCAGTTCCCTTTCCGGCGGTGAGCGTGGGCGTGTGGCCCTCACCAAACTCATGCTGCGCAAGGATAACCTGTTGCTGTTGGATGAGCCCACCAACCATCTGGACATGGACAGCCGTGAAGTGCTGGAGGATGCGCTGTACGATTTTCCCGGCACCATCCTCGCCATCAGCCATGACCGTTACTTTATCAACCGTTTCGCCGACCGCGTAATGGTGATGAACGAAGATGGCATTACGGAATACCTCGGCAACTTTGACGATTATCTGGAGAAACGCGACCGACCTGTTCCCCCTGCCGAAGTGGTGACAGAAGGCGCGACCAAAACCTCTATTCTCAAGGAACGCAAGCGCGACCGCCAGCAGAGTGCCCGCCTGCGGGAGCTTAAAAGCGCCGTCACCAAAGCGGAGGAAGCCATTACCGCGAACGAAAAACGCATCAGCGAGCTGGATGCCCTGTTGGCCGATCCGGCTACCTATGTTGACCAAGGACGCCTGATGATGTTAACACAGGAATACCAGCAGGAGCAGGACAAGCAGGAAACGCTCTACGATGCGCTGGAACAGGCGGAGACGGTCTATGAGGAAGCGGCGGACGAAAATTAGGGCTCAGGTATAGCCGCTTAACAGGTATCCCAGCCGATAACCCATGATTCGCTGTCCGGATTTCCCCATCACTTCTGAACTTTGTTTTCAATCAGCATCATCGGCTTTGCCAGTATGCGCGTGTTCCGTGGCAGGCACAGTCGATTGACCTTCACGCACCTTCGATACCGAACCTTTCGTCGGATGCATCCCCACACCGGATCAGAGTTTCCCATCGAAAATTTCAAAGGAAGGTGTCCACAATGCGCACCGTTCAAATGGAGTTATTGCGCCCTGACGAAATCCTGACGGAGCAAAAGCGTATCTCCCTGGTCTATCTGCCAGTGGGGCCGGTAGAGTGGCACAGCTATCATATGCCTATGGGCACCGACGGATTGGAAGCACAAGCCGCTGCCCGCGGCATGGCGGAACTGACCGGCGGCGTAGTTGCCCCCACGCTGTTCATCGGCTGTGAACGCAACGATAACGCCCGCATGCTCGAAAACCTGAATGTGCCTCACAACGAAGATAGCTACATCTGGGGTATGGATTTTCCCGCCAACCCACTGCCCAGCATGTACTTCCGGGAGGAGGTATTCGGCACCGTGGTGCGCGAAGAGCTTCGCTTACTCGCAAAAATGGGCTTTCAAATGATTGTGGTTGTCAACGGCCATGGCGCGCAGGGACAGGTGGAAACCCTCAAACGCCTGTGCGACGAAGTGAGTCACGAGCACGGCGTGTTCTGCCTTTATCCTGAGTATGACGGCCCGCGCGCTGCTGCCCTTGTGAAGGCGGAGAAACTGAACTCCGGCCATGCCGACCGGCTGGAAACCACGTTGATGATGCACCTGACCGAATCGGTATCCCTTGCGGAACTGCCATCGCGTGAAGTGCCGCTGCATAGCGCAGACTTCGGCATCGCCAGCAACGATCAGTTTATGGGTACCGCGCCTAAGGACGGGCTTGTGATCGACGATCCTCGTGATGCCACAGCGGCACTGGGGCGCGCGGTGCTCGCCGCTGATACGGCGGATGCAGCGGAATATATTTTAAGCCTGTATCACAAGCACATCCAATGAGATCAAATCCAAACCCTGTTGAGTACCTTGTTTGAAAGGTACTTCTTTTATTTTGAGGATCAGAAAATTCGCCTACGCGAACAGGGGATGGGAAATGGCGTCTACAGATCCCGTCAATTGTTACCGCACGTTCTTGTCCAGCAGGTATACCCCTTCTGGTTCTGCATGGAAGCCCTTTGCGGCGAGGCATTCCTCACCCAAAGGTCAGCCCAGCCCTTTTTGCCTGCGAAAACTGAAACTTGCGCGAAAGTGGAAGCCCTTTGCAGCGAGGTCATCCCTCATCCAAAGGTCAGCCCAGCCTTTTTTGCCTGTGAAAACTGATACTTGCGCGGAATTCGATACACTTTCCCATCTTTCTCAAAACGTGCTCCGGTTTGCTTAAAGTAGAGCGGTACGCCCGCCGCCTTGCACTGGCTGTGAATGGCAACCGCCCATTCGTAGCGCATCAGGCGCGCATTCTCACCGCTTTCGCCGCCGATGGCTACACGCTCAATGGCTCGGCTCAAGTAAGGCGAAAGGTCGATAGCCTCGAGCATTGGCTCGCAGATGATCAGTTTATGCCTGACCGGCAAGGTTAAAAAGTAAGGCAACCGCTCGTTTGCCATCGCCTGATTTTCACAGGTAACGCCAATGGTCACATTCGGGTAACCATCGCCCCAGTCGTCGGGCAAACGTTCCTGAAACCGCAGGATGCGCTTAGTGATAAAAAAGAAATGCAAATCGCTTCGCTCCCGCATCATACGCCATGCTTCGGCACGCCATTCGTCCGCCTCGGCAAGAAAAAAATCAGAAGTGAAGCAGGTAAACACTTCCTCCGTCCCTTTGAGCTTGTAGGTTCCATCGCGCATACGCCTCACAGGCAGGTCAAAAGCCGCGTTCTTGCGCACAGCGCTTGCGTCCAGCTCATACTTTGCATCACGCCGGTATACATAGCAGTTGACGCAACCGGGGCTGTATTTGTGGCAACCGTGCCATGGGTTCCATTCCGCCATCCAAAACGCCTCCACCAACGCATGTGCAACAACCGTAAACATTATATCTCACTTCGCTTTTTCATACCATAATTTACAGGAAAATTAAGGCTGAGCATTGCAAAAACATCACAATTTTGTTACACTCACATAGAAAGGAGTGCCGTTTGACAACCGGCTACTGATATAACTATATGTATGACATCGCCATTATCGGCAAAGGTCCCGCTGGTTGGAGCTGTGCCATTACGGCTCGCATGCGCGGGCTTTCCGTGTTGGTAATTGCCCCGCAGAACAACACCAGCTGGCTTGCCCGTACCGAGCGCATTGATAACTACCCCGGACTGCCGGAAACCTCCGGTAAAACCCTGTTGGATCGTTTTGAACAGCAGGCGTTTGCCATGGGCGTAGCGTTTCGTGCCGGACTGGTACGCCAGATTCTGCCCACGGATGGCGGCTTTATGCTTCTTGTGGAAAGCGATGTGGTAGAGGCTAAAACCATCGTACTTGCCATGGGTGCTGCTCGCCCTGCTCTGCTATCCGGCGAGGAAGAGCTCATCGGCATGGGTGTGAGCTATTGCGCCACGTGCGATGGTATGCTCTACAAAGGCAAGCGCATCGCAGCACTGTCCGCCTCGGAAGAGGGCGCGGAGGAGTCGCATTTCCTTGCCGGCCTGGCAGGCAGCATGGATTATTACCTTCTCAAGCCCCATAAAACCGATGGACTTCCCACAAACGTAAAGGTAATCGCAGCGCAACCGCAAAGCCTTGCACGCACGCCAGAGGGCGTCACCGTACAAACGAAAGCGGAGACCCGTACCTATGACGGCGTGTTCATTTTCCGCAATGCCGTCAGTCTGTCGATGCTGCTGAGTGACCTTGTCACCGAAGGCAGCTTTATCCCTGTGGACCGCGGCATGCGCACAAACATTCCGGGCGTATTTGCCGCCGGTGATTGCACCGGAAAGCCTTTGCAGGTAGCCAAGGCTGTGGGTGAGGGAAATATCGCAGCCATCTCTGCTGCCGAATATATCGCACCCCATGGATGAATCTGGCTCTACCAAACGTAATATCCTCGACAGGGCGAATAGGAGCGGCCACCGCCGCTGAAATATGGGAGGCAACAGTCATGAAGAAGCTTTTTCCCCGCAGAATGATCGCCTGGGCGTTAACGTTATGCCTGATTATGGGTTGCGTCACAATCGCATGTGCGACGGGTACAACCGTGCAACCTTCAGATTTTGATGTGCTCAAGCCCCTGATGGATCTGGTTGCCAGCGCTGCTGAAAGCGCCGGCGATGAACCGCTGGTGGTTGGCAACGGAGATACCACGCTTACTCCAGAGTTCATCTCCGCATTTTTTAACAACGGTCTTACCGCGGATGCCTCGCTGGGTATCTCGGCCGACATTCTCACCAATACCGATCAACAGGCTGCCTACCTCGCCAAGGTGTTCGCCGCCAAGGCTCCCGCGCTGGAAGTGATCGCACAGACTCAGCCGGTCGGCGGCTACATCGGCTTTCAGCCGGTAACCGTGAACGCGGGCAGCGACAACGATATCCAGATCATCGGCGAGCTCTACTGGGGGAATAAACCCATGAGCCAGATGTCCGATGCGGACTACCGTGAAATTAAATGGGTAGATCGCGCGGTATACAGCTTCCACGCCGATGCCAATGCCATGAACGGCTACCTGCTTACTGGTTTTTCCGTTGGCTCCGAATTGGATATGGAAGATGCCATGCAGAACTATACCGACAGCATTCTGGTTGAGTATATCAACACGACGCTGGGCTTCTCGGTTCTCTACCCCAGTGTGTTTACCGACGATATGCTCACCGAAGATGCCGAAGGCGTGTCCGCCAAACTGCCGGATGACAGCGTGAGCTTTTTTGTGAAACGCGCTGACAACAGCGCTAAGGCCAATCTGGCTGATTATGCACAGCAAATCGCCAGCGGTCTTACCAACGCCAAGTACACACTCAACGATGCGCTCAGCTATGCCACCATCGCCTATGATAACGATGCGGGCTACTCCGTATTCGATGTATACATTGTTACCGATCAATACATCTACGAAGCAGAGCTTTCGTACAAGAAGGAGCTGGCTCCGACTTACCAGATGTATACATCCTATATCGAAAACTCCTTTGCCGTGGATGAAGTGAGCGTTGGCTGACGCTACGAAAGCCGGGGTGCCTCGCATGAAACGCTTCCTGTGCCTGCTCTTCGCATTCTGTTTGCTTGCCCCCGTCGCACTGGCCGAAGCGGCCGACATTGCCATGGAGGCATCTTCCCTGACCGGAGAGCAGTATTATCCTGCCGGTTCCAATGCAGAAACCGCCGCTTATGTGTTCCGTTACGCCTATCCACAGTTTAGCGGGCAGGCGAATGGCATTCCGGAAATCAACGCATACTACGCCTCGCTGGCAAGCGATATGGTCAGCACTGTAATGCCCGAAACCGTCGCTGGGATGGACGATCTGCCCGCGCAGGGTTCCCCTCCCTATTACACGCAAATCAGCTACCGTATCACTGCCAATACCAGCGATTATGTCAGCGTTCTGCTCACCAGCCAACAATTTTCCGGCAACAACGAAGAGGAAGACTGGACAGCAAACGTGTTTGCCAGAAGCGGCGTGTATACAGGGCAGACGGTTTCGCTTTCACAAGCCATGGGGCTTGAGCAGGAAGATGGCGTAAACGGAGATAGCTACGCCGCGGAGCTGGCTTACCGGCTGATCTGGCAGATCATCCTTCAGGAGCAATCCACACAGCGCAGAGAGTACTTCCCCGAGCTCACGCAAGCCGATCTGGAGAAAGTGTTCAGTCCTGAGAGCGATTTTTACCTGGATGAAGACGGGAACATTGTCTTCTTCATTCAATCTGGTGAAATCGCAAGCGAGGTTGAGGGCATTCTGACCTATCCGTTCTCGATTGCGGAACTGCTCAGCGCAGTGTCAAAATGAGTCAAACCGACTGCTTTCTCCTTGCATTGCTTGGGTTTGTGAAAGAATCGCAAAAATACGGATGCGCCTATTGCCAAACCTGGCAAACGGTGATAAAATAGTCAAGCTGTGAGTAAACTAATCTCCCGTTAGGAGGTGTAGCAAATGGGCAAGTTCTGTGAGGTTTGTGAGAAGAGCACGCTGAACGGTAACAACGTCAGCCACTCCAACCGCAAGACCCATCGTCTGTGGGCGCCGAACGTGCAGCGCGTCCGCGTGGAGATCGATGGTCAGGTGAAGCGTCTGAACGTATGCACCCGCTGCCTGCGTAGCGGTTATGTGAAGCGTGCATTGCCGACTGGCATCGATGCCGCAACCGAAGCGTAAGTATGGTAGATCTACGGATTTAACCTATCCGCCAAAAACAGGGTGCCCCTACTGGGAGTGCCCTTTTTTGTACCCTAAAAAAGTAAAAGCCATGGGGAAGCCGGTTGCCTTGGGTTCCTACAGTGTCTGGCTTTCTCTTTATGGAAGAATCTTTAGTTTACTATGGTTGAACTCTCCAGAAATCGTAAGAAAAGCCCCCTCCTGACCAAGGAAGAGGCAATAGGATTGCATCAGGCAACCGGAATGCAACTGTGTGCGTCACTGGGTTGACAAACCATACAGCCTTTCTACATTGGCGGTTGTTTGATCGATGAGTTCTTGAAGCGGTATACCACGCAGTTCGGCTACCTTTTCAGCCACGTAGCGCACATAGGCAGGCTCGTTGCGCTGGCCGCGCATCGGCACAGGTGCAAGATAAGGGCTGTCGGTTTCCACCAGCAAACGCTCCATGGGCACATAGCGCGCTACCTCTTGCAAATGGTGCGCATTTTTGAACGTCACCGAGCCGGAAAAAGAAATGTAAAAGCCCATGGCAAGGTACTCGCGCGCACTTTCAACGCTTCCGGTGTAGCAGTGAAGCACGCCTGCGGGCAGGCGGTTTTGATGTGCACGGAACAGGTCGGTCACATCACCATGCGCATCCCGAACGTGGAATACAGCGGGAACGCCCTGTTCATAGGCAAAATCGAGTTGTTTTGCAAACACATCGCGCTGCGTTTCGCGGGGGGAATGATCGTAGTAGTAATCCAGCCCGATCTCTCCTACCCCTACAATACGCGGCTGCTTTAAAAGCGTCGCCAGTGCGGGAAGCGTCTCCGCAGCAAAGTACTTCGCCTCATGCGGATGGATGCCCACCACGCCGTATACATTGGGATGCGAGGCGGTAAGCACAGCGATACGCGTGCTGCTGTCCATATCGCTCCCTGCGAGGATGCAGCGGCTGACGCCTGCCTCCCGCATTCGGGTGAGCACATCCTCCACCTCACCTGCAAAGCGTTCATCTTCCAGATGGCAATGGGAATCGAAAAGGTTTACGGTCATCGTACTGTCGCCCCGTCCTCCATACCCTCGCCGACCGTCACCAGCTTGAGCGTGGTATCCGCCTTGTCGCTGGCACACAGGATCATGCCTTCGCTGAGCACGCCGCGCAGCTTGGCGGGTTTAAGGTTTGCCACCAGCACTACCTGACGGTTCAGCATTTCTTCGGGTATGTAAAACTTGGCGATGCCGCTGACCACCGTACGCTCCGGTTCGTCCGCTCCAAGGCTCAGGCGCAGCTTCAGGAGCTTGTCACTGCCCTCCAGCTTTTCGGCGGATAACACACGCGCCACACGCAGTTGCACCTTGCCGAAATCATCAATGGAAATGGTGCCGTCGGCAGAAGGTTCGGCGTGTTTCGTCTCTGTTTTTGCAGCCGCCTTGGGAGTGTCCTTGGTTTCCACAGGGGCTTCTACCTTGGGCGTAGGTACGATATCCGCCAACTCCTTCACGATATCAATGCGCGGGAAAATCGCGTCGCCCTTGATCACCCTGGTGCCCACCGGCAACTGGCCGAAGTTATGCAGGGATTCAAATGTCTTGAGGCCAGCGTCGCTCACGCCCAGTTGCGCAAAGATCAGACCCGGTGTGCGGGGCATCGTGGGCTGAATGAGCACGCCCACATAACGGATGCACTCGCACAGCACGTACATTACGGTTTTCAAGCGTTCCTTGCCCTCATCCGTCTTGCATAGCACCCAGGGAGAGGTCACATCGATGTAACGGTTGCACTCCCCTATCAGCGCCCAGATTTCACTCAGCGCGGTGGAGTATTGCAGTTCTGCCATCTGAGCGCGCACTTTGGTAAGCGTGCCCTCGGCGAGCGCAATCAACGCTTGATCTGTTTCATCATATACGCCGGGCGCGGGTACATCGCCGCCAAAATACTTCTCCACCATGGCGACCGTGCGGCTGACCAAATTGCCAAGATCGTTCGCCAGATCGGCATTGATGCGCTTCAGCAGTGCCTCATAGCTGAACTGACCGTCGCTGCCGAAAGGCATCTCCCTCATCAGGAAGTAACGGATCGCGTCGCTGCCATAGCGGTTGCACAGAATCACAGGGTCCACCACATTACCCAGCGATTTGCTCATCTTCATGCCATCCAGCACCAGCCACCCATGCCCGAATACCTGCTTGGGCAACGGCTCACCCAGCGCATGAAGGATAATCGGCCAGATGATGGTATGAAAGCGCACGATCTCCTTGCCAACCATATGGATATCGGCAGGCCAATACTTTTTGTACAGTTCGTTATGGTCGGTGCCATAGCCAAGGACGCTTATGTAGTTGGTGAGCGCGTCCAGCCACACGTATACGGTATGGTCGGGATCAAAGTCCACGGGGATACCCCACTTAATGGATGTACGGCTCACGCACAGGTCATTGAGACCGGGGCGAAGGAAGTTGTTAAGCATTTCGTTTTTTCGGCTCGCGGGCTGAATAAACTCGGGATGCGTCTCGATGTAGTCGATCAGCCAATCCTGGTACTTGTTCAACTTGAAGAAATACGCTTCCTCGCGGGTTTTCTCCACGGGGCGCCCACAATCGGGGCAACGTCCGTCCTTAAGCTGCAACTCCGTAAAGAAGCTCTCGCACGGGGTACAGTACCAACCTTCGTAATAGCCCTTGTAGATATCGCCCTGCTCGTACAATTTGCGGAAAATGCCCTGTACGCACTCGACATGACGTTGATCGGTCGTGCGGATAAAATCGTCGTAATCCACATCCATCAGCTTCCACAGGCTCTTGATGCCCGCGACGATATCATCCACATATTTCTGGGGCGTAACGCCCTTATCTTTGGCTTTGCGCTCAATCTTCTGCCCATGCTCATCGGTGCCTGTCACAAAGTAAACATCATAGTCGTCCAACTTTTTGAAACGGGCCATGGTATCGGTTGCGACGCTGCAATACGCGTGACCAATGTGCAGATTGTCACTGGGATAATAAATGGGTGTGGTAATGTAAAAGGTTTTCTGGTTGGACATGGGCATTCCCCTCCTTATGTATCGGCATGGATCTGTAGCTATGTGCAAGTTGCGTTTGTTTAAATCATCGCTTTGGGCATGTCCGAACGATCATGATCCGATGGGAGGTAAACGGCACAAACGCCTCCGCGTGCTTTCCCCGAAAAAAATCAGATTGGCTTGCCCTGAAACGTTCAAGAAGATGAAAGTGAAAATGAAAAAGCTCACCACCTTCCTGTGAAGGGGCGAGCTACACCCGCGGTACCACCCTTGGTTTTCTTCTTGATTTTAGCGGATATCGGTGCCAGCCGTTTCACCCTACCTATCGGGCAAAAACACTCCCGGACCATGTTCTCGACCTTCTTCGCGCCGCTTTTCAGCTCCTGCGGCTCTCTGGTGGCGAATCCGTGCCAATACTCTTCCGTTCACAGCGTACGGCTTTATTATACAGGTTTTGGCGAACTTGTCAACGCACAAAATCGATGGCATCGCTACGTTTCTATGCATCGTGAGCATAATGAAGGTACCAATCAAACCCATTGTCGATGAAAGGCCGATAGAATGCGAAATCTCCTGAATCAATCGCATGAATCGAGAAACCTGTATCTTTCCGGGCTGTTCATGGGGCATATCCTCGTGGTTCTTCT
>Ga0302273_1000072_pt1 | contig 54256 bp, 46 predicted proteins | sample III_Bog_N1_3_FD_198774 | JGI IMG/M metagenome (GOLD analysis project Ga0302273, IMG submission 198774) | Peat permafrost microbial communities from Stordalen Mire near Abisko, Sweden - III_Bog_N1_3 | ecosystem: Environmental > Terrestrial > Soil > Wetlands > Peat | place: Sweden: Abisko... | reverse complement strand
GTGTCGCCAGAAAACAAGCAGGCAGGGCTGAGAGGGTCGCTCGAAGGAGGACAGGCTTGTCGGTCAGTGCTACCACGCGCGGAACCTGAAAGGTATGCAACCTTGTTTGATTCGCGTGGTGGTGCTGGACGACTATCCTGTACTTCAAGAGCGACCCTCTCAGCCCTGCCGTGTAAGATGGTGACACCCGAAGGGTGCAGGGGCGAGCGGAAAGCCCCTGCCATGCCCGCAGGCATGCCCCCCTTGCCAAGCAAAAGAAAGCTATCGCTATGGCGACTACTTCAAGAGCGACCCTCACAGCCCTGCCGTGTAAGAAGGCGACACCCGAAGGGTGCAGGGGTGATCGGAAAGCCCCTGCCATGCCCGCAGGCATGCCCCCTACCAAACAAAAAAACCCAAAAAGAAAAGAGAGTAACCGAAGCATGCAGGGGGCAACCGGAACGCCCCTGCCAAACAAAAAAGACCCCTTCCCAAAAGAGAAGAGGTCCCAATGCGCCGTAGCGCTCGAAGGCACGCAGGGGGCGACGAAACGCCCCCGCCCCCTTTAGGCTACCTGCTCAAACTGACTGTTGTACAGTTCGGCGTAGAAGCCCTGCTTGGCCAGCAGTTCCTCATGGCTGCCGCTTTCGATGATATCGCCGTCCTTCATTACGATGATCAGGTCGGCGTTCTTGATGGTAGAAAGCCGGTGCGCAATCACAAAGGAGGTGCGCCCCTGCGTAAGCTTGTCCATGGCGCGCTGTACAATGCGCTCGGTGCGAGTATCCACGGAGCTTGTGGCTTCATCAAGGATCAGCAGCGGCGCGTTCTGGATCATGGCGCGGGCAATGGTAATCAGCTGCTTCTGGCCTTCGGAGATGCTCGTCTGCGCGCCCAGTATGGTGTTGTAGCCCTCCGGCAGCGTGCGGATGAAGTGGTGCAGACCCACCGTCTTGCTGGCGGCAATCACCTGTTCATCGGTTACGCCTTCCTTGCCATAGGCAATGTTGTCGCGAATGGTGCCCTCAAACAGCCACGTGTCCTGCAATACCATGCCGAACTGCTCGTGCACATTTTTGCGCGGTAGATCGCTGATGGGCGTGCCATCCAGCAGGATGCGCCCGCCGTCCAGCTCGTAAAAGCGCATGACAAGGTTCACAATCGTGGTTTTGCCGGCACCCGTGGGGCCGACGATGGCTACCTTCTGCCCGGCTTTCACCTTGGCGGAGAAATCGTGGATGATGGTCTTGTCCGGCGAATAACCAAACTTCACGTGCTGGAACTCCACATCGCCCAATACATGGGAAAGGCAAAGCAGCTTGTCGCTTTCATCGGAAAGCTCTTTTTCCTCCAGAAACTCAAACACACGCTCGCCCGCGGCGGCGGTGCGCTGGAGGTTGTTAAACGCCTGCGCAATCTGCGAAAGCGGCTGGGTGAACAGGCGCACATACATCATGAATGCCACAATCACACCAAAGGAGATGGTGCCGTTCATGGCAAGCACAGCGCCTACCACGCACACGGCCACATAGCCAAGGTTGCCCACAAAGCCCATGAGCGGCATCATCAGGCCCGAAAGGAACTGCGATTTCCACGCGCTGGTATACAGCTCGCCATTGATCGTTTCAAACGTCTGTTTGGCTTCATGGCTGCCATTGTACACCTTCACCACGTTATGTCCGGTGTATACTTCCTCAATGTGGCCGTTGATCGCACCCAGCGCGCGTTGCTGGCGGGAGAAGTACTTCTGGGATTGACCCATGATGACCATCATCAGCGCAAAGCCCAGAACGCTGGTGCCCACGGCGGTAAACGCCATGATCCAGTTGTTGTAGAACATCATAACCAGCGAACCGATGAGCATGATAATGGAGGTAACCAGCGTGCCCACGCTCTGGTTGAGCGTTTGGCCGATGGCGTCCACATCGTTGGTAACGCGGCTCAGGATATCGCCATGGCTTGTGCTGTCAAAGTACTTGAGCGGCAGGCGGTTCATCTTTTCAGCGATATCGGTGCGCATCCGCTTGGAAATTTTCTGCGTAACGGAAGCCATAATATAGCTTTGGAACAGGTTGAGCAGCATCGCGCCTGCATAAAGGAACAGCAGCCCCCATGCAATGGTGCCAACCACGCCTAAGTCGATAGCGCCCGCTACCGCTTTGCCGCCAACGATCTGCGACAGCCCTTTCATCACTTCATTGGTCAGGCCTTTGAGTTTATCCGGCCCGATAATCTGGAACAGCGTGGCTACCGTGGCAGCTACCAGTGCGATGATGATCACCGGCAGGTAGCTTTTGCAGTAACGGATCAACTTTTTCATGGTGGCGTTAAAGCTCTTGGGTTTTTCCACGATGCCGCCCATACCGGGGCCACCCATGCCGGGGCCGCCCATACCGGGGCCGCGTCCGCCCATCGGGCCACGATTGATTTTTACCGTCTGTTTCTCGCTCATTTGGCAAGTTCCTCCTCGCTCAGCTGCGATACGGCAATTTCATGGTACACTTCGCAGGTTTTCAGCAGTTCGCGGTGTGTGCCGATGCCTACCACGCTGCCTTCGTCCAGCACCACAATGCGGTCGGCGCCCATAATGGTGCCGATGCGCTGAGCCACAATCAGGCTGGTAACCCCCGCCGTTTCCTGCTTGAGGGCGTTGCGCAGCAGCCGATCGGTCTGGTAATCCAGCGCGGAAAAGCTATCGTCAAAAATGTAGATTTCAGGCTTGCGGCACACGGCGCGTGCAATGGAAAGCCTCTGCTTCTGGCCGCCGGATACGTTTGTACCGCCCTGGGCGATCTCGGCATCGTAGGTGTCGTCCATCTTTTCCACGAAATCGGTGCCCTGCGCAGTAGCGACCGCGCGCTTGACATCCTCCAGCGTGGATTCGCCTTGGCCGTTATCGCCATAAGCGACGTTGCTGCGCACCGTGCCCTTAAACAGCACAGCCGATTGCGGCACGTAGCCGATTTTGTTGTTCAGGCTTTCCTGCGTATACATTTTCACGTTTACGCCATCCACGAGCACTTCGCCCTCGGTCGCGTCGAAGAAACGCGGCACCAGGTTGATGACCGTGCTCTTGCCGCTACCTGTGGAGCCGATGAATGCCACCGTCTCCCCTTTTTTCGCGGTAAAGCTCACATCATGCAGCACATCCTCCGATGCGCCGGGGTAACGGAAACTCACGTGGTTAAACGTTACCTCGCCCGCCACACCGGGCAGGCCATTCGTCGCGTCGCCACCCACAATCATGGGCTCGGTTTCCAATACTTCGTTAATACGTTTGGCTGAAACCATGGCACGCGGCAACAGGAAGAAGATCATGACCAGCATCATCATCGACATGATTACCTGCATGGCATAAGCGGAGAACACCACCATGTTGGAAAACAGGGTGAGCCGCTCCATCGCCTGCGCGGCGTTGATCAGGTACGCGCCAATCCAGTAGATGGCGAGTGTGAGGCCGCTCATGACCGCCATCATCACCGGCATCATGATGGCCATGCCCCGGCTGGTGTAGAGCTGGTTGCGGGTCAGTTCTTCGTTGGCGACCTCGAATTTTTCATTTTGGTAAGCCTCGGCGTTGTAGGCGCGCACCACGCGCACGCCGGAGAGGTTTTCCATGGTTACACGGTTCAGGTTATCGGTCAGGGTTTGTATTTTGCGGAACTTCGGCAACACGAAGATCATCAGCAGACCCATCATCAGCATAATCACCGCCACCGATATGCCGGTCGCGACCGTCCACTCCATGCCCTTGTTCGCGATCTTGGTAATCGCCCACACGGCCATGATTGGCGCTTTGACGATCATCTGCAAGCCCATGGTGATCAAAATCTGAATCTGGGTCACATCGTTGGTAGAGCGGGTAATGAGGCTCGCGGTGGAAAAGCGGCTGATCTCCTCCATGGAGAAGCTGTCCACCTTGTTAAACAGCAGGCTGCGAAGTCTTTGGGAAAACGACGAGGCGATGCGAGCTGCATAAAACCCCACAATCACTGCCCCTGCAAAGCTGCCCAGCGCACACAGCAGCATGTAGCCGCCAGCCTCCCAGATTTTCGCCATCTCACTGCCCGGCGTTTGCGTAAGGATCGTTATCTGGGACATATAATCCGGCAGTTTCAGGTCCAGCCACACCTGCGCCACAATAAACACGAGACTGATGGCGGCCTGTAACCATTCGGCCAAACTTAGGCGTTTCAGAATCCTAGTCATACTTTCATCCTTCCATCTTCATCCTTCTTTGGGGTTCCATGCTCACCCTGTCAGCAATACGGGCTTACCAGACGCATATCATTGCCTTAGCATACCCCGAGGTCGTCATGCAGCTCGGCCATGATATCCGTTACCCTGTCCAGCAAACGCACAAACTCGGTCGCATCCTTTTCACCCAGCCGTTCCAGCATTTTTATCGTATGCCCGAGCATATGTTCCTGCTTTTCGTTGGCAAACGCTTTGCCCTGATCGGTCAGATCCACCAGAATCTGGCGGCGGTCGCTGGGGTCGATGCGGCGGGTAATGAATCCCTTGCGCTCCAGACTGTTTAAGGCCGCAGCCATACGCGCGGTGCTGATGCCCATGAAATTGCTGATTTCACTCGGTAAAACCGCGCCTTCGCGGTGGATGACGTATTGAAGCACAAAAGCTTCGCCGCGCATCCCTTCGTTGATATTGCGCTGGGGTCGGGTCTTGTTGAGGGTGTACATCTTGGAAAGCATTACCTTGGCAAGCGCTTCGTAATCCATAAACATCCTCCTCTCGCGTTGGAATTGCGAACACCGTTAGCAATATAATACTGTTAGGGAATGATGTCAAGCAGTTTCAGCGGTGTTTTCAATTTGGTCATAATTGAGGAAAGCTTGAAGAATCAAGGGTCTTTCAAATGAACAAGGTGCTTTCTACAGATTAAGTCACCATTTCAGACATGAGATGAGCATGCTCTACTCTATTAGTTGCAAAAAAAAAGTAAAGAAGGTATAATTAATACAGCGATTCATATTTGTTAACCTCATTAACTTGGTAGTGATCATATAATTAAGTGAGGCATTCTATGTTTATATCTGAAAAACTAACAATACCAATATTCCTGAGGCTCGGAAAAGCCGAAGAAATTCAAGCGATTTACGAAAACAGCGAATTTATATTCTCTTGTCCTGCAAATTGGCTAGATTATGGCTTGAAAAATCGCAACCTATCATTTGGTGATTATCATGAGTGTGCATTTGCCTGTGTAACTAATGCTGACCCTGATCATTGCATAGAGAATGCGCGAAAAAGGTATTTAGGCAATCTCATAGAAGGAACCAGTACAGAGATGACTTATTTATATAAGCACCCAAACTTACTTCGGCCAACGACCTGCTTCTACCACTTATCAATGAAAGAATTTGATCTCTTCCTTAATAAAGCGCAAAGGCAGCGAGGCATAGAATGTGCAAACCTCAGTCAAGATGTTTCCCACGGATCGGTTTCTTTGAATGTCAATGCCACGAAATTGTCGCAGGTCTTCGATCTTCAATCGGAGAAAGCCGCATTTCTTATTATTCGTAATATATCTGCTTTTTTTGACGATCTGAGACAAGGTATAATCGATACCTTTCAATACCCGAAAAACATAGAACATATTATTGAAATTGAGAATGGATTTGATACTTCAAGTGTAGATTTACTGTTCAACAAAATGCCAGTAACATACTACCCATCAAATATGCCATTCTTCTATGACGATAACCTTGAAAGTTTTAAAAAGTCCGACAACTATAGCTCTCAGCGAGAATTTCGAATTCAAATCGCACGGTGATATTTTCTACAAAAGTATTCACAAGAAGGTTATGATTTTCAAAAAAATCTCTTACGTATTCCCCTCAAACATATTAAAAAATATGCTGATGTTTTTACTCCTCCAATGTGTCTCCAAGAGATTAAAGCAAATTTCGAATTTGCTGAGACATGAATTTTCACATTAAAAAACTGGTGCAGATTCTGAATACATCCAAATCTACACCAGTAGTTCATGAACAACTTACAGGTTATGCTTCACCCGGTCATGCTCTTCCGAGCGCTTGGCGTTGTTGAACCGATCCAGCGTGCCCACCAGATAACCCGTAATCCGGCGAATGCGCTCAAAAGGGTGGTCGTCTTCCGCTCTGCCGCACTTGGGGCAGCAGTCGCCGATGATGCCATTGTAGCCGCACACAGGGTCGCGATCCACGGGGTGGTTGATGCTGCCATAGCCGATGCCCGTATCGTGCATGTAGCGCACAACCTTCTCAAACGCGTCGAGGTTCTTGGTGGGGTCGCCGTCCATTTCGATGTAGCTGATGTGGCCGGCGTTGGTCAACGCGTGGTAGGGGGCTTCGATGGCGATCTTCTCAAAGGCGTTGATGGGGTAATACACCGGCACGTGGAAGCTGTTGGTGTAGTAGTCGCGGTCGGTCACGCCCTTGATGCTGCCGTAACGCTCTTTATCCAGCTTGACGAAACGGCCGCTCAACCCTTCGGCCGGGGTGGCAAGGCAGGTGTAGTTCATGTGGGTTTTGGCCGCCATCTCGTCGCAGAACTTGCGCATAAAGCCCACAATTTCCAGACCGAGGTTCTGGCTGCTTGGGTCTTCGCCATGGTGTGTGCCGCGCAGGGCGACCAACGCTTCCGCCAGGCCGATAAAGCCGATGGAGAGCGTGCCATGCATCAGCACTTCGCGGATGGTATCGTTCCAGCCCAGTTTTTCGCTGTCGATCCAGACGCCTTCGCCCATCAGGAAGGGGAAGTTTTTCACCTTCTTGTTGGCGAGAATTTCGAAGCGCTCCTGAAGCTGCCCTACCACGAGGTTCATCATGCGCTCCAGCTCTTCAAAAAACCACGCCACATCCCCCTTGGCCTTGATGGCAATGCGGGGCAGGTTTACGGTGGTAAAGCTCAGGTTGCCGCGGCGCGGGGAGATTTCGCGGGTGGGATCGTACACGTTGCCCATCACGCGGGTGCGGCAGCCCATGTACGCGATTTCGGTTTCCGGATGGCCTTCCTTGTAATACTTTTTGTTGAACGGCGCATCCAAAAACGCGAAGTTGGGGAACAGGCGCTTGGCGCTGGTACGGATGGCCAGGCGGTACAGATCATAGTTTGGATCGCCGGGGTTGAAGCTCACGCCTTCCTTGACGCGGAAAATCTGGATGGGGAAGATCGGCGTTTCGCCGTTGCCAAGCCCCGACTCGGTCGAAAGCAGGATGTTGCGCACCACCATGCGGCCTTCGGGCGAGGTATCCATGCCGTAGTTGATGGAGGAGAACGGCACCTGCGCGCCTGCGCGGCTGTTCATGGTGTTCAGGTTGTGGATAAGCGCTTCCATGGCCTGATAGGTCGCCTTGTCGGTTTCCTTTTCGGCATGGTCGCGCGTGAAATCGAGGATGCGGGTAATCTGTTCTTCCGTGGCGGAAGCAACGACCGCCAGTTTTTCACGCATAGCCTTGTCAAACGCGCCGTCGTGCATCAGCTCCGGCTTTTTGCCGGTATCGGTCTCGACCGCTTTCAAAATGGCAACCGCGGTATCGACCGCGTCTTCCACGTCCAGCAGCAGTTCCAGCGCGCGGGCAAGGTTGTCGCGGTAACGCTTGAAATAGGTCTTCTTCACGCCCGGTGCCATGCCGTAATCAAAATTGACCACGCTCTGGCCGCCGTGTTGATCGTTCTGGTTTGCCTGAATGGCGATGCAGCACAGCGCGGAATAGCTGTAGATATCGTTGGGTTCGCGAAGCACGCCGTGACCGGTGGAAAAACCGCCGCGGAACAGCTCCACAATGTCAATCTGCGTGCAGGTGGTGGTTAAGGTATAAAAGTCCAAATCATGAATATGGATATCCCCTTCGCGGTGCGCGCGGGCATGGCGGGGGTTCAGGACATACATATCGTAAAACTGCTTGCTGCCCTCGGAGCCGAACTTGAGCATGGAGCCCATGGCGGTATCGCCGTTGATGTTGGCGTTCTCGCGCTTGATGTCCGAGTCCTTGGCGTCTTTATAGCAGATATCCTCAAACGTCTTCATGAGGCGGGTATTCATTTCACGCACACGGCTGCGCTCGGCGCGGTACAGAATATAAGCCTTGGCGGAACGCACAAAGCCATGCTCGATGAGCACCTTCTCCACCGTGTCCTGAATCTGCTCGACACTGGGGACGCTGGGGATGCTCTCGTCGTTTTCAACGGTGGTTACCACAATCGCCGCCAGCTCTTTGGCGGTTTCGGCACTCTTCTGGCTACCGCTGGCCATGAAGCTTTTCTCAATGGCTTGCTCAATTTTTTCAGTGGAAAACGGTACCACGCGACCGTCACGCTTTTTGATGGATGTAATCATAGGCGAGTCTCCTTTTACTGTGCAGGGCGTGCCCGTGCTGCCTGCCGCCAAAGGCGCAACCATCACAGCGCTTGTTTTTCAAGCGCACACGTCTCTGTGATTCATCTATGCGGAAACGACGAGCTCTCCCCCTGTTGCACATGCAATTTCAGGAACTTCGCCGGCGCGCTCTGTTTTTCGATCGATGTCATTATATTGTGTTGCATGGTAGATGTCAACACCACATATAGCGTTTCGTGTAACCTCTGCATTCGTAAATATGACGATTTTACTACGATTGTGACGTTTTCCTTGTGATTCCCACATGTTTTCCTTACAGAAATATTTTTTATCCATGGCGTTTTCCATGCAAAATCCATGTAAAATGAGGGTACTTTCACGCGTTTTTCCATGGTTACACGCTGTTTTTCAGTGAGCGCAAGCACCGAATACCCCCACCAATGGCTTTTGGCTGTCCCGTGAGGCGTGGCTTGTTTTCCTTGCCCACAACGCTACGGATGCACACGGAATGCACGTCTGCCTTCCCTTTTCTAAGAAAAGCAACAAAAAAACATTTTGACCGTCCCTTACAGTCCTGGATTTTTTTCCTTTTCAGCGGCATCTGAGGTCGCTGATCCGCTTTCGCATTGCTTTACAAAGCCCTTTTCACAGGTTTGAAACACTTTGTTCCAACGTTGGCGGTTAGGCTCTGCGCAAGAACGATCGTGCGCTCCAAAGGCTTCTCCCGTGAGGCATCGCGCGGTTTTACGGCGATGTTTCCCCCATTTTCCGGCAAGCCAGACCTGTACGGATGCTCAGTCGCGGGCGCTTCCCGTGCAATTTCCACAGAGGTTCCCCATGCGTTTTCCACAGTAGGTAACGCGATTGTGTCGAGGATCTGTTGAGGAAGGTTTCACAGCACGATTGCCAGCCCCGATTCCCCCGTCCGAAGCCATAACCCGTCAACCGCTTTTATGGTAAGCTTTTCAAGCGATGTAGTCCGGCGTGTTTTTCCCACTACCCTGCGTGAGGTTGCCTGCCTTGAAAACGCGCGGCTTGCGCTTTACAAGTACTTTACACTTGTTTTCCTACGGTTTTCCACGTCAGGGGCTATGATATTCCATAACGTTTTCCACAGGCACGGATGCCCTTGAAACAGCGATGTTTCAGAACCATCCAACCACCGCATAAGCCTGTGGCGCAACAAGAATGGTAATCGTTTCCATATGCACAAACGCTTATGATTCATCGGTTTATGCAGTGTATTTACCGCCTGAATCCATCCCCTGGCAACGCCCTGTTTGTTCTCCCTGATCCCGTTTGCAGGCTTTGCGGCAATCAGCTCGAATGGGTTCTGCACGTGTTTCCCTTAGGCTTTCCTTAAAGAGTTCCGGAACAATCCACAGGTTTTCCCACATCCCAAGGCACGCGGCACACGGTCGATCCTTCTTCTCTTTGCAGTGCCTCATTACCCCCGCCAACACGAATGCCGGAATCTCTGCCCGAACGAAACGGCTGCGAAAACCGACGCATCGCGCAGCCCTTCCCCCCATCCCCATAAACCCGATGCACCCTTACGCGGCTGCCGAAGAAGCCCCCGCAACAAAACCGCCGCGGTTTGCGTGCTCCTTGTGAGCCTCCGCTTGCCAACGGCGATTTTCTTTGCTGCGACTGTAGGTATCCGATCGCTCCGCACGGCGGGTGATCGGGTTGACCTCGCCCCATGTGCCCCGCTTTTCAAGGTCCATGGCGCGCCTGTTCTTTTTGGATAGGTTGCGATAGGGGATGAATTTCGCCATAGCGGCCTCCTCTGGTCGGTGGTTGACATTGCGCTTCGGGATGCCCGCGCATTCCCGGAGGTAGATCATACCTGCTTTTCTCCCAAAAAGCAAGGGGAACGCCTCCAAAAATACAGGCTCCTGTCTGGCAAACCTGCCAAGGCAGGCAATGCCTTGCCACAGAAGAAGCGTTTGCTATGCTCATTCAAAGGATGAGTGCAGAAGGGCTAGCGAGGAATTTTATGATCTGGCGCGAGGTGGAAGCGAAAGCCTCGTGGACTGCGTCGGGATTCCCCAACAAAGCATGAGCTCAGAATCCCCACATGACCGATGCCTGAGCGGAAGCGAAAGCCTCGTGGACTGCGTCGGGATTCCCCGACAAAGCATGAGCTCAGAATCCTCACATGACCGATGCCTGAGCGGAAGCGAAAGCCTCGTGGACTGCGTCGGGATTCCCCAACAAAGCATGAACTCAGAATCCCACATGACCGATGCGCTAATGGTTTGAATTCGTATTACCCACGGCAAGCGCCTTTGCCCGTCAGGCCGTACCGTCGCCTGATCGCGCCATGCCCTGTTCCTCTTTAGCAGCCATCCCATTCATTAATGAAACACCATCCGCTTACGCTAGGGATAGTGTCATTCGCCGCGCTGACACGCCTCCAAAATGCTTTGCGCCTCCTCCATCGCCGAATGGTGCAGTTCAAACACTTGCGTGCGCTCGTAGTGCATTTCATGGCCGATGCGCTCCCAACCCCAACCGTTCAGGTAGCGCATCGTCAGAACCGTTTTGAACCGCTCATCCGTCAGGCGTTCGATCAACGTAAGCCGCAAGTCCAGTGCCTCGCCGATGTGGGCGATGATTTCCTTCAAGCGCACCTCACCGTCCACCGCGCGCAGGATCGCATCCTCACGTGCGCCCTGATTCGGCGCGCCGGATGGCCCCACCGCGGTCAGGCGCGCCGTCGTGCGCAATGTTGCGTCCCTGAGCCTGTCCAGCTCCTCGGTCAGCGCATCACGGCGCTGCACAAGGCTGCGGTATTCCATCAGATAACGTTTGATGGGATTGTTTTCATCGGCACGACCCTGACGGGTGTTTGTCAGCATGGCAGTTCATCCTTTCCGATATCGGAACTCCGGCAGCGTTCAGGTGACAGGCGGCGAATCTTCACCGCATCCTCCGTCCCTCCTCCCACTGCATTCTATTCGCGGTGGGGTAGGCTCTCCAGTGTTATTGTAGTTTCTGCCTGCTTTGCCTCCGACGCGGGCTCGATTGTTTCGCGGAGACACCATCCGGTATGCAGACCCTTTGCAAACGCCGCAACCATATTTTGCTGCTCCCGTGGCAGCACGGGCAACGCCGCGTCAATTTCCCGCAATATCTCCCCTTTGGCGCGTTTGAAGCGTCGATCGGTTTCCGGCATCAGGTTCCCCTCCTTTCCTTCCATCCTGCATTCTGCCGTGTTCTGAAACTGGCGCGCGTAAGCCCGTTCACGCCGTTCACACCCGTTTTTCTCAGAAGGGTATACGCACATTGAACCCCTTTTTTCAGGCGCACAGACATGATAGCGACCCCCTTTGCCCTCAACCGTTCCCTTACGAAGGCGGCACAGCGGGCATGTACGGCGCAACCCGGCTTACCAAGGTGAGTAACCCTACGCGGATCTGATTACTCGGAGCGCATGCCCCGCGTCTGTCCATCAAGGCCTCCCCTAAGGGTCACCATTGCCCCGTCCGGACTGTGCCGCATAAACGCACCGTCATGATATGCGAATGATGTGTGTATTCCACACGGCAAAGGCTATCGTTTTCTCCGCTTTACTCTTCTGGAAAGTGTACATATCCTCAATTATTATGCTATCTTGTGTTTCAGTACACATTCTATACCAAAAGCATGTGCCTGTCAACACATTTATCGTCAGGAATGTGTAGACAAACACATGTGCGCATGATACAATGACCTCAAGAGGGGGTGTAGAGATTGAAGGAGCGAATCAGGCAAATTCGCAGCCATGCCAGCCAAACTCAGGCTGAGTTTGCCGCGAGCGTGGGCGTGACGCGCGATATCGTCGCATCGTGGGAAAACGGTAGGGTGGAACCTCCTGAGGCTGTCGTACGGTTGATCTGTCGGGATTTCAGCGTAAACTACGCATGGCTCAAAGGCGGGCAGGAACCCATGAACGTACCGGTTGAAGCGCTCGTGCTCAGCAAGGTGGAGCGCATCATGAAGGGAGACAACGAATTCGTTAAGGCTGTGTTCCGAGAACTGACCAATCTCCCCACCGAAGCGTGGGAGGAGATCGCCGCGTTCATGAGTCGGGTGGCTACCACCAGCGAAAAAGAACACTGAAACAGTGACTGCTCAAACCGCGTCGGCATCCAAATGCCGCGCGGTCGTTTCATTTCTATCCTCCGGCTGCGCAAGCTTGTGCGCGTTCCCTTTCAGGTGTTTTGCGCAGCCGGTACCTAAACGCTTTGCGAACAGGCGGCCCTCGCAGGTACGGGGGGCTTGCATTGTGGCCGGAACCCTTTTTCGGGCAACCGTTACGTTTTGGGTGTTTCCTGTACGAGCAACCGCTCGACAAACCAATAAATGCTTTCCAACTCGCTTTCATCCTCGATCTGTTCCAACATTGCCAAAATCTTCTCAAACACGCGCGAAACCCTCCATTATCCACATTTGATTCCACTAGCATTCATTAGGCCGCATTGCGCCATGCAGCCGAACCGCTGCCGTTGTTCCCTGTTCCCCGGTTCGCCGGTTAAATTGACAGAAGCAAAAAATGCTATGTGTAGTATATACTGACTTTTGGATTGTATATACTGACTGTAAGACATAATTGCATAAGCATACCGAAAATTATCAAAAAAAGAGAGAATCTCTCTGAACAGACTGTGCCGCCTTGGGAACGCCTGTTCGATGCCTTCGCGGGGGCGGTGAACCGCTCCTATCAAAACAACGCCCTCTTGCAGCTTTTCCGCTGTAAGAGGGCGTTGGTTATATCCGGGTGCGGTACATCCGCGTCAGGGTTCGGGGTTCTCCTCCGGCTTATGCGTCGGGATTATCGTCATCGTGGTTCTGGTAACGGCTTGCGCGGTTGGTACGCCTCGGATTGGGGTTGGTTTCCTCCGTATCGGCCGCAGTGCCGCTCTTGGGTGTGGCATACGGGTTCGAGGGCGAGGGTTTCGCGTACGGGTCAGCCGAGGGCGCCGGCTGTGTGGGTTGCGCATAGGGGTTATTCGGTTTGTTTGCATCCGGTGCGCCGGTCGTCGGCTTGGCGTAAGGCGCGGTTGCGCCATAGGCGCCGGTCGGCTTGGCGTAGGGACTCGTATCCTGTGCGGGGCGGGCGTATGGGTTCGGAGCGCCGGAAACGGTGGGGCCGGTGCCACCGGCGGGGCGGGCATACGGGTTCGGGCGGTTATTCACACCTGTGGCGGAACCCGGTGCGCCGGGCGTGCCCGTGGGCGTACCGTCCTGCCGCTGTGTGCTGCCCGCTACCGGCGGGGCTGCCACGGCACGGCGGGTATAGGGGCTGGCTGTGGTTGCGGCGGCTCCGGTGGCTGCGCCGACGCCTGCGCCCGCAGGGCTGCCCGGCTGTCCATTGCGGCGGTTCAGGGCCGCGTTGCGTGCGGCAAGCTTGCGCTTCTTGTTCTGGTTGAGCGCATAGGCATATACGCCGCCTGCGCCGCCCAGCAGCACAAGGCCACCGACTGCGAAGCCTACCCAACCGTTATCCGTTTGGGTTTCTTTGCTCGCATCCTCATAGGGGATGGGGATCATGGTACCCACGACAAACGTAGCCGTAGGCACAGGCGAAACCGTGGCCGACACTGTCGGCGCGGTAGGCGTTGCATTGGGGTTAAACGGTTCATAGGAGGCATTCAGCCCGCTGTTGGGGTTCTGCCATACGCCCAGGTTCCAATCTTCCACCGAGGATACCTGACCCTGCGAGGAAGTGCCGCTGCTGGTATGGCCCGAGCTGCTGCCGGTGGAAGTGCTGGTGCCGCTGGTGCTGCCGTTATTGGTCAGACCCTTTAAGTATTCACTGCTGTTGAGGAACGCGTACACTCCGCTGATGGGGAGCACCGTGAAGTAGTCGCCCCTCACCCAGCCGATGGTACCGGACTGGTTCAGGTTATACCATGTGACGCCATTCACCACTTTGGAGCCCAGGATCAGCCCGAAAGCATACTGCCTGAGCGTCTTGAGCTTCGTGCCGTTGCTGGAAGGCGTGGCGCGGAAGTTGACGGTGGAGGCCGTGACATAGCCATAGCTGGAAGATGCGTTCGGGTCGTAGGGCTTTACGGTAGCGGCGGGGGTGGGCGTGGGGGTAGCAAGGCTCTGTTCGTAGGCCTTTACCTCCGCGTCGCTCAGCTTGCGAAGCTGGTCGGCACGCACATAGCCCGCGGTGCTGCCATAGCTGGACACATGCCAGCCGTAGCTTTCGTTATAAACCTGACCGCTTACATACACCACCGTGTCCTTAGCCAGCCACAGGGTAACGCTGGCATATCCGCTGGGTACGCCGCGCATGGGCACATCGCCCAGCGTGATGTAGTAGCCGGAAAGCTGTGCGGGCGTTGCGGTCGGCGTGGGGCTCGGGGTGGGGGTCGGCGTTGCATGCGCCGCGGTGTACGCGTCAATGAGCACCTTGGCTTCCTCCGCGGTGATGTGCTTCACGGCGCCATCCTGCACAATGCCGATTTTGGATTGCCCAAGCACGGTTTGCGCTCCGCTCCAGACAATGTTGTTCACAGTCGTCTGGCCATTGAGGTACAAAAGCGTATTGGCCTCCAACGTGGCAATAATGGAGGTATCCTCCAGGGTGGCGTTGTCGCGCAGCGCCGTCTGTGTGGTGGTCACCGCATACCCTATATAGAGGCTGCCGGTTGCCGTGGGCAGTGCCGTGGCCGTTGCGGTCGCGGTCGGCGACGGGCTGGGCGTATCGGTGGGGGTAAAGGTTGCGGTTGCGGTTGCGGTCGCGGTTGCCGTCGCCGTTACGGTGTTCGTGGGCGTTTCGGTGGCTGTGGCCGTCGCGGTCGGCGCAGGTGTCGGGGTTTCCGTCGGCGCAGGTGTCGGGGTTACCGTCGGCGTAGCCGTCGGGGTTTCCGACGGTGTCGCGGTAGGCGCAAGGTATTGCTGCACTTCCGCCTCGGTCATCATTCGCAGGTAATCGGTACGGATGTACCCTGCGGCGCCATTAAACGTAGTCTTGTGCCAGGCAATGCCTGCCACATAGTTTTGGCCTTCCACATAGACGGGCGTATTGGCGGGAACCGTGCTCTGGATGGTATCACTCCCCGGGCCGGCGGCCAGCGGGGCATCGGTAAGCGTGATGAAATATCCGGTCACCTGCGCGGGCACCGGCGTATCGGTCGGCGCTGGGGTAGGCGTATCCGTAGGTACAGGGCTGGGGGTATCCGTCGCGGGCGGCGCAGTGGTTTCCGTGCCCGGCACTGCACTGGGCTGCGAGTAGTTATATGCGTCGCTGTCCTGTTGGGACAGGGTATCGATCAGGCTATTCCACACAAAGCAATCCGTGCCGTTATAGCGGATGCTGGCCCATGTGCGAACGGCTCCGTCCGTATCGGTCACGTCGAGCGTGCCGTACACCCACACATAGGTGCCGCTGTTGACATCGGAAAACGCCTTTTTGCTGGTGACGCTCGTTTCCGTGCGGAAGTTGGCTACCACGTTGGTTACCGCATAGCGGTTCACCGGCACCAGCTGCGGAGCCGGAGTGGCTTCGGTGCTTGGGGTGGCAGTATCGACCGGCGGCTCCGTCACAGGCGCATCGGTTTTTGTGCCGTCGATGGTTGTTGCCGTAGGTTCCGCCGTGGGCGGTGCGGTTGGCGTCTCGGTGGCGGGAACCTGCGCTTCCACAAACTCGAACGTGACGGCCTCAGGCGTCACAACCCCATCGTCTCCCACGGTCACATCCACCTGCGCGGGCTTGTCGGGGTTGGAAACGTACCCTGTGGGCACAAGGCTCATATCCGGCGTTACGGTGTGCGTGCCGGGGTCCAGCGTCACGGTCTGCGCGCCTGCCAGCTCGTTGCCGCCCACATCGGTATAGTAAACGGTCAGCGTACCCTGCTTGGGTGTTTCCGGCTTGCTGAACTGAAAGGTTACCGTCGCGGGGGACGCGTTGCCGTTTTCGTCCACGGTCACGTATGCGCCATTATCGCCCTGAAGGGTGTAACCCGCAGGCACCTGGCTTTCATCCACCATCACAACGTTATCCGTGTTGTAATATGCTGTGAACGTCGTGGTATACAGCACATTGTTCGGGTCGGCCGCGTCGACGTAGTTCACCTGCACGGTTGCGGGCGGCACCTCAACGGGCATTTGCGCGGTGGATACATACAGGCGGTACTCCTCAATCGCCACCCCGTCCTGATAGGCGGTGATGGCCGTGGACGCGCCGGTGTAGTCCACCGTGCCCGCGTCGGCGGTGACCGCCGTGCCGTCGGGCGGCGTAAAGGTATAGGTTGTGCTGGGGTTCGCCAGCACGCTGAGCGTTACGGGGAAGGAAAACGCCTCGGCGGGCAGGGTGACCCAAAAGGCCTTCCCCTGCGTATCGGAGGTGGGCGTAGCCATGATGGAGGTCGGTGCAGCGTCCGCCGCGGTCTGGTAATACACGGTGACTGTTGGCATGGTCGCCAGTTCGTCCCCCGTGAGGGCGAACGCAGGCAGTGCCACCTGACACAGGAGCACCAGCAGGCAAACCATGGATGCCGCCATACGGCGAAGCGCGGAGAAGGCGCGATACTTCATGTAAGATTCCTCCTTATCCAAAAGGCGCGCGGGCAATGTATAAAACGGCCTTTGATGCCTTCATTGTAACGGCTTGGTAACGTATTGTCAAGGCGTAAACTTGTGGCATAGAGCGGGTTTCCAAGCCCTGTGCGGCTTTGCGGGCAAATTAATTGTTACGAATGTTTTTCAAACCTGCAAGGGTTCGCGGGTACGAATGTAGAATACTGAGGGAAACATTTATGTTGGAGGCGACCCACCATGACCCAACGCCCGATACCCCCTGCCCCGCAGGATGATGCCGATATCCGGGAAATTCCCCTTCGGGACGAGCTGGTTTTCCACGGCGCGCTGATCGATGTAAGCCACATGATGGTGCGTCTGCCCAACGGCAGGGAAGCCCTGCGCGAGGTGGTGCGCCACAAGGGCGCGGCGGCGGTCGTGCCTGTGGATGCCGACGGCATGGTGACCATGGTTCGTCAGCACCGCGTGGTGGTGGATCAGGTGACGCTGGAAATCCCCGCCGGAAAGCTCGACCATGTGGGGGAGGATCCGCTCGACTGCGCCTATCGGGAGCTGGAAGAGGAAACCGGACTGAATGCCGCGAACATGGAATTATTGTGCCCCATGATCACCACCCCCGGCTTTTGCACCGAGAAGGTCAGCATTTATCTGGCAACCGGCCTCACGCCACACGCCGCGCACCTGGATGAGGATGAGTTCCTGAATGTGGTGCGCATGCCCCTGGCTGAAGCCGTTACCCGGGTGATGAGCGGGGAATTCAACGACGGCAAAACGGCGCTGGGGCTGCTCATGGCCTGGGCGCGGCTCAACGGGCTTGCGCCGCAAAAGCGTTGAAAGTCTCGCCTGCAATGATGTAACGCATCGCAACCGCGACTTACTCCCGTATACCGCATAAAAACAATTTTCAAACACATCACGGAAAGAGGGAACCCCCATGACCCTGTCGCCGGATCGCCTTCGCAAACCGCGCACTGCCTATTTCTGGCTGATGCTGTCGCTGATCCTCCTGCTTGCACTGGGGCTTTTGCTGCTGATTGCGGGCATTGCCACCGGCAGCCCTCCGTTTCCGTCCGTGGCACAGGGTTTTGCGGCGCTTACCGCGGGAACCTGAACCGCTCCCAATGCAAATGCGCAACGACTGCGCGGAACCCAATTTTATAGGTAAGGAAGCCGCAACTTCATGCTGATTGACAGTGACATCTTCGCCCAACTGCCGACCCTGCGCACCCCACGTTTAACCCTGCGCGCCGTGCGCATGAGTGACGCAGGCGATATGTACGCCTATTCCCGTGATCCCGAGGTCGCCCGTCACGTGCTGTGGGACGCGCACGCCTCTCTGCACCAGACGCGCGGCTACATCCGTTTTTTGCTGCGCCAGTACCGTTCCGGCGCGCCTTCCACCTTTGTGATCGAGCTGAACGCCGAACGCAAGGTGATCGGCACCATCGGCCTGATGTGGATGCAGCAGGAGAACCGCTCCGCGGAGATCGGCTACAGCCTGAGCCGCCAGTATTGGAACCGCGGGCTGATGACCGAAGCCGTTGAGGCCATTATCCGGTTCTGCTTTGATACCCTACGCCTCAACCGCGTCGAGGCTCAGTACGAAACGGACAACCCCGCCAGCGGCGCGGTGATGCGCCACGCGGGCATGCGGCGCGAAGGTGTTTTACGCCAGCGCATTTACAACAAAGGGCGCTTTGTGGATGTGGAGCTCTACGCCATCCTTCGCGTGGATTACGAAGAACTGCGGGCCAAAGGAGGCTGACCATGTTCGGTTTCAATCGGTTGCAGGCTAAAATGGTAAAGCAGAGGGCTGCCGAACCTACGGCATTCTCCAACCTTGTTACACAGGGCCACCCCTCCGACCTAAGCCTGCGGGATATACGCGACATCTCTGTACAAAGCAGGCGGCACGGCGCATCCGCCGCGAAGCGCGTGCTGTTTGCGCTCTGCTTGTGTCTGCTGGCCGCTACCCTGACTGCCTGTTCCGGCGACAAGACCTCCGCTTACAACAAGGCAATTTCCATTTTCGCTACGGGGGATTACGCCGCCGCCGCCGCCGCGTTTGACAAGCTGGGCGATTTTCAGCAGTCCACAACCTATGCGGCTTATGCCCACGGTCTGGTGCTCTATGATAAGGCGGATTATGCCGGTGCGGAGCCTTATTTTGAAAAAACACAGGATTTCATGTACGGCAAGCAGCGCTATCTGTACAGCCACGCCAACGTTTTGCAGGCGGCAGGCTCGTTTGACGAAGCCGCCACCACTTACCTGCTGCTGGGCGAGTTTGAGGAAGCGCCCGCCCGCGCCGCCTACTGCACCGCCCGCAGCGCGGAAAACAAAGAAGATTATGAAACCGCGCTGTTTGATTACGGTGAAGCTGGAACCTACGCCGATTCCGCCGCGCGGCTTTCCAACCTGCAAACGCAGGTATACGATCACGCCATGGATTTGAAGAACGACAAAGAGTTTGAGCAGGCGCTCAAGTGGTTCGGGCTGCTTGGCGATTACTTTGACTCGCAGGCGCAAGCCAAGCAATGCAAGGATTATTTCCGCGACCAGCAATATGTGCAGGCCGACGCCTACGAAACGCAGGGCGACCTGAAGCAAGCCTATCAAATCTTTTCCGGCCTGAGCGGTTACCGCGACGCGGACACCCGCGCCAGTGATCTGGCCAGTAAGCTTGGCATTGCCGTTACCGACGAACCATAGGGGGAGCGCGTGAACGCGTGGCAGGGGCATTTCGGTGCCCCTGCATGCTTCGAGGGCTTCTTCTGGTTTGAAGGGGTTCTTCTTTTTGTTTTTTGGGAAGAGCACCTGCGGGTGCGCGAGGCAGGGTTCACGCCTGCGGGCGTGCCAAAGGGCTTTCCGCTCGCCCTTTGGAAACCTTCGGAGTCGCCTTTCTACACGGCGGGAGCGCGCGAGGGGTTGCCCTTGGGTACAGGAAAGTAGTCCTCGCTGCCGCTTGCGGAAGCATCGGCCCACAATCCTGTCCACCTGCGGGCGCCCCCTCGCGCGCTCCCGCCTGCTGGTTTCATGTCGACAGAGGAAATTCGCTACCCATGGTAGTTTCAATTTTAATTAATATCTATCAACATTTCGATACCAACCGAAAGTATGTTATCCGTGTAAAACCATTTCTGTCCTCTAAACCTAGGCAACCAGAGAAAATATGGTTCTAGTGTAAAACCGATTCAGCCGCTGAACGTAGGTTTCCGGCTCAAGTAGGGTAGCGATTTCTTTGTGTCGCCAGAAAACCGGCAGGCAGGGCTGAGAGGGTCGCTCGAAGGAGGACAGGCTTGTCGGTCAGCGTTACCACGCGCGGAGCCTCGAAGGTGTGTAAACAGGATGGTATCGCGTGGTGGCGCTGGACGACTATCCTGTACTTCAAGAGCGACCCTCACAGCCCTGCCGTGTAGAATGGCGACACCCGAAGGTTTCCAAAGGGCGAGCGGAAAGCCCTTTGGTGCATCCACAGATGCATCCCCTTGCCAAACATAGAAATTCTAAAGAATAAAGGCACCCGAAGCCTGCAGGGGCGAGCGGAAAGCCCCTGAAACCCTGTTGTATGCAATGGTTTGTACATAACCGTAAAAAAACGCATTATTAATAGGAAGAAAAGTTGCATTAAATGCGCAAAAATGGTATAATAAATCGTTGAAAAATATAGCTTTTTCAAGCTTGGCGAGACAAATAGCGGCGGGCGAAAGCCCGTCGCAAATTGTCGGGAAAAAGCCCTCGCGGGAAAGGGAAAAGCAGCCCATTCGGCGGCTTCGCTACCTTCGGTAGCCGCCCATTCTACGCTCGCCACAAAGGAGTGTATCATCCGGTGTTAAATGTTTCCCCTGAAAACGAAAGCAACGAAATCCTGACCGATCCCGATCAGGTGGCAGAAATCGATGACGAATCCGCCGCCTCCGAGGCGGAAAATGCGGGCACAGCGCCCCACAGCAGCGCCACCAGTTCCACCGCCGTACAAAAAGATGTGTATGACGAAAACCAGATTCAGGTGTTGGAAGGCCTCGAAGCCGTGCGCAAACGCCCGGGCATGTACATCGGTTCCACGGATTATCGCGGGCTGCACCACTGCGTGTATGAAATCGTCGATAACGCCGTAGATGAGGCGCTCGCAGGCTATTGCACCGATATCCATGTTATGCTGCATGCCGATGGCTCCTGCGAAGTGCATGATAACGGCCGCGGCTTCCCCGTGGGCATCCACCCCAAAGTGGGGCGCCCCGCCGTGGAGGTCTGTTTAACGGTGCTGCACGCAGGCGGCAAGTTCGGCGGCGAAGGCTACAAGGTATCCGGCGGCCTGCACGGCGTAGGCGCGAGCGTGGTCAATGCCCTCAGCAAGCACTTGCAGGTCAACGTGCGGCAGGATGGCAAGGTGTACCAGCAGGAGTATGAGCGCGGCAAAGTGCTCTACGATTTAAAAATCGTCGACACCACCACCGAAACCGGCACCACCATCCGCTTTTGGCCGGATGTGAAAAGCGAAGAAAACCCCGAAGGCATTTTTGAATCGGGGGATTTTCAGTTTAACATTCTGAAGGTTCGTATGCGCGAGATGGCTTTCCTCAACAAAGGCATCCGCATCACCATCGCGGACGAGCGCACCACCCCGACGACCGAGCGTGTGTACCACTACGAGGGCGGCATCCGCGAGTTTGTCAAATACCTGAACAAAAATAAAGAAGTGCTCTTCCCCGAGCCCATCTACATTGAAGGGCTTGTGGGTGATACGTATGTTGAAGTTGCCTTTCAGTATAACGACAGCTATCAGGAGAACCTCTTCTCTTTTGCCAACAACATCCATACGCCTGAAGGCGGCACGCATCTGACCGGTTTTTCCACCGGCCTCACCCGCGCCATCAACGACTATGGCCGTCAGTTCAAAATCCTCAAAGAGGCGGAGTCCAACCTCAAAAGCGAGGACATCCGCGAGAGCATTGCAGCCATCGTGAGCGTAAAGCTGCGCGATCCGCAGTTTGAGGGGCAAACCAAAAGCAAGCTGGGCAACAGCGAAACCCGCACCATTGTGGATAAGCTGGTGTATGACAGCGTAACCACCCATCTGGGCGAAAACCCGTCCGTTGGGCGCGCCATCCTCGATCGCTGCCTGGGCGCGGCGCGCGCGCGCGAAGCCGCCCGCAAGGCGCGCGAGCTCACCCGCCGCAAAAGCTATCTGGAAAGCGCCTCCATGCCCGGCAAACTAGCCGATTGCACCGAGCGCGACCCCGCCAAGTGCGAGATCTTCCTGGTAGAGGGCGACAGCGCCGGCGGCAGCGCCAAAACCGGCCGCGACCGCATGTTCCAGGCCATCCTGCCGCTGCGCGGCAAAATCCTGAACGTGGAAAAGGTACGCATCGACCGCGCGCTTGGCAATAACGAAATCAAGGCCATGATTACCGCTTTCGGCTGCGGCTACGGCGATGATTTTGATCTGGCGAAACTGCGCTACCACCGCATCGTATGCATGACGGATGCCGACGTAGACGGAGCACACATCCGCATCCTGATGCTCACCTTCTTTTACCGCTACATGCGGCCTCTGGTGGAAAACGGCTATGTATACATCGCCATGCCGCCGCTGTACAAGGTAACCAAGGGCAAAAAGGAATACTATGTTTACAACGATGAAGAGCTTGAAAAGCTGATGCTGGAAATCGGCCGCGATCCCAAGCCGGAAATTCAGCGTTACAAGGGTCTTGGCGAAATGAGCAACGAGCAGCTCTGGCAAACCACCATGAACCCCGCCACCCGTACCATGATGCGTGTGACGCTCACCGACGCCATCGCGGCGGATGAGATTCTCACCCTGCTCATGGGCGATCAGGTGGAGCCGCGCAAAGAGTTCATTGAGGAAAATGCCAAGCTCGTCACCGACTTGGACATCTAAGCGTAAAGCGCTAAGGTTTGCCGCGGTTATGCTCGCGGCAGCGCATGGGGATGCGCCTGTGGGCGTACCAAAGGCACCGGAGAGAAGCGAGTGTCCTGTGGGCACTTCGCCGGAGGCGAAAGCGACCCGCAGGTGGGAGGTTTCGCAAGCGCAGGGCACGGCAGTGCCTTGCGTGCCCACGAGACCGATCGGGTCTTTCCGCTCGCCCTTTGGAAACCTTCGGGGTCGCCTCTTATATGTCGGTTCTCGTTGTTCAGGTCGATACAATTCCCTGCCAGCTTGGCGGTTAGGAGTATTACAGAATGTCTGATATTAAGGATAAGCTCATACCCACGGATTTAGAGCATGAAATGAAAACCTCGTTCATGAGCTATGCGATGGCGGTGATCATCAACCGCGCTTTGCCGGACGTGCGCGATGGTTTGAAGCCCGTTCACCGGCGTATTCTGTATGCCATGAACGAGCTGGGCATGACGCCCGATAAGCCCTACCGCAAATGCGCCCGCATCGTGGGCGATGTGCTGGGCAAGTACCACCCGCACGGCGACAGTAGCGTGTACGATGCCATGGTGCGTCTCGCACAGGATTTTAACATCCGCTACCTGCTGGTGGAAGGTCAGGGCAACTTCGGCTCGGTGGATGGCGACGGCGCGGCTGCCATGCGTTACACCGAGGCGCGCATGGCCAAGCTGACCACGCACCTGATCGGCGAAATCGATAAGGATACGGTCGATTTTTACCCCAACTTCGATGAAACGCTCATGCAGCCCTCCGTGCTGCCCAGCCGCTTCCCTAACCTGCTGGTGAACGGCTCCAGCGGCATCGCCGTTGGCATGGCCACCAACATCCCTCCGCACAACCTGCGCGAGGTGATCGACGGCTGCGTTTACATGATCGACCATCCCGAAACCTCCGTAAGCGACCTGATGGAGTTCATCAAGGGGCCGGATTTCCCCACCGGCGGCCTCATTTTGGGCTACAGCGGCATCCGCGCGGCATACCACACCGGCCGCGGCCGCATCCTCATGCGCGCCCGCACCGAGGTCGAGCAGATGGCGCTCAACCGCCAGCGCATCGTCATTACCGAAATCCCCTACATGGTCAACAAGGCCAAGATGGTGGAAAAGGTCGCCGAGTTGGTGCATGAGAAGCGCGTCGAGGGCATCAGCGATATCCGCGACGAGAGCGACCGCAACGGCATGCGCGTTGTCATTGAACTCAAGCGCGACGTCAATCCGCAGGTGGTGCTCAACTTCCTGTACAAGCACACCCAGCTTCAGGAAACGTTCGGCGTGAACATGCTGGCGCTGGTGGATGGCGAACCGAAGGTGCTCACCCTGCGCGAAATGCTCTACCACTACATTCGTCACCAGAAGGACGTAGTGACGCGCCGCACCAAGTATGATCTGGACAAGGCTCAGGCGCGCGCACACATCCTGGAAGGCCTTCTGAAGGCGCTGGACCATATCGACGAGATTGTGCAGATCATCAAATCCAGCACCGACGTTGCCAACGCGCGCGCGGCGCTGATCGAGCGCTTCGAATTCAGCGACAGGCAGGCGCAGGCCATCCTCGATATGCGTCTGGCACGCCTGACCGGTCTGGAGCGCGACAAGCTGATGGCCGAGTATCAGGAGCTGGAAAAGCAGATCGCCTATTTCCTCAGCCTGCTCAATGACGACGGGCTGCTGATGGGCGTTATCAAAACCGAGATGCTCGAAATCCGCGATAAGTTCGCCGACGATCGCCGCACGGAGCTGACGCATCTGGAAGGCGAAATCGACATTGAAGATTTGATTCAGTCCGATGATATGGTGGTTTCGTTTACCAACTTCGGCTACATCAAACGCCTGCCCAAATCCACCTACCGCGCGCAACACCGCGGCGGGCGCGGCGTATCCGGCATGACGACCCGTGAAGAGGATTTTGTCAAGCGCCTCATCATCGTAAACACGCATGAGGAGATCATGTTCTTCACCAACAAGGGGCGCGTATACAGCCTCAAGTGCTACCAGATTCCCGAGGCGGGGCGCACGGCGCGCGGCATCGCCATTGTGAACCTGCTGGCGCTTTCGGGCGAGGAAAAGGTAACCGCGATGATCCCCGTACCCCGCGACATCGAAAACCACAATGTGGTCATGATGACGCGCGACGGCTTTATCAAGAAAACACCGTATGACGAGTTTGCCAACCTGCGCAAAAACGGCCTGATCGCCCTCACGCTAAACGATGGCGACGAGCTGGCCGGTGTGGAGCTGACCGACGGCACCGAAAGCCTGCTGCTGGGCAGCCGCTATGGCAAAGCTATCCGCTTCAGCGAGGAGAACATCCGCGCCATGGGTCGCACCGCGCGCGGCGTGCACGCCATGAAGCTTCGCGAAACGGATTACATGATCGATATGAGCGTCGTGAGCGATACCATGAAGGTGCTCTCCATCACCGAAAACGCCTATGGCAAGCTCACCGACCCGGATGCCTACCGCGAGCAAGGCCGAAACGGCATGGGCATCAAGGCCATGCAGCTGAGCGACAAAACCGGCCTGATGGTCGCCCAGCTGACCGTGAACGACGATGAAGATGTGTTGCTGATGACCGACGACGGCACCATCATCCGCATGGCGGTATCGGCCATCCGCGAAACAGGCCGCAACGCGCAGGGCGTACGCCTGATGCGCCTTGGCGAAAGCACCAAGATCGTGGCCGTGGCACGCGCCGAGCAGGAGCAGGAAGAAGACGCTGCCGAGGATGCGCTGGAGGAAGCCGTGGAGGCCATTACCCAGAGCGACAGCGACGTGATCGGCGAAAACAAGGCCGAGGCGTTTGACGCGGAAGACGAAGGGCCTGAAACGGAGAAGCCACAGGACGACGGGGAGATTTAACCATACCCGGCTGAGCGGGTCGCCGGATGGAAACATCCGACGGCCTGCCCAGCCTTTTTTCATGCGCGCAACCTGCGCCCTTTAAAGCCGAAACCCCACCGAACGCCAAATCCGGCCTCAATACACCCGATAGGAATCATTCCAAATGGGAGGGGATGGTTTTCATGAATGGGAAACCAAAGTATGGTACCTGGCTCAAGCGCAAGCAGCTGTTCCTGTTTGCCGGTATCGCCCTGTTTTTGCTTGTATTGGCGGGTTGTCTGCCTGTGACGTGGCCATGGAAGGCTGCCATGCTGCTGGTAGCCGCGCCTTTCCTGTATATTTCGATGATTCTGGTGTGGTGCTACTTTCAGTTATCCGCCTACGGGGGCGATTTTCAGTCCAAAATCCACGCGCTTCTGGTCGATCGTCTGGCCTGGGACGGGCAAGGGACGTTGTTGGACATCGGTGCCGGCAGCGGGTCGCTGGGGATCAAGGCCGCCAAGCGGTTCCCACTGGCGCAATGCAAGGCGATTGACTACTGGGGCGAAGGGTGGGAATATTCCCAATCGCTGTGCGAGGCCAACGCAAAGGCGGAGCATGTGGACGAACGCATTGCGTTCATGAAAGCAAGCGCTTCCAGATTGCCCTTTGCGGACGAAACGTTTGATGCTGCCGTCAGTTGCCTCACCTTTCACGAGGTAATGGATGAACCGGATAAGCGCAAGGTGCTTGCGGAAGCGTTTCGAGTGCTCAAAAAAGGCGGACATTTCGCGTTTATGGATTTGTTTGGCGACCCGACGATTTTCGGAGAGTACAACATGTTTCTGGAAAGCCTTCGTGCGGCTGGCCTGTCGCAACTGGTGGCGGTGCCGCTGCACGAAAGGCTTCCTCTTCCGCTGATCCTGCGGCATAAGAAAGTGCTCGGCTATGCCGTGTTGCTGATCGGTCAAAAGTAACGGTACCGACGCGTGCTCCCATCCCTGAAACACCGCTTGACCATTGCGTGGATCGGAACCCGCCGATCACGCACAAACCGGAGCAGCCTGAAGGCCGCTCCAGCCAGACTGTCCAAAAAGTGGGTCAAGGGATGGAATCCCTTGTCAGAATTCCCAAGGATGAAATCCTTGGGTGGGTTTGGGTAAAACCCAACACTTCATGCCACAGCGTTTCGCCAGAAGCGAGCGAACAGCCCGAAGAGCTGGAAGACGAGTGGCAACAACGGTTTGCCTAGGTTTTTGATAGCCTGACCGGAGTGGCTTGAAGGCCGCTCCGGTTGTTTTCTATCCATGAAGTTTTTTCCTGTTGCGGCAAGGAGAAGGATTCAGCCTATACCGCTCGGTGTCGGTTTTATGCTGTGTGGGCGATGGCTTCGTTGGGGGACTTCCGCCAAAGGACGGCGTTACCGGCTATCTGCCCTCCAGATACTTCCTGACCCCGCCATACCCAGACCCCTTCATCAGTTCCTCCACTGGCGGGAATTCCGTCATTGCCTGCGTGCGCGCTTCCACCGCCTCCAGATCAAACCCCTGTTTGAGCACGGCAAACTTGACAAACTGCGGCGCAATCGCCTTTGTGGGGCAGCCGTACAGGCAGCGCGTACACAGCACGCAGCGGTTGCCGAACACAGGCCGCCCGTCCGTGAGGGTAATGTTGCCCCGAGGGCAATGATCCGCGCACCAGCCGCATCCGGTGCAATGCTCGTTTGTTTTCAGGTGCTTGCCAAACATGCGGCTGCCAAAGTGCTCCACCAACAGCAGGCGGGTCAGCAGCCTGTCCACCCCAATCGGGCGGATGCGCTTCGTTTTACCAGAGAGCACCTCCTCCGCGATCCGCTCCGCAAACGGCGTCGCTTGTTGAAGCAGAAGCGCGGAAAGCGCGTCGCTGTAGCCTTCCAGAAAATTGCTGGGCATCACGGCCATGGCTTCGTACAGCACATGGTAGCCTTTCGCCTCCAATGCGCGGTTCGTCGGCACGCGGCAGGCGGTGTTGGGCGATACTTCGCCCCCGCCGGAGACCGAGATCACCACAACGGGCATGCCGTTCCCCTGTGGCAGGGTGGCGATCCATTCGCCAATGGGCTGAGGCGCGTTAGCTGCGTACACAGGGTAAAGCAGCACGAGCAAATCCGCGGAAGGTACAGGCTTCGCCCCGCGTGTAAGCTCCGATTTGGTTACGTCCACACCCCGCGCGACAAACGCCCGTCGCAGGCATTCCGCCACTCTCGCCGTGCCGCCGGTCCCGCTGAAAAACACGATGTGCGCTGTTTGCATCCCTACCATACGCGATGCCTCCATCCAGATTTGATTTAAAACTTGAATACTTCGGACTCTTTTCGTTCGCCCTGCTAGCACTGCCGCAGGTTGCGGATTTTTTGAGTACTGCCTTTGCTCATCCGCTCTGTGCCCATCCGCCGCTATTCCGCCTGCCCCGCCAGCCTGCCGCTGGCAAATGCGAACATCAGGTTAAAGCCGCCGCAATCGCCATCCACATTGAGCACCTCGCCCGCCGCATACAGGTGTTTGCATAAACGGCTTTCCAGCGTGGCGGGGTCAAAGTCCGCCGTTTCTATTCCCCCCGCCGTCACCTGCGCCTGATCCCACCCGCGCGTGGCCGTGATGGGCAATCGCAGCTCGGCAAGGGTCGCGGCCAGCCGTCGCAGATCGTTCTGCCGCAGTTGCGCCACAGGCATGGAAGGGTCGCCCAGCTTCGCCTCACGGCACAGCAGCCTTGCCACCGGCGCGGCAAGCGTGCCCGTGAGCAGATCACCCAATGCGCAATCCCGACGCAATGCGGCAAGCGCCTGCAAGTGTTTCAGCAGGGAGGTATTCGTTAATGCTTCAGGAGCGCCATCAGGCGCCTTTTTCACAATCGGCGTTTGTTCCGGCGAGGGTACTTCATTCGTCGATGCTCCGGCAGACTGCCTTGCGCCATCGGCAGCAGGGACGGCGAATGTCTTTCCAGGCAGCGTTCCGGCTATCGGTTCCGCATCGTTTTCCACCCATCCGGTGGCGGGGCGCAAATCCATCGACAGACTGGCACCCGCCTGATAAAAGCGAGCCAGTTGCATGGCCGCGATCCCGCTGATGGCGTCATCGCCAAACAACACTTCGCCTTCGGCGGCGTGCAGGGTGTGCCCGTCGGGCGCAAGCAACGCAAGCCCCGCCTTTACGCGCTGGCCGGATAGCCCCGCGATGCGGCGCGGATCGGTCAGCAGCGCGCACAGCGCCGGTTTTAGCGTCGTGATTCGGTGCCCAAAAGCGGTCAGCAGTCCATAGGCGCTGCCATCCGTGCCATGGGCAGGCGCGGCAGCGCCGCCGACCGTGACAATCACGCGGTCGGCCTGCAAGGTGAGCGGCGATGTTGCCGCCGTCTGCGCACCGCGCGCGGCGGCCTTGCTAGCCTTGCCCCCCTTGCGCTCATCCGCTTCTGGCGCGGTTTGTGTCGCGCGCACGGTGAAACCCTGCCCGTTGTGTTCTATTGCGTCCACACGCGTACCGGTTATCCATTCAACCCCCAGTTGCGCAGCGCGCAAAAGCAGCGCTTCCACCACCACCGACGCCTGCAACGCAGCGGGGTACAGGCGGCCTTCGGTTTCCTCCCGCAAAGGTACGCCCAGCGACGTAAAAAAGGCGCGCAGTTCGGCATAACCCACGCGGGCAAGCACAGTCTTCGCAAAAGCTTCATCACCATAATAGAGGGGCGTTCCGCTGTTGAGTACATTGGCGCGGCCGTTTCCGGTTACGCCCAGTTTTTTGAGAGGTTTGCGGTTGCGCTCCAGCACCAGCACACGCTGCCCGCGCTCCGCCGCCGCAATGGCTGCCGCAATGCCCGCCGCGCCGCCGCCGATGATTGCCGTGGTCATGCTCATCCCTCCCCATGCGCGTATCATAACAGATGTGCGCTGGTTCGGCAACGGTTTTGCTAAGGTGTGCGCAGAGGTTCCCGCCATACACTGATAGAAAAACAAACCCGTTTTCGCTAGCCATGAAGAATTGACCTGTGTTTCGTACTTCGGCAGGAACGCTTGCGCACGTTCCCTTGTTTGCGACATAAAGCGCCGCCCTGTTCGCCCTCGCAAAGCCGTAGGGGAATAAAAGGAAAGTCACAGAAAAGGCGCGTTTTGTCGCCCTGAACTGCCCTGTTAAACAGGTTATTTCTCCTGCGCCGTACTGTGGAAAACGATATGGATTATCACAAGCCCCATCGTGGAAAACCCGTGGGAAACCCATGGAAAGGCCATTTTATCAACGAAAACTGGAACGATGAAATTTCGGTTACGATGTAAGCGTACTTCGGTTCCGTTCCGATGCGTTCACCCATGTGAAACCATTCTGCCATAAGCGTTTCCCTTTCTTTTCACCCCATGAAAACAAGGGAATGCGCGCCTTGATGGATCGCCTTAAAATCGATCCGGAACACCTGTACAACCCCTGTTGAGGGCATGTGGAAAACATATGGAACAAACAGCGCTTCCGCGAGGGTTTTACGTGGAAACTGCGTGGAAACCACGTGGAAACGTTGACTGACATGCGATCGATTCTCCCTCCTGTCGCCGTATTTTTTGCAGAACGGGGCAGAACCGCCATCCTGTTTTCCTGCTTTCCCATGGAAGCATCCACCAACACTCCCGCCTAAGCCACTTACGGTGGTCACAACCATCTTGGCTTTCCTTTGGAAGCATCCATCAAAACCCCTGCCTGTCTGAGAACCGCACCGAACCCGCGATGCGTCCTTTTCTATCCTTGCCAGCGCTATGCCGCATTCCTTTTTGAAACCCTTGCAGTGCAGTGCTTTGCGGTAGGTCTTCCCAAAATCGGTCAGTCGCCGTACAATAGGGGAGAACGCTGACCGAATCGGTCAGACCGGAGGCTGCCATGAACCCATCGTTTTTCGATCTGCCGCTGGCAAAGCGGCGCAATCTGCTGGGCGCGGGCTATCAGGTGTTTGCGCAGTCGCCCTACGGCAAGGCTTCGATCTCTGCCGTCGCCGTCCGGGCAGGCATCTCCAAGGCACTGCTTTTTTACTATTTTCAAAACAAGCGGGAATATTACCTGTACCTGTTTTCACAGGCGCTGGAGCTGATGAAGAACGAGCACCTCGAAACCCCGCCGGAGCAGAAAATCGATCTGTTCGAATGGGTCGATCAAACCGTGCGGCACAGGCTGGCTCTGCTCAAGGAGTACCCTTACCTGATGCGCTTTGCGACACGCGCTTACTACGAAAACGACCCGAATGTGCAACCCGCCATCGCGCAAAAAAAACGCGCGCTGCTGGGAACCGGCGTTCCGGAAATCCTTGCGCGCATCGACCTTGCGCCGTTTGTGGATGCCGCCGACGCGCAGGTGCTGCTGACCCTCATCCTCAGCATCGCGGAGGGCTGTATGCGCGGGCAGGAAGTGCTCAACGCGCCCCAACTCAACGCGGTGGTCGCCGGTTTTGATCAAATGATGGATTCGCTGCGCCGCCACTATTACCGCCCCGAAATCTGGAAGGAGAAAAAAGTATGAACGAACGGATACTGTCCCTTGCGGGTATGAACCTTACGGTTTATCAGCAGGGCGCGGGAGAAATCCCCCTTGTTTTTCTGCATGGCGCCGGGGTTGATTCCGCCATGTTATCCTGGCGGGAAGTGATGGCTTGCCTGCCGGAACGCTACACCGCCTACGCCATCGACCTGCCGGGTTACGGCCACAGCGACCGTCCGGACGGCATGGAAGGACCCGCTTTTTATGAAAAACACATTGCGGCGGTGGAAAGCGTTGTGGATACGCTCGGTCTTAACACGTTTGTGCTCTCCGGCCTTTCCATGGGAGGCGCCATCAGCATCGGGTACGCGCTCGCGCATCCCGGGCGTGTGGCGGCGCTGGTGCCTGTGGATTCCTGGGGGCTGGTAAGCCGTATGCCCATGAACGGCCTGTACTACTGGAGTTTGAACACCTCCCTGCTTCGCACCTCCTTCCGGCTTTTCGCCCGGCATCGCCGGCTGGTGCGGTGGTCGGTTCAGTCGTCGCTGATTGGTGATCCGGCCAAGGTGACCGACGCACTGGTTAGCGAGGTGTTCGCCCTGTGCCAGTTGCCCAATGCCTGCGCCTCCATGCAGGATTTTCAGCGCAGTTCCCTCACCCGAACGGCCGCCATTCCCGATTATACCGGCAGGCTTTCGCAGCTCGCGATGCCAACGCTGTTCATCAACGGCGAAAAGGATGCGCTGGTGCCCTGCAAGGTGTCCGGCGCGGCGGCGCAGCTAGTGCAAAACGGCCGCCTGCATGTGATGAAGGGTTGCAAGCATTGGGCACAGAAAGAGCGGCCGGAAGAATTCGCGGCGGTCGTGGACGCATTTTTACAGAAAGTCGGCCTATAGCCGCCCAAGCAAGGCGCATCCGCGCATGAGCCGTTTCAATCCCAACAAAAAAGCACCTTTTCAGGTGCGTCAAGCGGCCGATTTGTTGGCTTGCTCCGACCACATCCCCACAACGACCCCACGAAGCCAGCCTGAGCTTCCTACAGATGCAGGAGGCGCAGGCTGTCCAAAAACCTCTGCAAACCGTTGTTGCCACTCGCCTTCTAGCCCTTCGGGCTGTTCGCTCGCTTCTGGCAAAACGCTGCGGTGTCATGCGTTGGACTTTGCCCAAACCCACCTAAGGATTTCTTCCTTTTGAATTCTGACAAGGGATTTCATCCCTTTACCCACTTTTTTGACAATCTGCGCTTCCTGCCAAAAGCAGGAGGCGCAGGCTGTCCAAAAACCTCTGCAAACCGTTGTTTCCACTCGCCTTCTAGCCCTTCGGGCTGTTCGCTCGCTTCTGGCAAAACGCTGCGGCGCAAAGCGTTGGGCTTTGCCCAAACCCACCTAAGGATTTCTTCCTTTGGAGTTCTGACAAGGGATTTTCCAATCGGTTTGATCGACGCGCGCGGCACTATCGTGCCCTGCGCTTGTCAAACCTCCCACCTCCGGTTCGTTTTCGGCTTCGCCGAAGTGCCCACAGGGCACGCACTCACCTTCGGTGCCCTTGACCCACTTTTTTGACAACCTCCGCCACCTGCCAAAAGCGCAAACGGTCAGGTGCTCTCTTTTTCCTCAAAGCCCCACGGCATCACCAGCGGAGGCTGCGGTTCTCCGGCGATCATGCGCAGAAGCATCCGCACCGCTTCCTCTCCAAGCAGTCTCTTGGGATGGTCGAGGGATGTAATCCGCACGGCCGCCAAATCAGCCATGGTGCTGTTATCAAAACTGATGATCGCCAAATCTCCGGGCACGCTCATGCCCGCGTGCAGCACGAGGTTTAACAGCGGTACGGCCACCTCATCGTTGTAGCACACGACCGCCGTGCAGCCCTCCACCGTGCGCAAGCCGTACTGGGTGACCATGTCCGCGCGGTTGTGGGTAGAAAACCACATCACATGATCGTCCAGCAGCTCCAGCCCATGGTCGATGAGCGCGCTGGCATAGCCCAGATAACGCTCGTGACCTTGCCGGTCATCGTTCTTAAAAATGCCTGCAATTTTGCGGTGCCCCTTGCGGATGAGAAACTCGGTCGCATCATAGCCGCCCTGCCGGTCATTGGTCACAATGTGGGGAAAATCCTCCAGCGCCTGATAGGTACTGTTCAAAAACAGCACTGGAATCCCGTGCTGGCGAAGCTTCCGGTAAAAATCGAGGTTCGGGTTGGGCAGTGCGCTCTTGGTGCCCTCCACCAGCAGCCCGTCTATGGGCTTTTGCAGCAATTCGTTGAGGATACGGCGCTCACTGTCCACGCGGTTGTTGGTGGCAAACAGCATCGCCGTGTAACCGTTGATGCTCAGTTCGTGCTGTATGCCTGCCAGAATACCGGGCAAAATATACTCGCTGATGTACGTGCTCACCACAGCCACATTGTGCATCCAGGCGTGTTGCACGGGCGTGCCGCCGCTTTTGACAAAGGTGCCGCTGCCACGCACCCGCTCGGTCAGCCCTTCCTCATCCAGAATGCTCAATGCCTGCCGCACCGTCTGTCGGCTGCACGCGTACATTTTGGTCAGCTCATTTTCCGAGGGCAATTTATCGCCGTTGCCGTATTTTCCGCTTTGGATGGCGGCGCGCAGCGTATCGGTCAACAGCAGGTACTTGTACTTGTCCACCGAGTAACGCCTCCTTTGCGCATTTCCCTGCGTAGGGTTGAATCGGCTTTCCAAGCCGTAACGCATCCCACTCACGGTGATTGAATCCGCTGATCGCTTGTACGAAACCTCGACGCGTCCGCGCGGCGCCGCCGATTCCGTTGCATGCCAGCCACCCAAATCGCCCGCAAATGCCGATGTGTGAAGGGTTGAAAGCAGTAACCGGTTTGCCCGCGCAGCCTTTTCGCGCGCAGGTCAACCTCAAACAATGATTATATACCATAACAGGGCGCCGTCAACCATAAGATGCTCGTGGTCGGCGGCGCCCTGAATGGGTGTGGGATGATGCCCTGGTGTGGAGTTTTGTTGCACGCAGGCCGGATTGGTTCGGTGCGCTTACAGACAGAATCCGACCCATGGTGACGCAGTGGTTACTTTTTCTTTTTGCTGACCACGTCGAACGCGACCGCCATCAGCAGAACGAAGCCCTTGATGGCCTGCTGCCAGTCGATGGAGATGCCCATGATGGACATACCGTTGTTGAGCACACCCATGATGAGGCCACCGACGATGCAGCCAAACACGGTGCCGATGCCGCCGCTGGCAGACGCGCCGCCGATGTAGCAGCTGGCAATGGCGTCCAGCTCAAAGTTCTGGCCAGCCTTAGGGGTGGCTGCGTTCAAACGGCCCGCAAACACGATGCCCGCGATGGCGGAGAGCACGCCCATGTTTACGTATACCCAGAAAAACACGCGCTTGGTTTTTATGCCGGACAGCCGCGCCGCCTTTTCATTGCCGCCGAAGGCGTAAATATGACGGCCGATGGTGGTGCGCGTGGTCACAAAGGAGTAGATTAAAATCAGCACACCCAGCAGCACCAGCACGGTGGGGATACCCTTATAATCATTGAGCCACCATGTGAACAGGTTGAGGATCACGCAGATGAGCACGATCTTGGCGGCCAGCATCGCGGAGCTGAGCACCTGAAAACCGTAGCGACGCATCTCCTTGCGCTTGCGCAGTTCGCCAACGATGAACAGAACGCTGACCAGCAGACCAAACCCTAGCGTCAGCAGGTTCAGTTGCTTGCCAAATAAAACAATTGGCCCTGTAATGTTCGTCACAAAGTCAGGCACAAAACCGGCGGACAGCGAGGTGTAAATGTCCGGGAACGGCGCTTTGGTCTGGCCTTTGAGGATGACCATCGTCAGCCCGCGGAAGATGAGCTGTCCAGCCAGCGTTACAATGAACGCCGGAATGTTGACATACGAAATCCAGAAGCCCTGCCAGGCGCCGATGAGGCCGCCCAGGATGAGGGACAGCACCAGCACGACCACCGGATCGATCTTCCAATCCATGATGAACACGGCGCTGGTAGCGCCGATGAACGCCGCGACGGAGCCAACGGACAGGTCAATGTTACCGGTGAGGATGCATAGCAGCATACCGATCGCCAGCACCAGTATGTAGCTGTTTTGCATAATCAGGTTGGATACATTCAGGGGCTTTAAGAGCACGCCGTTCGTCAAAAACTGGAACAAAATCATGATAGCAATCAGTGCGATGCCCATGCCGTACTGGCGCGCGTTGAGTTTAATCTTGGGTTTCCGTTGCGTTGCCTCCATGAGTTAACCCTCCCTGCTGCTTTGCATGATGCAGCGCATAACGCTTTCCTGAGTTGCCTGGGTTTTATCCAGTTCGCCGACGATCTTGCCCTGATTCATCACATACACGCGGTCGCTGATGCCCAGCACCTCGGGCAGCTCGCTGGAAATGATGATGACGGCTTTGCCGGAGGCCGCGAGCTGGTTGATAATCATATAGATTTCATACTTCGCGCCAACATCGATGCCGCGTGTGGGCTCGTCGAGGATCAGCACATCCGGGTCGGCGAAAATCCAGCGGCTCAGGCAAACCTTTTGCTGGTTGCCGCCGGAGAGATTGCCCGCCAACTGCGAAATGGAGGGGGTTTTGATGTTGAGCTTCTGGCGATACTCCTCCGCCACCTGAATCTCCTGATTGCGGTTGATCACCAGCCTGTGGCTGAGCTTTTTGAGGCTGGCCATGGAGATGTTCTCGCGCACATCGTTAATCAGGATGAGGCCGGCGGTCTTGCGATCTTCAGTGAGGTAGGCGATGCCGTTGTGAATGGCATGGTGGATGGATTTCAGATCGATCCGCTTGCCGTCCTTCATCATGGTGCCGGTGATCTTTTTACCGTAGGCTTTGCCAAACATGCTCATGGCAAGCTCGGTGCGCCCTGCGCCCATCAACCCCGCGATGCCCACAACTTCGCCCTTGCGCACATTGAGGTTGATGTTTTTGAGCACCTGCTTGGTTTCGTCCATAGGGTCAAACGCGCACCAGTCTTTGACCGAGAAATACACCTCGCCAATGGCGCAGTTGCGCACAGGCCAGCGATCCTTGATTTCACGGCCCACCATGCCTTTGATGATGCGATCCTCGCTGAGGCTGTCCTTCCCTTTCACGAGGGTTTCAATGGTTGCGCCGTCGCGCACGATGGTTATGCTATCAGCGACTACCTCGACTTCGTTAAGCTTATGGCTGATGATGATCGAGGGAACGCCGCGTTTTTTTAAATCAACAATGATGTCCAAAAGGTGCGCGGATTCAGCTTCGTTCAGTGCGGCCGTAGGCTCATCCAGAATCAGGAGCTTTACCTCCTTAGCCAGTGCCTTGGCAATTTCCACCAGCTGTTGCTTGCCCACGCCGATGTCCTTGATGAGGGTATCGGGGTTTTCCGAAAGGCCAACCAGCTTAAGCAGCTCGGCCGTTTTCGCGCGTGTTTCCTGCCAGTCGATCACACCTGCCTTGGCGCGTTCGTTGCCCAAAAACATATTTTCGGCGATGCTCAAATAGGGCACAAGCGCCAGTTCCTGATGGATGATGGCGATGCCCTTGCGCTCACTGTCTTTAATGTTGTGAAAAACGCAGATTTCCCCTTGGAAAATGATATCGCCCGTATAGGTGCCGTGGGGGTAAACGCCGCTCAGAACATTCATGAGCGTTGATTTGCCCGCGCCGTTTTCGCCGACGAGCGCGTGGATCTCGTCTTCTTTCACCACCAGGTTCACGTTATCCAGCGCCCTTACGCCGGGAAACTCCTTGGTGATGTTTCTCATTTCAAGAATCACATTGTCCATGAACGGTCTCACACTCCTTAATCAATGCGTGAGGGGGGTGGTATCCGTATCCGCGTTTAGGCGCCGCAAACGGCCATCACCAGTCGGCGGCAGCGCCACTCTCCGGCGGACGGTCGCGCTGCGCCATGGGGCACAAAAGCGCCTTCCACCCATCGGGCGAAGCGCAATCGTACCAGCCTGACGCTTTGTGCCAAAACGCAGAAAGGGTATGGCGGCGGTAAACCGCCGCCATACCTGAAGCGTATCCGGGTATCGCTTACTTGAGCTGATCCGCAGTGTAGTAGCCGCTATCGGTCACAAGCACCTGCACAGCATTGGTAGCGTCGATCGGCACTGGCTCACAGAGGAAGGAGGGAACAACCTTCACGCCGTTGTCATAGGTGGTGGTGTCGTTGATGGAGGGCTCGCTGCCGGTAAGCACCGCGTCCACCATTTCGACGGCCTTGGCGGCCAGCGTACGGGTATCCTTGAAGATGGTGGAATACTGCTCGCCAGCGAGAATGCTCTTCACAGAGGGCAGTTCCGCATCCTGACCGGAGATCACCGGGAAGGGCTGGTCGGCAGAGCCGTAACCAACGTTCTTCACAGAGGCCAACACGCCGATGGAGATGCCGTCATACGGAGAGAGGATCGCGTCCACACGGGCGTCGGTGTAGAAGGCGGTGATGATGTTGTCCATACGGGCCTGAGCGGTAGCGCCGTCCCAACGGAGGGTCGCAACTTGCTCAAACGCGGTTTGGCCAGACTTCACAACCAGCTTGCCGCTGTCGATGTAGGGTTGCAGGATGCTCATAGCGCCGTTGAAGAAGAAGCCGGCGTTGTTATCGTCGGGGGAACCGGCGAACAGCTCGATGTTGAAGGGGCCGGCTGCATCCGGCAGACCCAGCTTGGTGACGATGGAGGTAGCCTGTTGCACGCCGACGAGGAAGTTGTCAAACGTGGCGTAATAGCTCACAGCATCGGTGTTGCGGATGAGGCGGTCATACGCGATGACAGGGATTTTGGCTTCCTTGGCTTTTTCCAGAACGGCGGTCAGGGACTCGCCGTCGATGGAGGCGATCACCAGGCACTTGGCGCCTTTGGTAATCATGTTCTCAATCTGGGAAACCTGGTTTTCTACGATGTCTTCCGCATACTGCAGGTCGACGGTGTAGCCTTTGGCTTCCAACTGAGCTTTCATGTTCGCGCCATCCGCGATCCAACGGGCGGAGGACTGGGTGGGCATGCAAACACCAACAAGGCCTTCTGCGGCGGCGAAGGATACAACGCCCAGAACCATCGTAAGAGCCAGAACGATTGCCAGAACCTTCTTCATGAATTCCACTCCTTTTAAGTTGTGCGTACAAGCACAGCGAAGCAATGTCTAGGGATAGGCATCAACTTCTCACTTGTTGTTCTCAGAATAACATGTACGCCTATCTATTGTCAATACTCAGGTCGATAATTTTCCAAAAAAGACAATTGTATGGGTGAACAAGCGCAAAACAGCCAATTTTATGAGATTTTTCAAGTACAAGTAGCATACAACTTAGTATCCTGTAGCGGTGTTTCCCCTACGCTGTCTGTTTGGTACGTACTAATATCAACGGTTGTGTACCCTGATCACTCTTTTGATTTGGTCACTATCGCTAAACTCTGCGCCGCTAAAGTATCCTAAATCCATATACGATTTTTGCGTTTCCCTGCTTTGGATGGCATTCCCAATGGTAGGATCAACCTGCAAACAGGTTGTATGTCCACATGCAAAGTTTGGGCGGGGCACCGATGGCTTGAAACGGCTCTGTGCAAAGGTTTAACACACCCCAAGGCGGTCAGCCGGAGCCTTTCACCCGCGCTGCGCCCCGTGCCACCTCAGCGCTCGGCTTGCGGGCAGGTCCGCAAGGCTCGAAGTCCATTTCCCGCGCTGCGACTTGACAGCCACAAGCTCATTGTAATACAATGGCTTGCAGTTGTTTTTGCACTTTCCGGCTTTCGCAGGATGCCCGCCCTCCCCGTTGGCGGTAGACTCCCCCCTCCAAAGCGGGTGCAAGCACAGCGTAGCCCCCTGTCTCCGTAGCTCAGTAGGATAGAGCGTTCGCCTCCTAAGCGAAAGGCCGCGCGTTCGAATCGCGCCGGGGACGCCACTGGAACCCTATGCAATCGAAGGTTTGCGTAGGGTTCTTCTTTTTTATGATCCGATGTTATTTTCATTATTTTCCGTTGTTTTTACCAATCTCGCAGTCCATCCGGCAGCCCGTTTTTCTCGTCGATGCTAGTCTCATTAAATACGCAGTCATCCGTTTCAGGGGACAGGGGGCAAAGGTGAGACGATTGCCAAATTCCCTGAAGTCTTTTGGGGGGTTGCGCAATCTGCTTTAACCCATGCGGAAGCAATAAAAAAAGAACCCCGCGATGAAGCGAGGTTCTTCTTGATCCTTTTAACACCACGAGATCCGTCTTTTCGACCCATCCCTTTGCACGGTTGATTTGGCAGATGCCGTTCCCCTGTGGGTATGTCTATGGCAACCTTTCCCGACATTGACAGGAACGTACCTTGCCTGCCCCCGATTCCACCTCCAACCGCCCTGATTTTCGAGTGATGGCTACACTCCAACCCCAATAAAGGCGTTCAAAGGCGAACCCCCGCGTGCAGCGGTTATCGTTTAAAAAAACCGTGGAACGATCGTAACGATTGTCCGTTGACCAACCGCGCATTTGCCGTCCAGCGCAATACACCCCATTGAGCGCACTGACATCGATCGTTACGTTGATGATGCCACGATAAGGCATCGCCGCTCTCGCCGCACCTCCGGCGCCAGTCATGAATTCCGTCGTTGGGATGGTTGGGCGCCGTTTCGCGCGCCAGCGGTCCCATCGGGGTACATGGCGCACCCCTGATCCGGCAGCGGCGAATCCATAACTGGATCCAAGGGTCGTAAGCATGGTTATCTCCCGCCATTCCTTTACATGGAATAGGGTGTTATGGGGGGCACAAAGTTTCCAGTCCACCGTTGTACGCCGATGGAGAACCTCACTTCGTCGAGATAACCGAGCAGGCTCTCCGTTGCGGCGCTCTCGTTCGCGCCTATCCATACGGTTTTCGTGAGGTTGTAGTCAACCGTATAGGTTACCCCGCTTTGCACGCCGTCCAAATAGAGTTTCATGTTTCGGCTACCCGCCGCTCCGCCGTTGCCGACCAGCGCAATGTGGTGCCATGCCCCCGCGGCAAGCGGCGATGAGGACATGCGTACAGCACCATCGTATAGGCACACATAGTTAAAGGCTGCGTTGGAATGATCGGTATAGATTGCAAATCCGGTATTTGATCCGCCGTAGCTGAACACACAGTTGGCATGGTTCGCCGTTGTAACAAACACCCAAAAATCAACTGTGAACGCGCCAGTGCCTATTGTTATACCAGGAACAGAAAGGTAATCAGAATTACCATCGAATATTGCTGAAGCTGTCCCAAACTTCCCAGAACCAGCCGCCTTGCAAACGTTGCCATTAGCTGTAACTGAACGATTGAACCGGCTGGAATCCGCAAATGAGGTATCCCCTGTCGCCCCATCCATATGAAGAAGCAGGTAGGTATATTCGTCATAGGCATAGCTAACCTGAGTCCACACCGATCCATTGTGGTAATAAGCAGCCAGAGGTGTCCACGCAGAACCGCTCCATTGTTTGACAACGCAAAGATTAATCACAATGCCGTTGCGCCGGAGCAGATTGATCGTTGTCGTGCTGGTCGCGTCTATCTGTATCCAGATATCACCCATCGCGGGGCTGGACGGTGCGGAAACGGAGAACATCCATTTCCCCGCTGACGTCGCGGTATTGCACCACAGCTTCCCAGCCGACCCTGTGGGTACCGCGACTCCCGTAACGATGTTTAAGGACAAATCTTTTACCGCTCCGTGGTTGAAAATCAGGATGCTCATGCGTCAACCTCCGATACGGCAATGTTCACGGTCACAGAGGATGCGGGTACGCTGGATGCGGTGAATGTGACGCTTCCGGCTGATGCGGCTGATACGCCCGCGTCCGCATCCTGATAGGCGTTGCGACTGGCCCACACAGGTGACGCGTGCAATGTACAGTTTGCAGGAACCATGCTCACGGATTTTGTAGCGACGTATACGCCGTTACTCAGCGTCCAATCTCCGGTTGCGATGGTGACTGTCGTCTGCTTACTCTTGTACTTGTTGATCAGGTTGAGCAGGTTTCCCGCGGCATCGTTGCCCAGCGTGTTCCTCACGCTGGCAAACCAGGTGTCAAACGCAGCCTTCTGCGTTGTACTCCAGCCTGTGAAATCCGCCTGCGAACCGGCTTTGAACGCCTCCAGATCCGCCGCGATCTGCGCATAGTAGGCGGTGGTATCCGTGTCGCCGATGATGGAGGCCACCACGCCGCAACGGTCGCTGTCCAGCCGCGTATCGGTAATGCGCTCCTGCGTCACGGTGGTTACGCCTTTGGCGATGAACAGGTTGGAAAGCCCCAGTTCCCACACGCTGGCGTTGCGGGTGAGCGTCGGCGCGGCAGGCGTTGCCGCCGCCGTACCTTTGACAATGTATAAGTCGATGGTCAGCGCGCTCTGTTCCAGATTCAGGCGAAGCACCACCGAATCGATGCGATCCAGACTTGCGTCTGCCGCCTGCACGGTGAGCACGCGATCCGTCTCCTCATAGAACTGCCTGCCGTTGATGTTCGCCGCGCCATCCTTCACCAACACGGTCATCCCCGCGTTCTGGAGCACGCGCAAGCCGCTGGAAGGTGTTGAAAACACCCCGTTGCGGAAGTAGCGCGTCAGGATTTTCGCAAGCACATCCGCACTGTAGGCGCGGCTGTATACCGGATTGCCATTGCCATCCTGCGTCAGTACAGAATCAAAAGGCCATGAAACCGCCATGGGCTATCCCCTCTCCCGTATATAAGCTTTGGGTATTTTATCGCCGAATTGCAGCGATACCGTGTGGGTATTTTCCTTGAATACCTCGTTGATTTCGATGATGCGCGCCTCAAACGCCAGCCCCAGCCGATCGTCGCGCACATCGCACTTGTCGCCCAGATCATAATCCGCCAGATACCGGGTGTTGTTTTGCAGCACGGTCGCGTCGATGTTGACCAAACGGCTGTATTTAGCCAGTTCCGCGCGCGCCGCCGTGTCCACCGCCGCCAGAAACGCCGCCTGTGTCTGTCCGTTTTCGATGCCCATGCCGGTATCCAGATACAGTACGCGCGCGGGTTCGCCAACGGCCGTTCTCCCATCCACCGTAAGCACCCCGCCATCGTACACGGCGATGGCATAATTGCGCCAGTCGCTGGTATCGCGGGTAAGCGTCAGGGTATCGACGGTGCCAAACCCCTGACTGAACACCGCATAGGGGTTCACCCCGCCGCTTTGCGTGCGATCCAGCCCCTGCCACACTTCATAAACCAGCGTTTCCGATTCATAATCCAGCCGGATGCGCTGGCTCAACTCCTGCAACTTAAGCAGGTTGAAGGTCACATCCCCCAGCGGATCGCCCAGCGCGTCAAACGCCGCAGCCGTGCCCAGCGCCGTGGCAGCAGGCACGCACACCCCCGCGTCCGCCAGGTGCAGCCCTACCAGCGCGCGGCATGTATCCGTCAGGTTGCCCGCCGACTGATAACGCGGGTACACCGCCTTCCAGTTGAGCATGCCCTCCAGAAAATAGCCGCTGACCAGCACAAAGTCACCCTTGAGGGTGTGCTCGGTCTCCACCTTCTCCACCATGCCGGTTTCCGGTCGATCCCCCGCGTACACGTAGGCAATCTCCACGTCAAAATCCGCCGCGCGCAGTTGCAGCTGAAAATCTCCCGCCTCATAGTACCGCCTATTCCACTGGATATTGGTACACCGCAAAGCCCGCACCGGCTTAAAACAAGAATCCAGCCCAATCAAATCCAATTGAAATCATCCTCCCGACAAGGATTGCCCTGCCCTTTTGCATCGCAGAAAAGCCCAAACCCAATTTGTTATCCATCACCTGTCAGTCGCCGTACCTCCGTCCGCACCCGCAGGCGCGGCTGGGGAAAGGTTGGCGCCGGAGGGAAGCGGGTGTCCTGTGGACACCACGGCGAAGCCGTGAGCGACCCGTAGGCGGGAGGTTTGACAAGTGCGGGGCATGGCAGTGCCCCGCGCGCCGATCAAACCGACCGGATGAAGGGATCGCCCTTCCCCAAAGCGAGCGTTTGCGAGCGCCTGCGAGCGCTACGCTCCCATATACCTTTTGTTATAGTAAACATAGACTTCCAACACGTTGGAGCCCACGTCCGCCGTGAAGCCGATGGCGTTGGTGCCCAGCGCGAACACGATGCCATCAAAACGGCTGTGTTTGTCCAGGTAGACCGAGGCATTCGCCCCGTTGAGGGTCACGCTTTTGGATTTGCCGTCGATGATCATCACATCGCCCTCGTTCAGGGTGCATAGGATGCGCACATAGCTGTTGCCCGCGATCAGCTTGGGGTTGACCACCGTTCCGCGCGCGGTAAACACCGCCTTGCAGTAAGCTTCCGCGTCGCCATCGTTATCCAGATACACGGTCTGCGCATAGGCATAGAGGCCGTAGATGCGGCCGACGCCCTGCCGCGCGGCGAAAGGATAGCCGCACCGTTCCTCAATGGCCGCGATGTTTTTGCCAAACCCGTCCGTACTTAAAAAATACCCTTCCGGCATCACAAAGGCGAGTTTGACCGTAATGGGCTTATACTGGCTTTCGGTCGGGATTTCCACGCTGTCCACCCGACAGTTTTCGGCATAGCGCTGTGCGCCGTAGCGCCCAATGTGGATTTCATAGGCCTGCGACGCAGTAAAAAACGAGGTAATCGCTCGGCGCAGCACCTCGTTGAGCGCCGCTTGCCGCACCTTGGCAGTAAACTCCAGCGTTCGGCTGCCCACGCGCTGACCGGTAACGATATCGCCATCGCCAACCGCCGCCTTTTGGGTAAATACCTCCACGTTTGCCTTGTCCAGCCCCGTGGCGGCTACCAGCCCCAGCGTTTTGCCGTCGATGGCAAACGTGCGCCCGTCGCCCCGAATGAATGTAACGGTGATGCTGCTCATACGCCCCTCCTAAACCCCTCTGGCTCCGGCCAGCCCGTACGTTGCCTGCCTGCGGATGGCGCGGGCGATTTCGTCGGGTGCCTGCATGGCGGATTCAAATGTAATGTGCTGAGTCACGTTCACGACGCTGTTTGCGGCCTGCGTGCCACCGGCGCCTACAGGCGACTGCACAGACGAGCCATGAAGCGCCGCCGTGCTCAGATCGGCAACCTCCGGCAGCACAAAGCCCGCGTTCAGCGCGCCCTGCATGCTGGAAAGCAGCGTACCGCCCAGCGCCTTGCGCCCGGCCGCGACGCTTGCGCTCACGCTTTGCCCGATGGCGGGCAGCACCGCGCTTTGCATGGTATCCACAAAGCCGCTTTGCACACCCAACGCCAGATACTGCCCCACCTCGTCGTGAAACAGCTTGGACGGGCTTGAAATGCCTGCCGCACGTTTGGCGGCGGTGAGCGCGCTGTGCACAATGCTTGCCAGCGTCGTGTTCAGTGATCCGCCTTTGCTGAGCGCGCCGCTGATGATGCCCGCCACCAAGTTTTGCCCCACGCCGTAACCGCCGGAGTTCGCCGTGGCGCGCGCGGCCGATACGGCGGCGCTCACCGTGTTTTTGATTGCGGTACCTGCGCCTTTATTGCCGTTTACGCCCGCAGCAAAGCTATTTACCCACTGTCCGCCTAGCGTGAGCGCTTCGTTCAGCCCCGATTCACCGATGCTCAAAGCCGAAACCGTGCTCTGCCCCAGCGTCGCAAGCGTCGTTTGCAGCCGGAGCATCCCTTCCAGAAAGGCGGAATCGTCCAGCTCCACCGTAAATACCACCTGACCGTCGCTGCCCGCCATGGGTTACACCTCCTGTAACTTTTCGATGATCTCCACAGGGTCTTCGCCCGCCGCAAGCCTGCGATTGAGTTCAGTCAGCAGCGTCTGCTCCGCCCTGCTCACGCGGGGGGCGATGGCAACCCTTTCCTTCAGGCGGCGAAGGGAAGCTCTGTCCTCGGGCGGCACACGGGCTTCATCCAGCCCGCGCAGGCGCACGCGCGCCCCAAAGGGTGTATCTTCCCCAAGCCCAGCCAGCAATTCCCGAAATTCCACCCAATGCAGGCTTTCCCGAAGCAAATCTATCCCGTACTGTTGCCGGAACGAGGCGTAAATCGCCCCCGCGTCCCGCTCAAAATCGAGCATCGGCGGTTCGCCCGTATCGTCCTGTGCGCCGCCGGTCACAAAAGCGGCAAACAGCCGATCCGGATCGCGCGGCGGATGGCGCAGGTAGAAGCGCCCCGCAAGGTATAGGAGCTTTTCCAATTCCGGCAGGTCGGGGTCGGCGAGCTTTCGCAAGCAAGCCAGCACCGTGTGAAAGTCCGCATCGATGGGGTAGAATTTTCCATCCGCCTCGCTGATCAGCGCTGTGGGCAAAATTCGCTCCACGGTGCGCGACAGGGAAAACGCGGGGATGCTCTCCGCCTGTGTGGGTTTGATTGCTGGCATGGGTAGGGAATCCGCGCCGGATTCCTCCGCCGCGGCGGGCGGTCTGCACGGATTGCCCTGCGTAGGTGTTCGCGTTGCTGCCGAGGTTTTTTCGGCGTTGCGGGCATTGGGTTTGCTCACGCGCTCAGTCCTCCTCCAGCACGCCGTCCACATAATGGGCAGCGGCCTCCCCTGCCAGCGTGCCCAGCCATTCGATAGCCAGCGGCAGGCTCACGGGGGCTCCGTTACTGATCGCGCGCGTCGCGCCTTCGCCCAGGGATGCCTCCAGCAGGCCGGTGACTTCCCGCAAAGCGGACAGCACTTCCTCCGGCGTGCGCGGCGCATCGTGAAATTGCTCCAGCCCTTCAAGCACCGCCTGTGCGCGGGTGTACAGCTCGATATCGGTCAGGTGCAGGTCAAAAAGTTGCCCATTGATTTTAATTTGCGGGCGTTCCACCCGCATCGTCAGTTCACGCATGGAAAACTCCTCGTTTCAGCGCAGGGCGCGGTCTGGGTTTACACAAGGCGCGGCTTTCTGAGACGAAAGCCGCGCCTTGTTGTGTCCTTCTTTTGGGTTGGCCGCTTTGCCGCTCGCCTCATTGCGCCTTCGGCGCGGTTCGCTCACTTGCGGTTTAATGCTGCAGCAGGGATTTGGGGTTCCACCCCAAGCCCCGCAAGGGGGTTGAACCCCCTTGACCCCGCTCTTGGGTTGATTGATGTTGTGTTCTTCTTTTGGGTTAGCAGCTTTGCCGCTCGCCTCATCGCGCCTTTGGCGCGGTTCGCTCGCTTGCGGTTTTGCTGCGGCATGGGTTTGGGGTACCACCCCAAGCCCCGCAAGGGGGTTGAACCCCCTTGACCCCGCTCTTTTTCATTTTCCTTCGTGTTACTGTGCCGCAAAGGTTTTTTGGGTAATGTCAAAGGTTCCTTGCGTCAAATCGCCATTTTGGTGGAACGTGCCCGCCAACTTCGTTATGCTCTTGGGATCACCCGTGGGCGGGCTCGCCTCCACCGCAATCGCCGCCCGCCGCGCGTGGTACACTCCCGTTTGACCCTCGATCGGCGCAGCCATGTCCACACTCACCAGCACCCGCTCACAATCGCTGCCAAGCTTCTGCCCGCGCGCAATGTCCGCCAGATCATCCACTACCGAGTCGCCCTTCACATACTGCGCCTCGTACTTCCAGCCGTTTTCATACCCCGTGATCGCGCACGTGGCGTTCACATCCCCCACAAAGGCCGTCTTATCTACCTTGGGGTTATTTTCCTCGTCACATTTCACAAAACCGGCGTTGATGTAATAAAACACAGTCTCCCCACCGGTGGGAATGCCGTAGTATTCGCGGATTAAATTTCGGGTCACTTTCAAAGGGTTCAGCCTCCTTTTGGTTTCATGGATCAGTTTCGGTTGCCGCCATCGCCACATGGCGGTATAATGCAGCTAGTCCTTCTATCGCGCACATCGGCTTCCGCCGCCGGTTCGCTCCCCGTGAAAACCTGTACGCTCAAAATCGGATACGCCTGCGGGGAGTCTGCTATACTCATTTTGGAAGGAGAGATACGCACGTGGAATGGGTTGAACGCATGAACCGCACGCTGGATTATCTGGAATCGTCCCTTTGCGGCGACATCCGCCCCGAGGAGATCAGCCGCCTGATGGCCTGCCCCTATTCGGTATTCCAGCGCATGTTTGGGCCGCTGACGGGCATTGCGTTATCGGAGTATCTGCGTCGCCGCAGGCTGACCCTCGCCGCTCAGGATGTGCGCGACCCGCGTCTGCGCATACTGGACATTGCCATCCGCTACGGGTACGATTCGGCGGATGCTTTTTCAGCGGCTTTCAAACGCATGCACGGCATCACGCCGCAGGAGGCGCGTAGCCCCGAAGCCAGCCTCACCTTCTACCCGCGCCTCACCTTTACACTGACCATTGCGGGGGTAACAGAAATGGATTACCGGTATTGTGAGCGCGCGCCTTTTCAGGTGATGGGCGTGCGCCGCGTAACGCCTACGGGCGGGGGAACCTGGGGGATTGTGAAAGCGAACGGCTCCGCAGAGATGCTCGCTTCGCTGTGCGGGCACGCCTGCGATCTGGGGCTTTGTTTCGGGTTTGACGCGCAGGGCAACAACGATTACCTGTGCGGCGTCGAGTGGGCGGGCGAACCCGTTTCCGGCTTCGACCTCTTCCCCTGCCCTGCCGCTAGCTGGCTTACCTTTACTGCCAAGGGTACGATTTCCGGCGGCATCCTCGGCCAAACCTGGAAACGCATCTATGGGGAGTTTATGCCCCAGAGCAGCTACCATCAGCTGGATCTGCCCACCATCGAAAAGTACATCCTGTGGGATGAGGCATCGGATGCCTGCCATGTGGAAATCATGATCCCTGTCCAGAAAGAGGACGTCAAGCCGCTGACCGAGGGATAACCCCACCGCTCCATGTCCGCCTTGGCTGCTTGTGGATGCCGACTGTGGACGTTGCTCCTGCGGATTACCGGATTTCCTTGAATCGCTTTCCGGTGCTCCGCAGGAATGTGTGGATTATTGCTTCTCCAACCTCACACAGTTCGGCAACGGATTTCTCTCTATTGCAGACCCTTGGTTTCCCACAACCATGGCATTCAACAGCCTGTTTGTGAAGGTCACCTGCTCCCGTTGTCCTGCTTTTCATCCGCAGGCTGCCTTGAACCGTTCCCCGCTTACGCCGCGCGCCCCATGCGTTATTCCGTTGTGTATTCCACCGTCAGCCCGCTGCCGTACAGCCATTGCCCGCCCTCGCGCGCCATGCGTTACTCCGTTGTGTATTCTACTGTCAGCCCGCTGCCGTACAGCCATTGCCCACCCTCGCGCCCCAGATAGCCCGGCGCGCCGTTGGTGCGGATGGCGATCATCTGCCAGCCCTCGCCCACGGGCAACCCCGCCACGCTTGTTAGCGCTTCATGAAGGGCGCACAGCGTTTCCAGCGCTGTGGATTGCTGATCGTGCTTGGCATTGAGCGCCACATCCAGTGCGACCATATTGCCATAAGCCAGCGTCGTTTCGCTCACGCGCCCTGTGGATACCGCCATCGACAGGCCGTTTTCTGTCGGCAGCGCGCCAATGGTGACCGCCGCAAAACTGCCCTGCGCATCGATGAGCAACCGCAGGGCATCCAGCACCTGTGCCTGTTTGCTCACGTTTCACCGCCTCCCAGTTTTTGAGCCGCAAGCTTTGTCCATTCGGGCAGGCGCGCGGCTTTTGCTTTTTCGCACCAGCGCAGGCTCGCGTTCGGGTTGCGCGCTTGCGACGGCGTGCCCGTGTAGTACACGCGCCTTGCATAGCCGGTGCTCCAGATCAGCTTACCTGTCGTCAGGTCACTGGCCGTTCTGGCGCTTGCAATCAACCTGCCGGTATCGTCACGGGCGAAGGCATTGCAATCCGCCAGCACCTGCGCGGAAAGCTCCGGCAAGCCGTCCCGCCAGCGGTCGCGCAGGGCTTTCACCCTTGCGGCCGCGTCAAAGTGTAGTTTCAGGGTGACATCGGGCATTCGGCGTACCTCCCTTTCCATTATGGTTTCTTGGTTTTGCGATCAGGCGGCGCAAACAGACGGCACCTGCGCGGAAAACTCCGACAAGCCGTCCCGCCAGCGGTCGCGCAGGGCTTTCACCCTTGCGGCCGCGTCAAAAAATAGTTTCAGGGTGACATCGGGCATTCGGCGTACCTCCCTTTCCATTATGGTTCCTTGGTTTTGCGATCAGGCGGCGCAAACAGGCGGCACGGTCACTCGCGCAGGCTGACCTCAATGTGGTGCAGCCTCGCCCCGTCGCAGAGCGGTTCTACGGCTTCCACATGATAGGTTTTGCCCCCGAACCGCACGCGCTGCTCCGTTGAAAACGTCACTTGGGAGGGCAGGCTGTTTCGCGCGTCATACAGGAGCAACGCGGTACGCGCCGCCTGTGTGTTCTCCTGCGTGCGCTGTGCCGATTCGCTCCATTCCACACGCACGCGCGTCAGCTCCGCGATTGGGGTCAGGGTTTCGCTGCCATACGCGTTTGTTTCAACGTCCAAGAGGGTAGCAGTATGGATCAGCATCGCGCGCGGGATTGGGCGCACAGGCATCGCTCCTTTTTAATTAGATCAGCGGCTCCGCCTTTTTCCAGCGGAGCCGCCCTGTCGTGAGGGTATGCCGCTTCAGTCGCACTGCGCATAGCTTGTTAATAGTGGCAGCAGCGCAGCGGCGGCCGGGCAGTGGGCTTGGGTGCCCACGCCCGCCGTAAAGCTGAATTTGCCGAGGCTCGCGCCTTCCAGCGGCGCTTCCACCGCGCCCGCCACGCCGCCTGCCAGGCTGATCGCCTGTGCCTGATACGCACCGTAGTGTTTCAGCGTCCGCTGAATCAGCCCCGGCAGGGTATCGGTTTCCCGCCCCGCGTAGTAGCACAGCGTGCGCGCGTCCAGCATGCTTTGCGCCAGATCAAGACACGCGGCAAAATCCTCCGGCGCAGGTTCGCCCACAATGGCTTCATATTCCTCTGCCGTGAGCTGCATGGTTTACGCCCTCAGGTTAGCGGCAACCAGCGACATATAGCCCGCCGATACCACCTTGCTGTTCTTGATGCCCACCACCTCGATCACATCGCCAATAGCAGCTGTGATCTCGGTCGTGCCGCTCGTGAGCACCGTGCCCGCGTAGCTGGCGCCATACGCGGCGCGTGCGGCAGGGTTCTTCAGGTATTTCCAGCTCACAGCCTCGCTCGGGTCGGTCAGGGATAGGAGTGTAGTGCCCGCCGCCACGCCGGGCGCGGCGGTCAGCGCCACGGTTACCGGCGCGTACACACAGCGCACACCCTTCTGGCGCAACACTTTGTGCGCATACACCATGCGCCCCTGTACGGCGCTCGCGCCGATGTACTTGCCGCTGCCGTCGAGGCTTTGCAGCCGCACGGGAGCCTGCCAGGCGTTCACGCGCGTGGCGAAGCGCGGGTGCCCGCAGATGAGGGCGAGGTTCGCGGTTTCGTCGTTGAACTCGATCACGTTAAAGCCCGCGATGCGTCCAATCGCGCCGGACTGCTTCACCTCGTCGCCAAGGCTGCTGGCCTGTGTGAACTCGGGGCTGCGCACCACGGCGGCAATCACATCCGGCGTGCACAGGGCATAGCGTCCGGCGGCGGGGATGTTGTCCTTGCTCATACAGGTGCGCTGATCCACCAGCACGCCGTACACGGTATCCTTGTCGATAACGCTTACGCTGACTACCGTGCCCGCGCCCAGCAGTTCGCTTGCGCCGTCGATGTCCATGGCGCGCCCCAGCGAATAGCCCGCGCTATCCAGCCGTTCCGCCACCAGCGTGTCCGGTACGGCGGCAGCCTCGTAGCCGTCGATGATCTCGTTAACCGCCTTATCACGGTTGATGGCGAGGGTTGTATACGCCGTGTTGCCCGTGGTAGGCGCCAGTCCGGCAGCACGGTCATAATCGCTGGCGGCTACCTCCTCGTCACGGGTGGGGATTTTCACCGCGCCCGCGGCGGGGTCGCCGTCAAAATCGTTGTTGAATACCACGCCATCCTTGAGCACCAGCTCATTGCGCAGTTTGGCAAGCACCAGCTCGCTGTAGCGTTCCTGTAATAGTTGTGCCATAGGTTATTCCCTCCTGTAATGCTGAAATTGGAATTCCTGAAAAGCAAGCTTAGATCTACTTTTTCAGCGCCGGGTTTTTGCGGTAGAACGCTTCCTCCACACCGCTGAGCGCACTTGCGCCGCCCGTGCCGACCTTTTGCGCCCACGCGCCGCGGTTGCCCTGCGAAAACAGGTAGCGCTTGCTTTGCCGCAGCGTCTCCAGCGCTTCCCGCACACCGGATACCGTGCCGTCCTCCGCGATGGTAATACCCGTGGTGTCCATCAGCTGGAGCGCCACCTCCGTGTCGATCAGCCCCAGCTCCGCGCCGACAACCTTCACCTCGGCCTCCAACAGCCGTTTCGTGAGGCGGGCGTTCGCCGCGTCCAGTTTTTGCTGTGTTTCCGGCGGCAACTCGGCAGCTTGCGTCGCGCGCGCCTTTGCCAGCAGATCGGTCAGCGTTTCTTCGTCCACGCCGGTTTGCTCGGCCATGGAGCGCAGCACGCTTTTTTCCGCGCGGCTGGTGCGTTCCTCAACGGCTTTGAGCAGCGTTTCCGCCAGATCGTCCGGCGGCAGGGGCTTGGGTTCGCCGACGGTTGCCGCCTTAACACCGTCGCCTGCGTCGTGCTGATCCACCGGAGAATTCGTCAGGGGTTGAAACATCCTTTGCCTCCGTTTAACGCCCGTCGGCGATAGATTCCGTTTTGATGCGGTTTTTCAGCCTTGTCGCGCTTTCGTCGGCAGATTGGGTGTGCCGTCAGGTCGCAAAGTCTACAGGACTGCGCGTCCTAGCCGCTGGCCAACTTCCGGAAAACCGGCGCGTTCAGGCTGGAAAACCCGATCAGGCCGTCGCCTGCAAGGGGGAATGAAAAACGCCTTCGCCGATCAGGCGTTGGCGTGTTTTCCGGTCATAGGGGAATGCCTTTGCTCAATCGCCAAGGAACGAGGTGCCCAACTCCGCCGCCTCCGGCTCGATATCGGCGGGTTCCGCCGTTTGCGCTCCGGCGCCATCCGTTCCGGCTTCCGGCGGCGCAACGTCTTCGCCCCGCGCTTCCGCCGCAATCTCCATCAGCATCTTTTCCGCGTCCACCTCAGTGCAGCGCAGGATGTCCATCATCGCGCGCTTTTTGCTCTTGAGGCCGCCATTCACCAGCCGCAGGTTCCTGTCCACCATCGCGCCCACGTCTTCGATGATCGAATCGTCAAACGATACGGCGGTCTTCACCTCCGCTGGCCTGCCCGTGAGCCAGCTCAGCGCGTTCACCAGCCCCTGGATGGCGCGCTCCAACGGTTTTTCGTTACGCTTCATGCTCTGGTAAAGATCGCTTTGTTCGCTGATGACCTCGGTGGCCGTGCGCGCGACCGTACCGTCGAACCGGTAGCGCCCCGTGCCCAACCCGCACTTTTTGGAGAGCAGGTCGATCATGCGCTGCAAACCCGCCTCATGCTCGGCGGCGCGCAGCGTCATGTCCAGCGGCTTGATATCGTCCGCGCCATCCTGACTTTGCTGGTACACGTAGATCAGCACATCGCTGGGGTCGAAGATGGGCTGCATGGTCCCGTCTTTCTGCATTTCGATGCTCGCCAGCGATTGGGGCACCAGCACGCGCTTTTTACCCAGCACAAACTCGTTGACATAACTGTCAAACACCAGATCAGCCGCCTTGAGCTGATCGATCGCCATACCGAACACGCTCATGCCCATGGGCGAATCCGGCTCCACAGCGTTAACCGTGTTTGGCCGGATGATTTGAAACAGCGGCACGGGCGAAGTCTGAGTGACCGCCTCCACGCCATCCGGCGGGGGCAGCGGCGCGCCCGTGTCATCCAGCCACGCGTTACGGATGACATAGCCTCCGTTTTCCCGCGCGTGGATTTGCACATAATACCCTTCCGCCGCGTCCTTGCCCGTGCCCAGCACCCTTCGGCTGCCAAACGCGCACTCCGTGATGTGATCGCCATCCCACCGGAGCGGAAAAATCAGATCGCCGCGGATATAATCGATGGTCGGCTGACCCTCTTCATCCAGAAATTCCACAAACGCGCCCGTGCCCAGCGCCATCGTCCACTCCACCAGCCGGTTGCCGCGCTCCATAAACGCGTTGCGCTCCAGAATTGCGGGCAACGCCGCGAAGCCCTCCGCGCTGATCTGCACCCGTTCGTTCAGTAGCAGCGTAGCATAATCCTCGCACACGGTTTTCGCCATGCCAAGGTGGTAGCGTGTCAACGTGCGTCGGGAGGTGCCCACGCGCATGGCGTAGTCATGAAAATCGCTCACATAGCCGCGGTACCAGTTCAGCCATGTGTCGATATGCGCGGCGTAGCCCCCCGCGGGGGAACGGTAGCCCATGCCTTCAAGATACTGAATGATTTTGGCGTTTTGCATACACACCTCCGAAAAATTGAAATGGCTCTGCCCTTTTTTAGCAAGGCGCGGCTTGCAGGGAGATGCCAAAGGGCTTTCCGCTCGCCCTTTGGAAACCTTCGGGTATTCTTTTTTCTATTGGCTTTCTTTGCTTGGCAAGAGGGATGCACCTGCGGGTGCACCAAAGGGCTTTCCGCTCGCCCTTTGGGAACCTTCGGGTATCCTTTTTTCTTTTGGCTTTCTTGCTTGGCAAGGGGGCATGCCTGCGGGCATGGCAGGGGCTTTCCGCTCGCCCCTGCATCCTTCGGGTGTCGCCATCTTACACGGCAGGGCTGTGAGGGTCGCTCTTGAAGTACAGGATAGTCGTCCAGCGCCACCACGCGAATCAAACAAGGTTGCACACTTTTCAGGCTCCGCGCGTGGTAGCGCTGACCGACAAGCCTGTCCTCCTTCGAGCGACCCTCTCAGCCCTGCCTGCCGGTTTTCTGGCGACACAAAGAAATCGCTACCCTGCTTGAGCCAGAAACCAATACTCAACAACGGAATAAGTTTACACGGCAAAATCGATTTCCCACATGCAGTCAGGGTTTTTTTGGGAAGAATAAATTAATTGGTACGGAAAGATCGATCGTTATTTATTGAGAAACGAAGCTTCCACGGGTAGCAGATTTCCACTGTCGCCATGAAACCAGCAAACGGAAACCTATGCTTTACACAGGCAGAATACTTTCGGATTGTATTGAAATACCGATAGGTGTGAATCAAAAACAGAAGCCATCATAGTTAGCGAATTTTTCCTGTCGCCATGAAACCAGCAGGCGGGAACGCGCGAGGGGTCGCCCGCAGGTGGACAGGATTGTGGGCCGATGCTGCCGCAAGCGGCAGCGAGGACTACTTTCCTGTA
>Ga0302273_1000070_pt1 | contig 55875 bp, 55 predicted proteins | sample III_Bog_N1_3_FD_198774 | JGI IMG/M metagenome (GOLD analysis project Ga0302273, IMG submission 198774) | Peat permafrost microbial communities from Stordalen Mire near Abisko, Sweden - III_Bog_N1_3 | ecosystem: Environmental > Terrestrial > Soil > Wetlands > Peat | place: Sweden: Abisko... | reverse complement strand
ACGGGCAGAAATGCCTGTTTTCTTTGTGCTGCAAGGCTTTGGATACATTGTCACATGCTGTCATGTGCTGTCACATGACAGCACTATACTGTCATATGACAGCACTATCAGTGCATATGACAGTATGTGACAGCACTATACTGTAATATGACAGCACTATACTGTCATGTGACAGCACATGCTCTAGACATGCACTCTTGACAGTGATATGATCAAACTGCAAAAGAAGCGAGCAGGGCGACCCGAAGGGGCCGCCTTTTTGCGTGGGGTGAAAGCTGTGTATCACAAAGAGAGCGAACCCTTCTACCACACGGGCGTATGGAAGCGCACCGCTGCCGAGCGGATGCGCATGGACAATTACCTATGCTGCGACTGCATGGAGCGGTTTCACAGCGGGGGGCGCGGCAAGGTGAGGGACGCCGAGGTGGTGCACCACGTGATACCGCGCAGCGAGCGCCCAGACCTTGAACTGGATATCCAAAATTTGCGCAGCCTATGTAAACAGTGCCATAATCAGCGGCACCCCGAAAAGGGGCGGGCCAAGGAGGCGGCCAAGCCCACGAAGCCGAACCGCGCCCGGGTCATCAAGATATAGGAGGCACCGACATGAACGAGGACATGAAGCAACAGCAGTTGGCGCGTATCAAAAACCCAGAGGCGCGGGCACTGTACGAAAACATCTGTGCCGTTTGCGAAAAACGGCCGGGCGGCATGGACGACATTGCCCAAAGTATCGCTGGTGATATTGCCATGATGGAAGAGCAAAAACGGAGCTTCGATGAGGATGTGGCCAAGCGGGGTGTGATGGTACCCTGGAAAAATGGGCGGCAAACCGGTATGCGCGAAAATAAAAGCATCCAGCAGGCGCGCATGCTGCGGGAGCAGCAGCGAAAGCACTTGCACGAACTTCGCCTGACCCCCGCCCATCTGAAAGGGCAGGCGGAAAGCCCGGGCGAAACGGAAGTGCCTCGCAAGCCGGAAGATGAGTTTGACGATTTCCCCGACACTTGACCCACTGGGGAAGCTTTATGGATATGCACAGGACGTTACGACCGGAAAACAGGTTGCCTGTGAGAAGGTTAAAATGGCCTGCGCGCGTTTCCTGCTGGATCTGGAAAAATCAAAAGACCCGGAATACCCATGGCGCTTCGATGAACGGTTGGCCCTTCGGCCGATTGAGTTCATGGAGCGCTTTTTAGCACCCACCAAAGGCAATTACGAACGCATGGAGCTGATGCCCTGGGAGTGCTTCGTCGAGGGGAACATCTACGGCTGGGTGAGCAAGGAAACCGGACTGCGCCGCTTCCGCGAGGCGCTGATCGTGGTGGGCCGCGGCAACGGGAAAAGTACGCTGATGGCGGGGAACGCTACCTTCGGGGCAAGCAAGGATGGGGAGCGCGGCGCGGATGTGTACCTGCTGGCCAACAGTAAGGAGCAGGCCAGCATCGTATATACCGAGTGTACAGGGCAAATTGAGGCCAGCCCCTTCCTAGCCAGCCGATTCCGAACCCTGCGGGATGGCATTTACTACGACAAGACCAACAGCCGCATCCAGCACCGGGCCAGCGACAGCCACAAGCTGGATGGCCTGAACCCGCACATGGGGGTGTTCGACGAAATCCACGAATACCGCGACTACAAGCTGATCAACGTGATCAAGCGCGGCATGAACAAACGCCGCCAGCCGCTTGCCATCTACATCACCACTATGGGCACGGTGCTGGAAGGCCCCTTAATGGATTACTACGCGCTGTTCACGGACGCGATGCAGGAGGGAATGCTGCCCGCCAGCGTGGCCGACCGGCTTTTCTGCTTCATCTGCGAACTGGACAGCGCGGACAACATTGAGGACCGCAGCTGCTGGGTGAAGGCCAACCCAGGCATGGGCCTGCTGCTGGACCTTGATACGCTGAGCAATGACTGGGAGCGGTGCAAGAGCATTCCCCAAGAGCGCAGCGACTTCATTACCAAGCAGCTGAACGTGATGGCGGATGCGAGCGACGCCGGGTTTGTGGACATCAGCGTGCTGAACCGCAACCGCAAAACGCTGGACATGGAAAGCCTGACCGGGCGAAGCTGCTACGGTGGGTTTGACCTGAGCAGCCGTGAGGACTTCACCGCTGCCGCGCTGGAGTTTCCGCTGGACAATGGGGATTCGTTCGTGCTGCAGCACAGCTGGGTGCCCAAGCGTAAGGTGGAGATGGACAACGAGAAAATTCCTTATTACGAATGGGCGCTGCAGGGGCTGCTGACGATTTGCGACGGCGACTATATTCCACAGGATGTGGTGTACCAGTGGTTTGTTGACCAGGCGAAAAAGTACGAGATTATCAGCATCGGGTATGACCCGGCTAACGCGGTGTGGTTGACCCGGATGCTGGAAGGCGCGGGCTTCTGCTGCGAGGTGAAGCGCCAAGGCCCCATGACCATGAACGACCCGATGAAGGATGTACGGGAAATGCTGCTGGACGGGCGACTGATTAGCAACAACGACCCGATGCTGCGCTGGTACATGCACAATGTTCGGCTACGCAATGATTACCGTGACCGCGACCGTGAAAACTGGATGCCTGTGAAACGCAACCGCTACCGCAAGATCGATGGATTCATGGCCTTTTTGGACGCGCATGCGGTGGCCATGCAGAAAGCTCCCATCCTGGGGGATACAGTGCCGGCAAGCGTAACGGTATTCCGATTTTAGCCTTCCCAAAAGCGCCAACGTTGACGCTTTTCATTTTGCCATGGCGGCCGGTCGGCTGACCGAAAGGAGTGAAACACATGGCGATCTTCCCGTGGAAAAGGGCTGCGAAGGCACGCGACGAGCCAAAAGGCCCCATGACCGGCGTGTACCAGACGCGCGCCGATCGATACATGACCGCCAGCGAGGCCATCTACGCGGCGGTAAGCCGCGTGGCCAACACCGTGGCCTGTATGCCCTTACACCTGTATAAGGGGATGGAGCTGCAAAAGAAAGACTCGCTGGAAAAGCTGATCGCTTACGCGCCCAACCCCCGCATGACGGCCTTCATGTTCCGGCTGACGATGCAGGCGTGCGTGGGCAATGAAGGCAACGCCTACGCGCTGATCGTGCCCACCCTCGCCGGTACGATCGATCGGCTGGATGTGTTGGACCCCACGCGCGTGACCCCCATCCGCATGATGGATACCGGGGAAATCTGGTACCGGGTAACCCCTCCGGACAGCCCGAAACAATTCTGGGTTCACAACAGCGATATGATCGTGATTCGGCACATGAGCGCAAACGGCGAGCGTGGCATCAAACCCATGGACGTTCTGCGCGGCAGCATCCAGTACGATGCCGACGTGAAAACCTACACCATGGAGCAGATCAAGGCGATCAATAATTCCATTGTGCTGACGGTACCCAATACAGGGCTGAACAAAGAACGCCGTCAAGAGATTATCAAGCAGTTTTTGGAGGCATACAACGACAGCGGCCGCAGTGCCATTGTGCTGGACGGCGGCATGACGGTGGCTAACCTGAGTCGCACGCCGGTGGACAGCGACGTGCTGGGCGTGGAAAACATGACCCGCAACCGTGTGGCTACGGTGTACAACATTCCCCCCAGCCTGCTGGGCGACACCAGCGACAAAGGCTTTGCTGACAATGAACAGCAGATGCGCGAGCTGATGCAGCTGACCATATTGCCGATTGTGGCTCAATGGGAAGCTGAGCTTGACCGCAAGCTGCTCACCTGGGAGCGGATCATGGAAGGATACCACTTCAGCTTTGACATGGACGCGGTGCTGCGCGGCGACGTGAAAACCATGGCCGACAAGCACCAGAAGGCCATTCGCGGCGGGTGGATGAGACCGAATGAAGTGCGCGAAAAGGACAATCTTCCGCCCGACCCTGACGGTGACGTGCTGTTGTGTGCCCGCGACCTGCTGCCGCTCAAGATGGTACTGACAGGCGCAACGGTAAAGGACAGCGGGCGATAGACTCGGGCGACAAGAACAGTGAGGTGAATATTTTGAACCATTTCTGGGTGTTTAACCAGCTGAAAGGCGATCCGGACGGTGAGCGTGAACTGGCGCTGGACGGCGTGATTGCGGAAGAAAGCTGGTTTGACGATGAGGTAACCCCGGCGGCCTTCCGTGCGGAGCTAATGCAGGGCACCGGGGACATTGTAGTACGCATCAATAGCCCGGGCGGCGACTGCGTGGCGGCCGCACAGATCTACAACATGCTTTGCGAGTACCCCGGCAAGGTGACCGTTCGAATCGACGGTATCGCTGCCAGCGCCGCCAGCGTGGTGGCCATGGCGGGCGACCATGTTAGCATGAGCCCTGTTAGCCTGATGATGATCCACAATCCGTGGGCGGTGGCGATTGGTAACAGCGAGTATATGCGCCAGGGGATGCAGATGCTCGACGAAGTAAAAGAGTCGATCATCAACGCCTACGAAACCAAAACCGCGCTGCCCCGGGCGAAGCTCTCCGCGCTTATGGACGCCGAAACGTGGATGAGCAGCGGCCGCGCGCTGGAGCTGGGCTTTGCGGACGACGTGAGCAAGCCCGCAAAGAAGAAAAGCGCCGCCGCGCCTGACGAGGAGGACGACCCCGACAAGGACAACGCCCTGATCGGAAAAGCTGGCGCAAACCAGGCGCCGCGGTTTGCTTATGCCATGCACGGCGTGGACAACGCCGCCGTGATGAAGGCGCTGGCGAAGGTACAGGGCGCGGCTCCGGAGGGCGGCGGGCAGGCGACCACGGCTGCAACCACCAAGGACTTCAACCCCAGTTTCCTTTCACATCACCACACTCTGGAACACTCCCACAGAAGCTACCTTAACGGGCATCCGCTTGGCACCGCGCCCACATCCCCTGATGCGGCGACCGACCGCGACAAGGCCAGCTTTGCGCTGGCACTGGCGCAGGCCGACGCCAGCCTGTGACCCACAAGCACAAGAAGGAGGTAACCCCTATGGAAAACCTGACTCAGCTGAAGGATACCCTGAAAAACCTGCAAAATGACATGCGCACGCTGGTGGCCAGTGGGCAGACGCTGCTGGCTAACCAGGCTGCGACCCCTACGCAGCTGACCGAGCATACCGGCAAGATCAACGCCCTGCAGGCGCGCATTGACCTGACCCGCGCGACCATCGCCCAGGAGGAAGCCGGTCAGCAGACCGCGCTGCCCGCCCAGGCTGCTACCAAGGGCGGCCGCGTAGTGGTGATCCGCAAGAGCAACGAATACGCGCAGGCCTTCGCTTACGCTATCCGTAACCGGCTGAACCCTGCCAACCCTTGCCCGGACACGAGCCTGAACGTGCTTTACGATGTGCTGACCGAGAGCGGCGGCACGCCTGCGGGCAGCGACGGCGGCTTCCTGGTGCCGGAGGATGTGCAGACGCAGATCAACGAGCGCCTGCGCCAGCTGAACCCCCTGCGCGACCTGTTTACGGTGGAGCCGACCAGCGCAAGCAAGGGCACCCGCATCGTGGATACCGATCCTACCACCGGCCTTACCCAGCTGGATGGCGAAGCGCCTGCCGGTGGGGTGCCGGAGGATGACCAGCCCGCCTTTGTGCCGGTGAGCTATTCGCTGAACACCTACGGCTTGATCGTTCCGGTGAGCCGCGAGCTAGCCGCCGATGAAACGGCCAACCTGTTTGGCTACCTCGCCCGGTGGTACACCAAGAAGCAGGTGATCACCGAAAACAAGCTGCTCAAAGCGGCGCTGGATCTGCTGACCGCCCAGATCATCACCGACGATGACGACCAGAACGCCATCATGCAGCTGCGCAGCATCCTGAACATGGCGCTGGATCCGGCGATCAGCCAGACGGCCACGATCCTGACCAACCAGAGCGGCTTTGACTTTTTGGACAGCATCACCGACAGCACCGGCCGCCCGTTGCTGCAGCCCGACCCCGCGACCGGCACGCCGATGTTTATTAAAACCCACTCGGTGAAGGTGATGAGCAACCGTACCTTCCCCAACCGCGTGGTGACCACCGCGGGCGCGACCAAGGGCGACTACTACCCCATCTACGTGGGCGACTTCAAGCAGTACGCCACGCTCTTTGAGCGGATGCCGCTGGAGTTTGTTTCCACCGACGTGGGCGGCGACGCCTTCAAGAAGAACCGCATCGACGTGCGCGGCATCAGCCGCCTGGGCGTGACCCGCTTTGACGCCGAAGCGGTGGTGCGCCGCGAGATCTTCATCCCGGCGGTGTAAGCGGCTGGAATGAAACCAGCGGAAAGGAGAACCTGAACCCATGAACGCAACGAAAAACTATACCGGCCGCAACGGCAGCCAGACGGTGATCGGCGGTGAGCTGCGCGTGAAAGCGGGCGCGAAGCTGACGCTGGAAGCGGGCGCGACCATTTCCGGGCTGCCCGCCTTGACCGGGTTGCCCCCGATTAAGTACATGCAGGACGCGGGAAGCGACGCCAGCACCGTGGCCGCGATTCGCGCCGAACACAACGAGCTGCTGGCGAAGCTTCGCTCTGCCGGGCTAATGGCTGCTGCGCCTACCATCGCGGTGCTGACCCAGCCCGCCGACCTTGCCCTTGTGGCAGGGAGTATCGGCGCCGGCGCGGTGCTGACCGCCGCCTTCCAGGTGAGCGACGGGAGCACGCCGACCTATCAATGGTACAGCAACGCTGCCGACAGCAATACGGGCGGCGCTGCCGTGAACGGTGCGACCGACGTGAGTTACGCCATCCCCACGGGGGCAACCGCCGGAACGACCTACTACTACTGCGTGGCGACTTATGAGGGCGTGAGCACCGCCAGCGAAGCGGCCGCTGTGGTAGTCACCGCCTAGTAAACAACAGGAACGGGCGCGTGCCTTAGTGGTACGCGCCCGCCTACACGACGGGAGGAATTTCCCATGGCTAACCTTGTGACGGAAAACTATCAAAACCCAAGCATGCCGCTATACATCGCCCTAGATACCGGCGAGCGGCGCAACGTCGCCAACGTGAACGCTAGCCTACGCGGCGCCAAGGGCGTGAGCATCAACGTGGATGTGTCCGACCCAGAGCTGTGTGCTGCCAACCTTGACGCGGTCACCAGAGCAGTGATGGGCTTTGTAGAAAACGTGTTCACGCAGGCAGCCGAGATGGGCGTGCCTGTGGCCGGATCGACGAACGCATAAAGGAGGGTGCCCCATGGCGCAAACCTACCGAACGACAAGGGCGATCACCGTGCGGGGGCACAGGTATGAAAAAGGCGTGGTATACGCGCCTGAAAGCGAGGACGACGCCTTGCAGCTGTTGCACTTACACCTGATCGAGCGCACGCATCCACCCAACGCGGAGCAACAGGAGGTGAAGCCGGATGGCGGTAACTATTGATGGCCTGAAAGGCTTTGCAGCCACCGACCCCAATGTGGCGGACACAACCCTACAACTGTGCATGGATGCGGCCATCTGCTGGTTAAATGCTGCAGGCGTAAAGCCCCGGGATAGCGATGCTTCCTATGACCTGGCGGTATACCGGCTGGCCACCCACTACTACGATACCCGCGGCAATCAGGAGGCGGGCAAAGACGACGTGCCCCCCACGGTGATGAGCCTGATGCACCAACTACGCAGTGAGCCGGAGGCGGTGAGTGAATGAACGCCGGAGATCTTCGGCACCTGATTACCTTTCAGGAGCCGGACGGAACTGCCACGGACGACGAGGGTAACGCGGTGCTCGTGTACAAAAAGGTGTGCGACACCATGGCGGCCATCAAGGACGTGAGCGGACGCGACTTTTACGAGGCCGCCGCCCACCAGATGGAAAACATAGTAACCTTCACCATCCGATGGCGGAACGGGCTGCGAAACGACATGCAAATTGTTTATGGCGGAACGGTGTACGACATTGTGCAGATCAACCATCTGGGCTACCGGCGCGACTGGACACAGATCAAGGTGCGGATCCGGCAGCCGCAGGGAAGTGAGGTGAGCGCGCATGGCTACCTTTAACGTTGTCGGCTTTGACGATGTAATCAAAGGGCTTGAAGCGGCCAGCGAGGACTACAAGCGCGTTGCCATCATCGCCGCAGAGGCGGGGGCTAAGGCGGCCGTCAAGTGCATGGAGCGGACGGTGCCTGTGCGTACCGGCATCCTGAAGGGGAGCCTGCAATACAAGGGGCCGAATTTCACATTCGAGAAAGGCCATTACTTCGATGTGTTCCCATCCGGCTTTAAAAAGAACGGCCGAAAGAAGCAGCGTATCGAGGAAGTCGGCTTTGTGCTGGAGTACGGGAAAAGCAACACACCTGCCATGCCGTGGATGCGGACTGCCGTTGAGGAAGGTGAACCGGAAATTGTGGCCGCTATGGCTGAAGCGTTGAAGAAAGAGGGATATGAATGAGCGTTAACGCTACGATCAAAAATGCCCTCGCTCCGCTTCCGTGGCCAGCGTCGCAGCACCCGGCGGCAAACGCAACCGACCCGATCTACCTGACATGGCAGGAGCTTACGCTATCCCCCACCGACTACGCCAGCAATATGGCACGGCGCACCGGCTATATGGTGCAGGTGAACGTGTTCAGCCGCACGCCCGTAAAGGACGCCCAACTGCGCAGCGTGCTGGACGCGCTGACCGCCGCAGGCGTGACCGTGCAATACGCCGGTCCGCGCAACTACGAGGACGATACCAAGCTATACCACATCCCCATTACCTGCCGATGGCAGGAATAACCCCACGGCGCACGCCTGGTGGCGCGCGCGGAAAGGAGACCCCTTATGCCTACGACTACCCCGACCCCGGGTTACTTTTACGGTGTGGCGGACGTGTACGTCGCGTTCATGACCACACCTGATGCGGTGGGTACCGCGCCCGTATACGGTACCCCGCAGGTGCTTGGCAAATCCATCGAGATTGGCCTGAAGCCCCGCTACCGTGAAGGCAGGCTGGACGCCAGCAACATCGTGGTGCGGCGAAAGAAGAAGATCGACGGCTATGACGCAACCCTGAACCTGGATGACATCCCCGCGGCGCTTCAGGGCACCATGTTCGCGCGCGTAACCGACGCCAAGGGCGTGCAGACGCTCAGCGGCGACACCGACCCCGCCAAGTGCGCGCTGGGCCTGTGCTTTACGCGCGATAACGGCCACAAGGAGCTCTGGTGGCTTTACAAAGGCGAGTTCTATGAGCCGGAAAAGAGCGGCAAGACCGACTCGGACAAGATCGAGTACCAGACGCCCAAGGTGGAGGGTGCGTTTGACCGCCGCATGAACGACCACAAGCTGTGCGCCATCCTGGATGAGGACAGTGACACCGCCGACGCGCCCACCGCCGCCGGTTGGTTTGGCACGGTATACGAAACCGCCGTAGTGTAAAGCGGCCTACCCATCATCGGCCGGGAAAACTCCCGGCCGATGACTATTTGAAAAGGAGAATTGCTATGACGAGTAACGTTTTTCCGTTTAACCCTTCCGGGGCAAAAGTGGAAGCCCCCGCGACCGCCCCTGTGGTGGGGGATGTGCGCGGCCGGGATATCGCAGCACCTGAAATGGCCATAACCCTTGGCGAGACACGGTATGTGCTTATTTTCAACAATAAGGCTGCGCGCGTTTGTGAGGATATTTACGCCGAGCAATACGGTCGCGACGTTGGTTATTATGCAATCCTGAAAGAAGCGTCCCGGTTTATGCACCGTGCGCTGATGGCGCTTTATTATGGCGCGTTGATCGGCGGTGGCGCAGAAATGAGTTGGGAGAAGTTTGATGAACTTTTTAGCGTTAGCGCGATCGACGGCATGGCCGAGGTGCTGCAAAAGGCCATTGCGCGGTCGCTTCCGGAGCATGACGCAAAAAACGTGCCACCCACGCCGCGGACGAAGAAGGGCATTTTCCGTGGGCGTGGATGATGTTTCACGCGCTGGATCTTGGCATCAGCGCCCATGACTTCTGGGCGATGAGCCCGCGGGCGGTGCTGCTGATACAGGCTGAGCTGGTAGCCACCAAGGGGGATAGCGGCAAAGCAATTGAGCGGCCCATCGCACCTACGCGCATGCGGCTGGCCGACATCCCAAAGCCGTAACAGATTGAACGATAACAGGCCGAGCGTGGATTACGTTCGGCCTTCTTACGACGCCTGAAGGCAGCTGCCGCATGATCGGCGACCATGGCGGCCTCGGAATGGACGGATACCCGAACAATCGGCAAAGGGGGCGGCTACATGGGCAAGAAAGGCGGAAGTGATCCGAAGCTCCGCGCAAGCATAGGGATTGGCGGGGAAAAGGAGTACCGGGAAGCGCTCGAAGGCATCGGCCAGCGGATGAAGATGCTCAAGAGCGAAATGAGCGTGACCACCGCCGAGTTCAAGGCGCAAGGCGCGACCATGGAGAACCTGAAGCGGCGGCAGGGTGAGCTGAACGAGAAATACGACCTGCAGCTGCAAAAGGTGGTTACCCTGCGGGACATGCTGGAAAAATGCCGGGCAAAGTACGGCGAAAATGCCGATGAAACCCGCAATCTTCAACTGGTGCTGAACGAAGCAAACGCCGAAATGGCCAACGCGGATGCAGAGTTAAAGAAAAACACCCAAGCGATGGCCGACTTTGAGGCCGAAACCGCGCTGGTGGTTGCAGCCATCGGCGTGGCCTTCCTTGCCGGGATCCGAAACGTGGCTGGCGCTATCAACGGCGCTTTTATCACCGCAGTAAAGGCGGCCGGTACTGCGCTTAAAGACATGGGCGAATTTGCTCTGCAGGCCGCAAAGAAGGGGTTTGAACTTAGCAAGAGCGCCGGCAGCATGGCCGACGATGTGCTGACCACCAGCCAGCAGACCGGCATTGCCGCCGACCAGCTGCAAAAGTGGACGTATGCCGCCAACTTTATGGACACGCCGGTGGACACCATCACCAAGAGCATGGCCAAGATGACCAAGACGGTGGGCGATGCGGCCGACGGCAGCAAGACTGCGCAGGAGAAATTCAAGGCGCTGGGCGTTGATATTCGCGACAAGGTCACGGGCGAATTGCGCGACAGCGAGGATATCTTTGCCGACTCCATCGATGCGTTGGGTAAAATGACCAATGAAACCGAGCGCGACGCGGCCGCGATGGATCTGTTCGGGAAATCCGCTCAGGAATTAAACCCATTGATTGAGGCAGGCGGAGACGCCATTACGAAACTTGGCAATGAAGCCGAAAAGATGGGCACGGTGTTCAGCGACAGCCAGCTGGCCACGCTGGGCGGTTTTGATGATTCCATGCAGCGCATGAACGCCACTGCCGACGGGCTGGCCAACACCATTGGGCTGCTGTTGGTGCCCGCCTTCCAGCCGCTGGTGGACGCCGCCTCGGACGGCATGGGCAAGCTCAGCGCCGCGCTGAAGGACGGGCTGCAGCCGGGCGAGCTGGAAACCATCATGGACGACCTGATGGGCAGTTTGGAAGATGCGCTTGCCGACATCACCCCGCTCATCCGCAAGGCGATCCCCGTGGCCACGAAGGCCGCGAAAGCCATTATCGCGGTGCTGGCCAAGGAACTGCCCAAACTGGTGGGCGACCTGGCCCCTGCGGCGCTGGAGCTGCTGCGCGGCTTCCTGGACTCCATGTCGGACAACAGCGATGAAATCGGCACCATGGCCGCTGACCTGATTAAAAGCCTGGTGGATTTTCTGATTGATGCCGCGCCGGAATTGGTGGACGCCTCCGGAGAGATCGTCGAAAGCTTCATCGACGGGCTGGTGAGCGGTAACGGGCTCAGGGACATCGTGAGCGGTGCTGTGGAGCTGCTGGGCAAGTTCGCGGTCGCGCTGGTGAAGAACGCCAGCATGTTGATCGCCAAGGGGCCGATGATCATCGGGGAACTGGTGAAAGGGCTGCTGGACGCCGACTGGGGCGGGATGGCCATGGAACTGGTGGGCAGCCTTGGGGACGCGATTACCGCCGCCTTCACGAATGCCGATGAGATAGCCGCCGCCTATGAGCAACAGTTTGGGGCCACCGAAAAGGCATGGGCCGCCTTTAAGACGGTGCTGGACAAAGCCGACTCAAACCTTGAAAGCTCGCAGACGGACGCCGAAGCGAAGAAAACGCTGGCGACCGAGCTACTGGCCCTGTATGACCAGCTGGAAAAGAAGGATATTAAAACTGATGCCGACCTGACCCTGATGGCCGGATACGCTGAACAGATTGCGGAGCTGTATCCGCAACTAGCCCAGTACATCGACCCTGCCACAGGGCTGTTCAACACCAACACGCAGGCCATCCAGAACAATATTAACGCGCTTGCACAGTTGGCCTTAGTAGAAGGATATCAGGACTACCTGAAGACCGTAGGGCAGGCGCTTGCCGAGTTCAACATTAAGCTGGATGATCAGACCGCCAAGTACCAGGAAGCGCAAACCAAGTTGACGGAGCTGCAAACAGCGGCAGACAACGCGCAGGGAATGTTTGATAACATCTTCGGCACCGGAGGGGGCGGCCTGACAGCCTTCGAGGAAAACCTTACGCAGATCTACAATACCATAAAGCAGTTCAGCGGCATAGAAAACCCCATGGCCGGGTTCGTGGATGTGCTTGCCGACGGCACCGTAAAGTTGAAGGACGGAACCGATGTAATTGCCGCCTATGATTCCGCCATGTCACAGCTTGGCGATGCGGTAAGTGGAACAAATAGCGCGTTATCCGATCAAAAAGGCGTTGTGGATACCGCGCAGGGCAAGATGAAAGAGTATCAGGACGGTGCCGAAGCAACGAAGCAGAAGTTGGATGGCATTGTTGAAACGATTACTAAAGAAACTGCTGCCTATAACGCCATGACTCCCGCCGCCACTGCCGCCGGAACCGCCGGGCAGGCGGCAGGTGACGCCATCAACGCCGGGGGCGATTCCGCGCTGGAAGGCGCGGGAAAGATGGAGATTGCTACCGGCAAGCTGGCCGACGGCAAGGATGCCGCCGGAGAGGCTGCCGACGGGGCAAAGGTAGCGGGCGATGAAATTGCCACGGAAGCTGAAAAAATCCTCGCCACTGCCGAAGATATCAAGGGCGCGCAGGCTGCCGCCGAAGCGGCGCAAACCAAGATCGCCGAGCTGTTGACCACCATTACCACTGACGCGGCTACGGCGCTGACCACCATGGAAACGATCGCGGCCAGCATTACGCTGACCGCCCAGGGCATGATGGCCGCCATTGAAACCGCCATTGAGGATAGCACCGTAACCAACGCCGCAGCCGGAAGCACCATGGCCACCACCGTAACCAAGGCCATAGCGGCTATCCTGACCGAAGCGCAGGGGATGCTACTGGGAGGGGCCATCGGAAAGGGCGTAAAACGCGGGTTGGACGGGCAGCGTACGGACGTGGCGACTTCTGCCGGCGCACTGGCCACGGCGGCCAGCAGCGCCCTGTGGAGCGTTGTAGGCCGCAGCGGCATCAACTTTGAAAGCATCGGCGAAGCCATCGACCAGGGCATGGCGCGCGGCATTCGCAACAACACTTCTGTGATTACCAGCGCGGCCAGGGCGGCGGCGCGGGCTGCCTACCAGGCCGCCAAAAACGAGCTGGATATCCGAAGCCCCAGCCACGTGATGGAGGGAATTGGCGAACAGTACGACGCAGGCTTCGGCCGCGGCATTGAGCGCAACATGCAGGGCGTGGTGGAGGCCGCCGCCGGGCTTAGCCGCACGGCGGCCGGAAGCACTGCCGTGGGCACACGCAGCGCAGCCAGCACGCCCTTCACGCTGGACTATGCACGGTTGGGCGCAGAGGTTGCGGCTGCCAACAAGAGCGCCGGAATCGGGACGGCCATCATGACCATCGATGGTAAGCTAATGGCCACCACACTGGAGCCGGACGTGAGTCGTGCCACCCGCAGGCGGAGCACCAAGAGCGTGAGCGGCCGAAACAGCCGAATGACGCTGGTATAACTATTACTTGAGCTCGTTGGCATCCACGGTTCCGAAGCCTTGGGTGCCAACGGGTATAATATGGTTTACCAACGCCTTGGTGATGTCAGGCATGTCGTTCCAGCGACAGGCGAGAAGGGTGCAGTTCACCACATCGTAAATGCCCCCGAGGTATTTCGGCGCCGAAGGAGCGATGCTGGTGTTCTGGTAGATGCAACAAGTGTTCACCATGCGAACCATATCGTAAGCATACGTATTTGCAATATCGACCGTGGCATCATCTAGGAGCCAAATAGTGATTGATATGGTGTTAAGTTTCTCGTCATAATTGAAGCCCACGCTTTTGAGCAAGGGATAGTCTCCGGATGCTTCAGCTATATCTTCCGCTTTTGCGAATGCTTGATGGAGGTCAACCCCATCAATCGCATTGAGATAGGGATCAGATGCCATAACAGCCTTGGATTGTTCCTCCGAGAGTGGAGCAAGTGATATGCTGCCTATCATCAACATAATCATTTGTCCCTCTTCAAGAGTAACAATTGTCGAATCCTCAAACAACCCTAGGGTAAAGGAGTCCAACACTGATTTGTCTGTATCTAAAATTGCGAAAGTGCTATAATCATCATCTTTAACATCGCTTATAGTATATGTTCCAGCGTCAATATCGGTGCCTGCGACAACGCGACTATTCTCTTTAAAAATCAACTCTTCCGCATTACACACATCGGCAAACAAAAGGAAGAGCAAAAGCAGAGCAGCGATGATTTTTTTCACGATAGTGCCCCCTTGTTTTTGCTCATTATAGCACAAAGAATAGAAATTGGAAATTATGCTTGACTTTCTGTGTTCCGTTATATATAATGGAACACAGAAAGGAGGCGAATGGAATGCCCCCACCTATGGGAAGGCCAAAGATCGAGAATCCCAAAAATGTAGACATCAAGGTTCGAATTGATAAGGAAACGGATGCCAAGTTAACGGCATACTGTCTGATGTATGGCATAACCAAGACCGAAGCGATACGTCAAGGGATTCATTTGCTTTTGGCCAAAGAAAAATAGGATGCTGCTCCCCTACCACAGTTCGCAACATCCTATCTCGTACAACCCCGAAGGGAAGCATGAATATTATACCACATGCGCTTCTTTCGGGTCAACTGAAAGGAGAAACCATGGGAAAGCTGAGCCAGTTCACCAACCCAAAGAACCGGGGTTTTCTGGATGAGATGGAAACCGCAGATACGATGGTTCGCAAGATGCAAAGCACCATTGGCATGATGCGAAGCGCCTACGATGGAACCCAAATCGGTATCGATACCCAACAGGTTACCGATTTTCTGTGGCTGCTGGATGATTACCTGAACGACATTCGCGCCAAACTGGACGATGTTGCACAGTGCGTTACCTGCAGCGTTATTGAAGCCAGTTGACCAACGTATGGTAAGCCCATAACCGCCCTTTACCGGGGGCGGTTTTTATATACGCAAAAACGTATGGAAGGGAGGGAATAGAATTTGTCCGTTGTTGAATGCAACTTCACCTTTGACGGGCGGCACTGCCTGCGGGACTTTGACTGCTTCTACATTTTCAACAAAAGCCGCCCGGTAAGCCCAGACAGCATCTTCCGCACCTTTGAAATCAGCGGGGCGGACGGCGACCTGATCTATGGCGACGACCGCACGCATGAAGTGGTGAAGCACAAGGGGACGCTCTACCTCATGCACACGCCGGGAAGTGATGCGGCGGCCATGCGCATCTACCGGCAGATCGGCGCGTGGCTGAAGGCGGGACGCAGGCGGCTGACGTGGGACTTTGAACCGGACAAGTATCTGCTTGCGGAGATCTCCGCGGGCACGGATTACACGGAAAGCGGATGGCCGGACGGCGGGCTGGACATTGAAATCCGTTGCCAGCCAAAAGCCTACGACCTGCAGGAGGCAGTCGTAAGCGCAACCATCACGGATGCCGCCGCCCACGCGCTTGCCCTACCCCTGTATACGGGAGAGCCTGCGCCGGTATGTTGCGACATTACCAACACCGGAACAGCAGCCATCACCGAAGCCACCGTGGCTGTGGGCGACAGGCAGGCTATTTTCAACAAAGAGTTTATGCTGGCTGCTGGCGAAACGCTGCGGATCAACATGGAAGCCCCCATTGACGCCACCATCGGCGACGCCAGCGCGCTGGACAAGACAACGCGCTTTGACTACCTGACCGCAAGCGGGCCTGCGACCGTAACCGTGGCACTGACCTTCGGCAGCGGATCCGGACAGGCAACCGCCAAGGCACATGCAAGAGGGAGATGGATTTAATGTTTGGCCGGAAAAAGCAGGAGTTTATTCGCCCCCACGCACCACTGCCCAAGAGCCGACCCGCAGCGCCGGAGGTACAGACAGAACCGTTTCCGCCGCACCGTTGTCCGCTGACGCAGATCGCCTGCCGCGACAACTGTGCCTGGATGGTGGAGGGTGAATGCGCCGCCACGTACCTGGCGCGCGAAGTTTTCACACTAGTGGAGGTTTTGGCACGGTCGCAGACGCTCCCTTTGGGGGCGGGCGATCCCTCCCCCAACCGCTCACCAGCCGCACCTGCGGTCGCGGACGAAAGCTTGCCTTCCGGAGCCGTGGTGCTGCCACAAGCCCCCGCCTCGCCCGCACGTGAATAATCCCAACGGGGGAGGTTGGGAGGGGGTTCACAAACCCATTCCCAAAGGAGGTGCAACCGACGTATGGTGCGGGTATACGACCAAAACCAGAAGCTGCGGGCGGTACTGGACGCGGCCAACGACGTAGGGTATCAGCTGAAGCGAAACGATCTTTCCACAGTAAGCTTTCAGCTGCCAACCTGCGACCCCAAAAACGAGTACTGCGCTGCGCATAACTACGTGAAGATCGAGGACGGCAAGCGTGACCTCGGTCTTTTTCGCATCATCGGCATGCCGCAGAGCGATACCGACGACTGGACGGGCTATGAGTTGGAGCATGTGATGGCCACGCTGGTGGACGATGTGTTGTTCGGGCAGCATGAGGTAGGCGGAACGAGCGTATATACTGCAGACGTGATCGCCTACATCCTGGCGCGGCAGACGGTGATCCGCTGGCAGCTGGGCGTGTGCGAGTTTTATGACCAGTTCGCCTACAACTTCGAGAATTGCACGCTGCTTTCCGCGCTGTTTTCCATCAGCAACCTGTTAGTGGATGAATACACATGGGATTTTAACACCAGCACCACGCCCTGGACGGTGAACCTGCTCCGAGCGGACGCGACTCCTGGCTGTGGGATCCACTACATGCGCAGCCTGAAGCAGATCGAAAAAACCATGGACGCCACCGCGCTGGTGACGCGCCTGTACTGCCTTGGCTATGGCGAGGGCGTGAACCAGTTGGGTATCAAGAGTGTGAACGGCGGCCTGCCCTATCTGGATTCGGATACCATCGGCACCTGGGGCGTGAAGTGCAGCGTGTTTGTGGACACAACCATTCAGGACGTCGCGACACTGAAACAACGAACGCAAGCTGTGCTGGAGGGTTACAAGAACCCCTATATCACCTATACGGCCACGGCCGCCGACCTGTACGCCCTTACCGGACACAGCTGGGACAACTACATGCCCGGCAAGCTTGTGCAGGTGATGGACGGCGAACACGACATCACCTTTCAGGCGCGGATCATCGGAATCAGCAAAGCTGACGTGAACGGGAAGCCGCAGGACATTGAAATCACGATCGCCAATGCCCAGAAGGACACCGCCGACAGCATCAACCAGCTGGCCGACCGAGTAGGCGTCAGCGAGCTATATAGCCAGGGTGCCACGTCATTGTACGTTTTCCAGTACGCCGAGAACTGCACGCCCGGGCATCCGGCCACGTTCTCCATCCCCATTCCCGAAAGCGCCGTGCGCATCAACGTGGTGAAATTCCTGCTGAAGCGCGAAGCCTACCGGGCGGACGCTCAAGGCGCAGCCAGCGGTGGCGGGAGCGTTTCGACCACCACCAGCGGGGGCGGGGGTACGACCACCAGTGCGGCCGGAGGGGCGCAGAGCATTACGGAGCCTGTGAGCGTGACTACCAGCAACAACACGACCGGCAACCCCAAGGCGATGGAAAGCGGCTACACGATGGCCAACACCGATGTGGAAACCGCGCGAAATACAGGGGCGTCGAGTTTGAGTGCTACAGGCAGTGCGGGCGAGTATACCAATACAGGCGCAGCAATCGGTAGCACTGAAGCCGCAATTGCGAGCCACTCTCACACGATCGGCAGCCATCAGCACCAGCAAACAACCGGTACCTACACAGGGGCTACGCGCCCTTCGTGTTCCGAATCAGATGATACCAACCACAGCCATGGGTTGAACTTACATACACACACAACCGGTGCCCATACACATAGCATGAGCCACACTCACGGGATCCCAACGCATAACCATGGTATGAACCATTACCATATGGTCAATACGGTGATCTCCATTCCCCCGCTGACCATCAATGTACCCGATCACACCCATAGCGTGAGCGTGGGCGCACACAGCCACGGCCTGACCCTGAACGACCATACCCACAATTTGATCTATGACATCTACGAGGGGCCAACGGCTACTAGTTTCACCATGATGGTGGACGGCGTAGCGGTAAGCGGCACGATTACGGACGCCGAAGCAGAGGTAGACATCACCGCGCTACTCTCCAAGGATGCCGCTGGCAAGATCGAGCGAGGAAAGTGGCATGAGGTAGTGCTGACACCCGACCAGGCAACGCGGGTTGTTGTAAATGTGTACGCACAGGTGTTTGTGCAAAGCAAAGGAGGCGGCGATTACTGATGAACAACTGGATAATCCGGCAGCGGATCGACCTTGCGCAGGGAGCCGTTGAGCCGCGCATCCTTCCTTCGGCGCTGATGATGCAGGGCGACAAGTTGGCGCATGAGTGGCGCATTACTGTTTTACAGGATGGTCAGCCAGCTACTTTGGCAGGCACGGTGCGCGGGTTTTTTCAGCGTGCCGATGGCAATTATGTGCCCATCGCGGGCACGATTGATGGGCATACGGCGGTCGTGAAGCTGGAAAGTACCTGCTACACAATCCCTGGCTCGCTTCAATGCGTGATGCGTCTGACCGATACCAGCGGAAATAATACCGTTACCCTGGGTGTGCTGATCACAACTGTGGGGCGTGAACCCAGCGGCGGCATTGTGGATGTGGAGCATATCATCCCAGATATCAGTCAGTTACTAGCCCAGGTTGCAGTAATGGAAGCCGGAATAACCGCTGCCAATGGAGCAGCTGCAACGGCAACGGCAGCGGCTGGCCAGGCAACAGCCGCCACATCTGCGGCCGAGACTGCCACTAATGCGGCGACTGACGCAGCCGCTTCTGCCACAGCCGCATCCGGAGCGGCGACTACCGCCGCTGCCGCTGCCAACAGTGCCGCCACTGCCGCAAACGAGGCGAAACAGGAGGCCAGTGATGCAGCCAGCGACGCCGTGCTTGCCGCCGGGGATGCTGACGATGCCGCAGATGCAGCCAATGCGGCAGCTGGTGCGGCGAATACTGCCGCCTCCGGAGCGAATACGGCCGCTACGGCGGCCAATACGGCCGCAGCGGCGGCAACTGCTGCGGTAGGGCAGGCAACATCCGCCGCAGGTAGCGCCGGCACGGCAGCACAGGCAGCGGACGCCGCGGCGACCATGATCGACGGCATGACCATCGCCACGTCGAGCGTCCCCAATGGCACCGCACCGACGGCCACAATTACCGATGTCAACGGGCATAAACACATCACCATCCAAACAGAGCAGGGACCGCAAGGCGCGGATTACATTATCAAGGGAAATGCCTACGCAACGCTTGCGGAACTGCAGGCGGGCATCCCAAACCCGACAATTGGCGATCGGTACAACGTTGGCAGCGCTGCACCTTACAATGTACATCGTTGGACGGGTACACAATGGGAAGATGAAGGGCAAACCACGGGATACAGCCCTGTTGCCTATGTTAGCAAGGTTGGGAACACGGCAACTATTACCATTACTGACAAAACAGGCACAACCGAGGTTGATGTTCTGGATGGAACCGACGGCCTGCCCGGCGCTCCCGGAGCAAGCGGCGCCACCTTTACGCCTGCGGTAAGCGAAACCGGTGTGGTAAGCTTTGAGAATGACAAAGCGCTGCCTAACCCTTCCCCTGTGGATATTGTGGCAGCGGTCAAGGCGATCCTATTTGCCACCACGCTGACCATAGCCAGCGATGATACCACCACCATTAAAGCGGCGATCGATGCTTGCCTGAAATCGGCGAACGTCTACAACAGTTTGGATAAGGCTGTTGAAGGCTTTGTGCTAGATGCCAGGCAAGGGAAGGCGCTAAAGGCATTGATCGACGGCCTATATCCTGTCAAGTACACCGCGCAAACTTTGACGGATGCGGAAAAGGTGCAAGCGCTGAGCAATATCAGCGCTGCCAGTGTTACGCAGGTCAGCAACCCAAATATGTTGCGCAACTGGGATTTCCGCACGCCGATCAATCAGCGTAACCGCGTGAGTGGAACTGCATTTTCAACAGCCGGAAGTTACTACTTGGATGGGTGGGTGCTCGGTGGTAGCAGTGTTACGTGGGTGGCCGGAACAGGTCTATCCATGGCGGCTGGTGGTATTGTATACCAGTTTATGGAGTATCTTTACACCGCTTTACTTGGTAGGGTCGTGACATTCTCCGCGCTTATGAGCGATGGCACAATCTACACTGCGACGGGAGCGTTTCCTGCCAGTGTTTCAGGGGTTGCTGTATCAACAGTGGTTCCCGTCACAGGCTTTGGAAATGTTACGTTCGGTCTTTCCTATGTATCGGGCGGCATTGTCATAAACGAAACCACACAATATTATGCGCCCTATCTGACAGTATTTGCGAGTTCGGCATGTATAGTCAGAACCGTAAAGCTGGAAATTGGAACTGTCAGCACAATTGCAATGGATGCTCCGATGAGTTCAGCACTTGCACTGGCAGTATGTCAGCGACACTTGGTTAGAACATCATTAGGGGCGTCGAGTGGGTACCATGACACGGCAGGGTATTTTGCTATTAATCTACCCCTACCATGTGCTATGAGAATCACCCCAAGTATAGCCGAAGCGGGGGCAAATGCTGCATTTGTGTGTTCCAATGGGTCTGTATACCAGAGTGTAGCAGTAACAAGTGTGATATCGCTAATCGGAAATCTATGCCGTTTGAGATTTACTGCTGCGCTCCCGAGTGGGTACAGCGTGGTATCCACTGCTGAACCGCACACAAGCGTGCTGTTATCCTCGGAACTGTAAGGGGGAAGGGTTATGTCAAAAGTATTTTTACATACAAACAGCATAGGGCGCGTTGATGGGATCATGAGCGATGCGTTCTTCGCACCACCAGACGGTTGGGTGCAGGTTGACGAGGGAGATGGCGACCGCTACATGCACGCGCAAGGCAACTATCTTCCTAAACCATTGATGGACGAGCAAGGCCGCTATCGCTATAAGCTGGTGGAAGGGGTGGTTGCCGAACGCACAACGGAAGAGCTGGAAAGTGATGTGCCGCCGCACCCTACACCCAGTGACATCGAGCAGATCAATGCTGAAAACGTCCTTCTGAAAGCTCAGGTGCAGGCATTGTCGGATCGTGGAGAGTTTATGGAGGACTGCATCGCGGAAATGGCAACGCAGGTGTACCAGTGATCCGGGCAATCGGAGCAGCGCTCGACTGGGTGCGGCTCTTTTTATTGCAATTCCTTTTGAAAGGGGATGTGATTATGATGGCGATGTTCTTTGCCCAGCGCGTGATCCTAGGCAAAACGGCGTTTTCGGCGGTACCCGCAGCGCTTAAAGAACAGGTACGGGAAATCCTGATCGACAGCGGCCTGCCGGAACTGGCGGTGTAAACATAGGGCGGGGTATTCACCCGCCCTTATTCAACGTTACCGGGCGAGCTGCATGGCTCGCCTTTTAGATTGGAGGAAACGATATGTCATCCAAGATTACCAATGCCGCGCTGATCGCGCAAGGGGAAAAGCTGCTGGAGTACATCAAGACGGCCGAGATCCCTTACGTGAAAAACGGGATGACCCTTCAGGGGATGGACTGCCAGGGGATGATAGAATATTGCCTGATTCAGGCAGGCGTCCCCAAAAAAGAATGCGGGCTTGCTGGGAGCAATGCGCACTGGCGCGCATGTGTGTGGCGCGGAATGCCTGCTGAGTGTATCAAAGCGTTTGGCTGCATTCCCGGGGGCGCGGCGCTGTTCATTTGGACGGCAGGGCACAACGACAAATACAATGACGAAAACGGCGACGCGAGCCATATGGGGCTGGTATGGGGCAAATATACCAGCATCGCAGCCAGTGCCAGCCGTGAGAAGGTTGTTGAAAGCAACTTTGCCGGGAAAGCGATCAATGGCGGCTGGAACATGATCGGGCTGCTGCCCTGGGTGGGCTACGGGCTGACGGACACCAAAAACGCACTGCTGTCCACCGCGGCGACGGTGGCCAGCGAGGCTGCTTCAGCAACGGTACAAGGTTCGACGGCAGATACAGCGGTGGATACGTCCAGATTCTACCTGATCAAGCGGGGTTGCAAGGGTGGTGCTGTGGAACGCCTGCAGACGTGGCTGGTGGATCTGGGCTTCATGCTATCGGTCGACCATGATTTCGGCCCGACCACCGAGGCGATGGTGAAGGTGTTCCAGCGCGATCATGGGTTGACCATTGACGGCGTTGTTGGCCAAAAGACTTGGGCGGCGCTTGCTGAAGCACGCAGGGCGGCCATGGAGACAAATCAGGAATAAGAAAGGCGCTACTATGCTAAAGAGGTGCGAGGAGTGTATTTGTAAGGCCGAACACCCTGCCTGTAGAAGCTGTATGATCCGCGCGCCCTGCATAACTCCCGTTGCAGCACCCGACTGTTGCCGGGGGTGTGAGTTCCTGGGGAACGGAAAATGCGAGGTGTTTCAGAGCAATGCTGGACTTCGGTTTCTACCACATGAACTGCATGACGGGCATGAAGGAATTTCCTGATCAATATTTTGACCTGGCGATCGTGGATCCACCTTACGGTGGCGGATCCGTCGATCACGATACAACCAAGATCCGGGGCGGCGGGTAGCCAGTGGGAGCAGCGAAAACGGGGACGATTCGGCGGGCTGTTTGACCGATACCATCTGTGCGCAGGGGATCCGGGCGACACGGACCGGCGGGACGTGGGCGAGCAAGTACTGCCAGACGAGGGACTGCCCTAGACCCGATATGCGCAACTGGGATGTGGCGCCGCCTCCGGAATACTTTGACGAGCTGGCGCGCGTGAGCCAGAACCAGATCATCTGGGGTGGCAATTACTTCGATCTGCCGCCGACGCGCTGTTTTCTGGTATGGCGAAAGCCCATCAGCGAAAACTTCACCATGGCCATGTGCGAATACGCCTGGACCAGTTTCAACGCCAACGCCAAGTGGATTGAGATGCCCTCGCAAGGCAAACCCGGAGATCCGCGCTTCCACCCGACGCAAAAACCGATTGCGCTGTATACATGGATCCTGCAGCATTATTCAAAGCCAGGATATCGCATCCTGGATACGCACGTGGGCAGTGCCAGCAGCCTGATCGCCTGCCACCGTGCCGGATTGCCCTTCGTAGGCTTCGAGCTGGACGCAACCTACTATGCGTTGGCCAAGGAACGGTTGGACGCTGAAATGGCGCAGATGCGGCTATTCTAGGCGCCTTTCTGCGGCGTTTTGCAGACAAGCAACGACCGAAAGGGCTATCGACCATGGGAAAATCCATCAGAGCGCCTTGTGGTGGCGCCGAATGCTTACCAAAAGAGAGGGCAATCCGATGCAACTAACCGTTGAAAACGTTGTGCTGGGGCTGACATTATTGTCGTTAGCGGTATCCATTTTCTACAACATTCGCAACGCCCGGCGCAATGATACCAAGGATCAGCGGGACGAGAGTCGCACTGAGTTGGTGGACGCCCGAGTCGAAGCCAAGGAAGCCGAGGAGGTTTCCAAGCAGCTGGCGCAGCTCAATACCGAGATGCAAAAGCAGAGCGTGGTGATCGCCAATGTGAGCAGCGGCGTGATCGACATCCGCGCGGACTTCCGCAGCCAGGGGGCTACCATCCAAAGCCTAGCGGAGCGGGTGACCCGGGTGGAGGAGAGCGCCAAACAGGCCCATAAGCGGATCGACCGAATCGACCCTCACGCGCGGCCAGAGTAAGCCTGTTCCGGCGCGCCCTAGAAGGGCAGCCGCTTGCGCCCATCCTCGCAAGGGCGGCGCGCTCGCACGGCAGCCTGACCAGCTGCTTGGCGCAAAGCGCGCCTAACGCGCCATATTCCCCATAGAAAGGATGATGGATTATGCCAGTATCCGTAAGGCAGAAGCCGAAACAGCAGCGTACTAGACGCCATCATGTGCAATGGTCCAAGATCGCCAACGCAGTAAGCGACATGCTGATCGTCGGGCTGTACCTTCTGGCCAGAGGCGCCATCGGCAATGATGCCGAATGCCAGCTGAAGGCGCTGCAGGGCGCATTGGAAGCGCTGGCGTTTGTGCAGGCGCTCTATTCCGGCAATTCGGTTTCGGAGAAGTTCTTTGCAAGCAAGTACCATCTGTTCCAACAAAACACCGGCAGCGATACTGATGCAGCCGGCTGACCGAAAGGAGATCTATTCCATGAAAAAGATTATCGCGTTACTATTGGCGCTGGTGCTGGTATTGCTGTGTACCTATGCGGTGGCCGAAACGGCGATCGACAAGGCTGAGGTGGGCACGCAAGTGGTGGTCTGGGTGCTGTGTGGTATCCTGTCCGCGCTGGGCGCGCTGGCCACGTGGGCCGTGAAAAGTTATGTGGTGCCCTGGTTGAAGAATGCTGCCGTGCCCTGGCTAAAGCAGAAGAACCTGCTTACGGCCGCACAAGTGGCCGTGGAGTATGCCGAAGGCGTGGTAGGCAGGTTTAATGGCGAGGAGAAGCTGCAGCTGGCCTTGACGATCATGGAGAGCAGGGGCTGGATCAAGAGCGACGAGGTGCTGCAGGCACTTAAGGCCAAGTGGGTGGAGCTGGATTTGCAGCAGATCTCGGCCGGGGTGAAGGAAGCGCTGAATGTTACGGTTTCTGGTTAAGCGTGAGTGCTCGATAACCTAGACAGTCGAATACGAATATGTAAAAGCCGCTTCGATGATAGCATCGAGGCGGCTTTTTTGTTGTACAACGATAGACGCGGGCAACCCTACCCTACGCAGCGTAGAGGCGCGAAGCGCCGCGTAAACATATGATATGGGGTGCGGGGCACCCGGTTCATCCGGGGCCATGGCAAGACGCGCGATCATTAAGGGCGCGGGCAACACGGTTTTATAAGGGTCGCGATTTTTAGAATACGCTGTTTGTTATTTATGGTTTGTTTTATTTCCTTTTTGCACATCCCCCCGCCTGTTCGGGGTTGCTCGTAAGGGGGCGTACACCGGACGGGCTCTGTCGCTTACAGCATGTCTGGTAGGATTGATTTTTGCAGGGGGGTTGAATATCTTGTAACATATATAATATATAAGTGTTACTAAAATAAAGTTAGTGTTACAGGGTGCTTTATATGAAGGGATCTTTTTTGTATCGTATGTATCACATGTAACACACATTTCAATATGTGCATTATTTGTTTGATATAACAAGCGGTATGCGCACTCTTTACAAAATACTACCGGGGAAAACGTGGGGAAAACATGTATAATCTTTGCAAGGCGTATGGCCTTCGTGTCAAGCGTTTTTATGATGGGGAAAGCCTTTATAACCTAACGCTAGCGATTATACAAAATCACATGACACTTCGATTTTATACATGTTTCGGGACCAAAAGGTCGCAGGTTCAAATCCTGTCACCTCGACCATTGAAACCGCCTAAATCAAAGGATTTGGGCGGTTTTTGTTGCATATCGAAAAGCACTGGCTAGGCCAGTGCTTCCCCTAAAGTCTTCTGGCGTTGATGATGACAGAAAAACTCCTTTTGCTATACTAAGCTGCGGCTTGACAACTGCAACAAAGCAAAAGGAGGTCATCCGTCGGTGGACAACACGAACAGTTTAGCGCATACGAAATGGAATTGCAAATACCACATAGTCTTTGCACCCAAGTATCGGAGAAAGGTATTTTTTGGGGAGAAGAAGGTGGAAATAGGAAAGATACTCAGACAATTGTGTGAATGGAAGGGGATAAAAATCATAGAAGCAGAAATCTGCCCCGACAATGTGCACATGTTGCTTGAGATACCGCCCAAAATTGCAGTATCAAGTTTTATGGGTTACTTAAAAGGTAAAAGTAGCTTGATGCTGTATGAGCAATTTCCGGCATTGCAATTCAAGGATAGGAATCGAGAATTTTGGTGTCGAGGCTATTATGTAGACACGGCAGGGAAGGATGCAAAGAAAGTGGCTGCATATATACAGAATCAGTTAAAAGAGGATCAAGCAGGGGAGCAAATGACTATGATAACCCGTTAACGGGTTGCAAGTAACAAACCCCATGCAAATGTCAGGCCGTACCAACGTCACGTGAGGCGTGGCTGGCAGTCTAGGGCTTCGCCCGTACATGAAAAACCACCGGCTTCGCCGGTGGATGGTTATTAGCTATTAATGCCGTATGCCAACGCTTTGCTGAGTATCCAGTGGTTTCTACCCCATGACCAGCACAGCATGGTTCACTCCGTCGCGGTTCGTTAAAGACGGTACAGAGCCTTCAACCGGTCGAGCGATCTGACGCAGTGTCCACAAACCTGCAGGTGTTGGATTCTGCTACACTCCCCATGCAGAAGATGCCGCCTTCAAAGGCATTCCGGATCTTCTGCGATATTCACATTGCCGTGCATGGGGGTTTGCCCTCCATGGGAGCAGGGGTGTGTAGCGACCCCATTCAACCCTGCTGGGAAATCCCCCATAGATTTTCTCGCTGTTTGACTTGATTTTGCAGCAGACCCTCCATTTTTCCCATTTCGTACTTCTTGGGGGAGGTCTATTGCTCCCGTTTAATAATCAGCTGGTGAGCAGAGCAGGGCTCCTTCTCGGTACAAGGACGGGATAAGCCGCTTTGGATGCGGTTTAGCGCATAACGATACAGGACTTTATCGTTTTCTATCGAATAGTATTATGCTAAACGCCTTAGATTGCGATAGGGTTGAGAATTTATTGTGGTTTCAGGTTCCAACAGACGGGGATTATATCTGGTTTCATTCCATGTAGCAAGCCACCTCAGCAAGGATCTTTGAATTGAACCGTGTTTGGGTGCTGCGGTTAACCGGAACTATCCATGGAAACCGAATGAAATGACCGGAGTATAGTTATATGGATGAAAAGACGCTCAATAGCATTCTGGATGGCTTGCCTTTCGCCTTTGCTTACCATCAGATGATTTATGATGATCAAGGCACACCGGTTGATTATCAGTTTCTTGAGGTAAACCGCGCGTTTGAAGAGATCGTATCCTTAAAAAAAGCAGACATCATTGGGCGAAGGGTAACGCAGATCATCCCAGATATACGGGAGGACCCTGCCAACTGGATCGCGGTTTATGAGAATGTGGTGTGTGAGCAAAAGACCATTCACTTTATGCAATATTCCAAGCCACTGGAGAAGTGGTTTCATGTTTATGCCCTATCCCCCGAGAAAGAACGTTTTGTAACCGTTTTTATGGACGTTACCAAAACGGTTGAGGAACAGTACGAACAAACCGAGCTTTTTAGAGCGCTTAATGATGTGATTCTGGAGCTCGATGAAAACATGAATATTCTCAAGATTCTGATGTCGCCCAATACGCCGCTGCCATTTCCCCCCGAATTAGTGCCATCCAGCAATGAGCAACTGATTGGCATGAGCGCGCTCGTGTTTTTGCAGCAGGAAGAGCCTGAGGTATTTCGGCAAGCGTTCGAAAGAGTCAAGCAAAGTGGCAATCCTGCGGTCTATTCTCAGCACATGATATTGATGGGAGAAGACGCGTGGTATCAGCTGATGATCAAAAACATCATGATTCACGATCAGCGCCGCTATATCGTCAGCATAATCAATGTTACAGAACAGAAAAAACTAGAAATGAAACTGATGGAGAACGAAGCGCTCTTCCAGACCGTCTTCGAACAAGCCCCTATCGGCATATCCATCACGAATAAGGGGGCCAATCTATATTCCGCGGTGACGCCAGGATCGAACATCAACCGGATGTATATGAATATTCTGGGCAGAACAAGGGAAGAGCTTGCCGAACTATACTGGACGGATATCACGCATCCGGATGACCTTGATGCGGATATGGAGCAGTTTGAACAACTGCTAGCTGAAAAAATCGATCATTACGCGATGGAAAAAAGATATATCTGGCCGGATGGTTCGATCGTTTGGGTCAATCTGATTGCATCTACCTTAAAAAACAAGGACAATCACAATATCAGTCATTTGTGCCTGTTGGAGGATATTACCAAGCGCAAGTTGTTGGAGCAATCCCTTCGTGAAAGCGAGCGCAGCAAATCCGTGCTGCTTTCGCATCTGCCGGGGCTAGCTTACCGTTGCCTCAACGATGTGGAATGGACGATGAAGTTTGTATCCGACGGTTGTTATGACCTGACCGGATACAAGCCGGAAAGCCTTCTTGACAACCATCAGTTGTCCTTTAACGATCTGATCTCAAACGAGTATCGGGATTTGCTGAGCAAGGAATGGGAACGCGTCATTGCATTGAAAACGGATTTCCGCTATGAATACGAAATCATCACCGCAACAGGAGAGAAAAAGTGGGTGTTAGAGATGGGGCAACCGATCTTTAACGAGTCCGGACAGGTCGAGGCGTTGGAAGGGGTTATATTTGATATCTCCGAGCAGAGAAGCCGCGAACAGCAAATTCTGTATATGAATCAACATGATGATCTCACCACACTCTACAATCGGAAGTTTTTCGACGAGGAATGCAAGCGCCACAATCTGGAACACACCTTCCCCTTAACGTTTGTACAGTGCGATCTGGATGGCTTGCGGCTGATAAACGACGCTTTCGGTTTTCAAGAGGGGAACGCGCTGTTATCCAAGGTAGCCAACATCCTGAAGGGCAATAGCAACGTGGACTATATTCTGGCTAGAACCGGCGATGATGATTTCAGCTTGCTGATGCCTGGTGCGGGGGCGGCAGAAGATTTTATACGCAGGATAACAGACTGTATAGATGTTGAAAACGCCAGCCCCGAACATCTCTACACAGCCAGCCTTTCCTTTGGTTACAGCACGAGGCGGACGCCTTCCGAAGAAGTGGATGAAACGCTGAAGGCAGCGCGTGACAGCCTGAATAATCGAAAAATCCTGAATGTGCAAAGTTCTCACAGCGCGATCCTGACCTCCATCATGACGACGTTGCACGCAAGAAGCGAGGAGACGGAGGAGCACGCGCAGCGCCTCTTTGAACTGTCCGAAAGGATCGGCCGACAGTTAGGCATTTCCCAGAAAAGCATGACGGAACTGGAACTGTTTTCAAAGCTCCACGATATTGGCAAAATTGGGATCAGAGACAGCATTCTCAACAAACCTGAAATGCTGACAGACGCTGAGTGGAGCGTGATGAAGAAACATCCGGAGATCGGGTACCGAATCGCCATGTCACTGCCCGATCTCAAACATGTGGCCGAGGATATCCTTTCTCACCATGAGCGTTGGGATGGAACGGGCTATCCGCGGGGGTTGCGGGGGGACGCCATACCTTTGCTGGCACGCATCCTGGCGGTTGCGGATGCTTTTGATGCCATGACCAAGGACAGGGTTTACCGGAAAGCCATGAAGCAGGAAGAGGCGCTGGAAGAAATCAGAAGAAATAGGGGCACGCAATTTGACCCGTCGATTGCGCAACTTTTCTTGAACAACTTCCATTCATGAGGTTGAGGAGCTCCGGAAATAGCGGCTTGCAGAAAAGGACGGCAAAGCGTCCGGTACCGCCGATACTTGGATGGACGAACTGATCAGATTTTCTATTGTTCCAAACGGCTTTCAGAGCTATATGAGAAATGGAAGATGATCAAAGGTTAGCATGTGTGGGATGACGTATATCCACCTGTGTGTTATGAAATGGCGGCATGGATCGTCCGGAAAGATACGCAAAAAAGTTTGAAATCTGTGGATGATGAAGCGAATCACCAAAGGAGCCTCTTTCAGGGTGACTTCCTGAGGCTTCATGTTCATGTTCTGCTTGCCGTCCCGAGGTCGGCTGTCTAGGCGCCAAAGGCGGTTTATACCGGAGGGATGAACCATCCCGAAAGTGATTCAACCCAAAACGGTAATCCGTATAGAAGCGGTGTCATCTTGTGGTTTTGGTTTTTAATATAAGTAAGACGGGTTAAACGAAGCCATGCGGTAGACGAGGTACAGCCGTAGCAGGAATAATGCGTTTACAGTTTCCCGTCTTCTGCCGCATCCTCCGGCGGTAGCGTGGATTCTTTTTTGCGAAATTCCGAGGGGGTCCTATTCTCGTATTTCTTGAACATTTGGCAGAAGTGAGAAAAGTTCCCATAACCCAATTCCAGCCCAATCATGCTGATCGAAAGGCTGGAGGAACGCAGCAACTCTTTCGCCATATCTACCTTGGCCTGCAAGATGTAATCCTTGATGTTTTTGCCGGTACGGCGCTTAAAGAGCTTGGTAAAGTACTCTGGGCTCAGATAGACGTGATCGGCAACCTCTTTTACTGTGATGTTCTGTGACAGGTTGGCGAGAATGTACGTCTGCGCGCGCTCCACATCATCCTGAAAAGCATCGCCCGTCTGGATGGCGTCCAGCGCTTCGATGATGCGGATTACAGATTCCTTCAGCGCTTCAATGCTCTTGACGCCATCCATATAATCGTTGTAACTGTAGGCTGGGGTAAATAAATCGGTGATGCTGATTTTGCTGTCATATTCAAACAAGTAGCCAAAAAAGAATTGTGTCAACTGCTGGTGCAGGCTGCACAGATTCCGGAAGTTTGCGCTGCCGGAAGCTGCGATATGTTCAATGCGCATGATGATCTCGGAACGCAGAATGCTCTTCTGCCCGTTTTTGAGCAGTTGCCGCCAGCGGGGCATACATTCTGAAAGATCGACGCTGGCGGCGGTACGCGTATTTACACTGCAATGCAGGTATAGCTCCGCCTTCTTGGTCACGTTGTTGTCAATAAAGCCGTGCAGGCGTTGCAGTTCACTGCGGATCTCAGAAAAATCGATGCAATCGCCGATATAACAGGCGGTAGCCACCCCTAAGGTTTGCGTGAGCTTATCATAGAAGTTTCGGAACTGGCTGTCGGTCGCAAAGCTCACGGTATCCGGCTTGCCAAACAGCATGGTGGAAAACTGCACGAAACGGTTGAGTGAAACAAAGGCATGTTCCGCATCAGCGATGCCTGCCGCCACCATTGAGTCGATCAGGGCATCTTTAATGACGCGCGTAGTGGCGGGAGCCGAGGCGTTGCTGTAAGGGTAGGGCTCCAGAATAATGAGCTGGATTTTCGATTGCCGGTTGATGCTGTAGTTCAGTTCTCCCAGCAGATGCAGGCCGTGTTCCACGTTTTGCGGATGCTTGGAGTACAGGCTGATTACAGTGCTTTCAACCAGGTCCAGCTCGTTGCTCTTGCAGACCTTGCCCAGCTGGCAGAGGGTAGAAGCTTGCTGGTTGGCAAGCGTCTTTTGTACGGCGCGGCGGAGCGATTCCTCAATTTCCGAGTACGGGGCGGGCTGCACAATGTAGTCAAAGCAATCCAGTTTAATGCCTTCCTGTGCATAGGCAAAATCAGCGTGGCATGTGAGCAGGATACGCAGCATCTCCGGATAGTGCTCGCGAATCCATTTGTTGAGTTCCAGCCCGTTTTCCCCCGGCATTTCAATATCGCAAAGCAGAATATCAACCTTGCGTGCGGTGATGATTTCCCGGGCTTCCTGTGCGCTTGCGGCGCACTCCACCTGATCGATGCCTAGAGCTACAAAGTCTACGCCGGTCAGGATACCGTCGATCACAGAACCCTGATCATCCAAAATCATCACACGCATATCGGTCTCCTCCTTTGGCAGAGTCAGGTTACTCCATCACCGGCAGGCAAATAAGCGCGCAAGCGCCCCCCTGCGGTTCGTTGAAAAAAGCGATCTGGTAGTGATCATGGTAGATCAACCCGATTCGGCGCTTGAGGTTGTTGATGCCGATGTGGTAGGCGGGATACGCGCCGTCATTGGGAGCGTTAAGCTTCTCAAGCGTAGTTTCATCATAGCCGACTCCGTTGTCGCACATCCGCAGACGGATATGCGGCTGATCGTTTAGGATGATCTGGTCGATCTGTATCGAAAAGTGCAGCAGTTTGTGAGGATCGCCGTTGTATTTGTAAGCGTTTTCTAAAAATGTCTGGATGATGAGCGGCGGCACCTTGCAATGGCTAAGCCCCGGCGCGATGTTCTGGGTGAGCAGCACGGGGGAGCGGCGATCGACGAGGATGATGTTGTAGTAGTCCAGCACTTCGTCCAGCTCCGCTTGCAGGGTCACCAGCAGCAGATTGTCGTGAAACACATAGCGCAGGTGGTTGGAAAACGCAAGGATCATCCGCCGCATACGATCCTGATCGTTGTTCTCCGACATGCCGTACAAACTTTTGAGACAGTTGACAAAAAAGTGCGAACGGGTTTGCAGTTGATAGTATTGCAGCATCGCGTGTTCGGTTTCATGCGTCTGTTTAAAGTTTTCGCGCTCCAGCGCTTCTTTTTGTAAAAGCAGGGCATGCAGCGCATCGTTGATGCGTTGCAGTTCCTCAATGCGGCTGGGTTCTGCCGGGAGCAGCTGATGATCCGGCAGAGCCAGCGTTTCCGTGGCATGAGAAATCTGGTTGAGCGGGTAGATGAGAATTTTCTTGATCAGCGTATAGATGAGCACAATCAGCCCACACATGATGGCAAAGAGGGACACGATGATGACCATAGACCACCGTGAATACAGCCATAGCCGCTGCATGGGCATCACACAGCACAGCGACACATCGGAGTGCTTGATCTTCGCGGTTTGTATCATGTTGCGAAATGGCGATTGAAACAGAGAAAAGGGTGTTTCCTGAATGTCCCTGACCGCCAGCCCCAATTCCGACATCTGAGCTTGATTGGTAAGGTAGGCGTCCTTGGTGTACAGAGCGAAGCGGAGCGCGCTTTCATCGGAAAAATCAGTGTTGGCGAGGGAGAGCCGATTCAGGTTGATGACGCCGCACACAAAGAGGTCGTTGAGGCGATAGGCATTTACCAGCAGGGAGTAGCCACCGCCTGTGAGCGCGTGCCAGGTATAGTACTTGCTTGCATCGGCATTGAACCAGTATTCGCGTACCATGCGGCTCATTTTTATGTTGTCCGCAGTGGTGGCAAGCGTGCTGCCGAACTGGTACATATTGATGTTGCCGTCTGTGCTGAACACCATGATGCCGCTGGGGGCGGTAACGCGGCTTTTCATGCTGCGGCGGAGATTGTATTCGCTGCCCAGTGCGGTGACAGAATCGACCTTGCCCTGCGCCAACAGCTGAAAATCGTAACTGTTGGCGTACAATTCCTGATTGAAGGCTTCCAGATCGCTCAGCTGAGATTCGATTTCATACACATATAGGTCCAAAGTGGCGTCATTGCAGTAGTGCAATTGCTGCATATACGTGAGGATGGAATAGAAGCTGAAAAAAATCAGCAATGTCACCGTTGTGGCCAGCAGGGACGAAAAATAGAATACAAAATGGCGCTTGATGGAATGGTTCTTTTTGAGGGAACTCACGCGTTCACACCTCCCACACGGTATCCATACGCTCTTGGCAAAGCCAACCTCCAAAATCAGGGGGGCATTACGTGGTTAATCGCCTGTGCGGTTGTGTAAACGGTGCTATCGAAGTTATTTTATCATGTCCATGGAGAAAGTCAATAGAGCCCTTGTGAACACTGGGTTTATGCCAGGTTGGAGCATAAAAGCAGGAAAATCGATAGTACACAACAATGTAAACGATTGACACTTTTAAAATCGAGTGTTATCATGTTGCTGTTCGATCGCACGCGATACGGTTGCAATCATAAAAGAGGAGGAAATACAATGGCTTTTATTGAATTCAACGCTCTCTCCGTACACCTTGGAGGCTCGTTCTCCGCCAAATTTTTTGCCCCGGAAATGGATAAACTGAAGCTAAATGATGGAGAACATGTTAAACGTTATCCTGTGCTGTGGCTGATCCACTCGGATGGCGGCACGGCGATGGACTGGTGCTCGACGCCCATTGAAGCCGCTGCTGTGAAACATGGCATTTTTGTGGTTGCAGTGGATGTGCAGCATTCGCTCTGCACGGATATGGCCTATGGTCCGGCGTTTGAAACTTTCCTGAAAGAAGAACTGCCCGGCATCTGCCGTAAGGTGGTGCCGATTTCCTCTGACCCTGCGTTCAACTGGATAGGCGGCGTCGGCACGGGCGCCTATGGCGCGATGAAGCTTGCCATTCAACATCCGGATGTGTTCAGCCGTGCCTTTGCGCTGGATGGCTGGCTGGATTTGCAAAAGGTTGGCCAGAAACTCAAGGCGGGCGTGCCTACGGGCATCCCCCACACGCTGGCCTCGTATGAGGCGGTATTTGGGGATGCGGACAGCTTTATGGGCAGCAAGCACGACATTTTCACGTTGGCTTCGGGCGTCACGTCCGGCGAGTTTTACATCGCCTGCTCAGAAACATCGCAACGGCTGGACGAGTACACGGTGTTTGCATCATTGCTCAAGGATAGAGTCACCTTTGTGAAAACACCGCAAGCCTATGATGATAAAGCCTGCTACTTTACCCTGCCTCCGGCCGTGGAATGGGCATGCCGCTAATGAACACATGCCGTACAGGCAGAAAGTGAGGAAAACACAATGGCAAATATAAGGCTGTATTATTTTTCTGAAGCGCTGCAAATGAAGGTCGGCGTCAATGTGATTATTCCGGAAAACACCTGGGGACATTCGCTGATGCATCGTCCGGCCGGTTACCGCTACCCCGTGCTGTGGTTGCAAACCGGCGGCGGGTTTGACTATACGGATTGGCAGCGCTATACGGCGATCGAACTGTATGCGGCCGAGGCTGGCATTGCGGTGGTATGCAGCGGCACCTACTGCTCCGGCTATATGGATACCAAGCGGGGTGATTTCAAGTATTTCACTCAACTTTCCATCGAAACGCCTCAGGTGGTGCGTCACCTGTTTCCCCTGTCGGAAGACCCGAAGGAGAACTACATCGCGGGCTTTTCCATGGGTGGCTATGGCACGCTCAAGTGGATGCTTCGTGACCCGGAGCAGTTCGCGGCGTTTGGCCTTTTCTCGGGCGTAAAAAACGTGGCCGATCTGCTGTCGGATGACGGCGACGTTCCGCGCGATACGTTCTTCATGTTCCCATCGGCTTTTTCCAGCCGGAAGCTGATCGCAGATACCCCCGACGATGTGGTGTACATGATCAAGAAACAGAAAGCGGCGGGTAAAAAGTTTCCGCGCGGTTATATTGCCACCGGCGTGGAGGACACGCATTATGAGGACAATCTGGAGTTTATGGAAAAATACCGTCAGTTGGGGCTGGAATTTGAGGCGACCATCGACCACGGCGAGCACAATTGGGAGTATTGCAACCGCCATGTGAAGCGCTTCATCGATTGGCTCAACATTCAGGGCACATTCCAGCGCGATAAGGAATAAGCGGCGCGACGCCATCCTAGGCCACTGCTACGGTGCGTGGACGATGCACATCGGTTGCGCGCCATAGCGGGGTTTCATCCCCATAGGTTGGGAAAGGAGCAAACATGGTCAAACGAAAACTGGAAAAACTGGGCGTGGAACCTTCGCTGCTGGGCTTTGGCTGTATGCGGCTGCCTTTGAAACCGGACAGAACCATTGATGAGGCTGAGACGCTGCGAATGTTCGATTTAGCATACGCAAAAGGTGTAAACTATTTTGATACCGCCTATCGCTACCATAATGGGGAAAGCGAGCGCATGGTTGGCAAGGCGTTGAAACGGTACCCACGGGATTCGTTCCTGATTGCGACCAAACTGCCGATGCACATGGTGCAAAGTTTGGAGCAAGCCAAGGAAATCTTTGAGGAGCAGCGGGAACGGCTGCAAATGGAAACCTTGGATTTCTACCTGCTGCACGCCTTAAACGGGGAGTTGTTTGATCGTGCGGTGCGGCTGGGCATCCTTGATTATTGTGACCAGCTCAAGCGCGAAGGGAAAATTCGGTTCTTTGGATTTTCCTTTCATGATGATTTGGAGCAGTTTGAACGGATTCTTGGTTCCCGTGCGTGGGATTTTTGTCAGATACAGTACAACTACCGGGATGAGCGCACGCAGGCAGGCACGCTTGGTTATGAGCTGACAGCCCGACTTGGCGTACCTGTGTTTGTGATGGAGCCGGTGAAAGGCGGTTTGCTCGCCAGCCTAATGGACGAGGTAAACGAACCCTTCCGTACCGTTACGCCCGACGCATCGGACGCCTCCTTTGCGTTGCGGTGGGTGGCCGATCATCCGAATGTGAAGGTCGTGCTGAGCGGCATGTCCACCCTTGCGCAGATGGAGGATAACCTGCGCACCTTCGAAAAAGCATGGCTGTTAAGCGCGCAAGAGCAGGCAGCGGTCACCGAGGTTTCCCGTCGGTTGGATAGCCGTATCAAGATCAGCTGCACCGGCTGCCGTTACTGTATGCCTTGTCCGGCGGGTGTGGATATTCCCGGCAATTTTGAAGCATGGAACAGCTATGGCATGTATGGCGTTGGCTCGAATTTGAACTTCCATTGGAAAGTGTTGATCTCGGATATCGCGCGCGCCAACCATTGTGTAAGCTGCCGCCAGTGTGAGCATAAATGCCCGCAGGGGCTACCGATTTCGACAGCGCTGAAAAAAGCACAGATGGAACTGGACGCTGCCTGCGCACAGTAGGGGAAATCGGGCATGGGATCGACACAGGTACGTCAATATCACAACAGCCCCGCGACCATCGTTTGGTGGTACGGGGCTGTTGTGTATTCATCCTATAGCAAAAGACACAGAACCGTGTTGGTCAATACGGGTTGCCGCCGTGGGTAGCGTCCAGCCCGAAAAAACTGAGTGCCTTCTGGATGGCGAGATCCCAGAAACGCCACTCGTGGCGGTAACCCTCCAGCGTAAACCACTCCGCTTCCAGCCCGATTTCGGTTGCGTGTGCGCGAAACTTTTCAAATTCGGGATAGAGCGTATCGGCTGTGCCACAGGCAAACAACAGACGAGGCAACTCGCCGGTGTGCGCTTTTTGATCGATGATCGCCCAAAGGTTTTCGTAGGAGTGGAGAAATGCATCCAACCCGCCCGCGTTGCGAAGCGTCGCCTGGTTGCGCGGGTGCTCCGTATCCATCATCAGCTCGGTTGCGCCCGGGCGCATAAAGGAATAGTCCTGCGGCGTGGCGGAAAGCACAGCGGCGGCGGCAAACTTTTCGGGGTGGTTGATGGCATACTTGATCGTGCCGCGTCCACCCATGGAAAGCCCCGCGATAAAGTTATCCTCGCGTTTGTCGGACACGGGCAGCCAGCCGTAGATCAACGGCATCAGTTCCTCGGTGAGGTAATCGAACATGCGAAAGCCCAGCATACAGTCATTCCAGTTGGAATAGTTGGAGTTGAGCGCCGAGGGCATTACAACAACAAGGTTCTTTTCGGTCGCGTACATTTCAATGTTGGTTTTCCGAACCCAGTCGGTGCTGTCTCCAAACGTGCCGTGCAACAGCCACAGCACTTTGTATTTCTGCCCGTTGCGGTAGAAACCGGCGGGGGTGGCTTCGCGGGGCTTATCCGGGAGGATTACGGTGATCTGGTGATTGCTGTTGAGGTACTGGCTTTCGAAATTATAGGTCAGGATGGACATATCGGCGCCTCCTTGCATAATGTAAACGTAAAGCAATTAGAATGTTGGAATCGATCGTTTCATTGCTTTCTAACGTCATTATAGCATAGGAGTATCGTATGTCAAGGAGTGAAAGAATGCGAATTTATTTATATATATAGATGAAATTTGATGACAGGCACTCAAGGATGAGCACCCGAATCGCTCCAATACCAGAATGAAAACGATTGACATTTTACTCCGGAATATCTATACTAAACACAGTGCCGCAGCATGCTGTGCAGCGGAAAATTCGAGATCCAACTAAGGAGGAATCGCCTTTATGAAACAGATTGTTTTACTGCCTGGCACACCGGATGATGTCAACCGAGAATACCTGCCGGAGATCATTAAAACCACCGATGTGGTCGTGAACGAAAATGGGAACAACTCACAGGTATACCCCGCGCGGCTCAGTGAACACATGCAAAACATCGTGGATAGTGAGCCGGATGTGTGGTATGAGTATGTGCCGGAAACCTATGACCCCACGAAAAAGACGGCGTTGGTGTTCGCCATGCACGGCGGTTTGATGACCGGCTGGGGACAGGCGATCTACACCTCGTGGACGCAGGCCGCCGACCGCGACGGCTTTATTGTGGTGTTCCCCAATGCCCATTCCCGTCGGCTGTGGGTGGTGGAGTGCAGCATGGCGGATTGCAATCCGGAGGAACAGGCAAAAAAAGAGGGCGCGATTCTGCTGAACAGGTACCCGGAAAAACCCGAGGATAACCACGACATCAAATTTGTGTTCGAACTGCTGGAGCACATGAAGCAAAAGTACAATATCGACGAAGGCCGTGTATTTATGCAGGGCATGTCGCTGGGCAATATGATGACCACACAGTTTGTCAAGTATTTTGGCAACGTGCTGGCAGGGGCTGCCGGCGCCGGCGGGCCATCGGAGCTGGAACTGCTGTTCAACGCGGATGGAAGCCTTAAAAACCGCGCGGGGCATCTGGCCATCTGGCACTCGCAGCCGGAGCTCAACGGTATGCCGCCTGCCAAAACCTATGATGAGCTGACCGTGAATAAGTATAACCGCCTCTACTGGATGCACATCAACGGCTGCAAGGGAACGCCCCTGATCAGCATTCTCGGCGAAGATAACTTTGCGTTCTATCAGGGCGAAAAAGCACCGTTGGTCTGGATGGACGTGAAAAACCGTGACCACGGGCAGACGTTGGACGATGCGATGATCGAGTGGGATTACTACTTTTCCGGCATTCGCCGCGAACCGGATGGTTCCATTATGGACACGGGGAGCGTGCTGCCGCGCAAGGGTGATGCGTTTGCGGTAGCCATCGCAGGCGGCGCAAAAAGGGCATGGTTCAACCAGCAACTGGTGGAACTGTCCACGCCGGTGTTACGGTGGGAAGAGCTCAAATATCATGGGTTGAACGGCGGGCAAAAGGTGCGGGGCATCTACCTGTGCGCACCGCTGTCCTTTATCGCCGACGTGTTTGGCGCACAGGTTCAGACAAGCGACGATACGCTCTCGGCCGTGCTCACCCTGCCGGATGGCCGTCGGCTTCAATTTGCGCGTGGCAGCATCGGCTGCGTGATCGATCAAACCCTGCGCTGCATGAAATGCGAAGCCCTGCACCGAGACGGTGAATTGCTGATTCCCTTTGACTGGTTCTGCCAAACTATCCTGAACCTGCACGTGAGCGAATATGACGGAGTGCTCTATGCAACCGACCACCATGCGGAACTGTCCATGAACATGGCGCAGATCCTCAGGGATTTGATGATGGACACCACGGATATCGATATGTTGAAGATGAGGGGGAACCGGGCATGAAAGTAACAGCCTATACGCGTATAGGCGATTTTGGGCAGGAGGCGCTTCGCTTCGTAGTGGAACTGAACACGCCCGCGCCTGCCCTGCAACCGGAGGATTTTCAGCTCGATGGTGCGTTCACGGATATCAGCCTCACCATGCCCAGCCGGATGCTCGCCGTGCGGGCGGAGGGGAATACGCTGGAACTGACCGTGCTACCTTTCCGCTACAGCGCTAAATTCCGTGTTACTGGGATTGGCGCCGCGGAAGGAATTGCCTTTGCCAAAGCAGAAGTAAATACTGTTTATACCCAAACAGCGGACGCTTTTGAGCCGCATGTGGAAAACGGTGTTGTGTACCGCCTTTACCGCCCTCAGTCAACCAAGCCCAAGCCGTTGGTGCTGTTTTACCATGGCGGCGGCGAGTGTGGCACCGACAATTTTCTGCAAATGACGGGCACCATGGGCGCGGCCAACCTTGCGGAACGTTGGCCGGATGTATACGTGCTGGCACCGCAGGCGCCCGAGGGCAGCGAATCGTGGGAGCAGCTTGTGCGCCGCATGTCACTGGGCGGCAACAAGTTTGCGGTCAACATCGGCGGCTCCACCGGTTCCGGTGTGGGAGAACGCGGCTGGAACCGCGAATACGTGTCGGCAGTCTGCGATGTGATCCGCGGTATGGTAGCGGACGGGCTGGTGGATGCAAAGCGTATCTATGCCATCGGGATGAGCATGGGCGGCGCGGGCGTCATTCGTACTCTGTCCGTAGCGCCGGAGCTGTTTGCTGCCGCAGCGCCCATTTGCCCCAGTATGAACGGCGAAACCTACCCGATGCTCGCGGCGTTGCCGCCTTTGCCCATCTGGATTTCGGCAGCCTATATCGATCACCAGCCCAACCGGCTGGCATACATCATAAGGGCCTGTCAGCAACGCTGGGCGCGAGGGGTCGGCAATACCAACCTCACGGTGTATACCCCGGAAGAACTTGCCGCTTATGGCATCGCATGCAACGAAAGCCTGAGCATGCAGCAGGTTATGGCTGAAAACCATAACTGCTGGACGCTGGCATTGCATAATGAAAACGGACTGCTCGACTGGCTGCTCGCCAACGCAAAGGTCGATTGAGCTGTTCCCAAACCCATACGAAGCTCGGGAGGAATACTGTGCGAACCATTAAAGACGTTGCCGAACTTTCCGGCGTATCCATCGCTACGGTGTCGCGCATCCTCAACAATCGGGGCAAAATCAGTGAAAAGACGCGGCAAAAGGTCTACGGGGTCATGAAAGAGCTCAACTATTTCCCGAACGAAATGGCGCGCTCGCTGCAAAGCAAAAGCCGCATCATCGGCATCATTGTTCCCCATATCCATTACCCTTTTTTCAGCTATCTGTTGGAATCGGTGGAAGAGGCCTGCTCTGCCGAGGGCTACAAGCTGCTACTGTGCAAATCGGGCGGGGAAGGCGAAAAGGAGGCGGACATGGTATCGATGCTGCGCGCCAACAAGGTGGCGGGCATCCTGCTATGCAGCCGCGTGGGCGATACTTCCGTCTACACAGATTGCGATATGCCCATCATCAGCATCGACCGTGACATTCCGCACATTCCCTATGTAACCTCCAACAACTACAACGGGGGGGAACTGGCTGCGCAGGCACTCGCGGCAGCGGGGTGCAAATCTCCGATCCTGTTTAGCGGCAGATTTCCGGAGTATATGGCCGCCAGCCTTCGCAACACCGGGTTTCAGGACGAGTGTGAGCGTCGGGGCATGAAATGCCTGGTTCACTACATCAACCAAACCTATTCTGCTACCGATCCGCTCCCGGAAGCGTTTCTGAAATTCGTGAAGGAACACCCCGAAGCGGATGGCATATTCGCCAACGGGGATGTGCTGGCTGTGAACCTGATGATCGGCATCCGCAAACAGCATATGAAAGAACTGGCTGATTTGCCTATCGTGGGGTATGATGGGCTGGAAGCTTCCGAGCACTTCGACCTCACAACCATCGCGCAGCCGATACGGGAAATGGGCGAATGCGCGGTAGACCTGCTCCTGAAAAAAATCAAAGGCAAAATGGTGCCGGAACGCTCCGTGTTGCCCGTACGGCTGGTGGAGCGCGCCTCCACGCTTGCCGCACCCAAACACGCGAAGGCAAGGCAGCCCGCGGTTAAAACCAAAGCCTAAGCACATCACAAACAGAAAAGATGGATGGAATCATGAACTTCGATCAACTGACACGCTATTTGGACTCGTTACAGGAAACATTCGGCATTCCGGCGGTGGATTGTAAAATCACTTTGGGATACAATACCGTTTACCGCCACAGCGCAGGCTTTGCGGATGCAGCCAGAACCCGCCCCATTACGCCGGATGATCTGTACAATATCTACTCTGCCACCAAAGTGGTGACCGTAACGGCAGCCATGCAGCTTTGTGAGCAGGGGAGGTTGAACCTGAACGATCGGCTGGATACCTACCTGCCGGAGTTTGCGGATATGGTTTATGCCGACGCTTTCCCGCTGGGTCAGTTCCCGATTCGCTGGCCTACCCGACAGGATGAACTCCGAAAAGCACAAAATCCCATCCGCATTCTGGATTTGTTCCGCATGTCGGCGGGGATGTCCTATGATACGGAATCTGCGGAGATCAAGGCAGTGCAGCGGGCAACCAACCAACAGGCTACCACGCGGGAGGTCATGAAAGCCCTCGCAGCCATGCCGCTGCTCTATGAACCGGGTACCCGCTGGGCTTACAGCCTGTCTCACGATGTGTTGGGTGGACTGATTGAGGGGATCTCCGGTGAAACGCTGGGCGAATACCTGCGTAATCACCTTTTCGCGCCGCTCGGCATTCAGGACATGTATTTCACGCTGGACGAGAGCCATCAGGCAAGGCTGAGCGCGCAATATGGGGCCGATTTTGAAACACATGCGATTGGCCCCGTGCCCCAGACCAACCGTTACCGCCTGACGGATGCCTATGAAAGCGGCGGCGCGGGGTTGGCCTGTACGGTGGATGCCTACAGCCTTTTTGTGGAAGCCCTGTGCAACGGCGGGGTCGGCAGGTCGGGAAAACGGATTCTCACCCTGGACTCCATCAACGAACTGCGTAAAAATCGGTTGGATACGCAAATGCTTACAGACTTTTCCATGGCCGGAAAGACCGGATATGGCTACGGGCTTGGTCTGCGAACGCTTTTGGACGCGAGCGCCTCCAAGAGCCCTGTTGGCGAATTCGGCTGGGATGGCGCAGCAGGCGCATTTGTGCTGATTGATCCGGAAAACCGGCTGGGTATCTTTCTGGCCGAGCATGTGCTGGGGTTGATTGAAAACTATCACATTGTCCACCCCACCATTCGCGATCTGGCCTATGAGGCGGTTTTGGGGCGGTAAATCTGCTAGGTTACCTATTAAAAGAGGACTGCCCTCCACGTGGAGACGGCAGTCCTCTTTTTGTTGCTGTGAAATGGAATTGGAAATCCATACGCACTGGCAACAGATGCATTTCTACCGTCGCTTTTACCGCTTTGTGAGGTGAAAAAGGGCTCTCGTGCGGCAGCCGGTCAGCGGAAGCGTACTGTGTGCGTCCACCTCTGATCGGGCAAACGCCGATCACGGGAAGGATAGGCTTGGGAACGAATCATCAACCTTTTTGAAGGATGCCTACACGTCGGTATTGAATGGCAGCATGGGCAAACCGTTGCTGTTGTACACCGGATCGGTGCAGTAGGGCTTCCATGCAAAACGAACGTTCACGGAAGCTTCCGGCGTGATGGCATCACTATGGATGCGCAGGTGGTTGCGCTCCAGCGTAAATGTGTATTCCTGAACCGTTTCGCCGTTGACCTTCAGCTCCAGCGCATCGCGCAGGTCGCCTTCCAGCGTCAGGGCATATCCGCAATGTTTGAATTCCAGATCGACCAGACCGTTGGTTTTGGTGCGGTAGCCAAGCGTCGGCGAATCCGCCAGCACATACTGACCGTACACCTTGCCCAGCGCTTGATAGGCTAGCCGTTCGCCCACAGGGCGTTTCTGCTTGGGATGGATATCGTAAGGCAGACCCACGTCCATGGCGCAAGCCAGTGAAACGCCGGGCAGATCGCGGGTCAACTGTTCCTGAACGGCGCGGATGGGCACAAAATCAATCGGCTCCATCATGCAGGCATAGGATGCGAGCTGCACCTGAATGAAGGGAAGCTCCTCATGCCAAAGATCCCGCCAGCTTTTCACCATGGCTGCGAACAGCCTGCCATAGAGTTCCGCCCGTGCCGCGTCCGATTCGCCCTGATACCAGATCACACCGGTCACAGTATAGGGTGCAATGGTGCGCAGCATCGTATCGTACAACCCACAGGGCCGAAAGGCTGACCATGCGGACAGGTGGTAGCTCATCAGCTTTTGCATGAAGGTCATGGTATCGGCGTCTGGTGCGATGGGGGCATCGATCACTACCCCCATGTCGGGCACACGCTGAATGTAAACCTCCTGAAACTCCTTTTGCATCTGCTGAAAGAGGGGCAGATGGATCGCCTCGTCCATGCCGCGCTGCACCGCGTCCGCTTCATCCAGGTATACGGCAAGGTCGCCGGTCAGGTTTTCGCGCGCGGTCATACAGCTGGCCGAGATACCGCCCCAGTTGCAGCTCACGATGCCTACCGGAACGCCGAGGCGTTCCCGCAGTTTGCGGCCAAAATAGTAGCCCACGGCGCTGAACCGCAGGCATTCCGTACCGACGGCCTTTCGCCACAGCCCTTCATGCGTGTGATCCTCTACCTTATCCTGCCCGACATACGAAAGCTTGGGCACTTCAAAGCAACGTAAATCCGCATCGCTTTCCCTGATCGCCTGCGCCTGCTCTGCATCATACTTGAGTAAAAACTCCATGTTGGATTGGCCGCTGGCAATCCATACCTCGCCAATGGCGATATCCGTGTATATCACGCGAACGTCCATCGCTTCCACGGTCAGGGTCAGCCCGTGAGTCGCTTCCATGGAGGGCAGGAAGAGTTTCCAGTGCCCACCCCGCACCTTGGCAAGCGCGATTTCGCCTGCGAACGTCACGGTGACGGTATCGCAGCCTTCCGCGGTTCCCCACACGCAAATGGGCTTATGGCGTTGCAGTACCATGCCGCTTTGAAAAATCTGCGGCAGCGTAATGGTTGACATGATGAGAACCCCCTCTTGCTAAAATGTGAGAAGGCGCATGCATAGCGCGTTTGTATCGAAATAGGAGATGGAGAACTCCCTGGTTTTGAAGTTTGCATTTAGCGTGGTTACACAGAGGTGGTTCTTCCAGGTGATGAGCAACTGCCCATCCTGATGATCCTCGCCCACGGTGATGTTTCCGTCAAAGGCAGGGTAGGTGTTGCGGAATCGCATCAGGGCATACAGCTTTTGCAGCATGGGTTTTTGCATGGCCGCTTCTATCTCGGATTCGGGATAGGAATGCCGGTTGATGCTGCGGCCTTCCTCCCCACGCAGAATGGCAGCGTTGTCGTTCTCGCCCGCCAACAGGCCGACGTAGTACACCTGCGGGATACCGGGGGTGAAAAACTGAACCGCACGCGCCAGCAGATAGGCGTTGTCTTCCTCGTTCAGGGCGGAATAGTAGGTGCAGTTGAGCTGATAGGTGCGCGCCTGTGCTCCGGAAACCTTCACCACTCCGGCAGGCGCTTTAATGAAAGGTTTGATATCCGCGGTGCGCTTGTCCACAGCATCCCGCACTACATCAATCTCCTCGTCCGTTAACAGTCCCGCCACGTCCACCACACCGATGCCGTCATGCGTATCCAGTGTGGTAAACTGCTTGTGCGGGCATATCTTCAGCCAGTGAATCAACCGGTCGGTTCGGCCTGTCATCAGCCCGTGCAACAACAGCATCGGCAGCGCGAAGTCATAGACCCAATAGCCGCGTTCGGCCATTTTAAGCTGAATCTGGTAGTTCTCATGGATTTCCGGCAGCATTTCGGTATGGGTGGCGTACAGGGGCTGCATGCCGATGTCCAGCACCTGCCAGATTTCCGGTTCCACAAAAAAGCAGCTGGTGCCCGGCCGCTTGGAGGCATAGGCGAATGCGTCAAACCGGATCAGCGGCACATGCTCGGCCAGCCTGCCCAGGTTGCGCGCATAGTAAGCCTGGGTGGCTTTGGTATACGGGTTGATGTCCACCTGCTCGGAAAAGAACGTGTTCCAAAGGCTTACGGTCTGCCCATCCTCCCGGGTAAAGGGCAAATAGGGGCCGTTGAGCTTGCGGCGATAGAGCGCTTCCATCTCCGCCTCGGAGGGTTCGCCATTGGGCCAGAACTCGTTCCAGTGGATGAACATATCCCGGTATGGCGACGCGTCGCCGTTTTTCATGTAATCCTTAAATTCCTCACAGCGGATGGACACATGGTTGAGCATGAAATCCGCCATCAGGGAATACTGTCCGGCGAGGCGATCGATATCCTCCCACGTGCCAAAGGCGGGGTCAACCCTATCATAGTTGATTACGGCAAAGCCACGGTCGCCCGAGGAGGGGAAGAAGGGTAGAATATGTACGCCGCCAAACACGCCCGCGAAACGCTCCGCGAGGATTCGCTCCAAGTCCTTGAGATTGGTGCCCATGGTATTGGCATAGGTAATGAGCATGATTTTATTCTCGATGGGTTTCATAACCGGTAACCTCCCTGTATGGATGAAATGGAGCATCAACGTCGCCTCAACCTTTAACGGAGCCGATGGTGATGCCTTTTACAAAAAAGCGCTGGAAGAACGGATACCCTGCCAGCACCGGCAGCACAGCGATCACGGCAATGGCCATGCGGATGCCCACGCTTGGCACCTTGATATTGGTGCCAATGGTCATGTGAGAACTTAAGAAGGTTGCGCTGCTCATCACAGAGTTGAGGTAATTCTGGATGCCGAACAGATCCTGACGGGTAATGATGAAGTAGATGCCGTTTTTCCAATCGTTCCAGTAAGCGATTGCACTCATGAGCGCAACGGTGCCGATAATGGGCTTTGACATGGGCAGTACCACGCGCCACAGGCACTGAAGCTCTCCGGCGCCGTCGATGCGGGCTGCTTCGCTCACCTCGGAAGGGATGTTCTGGGAAATGTAGGCACGCATCATGATCACATAGAAGGCGTTCATCAGCAGGTAGGGCACGATCATAGCTGCCAGCGTATCCTTGATGTGGAGAATCTGCGTGTAAACCATATAGGTGGGCACAAAACCGCCGTTAAAGAGCATGCTGAAAAACAGGAAAAACGAGAGAGCCCGCCTGCCGGGCAGATCCGGACGGGAGAGGGGATAAGCGAACAGGGTTGTGATGGTTACGTTGGCTACGGTGCCGATGGCGGTAATGACCACGCTCATCAGGTAGGATTGGAGAATGGAGCCACGTACTCCCCAAAGATACTCGTATGCCTCGGCGCTGAAAGTGCGAGGCACAAAGGAATACCCGTACAGGATCAGATCGTTTTCCGCTGTGATAGAGCAGATGAACAGCAGCACGAACGGCAGAAGGCACGCCAGTGCCAGTAAAATCATGATGATTTCCATCGTCAGATGGAAGGCTTTACTGTTGTGAATCATAGATATCCTCCCAACGCTACGGCTTTAGAAAAGCGCGCTATCTTTATCGAGTTTGGAGACCGCCAGGTTAGCTAAAAATACGCACGCAAAGCCGAGTACGGATTGCAGGAAGCCCGCCGCAGTGGAGCGGCCAATATCGTTGAGCTCCATCAACCCGCGGTACACATAGGTATCAATGGTATTGGTTGTGCTAAACAACAGGCCGCTGTTTTGGGGAATCTGATAGAACAGGCCAAAGTCCGAATAGCAGATACGCCCTACGGACAGGAGCACCAGCGTAATGATGGTTGGCTTGAGCGCGGGCAGGGTGATGTGCCGGATTTGCCCCCAGATGCCGCAACCGTCGAGCACGGCTGCCTCATAATAGGTTTTGTCAACGCCGATGAGCGTGGAATAGTACAGAATCGAGCTGTAGCCAAAACTCATCCACAGAAACACTACTGTGAGAATCACCGGCCAGTATTGTGCTTTGTTGTACCAGCTGATGGGGTCGATGCCCAAGAGCGGTAGAATCGATTTGTTGATGAATCCGGTGCTGGGGCTTAAAAATGCGAATACGATGTAGCTGATAATAACGGTGGAAAGCAGAAAAGGAATCAGGATGAACGTCTGCAGACCGTTGCGCAGAATCTTGCGGCGTACATTATCCAGTGCAACCGCCACAAAGATGCTAAGGATTGTGCCCAAAACGATAAATGCGACGTTGTAAAGAATGGTGTTGCGGAAGATGATAAAGGCATCTTTTGTTTTAAACAGAAACACAAAGTTGTTCAGGCCGCACCACGGGCTCTGGAGCAGACCAAGGGAATAGTTGACCTTTTTGAAGGCAAGAAAAAGACCCGCCATGGGCATATAATTATTGATAATGAGGTAAATGATCCCCGGCAGCAGCATCAGGTACAAGGGAAGATATTTTCTGTATCGGCCTAGCCCTCGCTTGGTGGTCATGTGATGAAAGCCTCCTTTATAGAAACGATGACATTTTGGTTCGCGGTTGGCGAACCCTGTGAGCAGGGGCAAAAACACAGCCATCACTTACCGTTCTTTAACATGAGCACGGCAGAATACATGGGTAGCCTACCCCTTTATCCCTTTCGCTGATCATAGCAAAAAGCGGCATTGCATGCTATCATAATTCTGCTGGATATTGTCGCTTTTCTGAAGTGTGCGAAAACGAATGAGAGAAAAGGCTTTCAGCATTTATCACACGGATGCGGCGCAACGGACACATGCGACGGATGGCAAACCGACTCCCAAGGAAGACAATTCCGCAACGCTGATGGCATAACGGATTGGCCATATGAATACCGAAAAATACATCCAGTGAACGACAAAGATGATTAGAAAAACGATGTTTTACGACAGAAAACCGATAGCATTCAAAAATGCACTCTGCTATGATGAATCCATAGATGTGGGCGTTCCACAGACAACTGAGAAGGAGGCTCCAACCATGACAAGGAAACTTTGTGCGCTGCTGCTGGTGATGTGCATGGGCTTGACGCTGTTTGCCGGGTTTGCAACGGCTGAAAGCACTGATGCCAAGAAGGAATACCCCGTGATCCGCATGTGCTACCAGTACTATTTTGAAAACTCCGCCAAGGACGAGGCTCTCGTAGAGGAAGCGCTGAATAAGATCATGCGCGAAAAAGCCGGCGCGGAGGTCGATCTGGTCGGCATTCCGTTTGCCAATTGGGCCACGCAGCTCAACCTCATGCTCACCGGCGGTGAGGATTCGCTGGATCTGGTGTCTTCGTTCTGGTATACCTCGGCCAGTAACCTTGCCGCCAATGGCCAGATTATCGCGCTGGACGATTTGCTGGCCAAGGATGGCCAGGATATCAGCGCACAGTTTACCGACAAGGCGTTCCTGAACTGCGGCGCCGTGAACGGTAAGCTTTACGGCATCCCCTCCATCACCGCATGGTGCAGTGAGAACGGCTACTATGTCAAGACCGATAAGGTTGAAGGCGCCGGTGTGGACATGAGCAAGATCCACGATCTGCAAACCATGACCGATGCGATGATCCAGATGAAGAAAGTCTATCCCGACAACTATTTCATCCCCGGTTCCACGGAACCGTATTGGATTCCCAAGGATATCGACTACCTTGGCGATACCAAATTCCTGGGCGTGCTGACTGACCCGGCGAACAGCACCACCGTCGAAAACTATTATGAGTCCAACTACTTCCTCAACCTGCTCAAGTATGTGCAGATTTGGAAAGACAACGGCCTCTTCAGCCCCGACCCGCTGAGCAACTCCGACGCTACGCTGATGAATCTTCAGGCAGGCGTTGTGGAAGGCACTCCCGGTTACAACTATGATACCTATCTGGGCGAGTTGAACATTGAAGGCTTCAGCGGCGTGGATCTCAAGTCTGCGGCAGTAAGCAAGTGCCTCGCCACAACCGGCGATGTGACCACCTATATGTGGCATATCAGCTCTTTCTGCAAAAACCCCGAGGCAGCCATGAAGGTGCTGGATGTGCTATACTCCGATCCGGAAGCGGCACAGCTGGTTGCCAATGGCATAGAGGGCAAGCACTACACGCTGGATGACAAAGGCCAGATGCAGTATCTGGACGGACAGAATTCCATGACGACCACCTGGGGCGTAGGCAGCATGGCGATTTGGCCGAACTCCACCCTGTGCAAGACCTGGAACTATCAGCCGATCGATCTGTACGATCAGATCAGGGCAAAGGTACAGTCAGCCATCAAATCCAAGGCGCTGGGCTTCCAGTTTGACAGCTCCACAGTGAGCAACGAAATCACAGCTTGCTCCAACGTGATCGCCCAGTACTATATGCCGCTGATGTACGCTGAAGTGGACATTAGCGAAACCCTGCCGATTTTCCAGCAGGCATTGCATGATGCGGGCATCGACGCGATCATCGCCGAGAAGCAAAAGCAGCTCGACGCATGGTTGGCTACCCAACAGTAAAACACGGCAACCATTCGGAGAAAGGGGCTTTCGCAATGAAGCCCCTTTCTCCAGCATTCCGAAGGAGCCAACCGAATGAACAGCGCGAAACCCAATCCTGTACAAAAACTGTGGAACCGGCACTACATTTTTGTGGCTGTTATCAATACCCTGAACGCCTTCTCGTTTTATATGGTCGCCACCATCCTCTCCAAGTATTTGGTGGGCATCGGTACCTCGATATCGCTGGCAGGCTTTATTGTGGGTCTGTTTTCACTTACATCCCTCGTGTTGCGACCCATGTGCGGCATCATGTCGGACCGTCTGAACAAGCTGTTTCTGCTGAAAGCCAGCAATTTACTGATGGCGATCGGCTTGCTGGGTTTCTCCATTACCGATCAGATCCCACTGATTATTTTTTTCCGCATTTTAAACGGCATCGGCTTTGCCATCGGCGGCACAGCTCAGGTTGCGCTGGCTACGGAATATATCCCTGAAAACAAGATGGGAGAAGGCATCGGATACCTTGGCCTGGGCATGGTGCTGGGATCGGCGGTTGCACCTGCGATCGGGATCATGATCGCGGAAAGTTTCGGAATCCAATTCACCTTTGTGCTGAGCGCTGTCTTTGCGTTGGTCGCCTTCGTGCTTGTGTTCACCTTTCGTGAAACGGAAGTTAAAACCGTTGTTCCTCCAAGGCGGATTCACTTCCAAGATATTATCGCACCTGAAGCGTTGCCCTATACGCTGGTGAGCGGTACGCTCTCTTTTATCAATGGCGTGGTGGCATCTTATCTGGTGTTGTACGCAGATAGCCTGAAAGTTGGCGGCATCAGCCTGTATTTTACACTGTATGCAGTGGTTTTGTTCGTGGTGCGGCCGGTGGCGGGCAAGCTCATGGATCGAAAAGGCATCCGTATGGCTGTGTTGCCTGCGCTCGCGCTGACGGCTGTATCCATGTTTATGCTGAGCCATAGCGTGACGCTTGTAGCCATTCTCCTCTCTGGTATCATCCGCTCGCTGGGGCAGGGTTCGGCTCAACCGGCGTTACAGGCGGCCTGCATCAACAAAGTGGGAAGAGATCGAAGCGGCGTTGCGACAAGCACCTATTACTTGGGCGGTGATATCGGTCAGGGGGTTGGCCCGATGGTAGGCGGATTGATACTGAATGTCATCGCCGGATCGGCAGGATATGTTACGGTTTTCAACGCTTGCGGCGTGCTGGTGACCCTCGCCTTGATTTACTTTACGGTTTATACGTATCGGCAACACGGTCACGCATTCAAGGCGGAGAGGATCTAAACAATCATCACGGGCAGGAGATCCTCCCCAAAAAGCGCATTCGGAACGAAAATTAGAGGAGTCGCATGGGGTTACGCCCCAAACGGCTCCTCTTTTGCTGTGCCGTGATCCCTGCCAAAATAAGAGGTCATGTTCCAGATGTTATATGCCTTTTGACACAACACCCGCGTACAGGCTCATCCGCCCTGTGGCGTCCCTTTATCCCATACAAATTCAATGCCTGCCATCTCCGTCTGGTCTATTTGGGGTTGGCTTGAACCCCGTGGCTTCAGGCAGAACGACAACTGACCATACAGCCCTTCCTTGATGGTATGGATCATCTCTCCGCGATACGGCGCGAACAGTTCCGCACCCACCGTCTGTGTTGCCGAGATTTGTAACGAACAGTCCCGATTGGTCAGGCTGATTTCCACCCCGTGCTCGACGGCTTGGAGTTTGCAACCGCCTCGCGTATACGATGCAAAGCGATGGTGCTTGCCCTGATAATACAGGTGTGCGATATAGCCTTGAAAGAACGTGCCGAGCATGGGAATATCAGCCCAGGAGAAAAACAGGGAGCCTTCCTGCGCAAAGTGGTTGGACTGCATCCAGACATAACGCTTCGGGAACGAGCTGCCCCAGTCCTTTTCAAGGTAGCCTTTACCCTTCGTAAAATCAACCGAGTGGCCGTTGATTTGCAATGAACCTACTAGGGTGTGGCTGAGGCTGATTACGCTATGGATGCATTCCATGCCCGGCAGGTAAGTAAAAGGCCCCATCATGGTCGGCGCCCATATGGATTGGGGCGGGGTGATTGCGTCATGAAAGGCAAGCGTCCCGTAAACCTGCATCCGCTCCCCGTGATAGGCTAGTGAAACACCGTCGCGATAGAAGCGATTCTCGCCAAGTTGAATCATAAATGGTTCATCCTGTGCGTGCAGAGCAGGGAAATCCAGCCAATCGGTCGTTTGGTGCCAGATGTCCCCAATCTTCTGCGTATAATTGATCTGAATGAAAGGGCTGACCTTGCCTTGATGTACGCTCAACCCGGAAATCAGGCACAGGACGGTTCGTTGATCCGGGGAGACCTGTTTGTAGTACCAGCCTTCGAAGTATTCCTTCCGAGGAAGGTTTTGAAAACACATCGATCGATACTGCCGAAGGTCGCTGTTCATTTTATCTCTCCTTGCGGGCATCGCTGCCCGAACTGATTCATGGTACAGGGTTGAATGTGCCCTGAGCAGTAGCTGTTCACCTCAGATTGGTTTTCGGGATATGATGCATCCGGTTCAAAAACATGCTCTATCGTGTTCCCTGTATTTCAAAGCCGTAGAAAACGGTCACACTGTTTCAACCATTCGATGTCCATGACCGGTATCCCTTGTCATGGAAGATTTCCAAGGGTTATCCCTTGCCACCCAGTGCGCTTGCTCATGTTAGCGCGGAGGGAATTATCTGGATGGAAGGCGTTTTTCCATGTAGGATTTTCGGGTCAACCGTTTCTTTATCATTGATATGGCATCCTGTTGGTGATGGCTAAGTTTTTGTGCGTTTGGTATTCCTGTTGCGGTGAACGTCCCAGCGACGCATTGAAAATCTCCGAACGCAGAACTCAGCGGCTTTATCGATTCGCCATGGCATTATTCCCAAGCGATGGGCGACTTTCTGAATGACCGATCTGAACCGTGTCACTTGTAAAAATCATCCACGTGGGTTGACAATATTTGGGCTGAACGCTATAGTAAGTCCTATAAGAAGCAATTTGATTGAGAAATATTCTCCCTCCTTCCCTATCCATAAAGCAAAGGAGATACCCAATGCGAAGGTTTCTATCCATCTGTTTCATTCTAGTTTTGTGCTTAACAAGTATCAGCGCGGAGGCGGGGAAAAAACCCGTTTATACGCTTCCGGTAAAAGACAGCACGGCGCTGCAAAACATCCCGGATCGAAACATCACACCTCAGACGGAAGCCGTACGCCATGAGCAGATCGCGGGGGAAAGTCCCGTCACAGGCTTACCGTGGGAGGGAGTTTATCTGCCCATGCTGGTGCAGATCAGCAATCAAACCAGCCTTGCCAAAGTGAATGGCTACACCGTGGAATCCGCCGGTATTGGCAAGTGCATGCCTTGGGGGATACAATATGCCGATATCGCTTATGAACAACTCTTGATCAAAACAGGACAAACTCGACTGTCGATGCTGTTCAGCGATTGTTTCTCGAAGGGGCAGCCAACGGTTGGGGTTGGGCCTGTACGCTCCACCCGCATGGGACAACTGCTGTTGCGGGAGGAATGGCAATCCGGGTTCGTTTATAACGGTGGTTTCGGCGGCACGCTTGGCTGGAGGGATCAAAAAACGGCTGAACTATTCCGACAAACCGGTGCGCTGGAGCAAGGCGTGCTGTTTGATCTCACTCGAAGCATCATCAGTCGTGATTTCCGTTACCGTGTGAAGGGGATAAAGGCACCCAACAACTACAATGTTGATATCAAAGGGCTGCGTGGCTTGATACCGGACACTTTCATCTGCCAACCCCGTCCATTCCTGTTTGCGGATGAAAATCCTTATGTTGCTGGATATGAGCTGGCTGATACCGTCAACTTGGATTGGGGAGCAACGGAGACGATCTCTCATTTCATCTTTGATGAATGCAACAATGTCTACCTGCGTTATTGCGGAGCTGGAATGAAAGAGGCTAAGTGGGTACCATACGTTACCTATGCATCCGCACAAGACCAGAGTGAGGGAAACCAGCAACAACTATTCTTTTCAAACCTCATTGTGCAACGCGTGACCTATGAATATCCTGACTATATCAATTTGCCCGACATGCAAGGCGTTGGCAAAGGAAACGCGGATATCTTTATCGGCGGGCGCTATATCCCTGGCTATTGGGTACGCGCATCCATTGCTGACCCAACGGTTTACTACGATGATCAAGGCAACGAGCTGATGCTCAGCCGAGGAAAGACGTTCATTGCGCAATTCCCGACAGATGCCCTTTGCACGTTTACAGCAGGCATGGAATAGCGGAATACTTTACGCCCAAACTTAAGCATCAGCAATTATCACAAAGCAGCATGCAAAAAAAGGATCGCAAATCCATTCAATTTGACTGTGCTGGAGCGGGAAAAGGCAAGGAAGCCCTTTGCAAACATGCCGGAGTGATTGCCTTACCAATCGACTTTGCCGATGAGATGGCGTTGTTACTGATGCTGACCTTTGAACGAATGCGGCGTTTTTCTCACCACAGGGATGGCGTATCTGATTTAATCTGTACGGTTGAAGCTCTTACGGAGCAACGTTGGATGAAGTACGGGCGAATTGTCCTTCGCGGCGCCTTGGTTTCTGTATCATTCCCTATGATTCAATTTATCTTCATCTTCCTTCAACAATCAAAGTTTGGCGGCATTGAATGCATCGCATAAAATGCGCGCTAAGTCCGTTCTTCTGAAAACGCAAGGAAAGGGACGGATGCTTTTGGGCGCTGTGTGGGAAAATCATGGAGCGGTTCTTCTATAGAGCTGAACAGTCCATACCGGAAGCTCGGCACAGAAAGGGATGTCAAGTTTAGCAGTAAATAGAAATATATGTTTATAGGGGTCTTGATTGTGACATACCATCCATAGATGGAAGGAGGTGCGTTATGGAATACGTCAAAGTGGCTCAAACGACGGAGGTCATGGACGGTGCAAAAAAACGCATCGATCTGGGTGACAGAGTATTGCTTGTGACCAATATCCATGGTCAGTATTACGCGATGGACAACAGATGCCCTCACATGGGAGGTTCCCTCTACGATGGCAAACTGGAAGGCGATCACATCATCTGTCCCAAACATGGCACCGTGTTTGATGTGAAAACCGGCAAGGTGGTTCAAAACGGCAAAATCGCATTTATCAAACTCAATGTGAGCGATGTGAACGCATACCCTGTGAAGGTAGAAGGCACCGACATTCTGATCGGGATGGAATAACAACCTGAAGGATCGGGAGAACAAAACCCGTAACTGAAGTCTCATTTTTAGAAGGAGCACTGTTTTTATGAAGAAGAACATTGGGTATACCGATAAATGGATTCGGATTGTTTTAGGTATCGTTCTGCTGGCGTTGATCTTTGTGATTCAAAGCGACTGGCGTTGGCTGGGTTTGATTGGTATCATTCCTCTGGCGACTGCGCTGATCAATTTCTGCCCGTTGTACACACTGTTTGGCATCAGCACAAACAAGGATGCCAATAAGACAAAGTAACCCTTACGCCATCCGTTCCGGTACGGATTCGCCCGCAACTTAAAATAGGTCATCCACAGCCGCCTGCCGATGAACATCGTTTATTGGCAGGCGGCTCAGACCGCCGACAAACTGAATTGCTGCCATAAGCCGCACCCCATTGCGCCTCGGGCGCTCGTGGTGCTTGTGCTAAAAGTGTTGTGACGCAAGGCCTCCGGTGGGCAAGGGCTTTGCCCCTGCACCCCACAATGGCTTCGCCCTTGACCCTTTACCTGCTGTGACAGGGGTTTTTCAGCACTCTGAGCCGCCTGCCGATAAACATCGTTTTT
>Ga0302273_1000065_pt1 | contig 58667 bp, 50 predicted proteins | sample III_Bog_N1_3_FD_198774 | JGI IMG/M metagenome (GOLD analysis project Ga0302273, IMG submission 198774) | Peat permafrost microbial communities from Stordalen Mire near Abisko, Sweden - III_Bog_N1_3 | ecosystem: Environmental > Terrestrial > Soil > Wetlands > Peat | place: Sweden: Abisko... | reverse complement strand
AGCGGAATTTGAGTAAGCGGGGAGGCAGGATCGTTTGTTACAGTCTCAGATTTTGCAATAACATCGTTTTCATAGACATCAACCCGATAACCTTTAACTCCAAATAAAGGGGATAATGAACTTGCAGTAATAGGTTTCACAAACGTCACATTGTAGCCGCTTTCAGTTTTAGTTGAGACTACATTTTTAGGCGCCAGATCATCCAAGGTCAGTTTAAAATCTTTATTAGCAAATGCCGGGTAACTACCGCTATTAAGGATAACACCTTTTACTGATAGTGCATGAAATCCTTCAATATAGTGGTCAGGTTCTCCTGCAATGTATGGGGCAGTGCTTTCGTCAGCATTTGTCGGAATTTGAACTTGATATCCGGTTACTTCCAATGACAATTTACCATTGGGTTTAACAGTTGCAGACAGACTGTCGTGTAGTTGAAAAAGAAAAGCTTTTAGTAATTCAGCACTTTCGGCATCGAATTTAATAAACTTTCCATTATCAGATGTTTGATTAGTTGGATTTATCCAAATTCCATGTCCATGTGCCTGGCAACCACCCAACATTGATGATCCGGCAAGACCTCCGGTTCCACAAGCTACCGAGCAACTACCTGTCAAAATGGTTTTTGCGTCCTTAGGAGCACAGTGATAATCCTTAAACCATCCGGTATAGGTAACCAGAGTCTCAGAAGTTTCACCTGATAATTCCGAACTCTTTTCAATTTTACTTGCAGTGTATAAAGCTGTTACTTTAAACTTGTAATTGTTCTTTGGTGTAAGTCCCTGTAATGACACTTCAGTCAATCCATTAGTTGGATCTTCCTGCGCTTGCATTGTACTGAAAGCCAGCGCAAATAATATAATTGTATAAATTTTTTTCATTGTAATATGTTTTGTATGTACCTAAAAAATTAAAACTCGAAATAGTCTGTAGTTATATTTAAACGAATAATCAAATATAAGTTGGTATGAATATTTACAGGAATGAAGAATCATTCCTTGTCCCGGGAGTTGCATTGGTTGCTTCCGGTCGAAGTTTAGCCTTATGCGCTTCGATTAATTCGAAATTACAGATAAGTATAAATTCCTGAATTATAGTCAGGAAAATTGTTTAGGTGGTACAAAAACATCGGAATTAAACCGGGAAATTTCGGTCGATTCCGGACAGGAATAGAGACGCTGAGTCTGCTCTGCTGGGATTAGTACGGCAATGCTAGCTCCTACAAACTCAATGACTTCAATGACTTGATTCTTTTTATTATTAGTATTTGTCGTGTTACTATTGGAATTTTCATCTGTCAACTTCATTTGTTTTCTCAAAAAACATTTTCCCTGACAGCAATTTCCTTTAGTGTCTTTTTTTATACACAGATTTTTTGCAATATAGCTTTTAAAAAGGCTATACTCTATCTGTGGTATTTGATATCGGCAGATATTAAATACCATTACAAATAATAGCGTAGAGGCAAAAATTCTATGTTTTAATATCATTTTTTTGTTTTGGTTTTATGAAATGATAAATGATTGGATCATTTCATTAAATCCCATTTATATGTTTATTTGCGATTTCCCGGATTATAGGCTATCCCATCAATTTGTACTTTTAGTCCTGTTTCACCACCTTCATGAGCAAACTCAGTCTGAATAGTTTTTCTTGCAGGATAATTCCCTTTAAATCTTCTTTTAAATACTTTTTCCATAATTGGGATATCCCATGCATCCCGCAGCAACACATCTACCTTTACAACAGACTCAAGTGTTAAGCCTGCATTTTTTAATCTATCACTCATATTGTCAAAAGCACCATCAACCTGATTTTCCAACGATTCTCCCACATTTCCCACACAGAAACTAAGGAATATAAATTCCCCGGCCTCAACATATCCTGAATAAGCATATTCCTCGTTAATATCATTTCTGAGTATTCCAGTCATCTTTTTCTTCTTAATTACAGGGTAATAACCGTTTAATAATTTGTATCCTAACAACCAAAAAACAAGTTAAAACAGAATACAAAAAAACATAACCAAAATTCCTTTCTCTTGTTCGCAACACTAAATTTGTGTTGTAATCCTCATTTATTCGGTTTCCAGATATACAGGTCATGAATCCGCACAGCCCTGTTAACATCACTCTCATTTTTAATTGGCAAACCACTATTCTTTTCAGCTTTAAATTTTAGAACTACATTTTTTGAATTAATTTTAACGGTAAATTTTTCTCCTTTTAGTGGGTTCGTCGGAACATATGTTCCTATTTTAACCGTATCAGTATCAAAATCATCCTTTTTCCACAAGGATACCCCAGCTGCATAATTAACTCCTGAATTGTCGCCATACGAAACAGTGAATTCAACATAGGAGACATCAGGTATGGGAGAAGTAATGACATCTCCTTTTGAGTAATGACCACAAGTATACCAGATAGGACACTGCAGAGTGATGTAACCAATACTGATTTCCGAAGTAGGAGTCGAACTTCCTTCCATGTTTCCACATTCAGGATTTACCGCAAAATCGATAAGAGAGTATTTCACTTTCAATGTGTCATAAATGACTGAAACATCTGTAGGAAGATAGGATACAATTCCTGCACTTTTCATTAAATCAGTTTCACAATCCTGTTTTTTCTGCAAAAGATATCCATCCCGTTGCCAATTCTGAAAATTTTCATGAAAGACCAACAATCCCTTAATTGAATCGGGTACAATTCCAATGCCCGGATTGATAATCGAAATATCGATGTTATCAACTTCGGGAATAATAGTCTTACAGGAGAAGAGGAATGCAGATAAGACAAACAGGGCAAAGACAATGTTTAATTTGTTGAAAAAAACCATTTTCTGAAATGATAAAATGGATTGTGCTTATTTCAGGTCAGATAGTTTCTTTAATCTCTGTCTGACCTGAAACCTGCACAATACAGTTATTGTTTATTATTGATAACTTGAATCATAAGCACTGGCTGTTGAGCCATCCCATCCATAATTTTGAGTCAGGTTAGGATTTACATCACGTTCGCTCTGTGGAATCGGGAAGCGATAATGCTTCAAGGCTATTTGCGATTTCTTTCTTACCTGTGTATAAGCTTCCGTATTTGGAGCTTTTGAAGCAACAGCTTTCACTGTTTTTAAAAGTATTTTCCAACGTACCAGGTTGAACCAACGTTGTTGTTCATATGTAAATTCATGAAGTGATTCTTTTTGTAACGAATCTCTGAATTGGGTTTGCGTCAGATTTTTATAGTCAAATGCATCTGCGGCAAGATGTTGTGAATCGATTGTTTTTTTATAAGCTCTTCTTCGAACCTGATTAATGGAAGTATAAGCTTCCGTGGTTGGACCACTCAACTCATTGATGGCTTCAGCTTTAGTAAGCAATACATCAGCATAGCGAATAATAGTTCTATCGATAGATCTTGTAGTTGCACTTGTATTTATATTCAACGTATCAATGTATTTCCGGTAACGGGGTACATTAAAAGTGAATACGCTGTTTGTATTCGGGTTGTACAGATACTTTGCATACGACCCACCTTTACGTTGGTCGCGGCTATCCCAGTTGTCGTAGAATTGCGCAGGATCCGAAACAATAAGGTGAGGGGTTTCCTGTGAGAATCCTGTTACAAACGAGCAATGGCACAAGTGATTGAATCCGTCGCCACTATAGAACTGACTGATTGTGTGACTGGCTTTAAATATATTCTCCGTATAATTGTTTTTCTTGCTGGTATCCCAGTTATCAAGGAAATCATTTGTCAATGAATAACCAGTCACTTTATTAGCAGCATCAATCGATTTTTGATATCTTACTGGTGCGTCAGCCGAAGCACCGGTTTGTGCCCAGGTAATATATGCTTTGGCAAGCAATGCATTCGCAGCACCCTGTGTAGCACGACCCAAATCCGTCGATGTTGAATAAGTAGCCGGCAAAGCAGTAGCATCGGTCAAATCAGTTACAATTTGCGTATAGAGTTCGTCAACGGTTGCCCTGACGGGTGTTTTACTATCTGTCGAATGCAATACCAACGGAGCATCTCCCCAGTATTGAACGATAGAGAAATAATACAATGCCCTTAGGAATTTAGCTTCGTTAATGGTTCTGGCCTTTATTGCTGAACTTATGGTCGTTGAAGCTGACAATTGATCAATCACATCGTTGGCAGTAGTCACTCCCTGATATAAATAGGTCCATCCCATATAAATCATTACATTGGATGGTGTATGATCGTATGTACCAATCGGAGCTCCGGCAGAAATTACAGCTTCTCCACATTGTTCTTCATCACTTGGTAAATCAGTCAAATAAGAAGTATAGGTACTAATTTCAGAAATGTCAACATAGGCACCATTTACTAAAGCAATAGCATCAGCGTCGGTTTTTGGAAAGTTCGCGCCGGTTAATGAGCCTATCGGATTAACATCCAAACTATTGCATGATGCAAGAGTAATAAGGATGGCAGATAGTATGGTTATAAATAAATATTTTTTCATCTTTGATCTGTTTTAAATTCAATTAATATATTTATGTTGTAAAATCAATGATTTACAATGTAACACTTGCACCAAAATTAAATCCAATGGAAGAAGGATAAGCTGTCAAATCAATACCCTGGTACAACCCGTTCGTTTCGTCACCTCCGTATCTGGAAGCTTCCGGATCATAACCTTTGTATTTGGTTAATGTCAATAAGTTCTGCGCAGATACAAAGATTCTAATATTTGAGTTTTTACTATTTGTAACTCTAAATGGCAAAGTATAACCAATGGTTAGGGTTTTCAACTTCAAAAATGAAGCATCTTCGATATAACGATCATCGAGGTAGATTTTAGAAGTTTCATAAGCACGAGGTATCGTTGTCGAAGGGTTTGTAGTTGTCCATCTGTCTGCTAAAATTGCTGAAGAATTATAGGTTGTCGAATATGTTTCAAGATTTTGACGAGTTGCATTGTATAACTTGTTTCCCTGACTTCCTTGAAATAATACGGATACATCAAATTTTTTGAAGCCGAATGAAGTTGAAAATCCATATGTAAAGTCAGGTTGTGAATTTCCCAACACTACTTTATCTGCTTCGGTAATCTTTCCATCATTATCCTGATCTTTCCATTTTGGATCTCCTGCTTGCACTGTCGAATACCAGCTTGGCACGGGAACTTTAGATAAATTATCTCCTGTTTGCACTACACCATCAAACTGATAGCCATAGAAAGTACCTAAAGGCTGACCAACTTTTACAATCAGAGGTAAAATTGTTGATAGCGGACTTGAACTGTTATCGGCGGTAAAGTTGGGTTGAAAAGAAGTGATAGTGCCCAGGCTGGTAACTTCATTAACATTACGAGCAATATTGGCTGAAAATGTCCAGTTAGCGTTTTTTGTTTTCAAAAAAGTACCATTTACTGCAAACTCAACGCCCTTGTTTGTAACGGCACCAATATTTTGCGTTTGCGATGTAAAGCCGGTAGTTATAGCCACAGGAATATCAACCAATAAGTCGGATGTTTTTTTTGAATAAACGTCTACAACAAAGTTTAGTTTATCTTTCCATAATCCCAGATCAATTCCGGCATTATACTGACTGGTTGATTCCCATTTCAAATTAGGGTTTGCTAATCTGGTTCTGGTATAGTCAGTTACCAGTTGTCCACCGAATGAAGCATTTGCGGCTGCTGAGTAAGTAGCTAAATATTTATAATCTCCGATTTCCTGATTACCAACCGTACCACCGCTTACACGAAGTTTTAAGTTATCGATAACCGTACTTTTGAAAAATGGTTCCTGATTAATATTCCATGCCAGACCCAATGATGGAAAGTAACCCCACCTGTTATTTTCGGCAAATCGTGACGAACCATCGGCTCTTAATGTTGCAGTAAGATTATATCTTTCTTTAAAAGAATAATTAGCCCTAGCAATGTATGAATTTAACACTGATTCTGAACCTCCTGAAGTAGGAGCTCCATACGTAGAACCTGCTTGCAGACTAGTGTATCCCAACGACTCATTTGAAAAATTAGACGAAGTAGCTGTAGCATATTCAATGGAATTTTTTTGGGTGGTATATCCAACAAGTGCATCTATCGAATGGTCATTAATCTTCTTGTTATAATTCAGGGTAAATGCCCCTTGCCAGGTATCTGATGATTTGTTACCAACCGAGCCCAAACCAGAAGGAATCAATCCTATTGCGGATGTTTTTGGAGCATAAAAGTTTTGTTTGGTTCTGTATAAATCGGTACCCACAACTGCTTTAGCCACTAAAGATGGAATAATAGTATAGTTTGCGTAAAAATTGCCAAATATGTTGGTTAGTTTTGTTTCTGCAGTTGTATTAACTATGTCTGAGATTCCATTAACTGTAGTATTGCCTAACCTTATATCACCTGTTTCGTAAGGGTTTGAATAATTGAAACTTCCGTCAGAATTATAGACACTAACTAATGGAGAGGTTCTTATGGCTAAATCATAAGATCCTGCTAATCGACCAGGTGCTGCTAAAGTTCCATAGTTCGACAATCCATTTTGTGTTGAATTACTTGCGCTAACATTTATTCCTGCTGTAAAGCTTTTTGAAAAAGTCCGGTCCAGATTTACACGACCGCTTATTTTTTTGTAATCAGTATTCTTAATAATACCGGTTTGATCGGTATAGTTTCCCGAAATCACATAGCGCGTTTTTTGGTCACCACCACTAAGTGTCAGTTGATGATTCTGAGAATTACCGTTTTGAAGAGCTGCGCTTTGCCAATCTTCTCCTTCGCCAAAACTATTAATCTGCGCATCAGTAAATCCGGTTTGACCATTATTTTGTTTTAGTTCGGTATAAAGCTGTGCCCATTGTTTCCCATTGAGTAAATCAAGTTTTTTACGTACTTTTTGAAAACCATATGTGGCTTGATAATTAATATTATCACTGCCTTTATTTCCTTTTTTGGTTGTAATGATGATGACCCCATTGGCACCTCTCGAACCATAAATAGCGGTCGCGGAAACATCCTTCAATACTTCGATGGATTCAATGTCATTGGAATTGATACTTGAAAGAGGATTCAGTCCACCATCAAAATTACCTGCACCGGTACGCGTATTGCTGTTGTCGTTGTATAAAATATAGCCATCTATAACATACAAGGGTTCATTTCCCCCTGTAATGGAATTACCACCACGAATACGCAGTGTCGAAGTAGCACCGGGCTGCCCTGAACTCTGAGTTACATTTAAACCGGCCACAGCTCCACCAAGTGAATTATCAAACGAAGTCGTAGACTGTTTGAAATAAGTACTTGGAATCGTTGAAATAGCACCTGTAATTTCTTTTCTTTTTTGGGTACCATAACCAACCACAACCACTTCATTGAGCAAATTCAAATCTTCTGAAAGAAAAATTGTAATTGGTTCAGTGTACTCGTAAATATCGGTTTCCAACTCTTTAGTCCCGATATAACTAACTGTCAGTGTAACTGGTAGTGACTTCACGTTTAAACTAAAGTTCCCTTTTCCATCAGAAATAGTTCCATTTAATTCTCCTTTCGCTGATTTCTTTACTTTGATAGTTGCACCAATAATAGCTTCGTTATTTTTTTCACTAAAAACTTTCCCTTTTACAACGATTTGTTGTTGAGCGTTAACTAATAATGAAGAAATCAATAAAAAGGTTAAGGTTACGACTTTCTTCAGTAACCAACTTCGTTTTTTTAAATTTTTTGATACTTTTGTCATGACTCTAATTCTGTTAGTGTTAAGTGTCCTTGAAGCCAATTGCCGTCGGATTAGAGGACACTTTTTTTATTTATAATTTTGTGTGTGAATAAAATTTAATCATACATTCTCTTCCCTGAACATTTCATTTCAAGTCAAGAAACTCTTACTCATCCCAACAATAATAGCTGCTATAAACTCCAAGAACGGAATACCTTTTTCGTTGTTTGTAAATTGATTTTTCTCTCATCGATTGATTTATTATTTTAAATATTTAATTACAGAATTCCCTGATTAGTTGAAACTCTGATAGACACTTGTAAAAATATCTTCCATCAATTTCAGTCCACCATGATAACCCACATAGGTACTGTGAAGGACAACTTTTTCTTTAATAGGGACACTGATACAAAGAAAATTCCCATCCAGTTGCCTGGCAAGTTTCTTTTCGAAAATGCTACCGATAATTAACGGAGCACCTGCAAATTCTTCCTGTTCTATTTGTCTGTGTATCAAATAACCATCGGTGGAGAAAACGACATTGGCTTCAATACCGTAACTAAAGTCTTTAAAGTATTCCAGAATCCTTGCCTGATGTTCTTCGGGAACGCCTTCCGTAATAAATTGGGTGTTAGGCATCAATCCCAAGTCATTTACCAGAAATTTCGAAAAAGCAAGAGCGTTGGCTGCATCGGTTACGGTGGTAAACATTTTAGAAGCTGTACGGTTTTCGAAGAAAATATCTACCGAACGTTCCAGATAAAAGTAATATTCCTTCTCATGTTTTTCAATAAGTGTATCTACATGTCTTTTATCAACATTTGCAAATTCACCAACAGCCCGAAGGAAAGCAGATGTTTCGTGCGCACCTATTGGCAATGTGGGATAATGCAGATAGGGTGTTCCAAATGTTGTCTCCAGCAGTTTTACGCTTTCCAGACCTACCCAGGGCGAAACCAATAGATTGAATTCTGCCAAAGGCACTTTGTTCAGATTTTCAATGCCGCGAAACTCTCCGAAAATACTGTTGGGTGTTAGTCCTAATTCACGAACCAGATTTTCCAACTCACGTATATTTCCTAACCAATGGGGATCAAACGATGGAACTGAAGCCCAGATATTAACTAAGCCAATGATTTTTTCTTCTTTAGGTAAGCGAGTCAGATACTGATTTATTATTCCATTGATTACCCATTCGTGTCCTTCTACATTTGTACCTTTGAAACCGGCAGTTGGTACTGAAATAACAGGTTTTACGGCATCCTGGAATTCACTTACCACCTGATCTATGTCATCTCCGACTATTTCCGTTGTACAACCTGACAGCACAACAAAAATGTCTCCGTCCATTACTTTGAGAGCATTTTCTATTACATCGTGTAATTTACCTTCACCACCGAAAACAACTTCTGTTTCGCCAATATTCGTACACGGATAAGTTTGAGGATTCAGGTAACCAGAATCACCGGTAGTTCCTGCAAGGCTTCCTGCCAGCTTCCCGGCACATCCGGGACCGGCATGTATCACCGGGATAGCTCGGTAGATTGCTTGCACCGTTTGCATGGCGCCTAATGCACAAACATAGCGTGGTTCATCTAAAATTTTTGTCATTCTATTTTTAATTAGTTATTTATGATTCAAGTAAAAAAGCATCTGCCGGTTGTTCCATCCACCAGTTGGTATACGGAAGCCGGACATGTTTTGCCAGGTTTGTTGAGAAACTACGGTTTATAATTATGTTCAGGAGGGTTTGTGCGAAACGTAACGTTCCTTTATATCCAAACGAATTGTATTCATCATAAACACAATAGGCAGGAATACCTAACTTCATAGCCCAGACTGTAGATCCTGGATGACGTGAAATAAACACATCCGGATTCACTTTATTCAAAGTATTCATAAATTCGAAGTTTTGCAGATCATTCACAGAATATGTAAAATTGTTTGGTGAATTATCCATCAGGTATTGAAGGCCTGTAGGTCGCAAACCATCATCGTATTCTGTATCTAGATGCCATGCTGACACATGTTCCACTATGATTCCAAATTCTTGCAAAATACGGGTGTAATTGGCTCCAAATCCCGGACCCATGGCTATCATTGCACGCTTACCTTTGAGAGTCTCTTTTATTTTCTCCAGTTTAGGCAAATAAAGTTCGGCTTCTTCCTTCAGATATACTTCAATTTCAGCTTCTTTACCCACAAGTTTGGCTAACTGCCTTGCATAATCATTAAACCCGATAATACCATGAGGTGGCAACGAGCGAAGAAAAGGCACTCCGTATGTTTTTTCAAGTCCGATACCCAGATAAGAACCCAGGGTACTACAGGTCGTTACGGTCGCTACAGCGTCCGAAAGATGTTCCAGCTCTTCCACCGTTACCGATGCCGGAAGATAAGTTGGTTCCAATCCGAGGACATCGAATAAACGCTTAATATCTGCACGTGTATTCCAGGCCAGACCTTGTGTAAAGCCATAGATATTTACTTTGTTGGTTTTTACCTTAGGTGGCTTCACAATATACTTCAGGATTGCATGTTGAGCCAGATCAAATCCGGTTGCCCATATTTGTGATTTAAAGCCTTCGCAATGAATGGGTGCAATCGGGATATTTATCTCTTCACTTAAATCATCCAGAACACCTTCTAAATCTTCTCCTATCACACCACTTACACAGGATGCACCAATAAAGATAACTTTTGGATGATAACGGTTAAAGGTTTCGCGGATGACATCTTTCAAATTGTCGACAGCTCCTAAAATAGTATCAGCTTCATTCATATCTGTACAGGTATATGCAAAATGATCCCTGTCTCTGCCCAGCGCTGTGGCCAGTAAATTGTAACCACTGGCTATTCCAATTGCCGTTGCAGCGCATCCCGAAGGTCCGTGATGAACTATCGCGGCATCGTTAATGCCGGATAGCTGTCCTAATGCACAGGTTGAAGAGCAACTGGAGGCCTGTGAAAAACATCTTTTCCTGTCGCTCAAACAGCCACTGCAGGCTTTCTCTTTCAGGTCATTCAGAGTTCCTGAATATCCTGTTATTGATTCTAAGCGTGATTCCCTGGAATCACACACACTTGATTTTAAATCTACTCCCATAATGTAATTTCTTAAACAATATTCTTTCGGAATATCATTAGTTGTTTTTTCTGAATTTAATAGTGTGGAAAACCATTTCTTACCGGTATTTTATTCTCAAAGAATTTTCACTCTACTGTTTTGTCTCTTTATAAGGGTAGTGAATATAAAATTTAATGAGAATTTTACTGCAAAGCTTTTAATCCCTTTCACTAACAGGTATCGAATTGCTCTTTCACCTATTTTCTGTACAAAAACGGCTTTACAATCTTCCAAGAGAATTGTGATTCGTTCAAAATTGGCATCCGACTGTAATTCTTCATCGGAATTTACTGTGACTTCCCGATCCTCAATAAAATCTACCTGTCCTTCCGAGATTTCATAAATAAGAAAATTCCGGGCTTGTCCAAAGTGTTGATTTACGGATTCTCCGTCACTGCTTGCTATTGCTATTCTGTATGCCATATTGTAAGATTAATATTATGAACATCCGGTCCCGGCTCCGGAACATTTTCCTCCTATTCCACAATTACCGGCTAACCTTAACGATTCCGGGAGTATTGCTTTGCCAAAAAACAGAGCTTCAACATTCTTTTGCACTAATCCGTCAACAGCTTCAACAAAAAGGCCATTTCCTTTTAATATATCCAAAGGTGTTGGTCCAATTCCATTCACTAATAAAGCAGCACAATCCGATAATGTCTCTGAGATATCTTCCCATCGGTTATTTCCGGTGAACACCACAGGTCTTTTTTCCAACAATTCTACATTTCCTTTGTGTAACCGATAAATCCTGAAATTTGAAACTTCTCCCAAATGCTGGTTTATCGATATGCCATCTGAACTTGTAACAGCAATATAGGGTCTTTCAACAAAAGTCAACTTTTTTGCCTGAGTGATATATTGCTTAACTTCGGCACTTTTGTCATCACCCAACATCCCTACTGCATCCGCACGACACCGTGCACAATGTGTCATTTGTTTTATATGCACCGAGGTCTTTGCCCTTACGGTACGCATAGTTGAAGCAGAAGGTTCATATAAGACTCCGAATGGAGTTCCTTCAACAGGAATGAGTGGAATACAATTTTGTACATCTGCACCAAGTTTTGCAACATATTGAGCAATTTCATGTACGTGATGCTCATTCACACGGGGCACAACAACAGTATTAATTTTTACCGTGATACCATATTGTTTAAGCAATTTAATTGCCTCAGTCTGTCTTTGCAGTAAAAGAGTTGCACCTTCGATACCAAAATAAGTTTTCTTGTTGTAATGAATCCATTCATAAATCTGCGAACCTATTACCGGATTAACGGCGTTGACAGTAATCGTTACATGCGACACATTCAGCTCTGCCAAACGCGGTATATATTCAAGTATGGATAGTCCATTGGATGAAATACACAACAGTTTTTCAGGATACCGGGCATGCACCAGTTCAAGTGTTTCCATGGTTTCCTGAGGATTTGCGAATGGATCACCCGGTCCGGCAATACCGACAACAACAAGATTGGAAACCTTTTGCTCTACCTTTTCCAGGTAATCTAAAACCTGTGACGTTTTTAACACCCCGGTAGTAACTCCCGGACGACTCTCGTTGGTACAATCAAATTTCCGGTCACAAAAATTACATTGCACATTACATCTCGGAGCTACCGGTAAATGAATTCGTCCTGTTTTATGTCTTGCCTCTGCATTGAAACAGGGATGGTTGTTAATATCCATAAGATGTCTTTTATCAATGATACTTTTTGTAATTGAATTAAATGATCTGGGACTAATACAAAGTGTTTTAATACTCCAGTACTTTTTCTGCTACCACAGCAGCTTCAGTGGTTTGATCGGCTAGTTTTTCAAATGCTTGTTTTAAATCGTCGATTAAATCAGTAACATCTTCCAAACCTATTGATAAACGGACTGTCTCAGGTTTAATACCTGCAAATTTTTGTTCTTCTTCATTAAGTTCTCCATGTGTAGTTCGGGCAGAGTTAATAACTAATGAACGGGCATCACCAACATTGGCGTGATAAGCGAATAATTCCAGACTGTCGATAAATTTATCGGTTTCCTCTTCGGTACCGTTAAATCCGAACGAAAATGTTCCACCTGCACCCTTTGGAAAATACTTATCTGCCAGGGTCTTGTATTTGCTTCCCGATAAAGTAGGCAAACTAACCCACGAGACTTGAGACTGGCCGTCTAAAAATTCCGCAATTATTTGTGCTGATTCTGTTTGTTTTTTCACTCTTTCACTCAGAGTCTCAATTCCCTGAAGAACCAGATAAGCATCGAAAGGTCCAAGACTTGCTCCCAATAAAGGAAGATGATTGATACGGATCCGACCGGTAAAAGGAAACTGAGGTAAAGCTTCAACCACACTTCTGTCCTGTAAAGTGTATTTCTTTTCAGTAAACTGAGGATGACGACCGCCTGCCCAGTTAAATTTACCTGATTCAAGAATAATTCCTGCAATAACAGAACCATGTCCACTTAATGATTTTGTAGCCGAATAAACCACTACATCAGCTCCGTATTTAATCGGGTTTAATAAGTAAGGGGTTGCGAAAGAGTTATCAACAATCAATGGCAGTCCATATTCATGTGCCAAATTTGCGATTGCTTCAATATCGGCAATTACATTTATGGGGTTACTAATGGATTCAATAAAAATGGCTTTCGTGTCATCCTTTATTAACGAACGAATGGCATCAAGGTCATTTACATCCTCAACTATGTCGACTTGTACACCCAACTTAGGGTAAGTGTTTTTATAGGCATCATACGTACCTCCGTAAATCTGTGCAGCAACAATAATTCGGCCTCCCTCAGCGGCATTCAATATTGCAAACGAAACAGCCGCCATGCCCGAAGCTACAGAAACGGCTGCAGCTGCACCATCCAACGCTGCAACGCGTGCTTCAAGTGCTGCCAATGTTGGGTTTCCTACGCGGGTATATACATACGCAAGTTCTTCGAAACTCAAAATCCGTTTTGCTCGTTCAGTTGATATTAAATCAAAAGCTGCTGTCTGATAAATCGGTACTTGTATCGAATTGTTGTGCTCTGCCGGATTATATCCTGCCCGTACCTTCAATGTGTCGAAATGATAATTTTTTTCACTCATAATAAATAATTTTAATGTCGTTAATAATTTTAATAGTAATCTGTTTTATAGTGAATCTTTTATCTGATGAATGAAGGAACTCTGAAGACTCGCTATACTAATAATTGAAAGCTTATTATATGGCCATCATAAAAAACATCTTCTTTTATCAATATTGACAATGAGTACATTTCAGCCTTCTTAGCATTACATACTTAAGAATTGTTTTCAAGTTTTATAAGCACTTATAAAATCAGGTTTATTCCCGATCCTAACGTTTTAGATTCCAACCTTCTCTCCTTTTATCTCACCGGCCTCAATAGCTATTAATTGATCGGCCCAGGCAGCAGACCATTCGCGTAAGTCATCAATCTCGAGAGGAGTCGGAACCCTGGATTCGGTATGGGCAGCAATTTTACGGGCCAGACTGCGGTATATTTCAGCCTGAACTGAATTAGGAGCTGCTTCAATAGTTGTGCGACCAGAAAGTTCCGACTGTGATACAGTGATTGAACGAGGTACATACTCTACAACCTGAGTCCCTGTTTTACTGACAAAATCATCGATGATTGATTTTTGATATTGATTGTTGATAGAGTTGGCTATAATACCGCCAAACAAAGCTCCACCTTTATTTGAATATTTTTGAATCCCTTTCATCAAATTATTTGAAGCATAAATCGACATAAAATCGGAAGATGAAACTGTGAATACATGCTCTGCAATGCCTTCACGAATTGGGACTGCAAAACCTCCACAAACCACATCGCCCAGGACATCATAAATCACATAATCAAGATCTAATTCAGCAAATATATTTTGTTGTTTCAGTAATTCAACAGCCGTAATAATTCCACGTCCTGCACATCCTACACCAGGTGCCGGACCTCCGGCTTCGACACAGTATACTCCTTGAAAACCCTGGAATATGGCATCATGAGCATCTACTTTCGGATTTTTTCGTAGCAAATCAAGTACTGTCGGAATATACCTTCCATTTCGCAATGTATTTGTGGAATCACTTTTCGGGTCACAACCGAATTGCAACACTTTATAACCAGCTTCCACAAGAGCAGCACTAATGTTTGAAGTAGTGGTGGATTTACCAATACCTCCTTTGCCATAAATAGCAATCTGTTTAATTTTTTTAGACATTTTGATTAAATTAATTAGATATAAAAAAATTTGTTTAAATGAGTTTCAGAATTCTGTTTGGTTTTTATCTATCCTTTGAATCCTGTTTTGAAAATTTTATAGTTGTCAATCTGATATGAAAATCTTAAAGTTAAGTACGACTACTCAGAGTCGTACTTTCGCTTAAAATAGAATCAAATTATGTCGGCGATAATTTGATTACTCACAGATAAATCAAGTCAGGGTTGTTAAGTTTTAATTACTTTCCCGGTTAATCTTCAGTGTAGTATTCGTAAAATCATTATTCCGTTTTAGGCGATAGAATGACAATGTGACAATGATAATTTTGTTCTGATTTTTGAAGGATAGTATAAATCGGGAATGTCAGTTCATAGAGAAAACAAGTATATAAAAGAGATATTTGAACCGGCATTTGTGTTAATTGCCTCTTCGAATAGTGGATGAACTTTTGAATCAGGGGGGTGTTATTAGTTCCGTAACTCATCATACCGGATTCGGGTACAATGAGTTTAGAGCCGTCAATGGATGTGTGTTCGATAGCTGAGTTCGAAGAATTAATCTCTAACAATTTGATTGTTAGGAGATTCTCTTTATTCAAGAATGGCGATAATTGATTGAGGATATAAGACAACAGGTCTGATACAGTACTACCCGTTCTTATATACGTTGGAATTATATTTTGAAAACTTTTTGTAGTCTCCAAAAATAGAGGTATTTTTGTCATACAATTTTCTGAATTGTAGTGGGCGTTGCCTCAATCGGTTTGGCGACGGAGAAGGGGGAACGCTCACTTTTTTGTTGATAAATAAAGAAAGAATTTTTATTTTAAAGACAAGAATTTCTCAGTCAACCTGGTGCTTTGTTCTGCCAGTTCCTGTTTATCTAAATTCAGAAATCCTTCCGTGTGATTATAGTTCTGCCCATCAGTCAATACCCATTTTAAAAAATCAGATATTTCTTTTCCGGCTGTTTGTTGCGAATAAATAAAACCAATCTTTTCTACCGGGATGGTTTCCACTTTGTTTTTTTCTAAAATTGATATCACATCGTCCAGATCTCCTGTATTTATATTCTTGGTTTCTTTCTTCAGTTCGAGGGGTAATAATGCGATACCTTCTTTTAGTTTCCGTGAACCTGTATCGAACAAATAACCTAAATTATTGAATGTTATCCCTACCGAATCTTTGCGGATTGCCGACAGTAAATAAATATCATCACCCAACACTTTCTTGCCTCTGATCTCCGAAGTTACATGCCCGAAGTAACCGGCTAATGCGGTTGATGCGCAGGCTTTATTTTCACGGGCATAAATAGTTGCTCGGAATTTAGGTTTTTCGATTACCTGATCATCATCAATATCTATAACTTCAAAAAATAATTTATCAATTTCTTTTTTTGTCAACCCTTTTTTTGAAGTATACAATAACGGATTATTTCTATTGGTAACAGGGAGCAATCCATACCGTCCAATATAAATGATCTCCTGATTTTCTTTCAGTTCCTCTTTTACCGGCTGATGAGCTATAATATTTAAATCAACCGATTCTGGTCCTGTTGATTTCGCTGCCAATTGGATATTGACAGTCGGATTTATCTTTGCATATTCTGCAATCCATTTTTCAACTAATGGGTAAGTGAATTTTGTCCCGCTGATAGTTATAGTTTTATTTTCAACGTGTTGAGCCTGAATATTTGTTGCAGATATAAACGTAACGAAAAGCAACAGTAAAAATTGATTTGTTTTCATATTCTTATTTTTTTAAACTGAATATAATTATTAAACTGCCACATCCTAAGGATCCGGCAATACTGTAATTTCATAAAAAATATATTGGTTTTATCCATTCATAAACGTTGCTTTAGGCAAGCTGTAATGGACTACGAGTTGGATATAAAATCAGCACGACATGCTACAACAGCACATTCGCATGATTGAAGAGGGGGATGAAATAAATTCAGGAGAGAAAGTAATATTTTCGAATGTCAATTGTTGATTCTCATTTAACGGCAATACAAATTGCCTGACCTGCTTATAATGTAAGTCTCTTTGCGGATTGTAATAACTAGCTGGGTTCATATATTACTTGTTTTATTAATGAATGTGTATAGGATTTGATACCTGAACTTTCTAATAAATAAAAGTTTCTTTCTACAATGCAAAAATAGTTAATGAGTTTCATACCCGAAATACCCAAAACAGGGCATATTATATACCATGTTTAGGGTATATTGCATGCTATTTTCATTTTTTCTATTCAATTTGATTGTATTTTTATGTATCTTTTATGCTTATTTCAATAATACACAGGATATTGGAAATAAAACGAATAAAAAAGAGGTCGTAATTTGTCAATATTATTTTCCCAACGACTAAACATCTACCCCATTAAAGCAGCATTTGGAAATTTTTACATTTTCAAAATCCCTTGCAGTTGATAAATATCCCCACAAACCCTATATAAAAAAATGATGATCAAAATACCGCCCTTAATTCAGCCAACTGATTTTTCCGGTTGATCATAGGTAGTGGTTCAACAATGCAACTGATAATACTCACTTAGGTTGAAAATTGATTAAACAAACCATGGAAAGTTTACTGAAAAAAAAGATGCAATATCGATTTTGTGAATCAATAGATCACCTTTTTTGATCTCTTACCGGATTTCTTTTAGGAATGAATCCCTGAATAATCAGTTTTCTGTATATAACTTCTTATTCTTTAGTCTGATTCAATTTACTCTTTTTCTTCCCATACGAAAAATAGAGAATTAACCCGATTAACAGCCACACGAACAATCGTATCCATGTATCCAAAGGCAAGGCTAACATAAGCACCACGCTGGTAAGAATACCCAGAATAGGGACAACGGGTACAAACGGAGTTTTAAATGATCTCGGAGCATTGGGCTGCGTTTTTCTTAATATCAGTACGCCAAGACAAACCAGCACAAATGCCAGCAATGTACCTATACTGGTCATTTCGCCGACAACCCGGATTGGTACAAATCCGGCGAATAAACATATAAAAATACAAAGCAGAACGTTTGATTTATATGGGGTCTGAAATTTTGTATGAAGCACTGAGAACATTTTTGGAAGCAAACCATCCCGGCTCATGGTAAAGAACACCCGTGATTGACCCATTAAATCGACAAGTATCACAGAAATATATCCGATTAATATAGCAAAAACAATTAACTGGACCAACCATTTATAGGGCGTTTTAGCTATGGCAATAGCTACCGGTGCTGCACTGTTCTTAAACTCCGAAAAGTTAGCCAGTCCGGTCATTACATAAGCGAACAGAATGAACAGGATGGTACAAACCACCAGCGAACCGATAATACCAATGGGCATGTTTCGTTTTGGGTTTTTAGTTTCCTGTGCCATGGTAGCAACAATGTCAAAACCAATAAACACAAAGAAGATGACACCTGCTCCTCTAAAAATGCCGCTGATTCCAAACTCTCCAAATGTTCCCGTATTCTGTGGAATGAAAGGGTGATAATTAGCCGGTTGTATGTAATTCCATCCGACTGCAATAAACACTAATACGATACTGACCTTTACAACTACTAAAATCGAAGTTACTATAGAAGACGTTTTAACCCCCCGGATGATAACCACCGTTATCAGGATAACGATAAGAATGGCCGGTAAATTTATAATACCGTGTATTATTGTACCATCAATAGCCTTTAAACTTTCAAAAGGAGAAAGCAACAATTGCGGAGGAAGGTGAATATCAAAATAGCCAAGGAATTTAACTAAATATTGTGACCAGCTAATGGCTACCGTAGCTGCACCGACTGAATACTCCAGGATTAAATCCCAACCGATAATCCAGGCAAAAAGTTCACCTAGGCTGGCATACGAATAGGTATAAGCACTTCCGGCAACCGGAACCATGGAGGCAAACTCAGCATAACAAAGAGCGTTGAAGCTACAACATATGGCAGCCAATACAAACGATAATATGATAGCGGGACCGGCATTATTAGCAGCAGCTATGCCCGTTAGTGAAAACAAACCGGCTCCAATAATTACTCCAACTCCAATTGATATAAGGCCAAAGGGACCTAATCTTCGTTTTAATGTTCCACTACCTGTTTCTGAAGCTTCGGTCAATAAGGAAAGAATTGTTTTTTTTCGAAATAAAGTACTCATCTTTTTGTTTTACGATTCCGCATAATGTTATGGGAAACTATTATTTTACATTGTTGATTATTATTGCTGTTTAAGATTTACCTATTAAAGATTTACCACACAAAACACGAAAGAATAACAAAAAGAACACTTAACCACAATAGGCAGATAGAACACAAAAAAAAAACAATAGTAATACCTGAATGATTTTAAGAATTTAGGCTTTAGAAGAATCCTAAAAGCATTATTAAAGATTCAACCACAATAGTTATCAATAAATAATGGAATAATACCAGATTTTATTTCCAATCTTGTTGTTTATAAATTCATAAAATTTGTCAGGCATTTCCCTTTTGTTCTATGAGTCTTCGAAATATAGTTTGTTTCTATTGTGCTCTTCTATTGTGTTCTATGTGCCTATTGTGGTTATATATCTTGTATTCTGCTATTGTGCTCTTCTATTATGTTCTATATGCCTATTGTAGTTATGTATTTTGCATTCTTGTATTCTTTTGCTTAGAAATTAATCTATAGTTTTCACAATCAAATGTGACTTATTCTCGCCCGATGTATAAATCCGGTGAGTTGCTTTTTTGTAATCGGACTCTTTGGCATGGTAGATATCTATGAACTGTTGCGGATTTCGATCGACTAACGGGAACCAGGAACTTTGTACCTGTACCTGAATTTTATGACCTCTTAGAAAAGTATGGGCAACATCACGCAATTCAAATTTAACTTCAGTCACTTTCCCCGGAACGATTGGTTCAGGATCAGTGAGACTGTTTCTGAACTTTGCACGGATAACATCTGCACGTATTAGCTCCTGGAATTCACTCAGTTGAATAGTTGGTTTTGTTGCCGGATTATTTTTCATGGTATCAGGGAAAACATCAATTATTTTCACAACAAAATCGGCATCTGTACCGGTTGTTGATACAAACAGATCGGCAATTACAGGACCGGATAATGTTTTATTTGTATCCAGCGTTTCGGAAGTATAGACCAATACATCCGGACGCGTTGAAACAAAGCGTTGATCCTCTATCATATATTCACCTCCCGGGTTTGTTCGGATTTCAGAAGTAAAAGGCACCGGTTTTTTAGGGTCACTAACATATTCATCGTACGTATCACTATCGGTTTTAGTTGCTGAGAATGAAAGTTTCCCTTGTTGATTTAAGTAGATATTTTCATTACGGGCATCTCTGGGTGGCCATTGCTGATATTTCTTCCAGATATTGGTTCCGGTTTCAAAAATAAGTGCTTTTGGTAATTCAAGAGTTCCTTTATCTTTTAAGTAGTAATTAAAAAAAGGCAATTCAACTTTCTCGCGGTAATAAACGGATGTTTCCGACCCAAAGTCAATATTTCCTAACGAACTACCATTGCCCCGGGCAAATCCCCCGTGCGACCAGGGACCTATGACCATGCGGTTATCAGCACCCGGATTATTTTTATTGATCGCCTCAAATGTTTTCAATGGTCCGTATAAATCTTCGGCATCAAACCAACCTCCAACTGTCAAAACAGCGGGTTTTACATTTTTCAGATAGGGCAATGGGTTACGGCTTTGCCAAAACGAATCGTATGTACCGTGATTCATAAAGTCAATCCAAACAGGAATTTTATTCTTAAAGTATTTATCATTCAAATCGCTGAAAGTACCATTTCTCAGGAAAAAATGGTAACCATCTTTTGTTCCCGGTTCAAATCGACCGGCAGGTGTGGTAGTCGGTTCGGGACGTACCTGCCCAAAGGTTGAAAAGAACAGAAAATTTCCAAGAAAGAATGCCCCGTTATGGGTAATGTCGTCTCCGACAAACCAATCGGTAACCGGTGCCTGAGGTGAAACCGCTTTTATAGCAGGGTGCCCGCTCAGTAGAGTCTGGGTAGCATAAAAGCCCGGATATGAAATACCCCATACCCCTACTCTTCCATTATTATTTTCTATATTCTTCAAAAGCCAATCAACCGTATCATACGTATCGGAGCTCTCGTCAATATCTGTTTTACTTTTCTTGCCGGGGTTGAATGGTCGCGTATCAACGAATTCACCTTCTGATTTCCATTTACCTCTGACATCCTGATAAACAAAAATATAACCTTCCCTGATAAACAATTCCGAAGGACCTAACGACGTCTTAAAATCCGAGGCTCCATAAGGGGACACAGAATAGGGTGTCCTGCATAGAATAAATGGGTATTTATGTGATGTATCTCTTGGTATATAAATAGAAGTAAACAAATTAACGCCATCACGCATTGGAATCAACTTTTCAACCTTGATATAATTATCCCGAATATAAGCGGAGTCTTCTTTGTTTAAACCCCTGCCATTCCGGTGATTGGCAGGGGTTATTTTTGATTGGCTTTGTGCAAAGTTCGTTGCGACAAATACCAATGAAAGTAACAAAGGTAATACAAATCTTGATTTCTTCATTTACAATTTACATTTAATCAATTAACTCAATCAACCAATTAACCAATTAACCAATTAACTTAATCAACTATTTATTCCCTTTGAAATTATCCCAGTTTACTTCACTGATTGGTTTGGCTAATTGTGTAAAAACAACTCCATCATCCAGCCCCACAGGTATTTCATTCAACCGGTTGTATCTGCGAAGGTCAACCCAACGGTGTGTTCCCGGTTCAAACCATAACGAATAACGGCGTTGAAACAAGATTTCAGTAATTAAACTGTTCAAATCTGTAGCACCCGTATAAGCAGCTAAATTTGCCGAAGTACGAATAACATTGATGGCTTTCACAGCATCTGCTGTATGACTCAATTGGACTGATGCCTCAGCATAAATCAATATGAGTTCTTCATTCCGGATATACTTAATCGGGGAAGTCGGATCTGACCATCGTTTATCCTGATATTCACTCGACAAGGGTACTTTTCCGGCCGTACTCACTAAAGGAGATGTACGATGAAAGAACTTAGAGGTTACTCTCGAGTCACCCGGAAGGGCATCTGTTATCAACGAAGGATGTACTACCGCTCCACTGTTGTAGGAAGCATCCAACACATAATAATAAGGATTGTATGTATCTGGTGAATTACCGTAAACGTGGGCCGGCCCGTTATTAATGTCCCCGCTCAAATCGAAAAATGATTGAGACAATGCATCCAATGCTCCTTGCCAGTCCTTTTGATATATAGCCACCCTGGCAGCCAGTGCCCTGTTTACTTTTTTTAAACCTGCTGGGGTATTAAAGCCTGCATATCCTTTTGTCAATGTGAATGGCAGGGCAGTTCCCGCATTTGAGAGAAGACTATCCGCCTGATCAAGTTTTCCTTTTATCGCTTTTAGGGCTTCAGTATAGCTCACAAAAGGTCCGGGGTTCAACGGATCGGATACGTCAATACGAATACCGTTTTGATACAATGAATTAGCAGGTATCAGATATTGGTATCCCTGTATCGTTTCAGCAAAACCAATGATTGCATTTTTTTGATTTTGAGTGACCGATGATGTATTATTAACGGCACTGATTATTACGTTCGCTTGTTTTATGGCCGAGTACGGTCCTGTATAAGCAGCATCTACTCCATAGAAAGTTGAGCTGGGTATTGCTTCAGCCTGGCCTGTCCAATATTGTACATTCCGTGGATCGGAACCATTAAAATACCAGATCTCTCTTCCAAAAGTTCCGAATGCATTTGACGCAGTACCAACATAGACTTTGCTTTGGGATTCGAGTCCTGTAACCAGGTTCTGCAACTGACCAACGGTTGCATTTGAAGTAACACTTGAAACCGAAGGGTTATTCGGATCCTGGATATTTTGTAATTCGCAGGATGTCAGCAACAACAGGCCGACTAAAAGGATATAAGTGGATATTTTGTTATGAGTCTTCATTATTTATTTTCTTTAACTGTAAATAATTATAAATCGATCTTTAAATTAAACAAGATCCGTTTCGAAGAAGGATATTGAAATAAATCGGTACCTGAATTAATAGCCGATTCAGAGCCAAAACTTGATACTTCAGGGTCATATCCTTTGTACGGAGTAAAAGTAAACAGGTTGGTTGCCGATACGCCAAAACGAATCCGTTCAACAGTTTTGGCAAAGGTATATTGAAGAACCTTCTTTGGTATCGTATAATTTAAAGCAACTTCCCTTAACCGGAGGTAACTTGCATCCTGTATATATTGAGCTGCAGTCTTTCCAAGATCGTTTTCCCTGACTGTATGATTTTCATTCCAGTCAGCAGTAGTTTCACCGGCATCGGTGTTGTACAATGTCAGGTTTAGATTCTTACCTCCTTTTTTCCAATCCCACAAAGCGGAGAAATCAAATCCCTTTAAAAAAGAGAAATCATTAAACCACGATGTTTGAAAGTCAGGTTGCGAATTTCCATAAACCGTATAATTTCCGGATGAGGTTAATGGTAAACCGACTATGGTAGTGGGTGAATATCCTTTCTTAATAAGATATGTTCCAAATGTCACCCCATAAACTCCTGTAGTGTACGAGGGCACATCTAGTTTTGTAATTTCAGATATGTTCCTTGCAAATTGTATCCGGCTGTTCCATGTAAAGTTTTTAGTTGACACCGGTATTGCTGATAAAGACAATTCAATTCCTTTATTGCTTAATGACGCTGCATTCACTTTTTCAGTACTTAGTCCTGTTGATTGTGCAAGTGTCAGATTTTGAATTAAATCACTCACATTTTTACTATAGTACGTTCCTTCGAATATCAAACGGTTATTAAACAAACCAATATCTGTACCGAATTCAAGTTCTCCGGCACGTTCAGGTTTAATATTCGGGTTCCCCACAATGGTAGAAACAACCGAACCTAAATTACCTCCGACAATCACCGGGGTCAAAGAGCTATAAATACTTCCATAAGGTGGCAATCCACCGGTTTCACCATAGGCAACCCGAAGTTTAAACTGACTGATTAGATCGGCTTTCCAAAAATCGAATTTTGTAAGGTTCACGGCTAATGATGCTTTTGGGAAAGCATAAAATTTATTGGCATCACCGTTCAGTGTTGATTTATCAAGTCGCAACCCAAAAGTCCCAATAATCTGGTCGTTGAAGTTAACTTCTTCCTGACCAACGGTACCAAAATCCTTAACCAGTTGAGTATTCTGTGTAGTCACCGATTGAACACGTGCCTGACCAATCGATTGCTGGCCTGAAACCAGTCCTTGTCCACGGTCAAATAATGAGTTTGATTGTGTTTGCAGACTTACTGCACCGAGTTGAGTTGTAAACTGAAATTTATTGGCTTTTTGTCCGTAGATAAGAAAACCCTGAAAATTTGTATTGATTTGCTCTGTGGTTCCAAGAAGCAGATCGCCTGGATTTGCTGAACTAAGTTGTGATTGTAAAAAATCCGGATAATACTCCTTACTATTCTGGTTCAGATAGTCGACACCACCTTGCAACGACAATTTCAAGGTCGTTTTTTCTTTCTGTATAAATTTAAAATTGACAATACCGGATTCAATAAACCGGTTGATCTTTACATTATTGATCGCTTTATCCCTTAACTCCAATGGATTTTGTCCTTCCGAATATGGATTAGTCGGATACACACCATTTACAGGATATGGATTATAATAGTTTGGCAAAAATGCGGCGATATACCCCAACGTAGCACCCGAGTTATTTTCATTTCCGGTAAACCCACGATCGGTATTACTATTCAAATAATTGGAATTAAGCGAGAAATCAATCCATTTATTAAACTTATGATCCAGGTTCAACCGCAAGGACAAACGGTCAAAACCGGTATTTTTAATGATTCCACCTTCATCAACCAACGATCCGGACACATAGAACGTTGTTTTATCATTTCCTCCCGACACTGTCAGGTTGGTATGTCTCAGTAAAGGAGTTTCTCCATAAAGTATTTTTTCAAAATCATAGACTTTCCCATTGGCAGCGGCAAGACTTTGTAATTCCCGGGCTTGTACACTAGCCGGGAAAGCTTGCGCTATTTTAGCGGCATCCCACGACGCACTTCCTATATACTTTGATATAGTTGCAAAGCCAAGATCCTGACCAAAACTAATTTTTGTTTTACCACTTTTTCCTTTTTTAGTCGTAATAATAATAACTCCGGCATTTGCACGGGTTCCATAAATGGCAGAGGCAGAAGCACCTTTTAAGACTTCGATTTTTTCTATATCGTCTGGGTTAATATCTGCAATCCGGTTACTGACATCATCTTCACGCGAAGTCCCGGCTGCTGTAAGTGTTGATTTACCTGTAGCGATAGAGTTATTGTTCAGATAAACTCCATCAATAATATACAGAGGTTGTGAATTTCCCTGTAACGTACTCAATCCACGCAACAGGATAGCAGTTCCTCCACCGGGAGCACCACTATTGGAACGAATACTTGCACCGGGTATTTTGCCGTATAACGCCTGGTCCACAGTTTGAGGGGGTGTTATTCCGGTGAGTTCATCACCGGAAATGGAAGTAATCGCATTTGCCAGATTCGATCGTTTTAAGCCGGAAGCCAGGCCGGTAACAATTACTTCATTCAGCCTACTTTGTCCTTCCGCAAGATAAATAGTGATCGGTTCTGCTTCATAAACATCAATTTCCTGATTTTTATAACCCAGGTTTGATATTAACAGGGTAACCGGAAGGGTTTTTACAGATAACCCGAAGTCCCCCTTTGCATCGGATACAGTTCCGCCTTTTTGTCCTTTGAGCCTTATGGTGGCTCCTATGACAGACGTTTTAGAACCCTCTTCGAGAATTCGTCCTCTAATTTCAATATTCTGTGCCAATGCAGAGTTTATTGTTAGAAATGCAAACAGGAACAGTATTCCGGATTTGCGTACATAAGACTTTAGAAACGTTTTGTTGTTTCCAAAAAGAAATGCTAATTTTGCCATACAATTTTTGAATTGTAGCGGGCGTACCCTCAATCAGTTGGCCGACCGGGAAGAGGGAACGTTCGCTTTTGTTTATAAATTAGAGAGTTTTTTATTTTAAAGACAAGAATTTCTCAGTCAACCGGTTGCTTTGTTCAGCCAGTTCCTGTTTATTTAAATTGAGAAATCCTTCCTGGTGATTAAATTTCTGACCATCCGTCAATACCCATTTCAGAAAGTCCGAAACTTCTTTTCTTGCATTCTCCTGCGAATAGATAAAGCCTATCTTTTCCACCGGGATCGATTCTACTTTATTATTTTCCAGAATGAATATCACTTCATCCAGATTTCCGGTAGTAATACTCTTTGTTTCTTTCTTGAGATCAAGGGGCAATAATGCGATTCCATCTTTTAATTTCCGCGAATTTGTATCATATAAATAGCCCAGGTTATTGTAGGTTAATCCAATTGTATCTCTTTTAATTGCCGAGACCAGGTAAATATCGTCACCCAATACTTTTTTCCCCCTGATTTCGGATGTTACATGCCCGAAGTATTTTGCTAATGCCGTTGAAGCACAAGCTTTATTATCGCGGGCATAAATGGTTGCCGGGAATTTCGGATTTTCAACAACCGGATCTTCATCAATATTTTCAACTTCAAAAAATAATTTATCAATATCTTTTTTAGTCAATCCCTTCTTTGTGGTCGACAGTATCGGATTATTTCTGTTGGTAACAGGAAGTAACCCATATCGTCCTGCATAAAGAATATCCTGATTCTCTTTCAATTCATCTGGTGATGGTTGATGAGCTATAATGTTCAAATCAGTGGATACCGTACCGTCTGATTTAGAAGCCAGTTGAATAGTGACTGCCTGATTTACTTTTGCATATTCGGCAATCCATTTTTCAATTAACGGATAGGTGAATTTTGTACCACTGATGAATATCGTTTTATTTTCAATATTTTGAGCCGAAATAGCCGTTGCAGTAATAAACAGAACGGATAGCAACAGATGAAATTTATATGTTTTCATATACTTACTTTTTTAAAAATGAATATAATTGTAGTAGTGCCACATCGTTATGATCCGGCAATATCTGTGAATAGAATTATTTTTTGAATTTGTCCATTCATAAATGGTGCCTAAAGCGAGCCGGAATGGACGAGGTGTTGGAAATAGAATCAGCAGAACATGCTACAACAGCGCATTCGCATAGTATGGGAAGGAGTAGAAAGAATTTCAGAAGAAAAAGTAATGTTCAATAATGACAATTGTTGATTTTCATTCGATGAAAAAATCAGTTGTTTGTCCTGTTTACGAAGCAGGACTCTTTGCGGATGGTAATAAATTGCTCGTTTCATATTATACCTGTTTTTGTTGAAAAAGTATCAAACTCCATATTTGAACTTTCTAATAAACAAAAGTTTGTTTTGACAATGCAAAAATAGTTAATGCGTTTCAACTACAAAATACCCTTAACAGGGCATTTCTTATACCCTGTTTATGGTATATAAAATGATGATCCCCAAAGACGCCTAATCAGAAAGACTATTTCATGGAATAAAATTCATACTTTTTATATTCAGATTTCAACTACTTTTGTATTCTTATTCGCAAGAATATTGTTTACATCTCATTTTACTATTAATCTATAATTGGTTTTCAATTGGTTTTGGAATGGTTTTGGAATCGATAATACGTTCATTTATTTCCAAAATATATGCCATATATCTTTATAGATATATGGCATATATAGGATTGATAAATGATTGTTAAGTGATTGATATATCGAAATAGCCTCGGATCCAAAACCAATCCAAAACCAAACCAAAACGATTCAGTATCAGATATGTATTTAGCATACAAATATAACAAGAAAATACAATAATCCGTTATTCTTCAAGAAATAAATCAGGGAACTCAAAATAGAATAACAGAATTAATTTTTTGAAGGTTTAGAAACTTTTGCGGATAATCATTTAAAATAATAAGCGAAGAATAAAGGATTTTTATTAAAATATCATTGGTTTAAATTGCCGGATATAAAACACCGAAATCAGAATAACAGGCATCACATCACAGAAAGACAAGAATTAAATTATTGAAGATTGAAGACATTAACCCTAAAACTGGTGAACGATGGTTCAACGATTGAAAACCGGGAAGTGTTAAGTGGCTTCCAGTTGCTTCCGGAATAAGATTTAGATCCCGATTAAAAGGTTTTGAGCCGGTGATTAAACAATTCCACCTAAATTTAAAAAGCCCGCAAAAAACAGAACTTAAATCTGTTTTTACGGGCTTTTCAATTTTAAGGTTGTACTATGCCGAAAGATTACTTTATTAGCACCTTCAGAATGCCATTTTTCTTACACGACATACATTCTTTTTTTTCAAAGAAACCTTATCAGATACGATTATTTTAAAAGTTCTTCCAATTTCTTATCCAACTCTTCACCCATTAGGTTTCGGGCGATGATATTGCCTTTTGGATCAATAAGGAAATTCGATGGAATATTCCGGACAGCATAGATTTTGGCCGGTACACTGTCCCAGAACTTCAGGTCGGACACATGTGTCCAGGTCAGATGATCATTGGCAATAGCCTTTGTCCAGTTATCCTTTTTCTGATCGAGTGAAACGGCAAAGATATGGAAGCCTTTTCCTTTGTATTTATTGTAAATCTTAACCAGGTTCGGACTTTCTTTCCGGCACGGTGGGCACCAGGAAGCCCAAAAGTCGAGCAACAGATAATGACCGTAGAAATTGGATAATTTAACGGTTTTACCATCAGGGGTAGTACCCGAAAAATCGATGGCAGGAGAACCATTTTCAAGCTTCTTTTTAACGGCAACAATGACCCTGAGCTCTTTGATAAAAGAAAGATCGTTGAGTGAAGCATCAAACAAAGCCAGGTTAGCTTCCAACTCTTTGGCCGAAAGACCGGTGGAAAAATTGCGGTAAAGAATATAGGCCGCAACCGGTGACTTGGGATGTGCTTTGATCAACGAATCGATTTTGAAACCATCCTCTACTCTTCGGTAACTTTCAAAAAGAGCATTTGCTTCGGAGCCGGTGATGGTGGCTGAGCGGGTATTGGTGGTATCTATATTAACCTGTATGGTTCCGTTTTCAATAAAAATGTAATACGGGCTAAATGTTTCATTTCGGTCAATAGTCAATCCAAAAAGTTCAGGTCGTTTTACCGATCCTTTAAAACTAAATTTACCGTTAACGACTTTCGCTGAATCGACGGTATAAAACATTTTGTTTCTAAATCCTTTCAGATAGATTGTTGATGAGTCGACGTTGATTTTACCCTCAATAACATAGGATGTTTTATGACTAAAATACAGATAGGCACCTGTTAAAATGATCAGTACCAGTGGAACTGCGATAAGATATTTCTTCATATTTTTGTAGTTTTTATATCCCGATCCGGCAACTTTCCAACGGTACAGATGGTTGGATCGTACCGGGAAAGTTGTCAAATCAGGTTAGTTATTATTTAATATCAAACCATAACCTGGTAGTAAGCAAATCCTTGCCCTGGTTTTTGATAGCAGCCAGGTAACTGTTTCCGTTTAGAGACTGCTCTGTGCCGGGATAAAAGAAACGTGTTGGTATTTGTCCGTCCAACACAGTCGCCGGGCCTGCCACCAATACCGGGTAATCTAATCTCCGCCATTCAGCAAAAGCATCCAATCCCTGACCATAAAAAGCAATCCATTTCTGTTCACCAATTGATTTAGCGTAGTTAGTGGCATCAAATTTTACGGCAGGTTGGTTCAGATATCCGTCAATAACACCTGCATCGGTTATACCAAATTGATTGATCGAAGCAGTAATGGCATTTTTGTACAATTGTTCTGCATCGCCGGTTATGTACCCACGGGCTACAGCTTCAGAAAGACCAAAAAGCACTTCCGAATAACTAAAAATAACAGCCGGTGATTGTGACGTCAGAAAATAAGTTCCGGGCTTGGAAGTGTTGGCAAAGCCCTGACTGTTGGCGTCACTGTTTGAAAGTCCATTGGCGGCACCGGCATATTTTCCGATAGCGGCATTGGAAGGCAACTGGGCATATACCGGTAAACGGGGATCAGACAAACCTGCCAACTTGTCGACCAGTGTTTTTGAAATGCGATAGTCATCACGGGTTTCAAACCAGGCGGAGGCCGGATTTTGTTGAGGAGAACTGGTATAAACAAATTTAAATATCTCACTGTTACTGCTTATCAATCCGGCAGCATCACCTGTTGCTTCAATGACAGCCTGTTTAGCCAGTTCAGGTTCCCTGTCCGAAATTCTTAAAGCGATACGAAGACGAAGCGAGTTTACCAGTTTCTTCCAGGTAGCAATATTGCCTTTATACACTAAATCACCGGTTACTGCACCATTGGCAGTATTCAACAACGTCTGGGCTTGTTTCAGGTCGTCAAGCAATCCTGTATACACTTCCTTTTGGGTGTTATAGGCCGGCGTTACTTTTGTTCCGGCTTCTTTATACGGAATATCACCATACGCATCTGTCAAAAGTAAAAATGTCCACGAACGCAGCGTTAATGCAATGCCTTTATAGTTCGGATTAGCCTGTTGGTCGGTAAAATTCAGGATGGTGTTCATATCTGTAATCAGGGTTGAATAACCGGTGTTCCACAACGTTGTAAAACCTGTATTTGAAATATCATACCTGTCGGGTTCGGCATATTGAATCTTAGCCCATTGCTGAACAAACAGCAGTGATGAATTAAAATTACTTTCAGAGCCCCAGTATAAATCAGCACCCTGTTTAAGTGTACCGGTCAGCAAATAGGCTGCTGATGGTGTTTCCGTCGCATTTGGATTTTTGTTTACATCATCCAGTTTATCATTGCAAGCGCTTAATACAGATGCAACTAAAATTACATAGAATATATTTTTAATCATGGTTCTGTTTTTAAAATTTTAAATTGATATTGAAGCTGTAATTCCGGGTAGTTGGTAAGGCAAGACTTTCCAGACCCTGTGCATTTCCGGTAGAGAATGCAGTTTCAGGATCGATATTAGGAACTGCTTTGTAAATAAAGAACAGATTCCGTCCTGTTGCAGAAACGCTCAACCCTTCCAGTCCTATTTTTTTAATCAGTTTCCTGCTAAAATTATAGGCCAGTTTTATTTCCCTGAGTTTCACAAAGGTAGAACTGTAAATGTATGCTTCACTTATGTTATAGGATGCTTTATAATATTCCTGCGCACTGATAACCTGCCAATTAGCTGACCCATTGGCTTGTACACCCTTAAAGATCATACCATCATCATAGACAACTTCCCCACCCGGGGCGGTACTACCTGTGAGTAATACTTTCGTAGCCGAAGTATTATTGCCAGGGTAATAATAGTTTAATCCTCCATTTGCAGCATCGCGTCCGGGAAGTGTTTGAGCCAGTACCCCGGTGTAGTTACCGGTCCGGTTGGTACCTGAAAAGATCTTACCACCCACGTTTGCATCAATCAGGAACGAAAGATCCAGTTGTTTGTAAGTAAAAGTATTGGTAATACCGCCCAGCCAGTCGGGTGTATAATGACCGAGTACCTGGTTTTTGGGATCGGCTTTCGGTAGTCCGTTTGCTCCAACAACTATGTTCCCGTTGTTATCGCGCAAATAAACGGTACCAAACAGGGTACCATAAGCCTGACCTACAGAAGCCAGCACATCCACCCCACCTGAAGATCCAATTGTATAATTCTTTATTTGTCCAGCATAATCAAGGATCTCCACCTTGCTTTTATTGCTTGAATAATTCAGTCCGACATTCCATTTGAAATTACGGCTTTGTACAGGGGTTACATCCAGTTGAACTTCAATCCCATGATTATTAATTCTACCGGCATTGATTAGCTGGGAAGTATACCCACTGGCTGCAGTAGTTTTAATTTCAAGAATCTGATCTAAACTAATGGTGTTATACCCGGCAACATCCAAATGGATTCTGTTGTGCCACAGGCTTGCTTCGAGACCAAACTCGGTTGAACGTGTAGTTTCGGGTTTCAAATCCTGATTAAGCTTTCGTTGTGACGATGTTTGAATGGGATTCCCGTCAAAGGCTGTCTGAAAATTATAGACTGTAGCTAATTGATATGGATCGGCATCATTCCCTACTTCGGACCAACCGCCCCGTAATTTCAAAAAATCCAGTATATTACTTTTAATTTTTAAGGCTTCCGACAACACCAGACTTCCGCTGACCGAAGGATAGAAATAAGACCGGTTGTTTCGTGGTAATGTCGACGACCAGTCGTTTCGGCCTGTTATATTGAGGTATGCGTAATTTTTATACGCCAGCTGTGTCGACGCAAAACCACTGTAGACCAACAAACTTGAATAGTAGTTAGAGGAAGTAAGGGCATCACGTGAATTAGTCAACGTATATAAATCGGGCACAGCCAGACGTGGTGCTTTTTGATAGTTGTTTGCATAAGTACGGGTACGCACATTGAAACCTGCCAATCCATCAAAACTGAAATCAGCATTCAGCTTCTTCGTATATTGGAGTATAGCTTCCGTATTCTTTTCATCAACCGTATAGGCATCTTCGGCATACGATCCGTAAGGGGTACCGTTTGTACCATATTTAATGGTGTACTTTCTGCGATCGTTGTAGTAATCGGTACCTGAACGGAATCTAAAATTAAGACCATCCAATATCTTTGCTTCCAGATGAACATCTCCGATAAACCTATTGCGTTGCTGGCTGGTCGTATTGTAATTCGCATTCCAGTACGGATTGCTGTAATAGCTATTGTTCCAGTTTATGTTTCTGTTATTCTTCAATTCGTTTACGTCGACCTGACGCCCAAACCATAAGAATTGCAACATGACACCGGCAGCCCTGTTCCCCGACGGACCACCCGGAAGAGCCGGAGCATCCGTAACAATATAATTGCCCGTGATTCCTACTTTGATATTTTTGGTCAGCTGGTAATTCGAATTGATCGTAAAATTAGTTTTGTTGATTTCCGAGTTCGGTACTGTGCCTTTTTGTTTTTGATCATTCACACCCAACCGGAAGTCATATTTACTATCCGATCCGGCAATGGAAATACCATTATCAAAAGTCAGGCCTGTTTGAAAGAAATCTTTCACATTGTTGGGATGAGCAACAAAAGGAACCGCAACTCCATTTGAAAAGAATTGAGGGATTAGGCGTCCATCCATTTTAGGACCCCAGCTTTCATCAACACCATCATTGATGCCGCCGCCTTTACCGTCAACATAACTAAATTTGCCATTTGATCCCTGTCCAAAAGTATTTTGATAATCGGGTAACGTAGTCACCTGTGAAAAGCTGACGCCTGAATGGATCGAGACTCCCAATCCTTTTTGACCTTTTCCGGATTTAGTGGTGATCAGAATAACACCGTGAGCAGCCCTGGAACCGTATAATGCAGCTGCATTTGGTCCTTTCAGGACACTTAACGATTCGATATCTTCCGGACTCAGGTCGGCAATGGCATTTTTAAAGTCACGGGTAGCACCACCTGAATTTAACTGTGAATTGTCAACAGGTACTCCGTCAACAACAAACAAGGGTTGATTATTTCCGGCAATCGAAGTTTCACCCCGGATAACAATTCGGGATGATCCCATATCTCCCTGTGAATTGGTAATTCTGACTCCCGCCAACTTGCCGGTCAGGCTATTAAGCACATTGGTCTCATTCGAGTTTTGAAGATCTTTATTTTTCAATTCCTGCATGGTATACCCCAGCGATTTTTTTTCTTTGGAGATACCCAATGCAGTTACCACCACTTCATTCAGACGGTTTATTTCTTCGGTCAGATAGAAAGTAGCCGGAACGGATTCATACACATCAATTTCCTGATATTTATATCCGATAGCAGTCACCAACAATGTTACGGGCAATGTCGATACTTTCAGACTAAAATCGCCTTTTGAGTCAGTGACTGTTCCACCCTGCTGACCTTTGAGTTTGATGGTTGCCCCGATAACAGAGACTTTGGTCCCTTCGTCGAGAATAGTACCACTGATAGTATGTTGCTGAGCAGACAATGCAAGTGTTGTCAGGATTCCAAACAGGATAAGAAGTCCTGTTCTTCGTAAGTAATAAACAGAAAACGTCAATTTGTTTCTTAAGAAATTTGATAATTTTACCATACATTTTTTTGTATTGTTGCAGACGCTCTCTCAGTCGGTGTGACAAGAGAGTGCTTACTTTTGTTTATAAATAGAGTGTTTTGATTTTTTTCCCTTATGGAATGTAGCTCTGAGCTAAATCCGAAGGAGTATGCAGAAGATTAAAATCAGCAAGACAGGCTATGACAGTGCATTCGATTTGAAAAAGCAGGATTAGGACTAATTTTTGTTGAGAGAGCAAATTTCATCAAAGACGCTTGTTGTACTCGTGCAGAGAAAAAAAACAATGCTATATCCGATAAAATTCGTGGTGTAATGTAATAACTATTTTTTTTCATTTATTCCTTTTAATCATTTAACTTATAACAATTGGGAGTCAAGAACTTTGTCATCTTTAAAAGTTCCTTTCGGGAATACAAAATTAGTTATTGAATGCTGTATCCAAAATACCACCATTAGGGCATTTTATATACCATGTTTATGGTACTTTTTGATCAGGTTGTAAAATCGGGGTAATCGTCTACACAAAATAGTATGACAATTAAATCTCTGTTTCACAGACACTAAATAAAATATTCCCGGCTAAGAATAAATATCTATAACCGGGAATTCAAATTGTAAAGATCTGTATGATTATAATTTATCTTTCTTAAAAGTTTCTAATCCACTATCCGGATAATTAGTAAACGATGTTGTAACCGGTTTGCATGCTCAGTTAAATTGAGAATACAGATACCAGCCGGTATCCATAGCAGCAATTAATATCAGGTTAAACTCTTTCTCTTAAAACGGTTTATTTGAAAAATTCCATGAAACGGGTTTCTGTATCCCGGCTGATATGCCAGGTACACAACCGAAAAGTTCATGAGATTGAATTACATTCTATCTCATTTTGAATATGTGATCTGTTGTTTTTTATCCCATTAGTCGTGTTGGTCAAAATTATCGTACTTTCGGTTTCCGGTGATCCCTATCAACCCTGTTTGAATATAAATAAAGATGGGTTTTCAATGTCTTCAATTTGTATCTACTGATAGAAGTTATTATTTAATTCACCTCCTTCAATTTGGAAACTTTTAATATTTCTTCATAAAATAAAACTTCTCCACCATCCCTCCTGCATGGAAGTAAAATGGTGGAGAAAATGTTATGAGAAGTATTCAATAAAACTATCAGACTTTATTTTTAATCAGGGTCTTTCTATTTTAATATCTCGGATAATTTTTGCAATAATTCATCACCCCGCAAATTTCTGGCGATGATCTTTCCATTGGGATCGATCAGAAAATTGGCTGGAATAGACTGAACAGCGTATAGCTGCGCTACTTGATTGTCCCATCCTTTTACATCCGAGACATGTGTCCAGGTGAGTTGATCTTTTTGTATGGCTTTTAACCAGGAGTCTTTATCTTTATCCAGTGAAATTCCCAAAATAGCAAAATTTTTATCTTTAAACTGGTTATAAGCCGTTACAACAGTTGGATTTTCCTTGCGGCAAGGACTACACCAGGATGCCCAAAAATCAACCAACAGATATTTCCCTTTGTAATCAGAAAGTTTCACTTGTTTATTGTCTGCATTTGTCTGGGTAAAATCAGGAGCAATTGCTCCAACAGCAACAAGTTTCAGTTTAGCAATCTTTTGGACAAAATCTTTAGCAGAAGCTGTCTTTTTAATTTTATCGGATAATCCATTAAACAGGGTTTCTATCTTTTCTACATCAGGGGCAGGACCACCGATGCTTTTTATGGCATCCAATGAAACAAAGCTGGCAGGATTTGCCTGAACGAATTGAATCTGAGATTTTCTTAATTCATTATCAACAATATCAAATCTTTTTTCGATATCGTCCTTCGCAGTTTCATTTTTAGCTTCACGGGCTGCTGCATATTCAGCAGATAACCCTTTTTGCTTTGATACAGCCGGTGCAATCAACTCTTTGAGCCTTTGATACTCATTATTAACCGGCGAACCGGTAATTTTTGCCCGGAATAGGGAGTCAGGTGAAGCAACTTCAGTCAGACCATCTTCAAGATAAATTTCGAGTATGTCAGCCTTTGTTAAATTTTTGATTCCAACGCTGTTGTGATCTAAAAGAATTCGGGCTTTGACAGGATCAACAATCTGACCTTTCAATACAAAAGTTCCATGATTGATCACCGTCGAATCGGTAATTGTCGTTTTCCCGGTCCGATACGTAAGGTATACTTTTGCCGGAGTTTTCAGATTTCCGATTTTACCGGTAATCTGATATACCCCTGGTTGGGCAAATGCAGATACTGGTAACAAAGCTAAAACAACTAATTTAAAAAGTTTCATATTTATTTATTTATTTTAAAATTACAATTACACTTGAATTATTGGATAAGAAGCGGTAAGAAAAAATCTCACCGCTTCATTTTTAGTTTAGTAAATAGTCATCACACTTATTTTTAAATTTAAGGGATAGCTTCTACATACGTAAATACTTCAACGATATGTGACCTGTGTGGAGTAATTACAGTCGGTTGATTCATCCAATAAGAGACCTGGATAGTCCTTGTCTCAGGATCAAAAGTATTTATCCCGGATGGATCGAGTTCTGCCGATCGGCTATTAGCGGCAGGTTGCCCATAATAGTTAACCACCGAGGTGATTTTATTGGTAGTTTTATCAAATGTAAATACCGGGGCGAAACTCCCAAAGTATGTTCCGGAGGTACCGTTCAGGAAATAATAGCCGTATCCGTCCAGTTCAGAATAATCATAATAGCCTACAGAAGTCGGATCCTGAGTTTTTAGATAAATCGTTTTAGGATATCCGGCTGCAAAAGCAGCATTAGCATAATCGACAAAGGTTCCGGTTACAGTATACACACCATCATATTTGTTTTTTATACCTATCCCAAAAACAGCTTTACTATAATTTCCACTAATGATTCCATGCGATGCAGTTTCTATTTTAACTCCCAATGCATAGGGCGTTGTAAAGTCACTGACAGAAAATCTCGGTGGGTAAATTTTAATAGTTAGTGTAGCCTGTTTTTTCCCTTTAGGAATAACTATATCATAACCAGCCACACTATATAAACCAGAAGGCAAATTTAAATATTCTGTTTTAACACTGTCGTTGTATAAAGTAATCAGCGTAGAGTCAAGTGATAAGTGAACAGCAATGTCCTCAGGTGCACCGTTTATACCGGTATAATTTACAACTATAGGCAGTTCAACAACATCAAGAGCATCAAATGCAGTTGATTTAAACGAAGTCGGAGTTGATGAATTTCTTGCAGGCACATTGAACAGTTCTACAATCCCACTCGATCCATTGTCATGAAATACACTTTCAGCATCGTTAACACAAGAAGCAAGAAAGATAGCCGAAAAGGCAACTATCAGGCTAAATAATTTGTTTATATTTCTTTTCATATTTATTTTATTTTTTGAATGTTATCGATCACAGATTAGTTTAAATCCCAAAAGATTGGATCCGAAAATGCATCTTTCACTTTAGGAACATTTGTATTCAGGTTATACTCTGCCTGGGGGTAAATCTGACGAACCGGTAATTTATCGGCACGTGTTGATTGTGTCCGTGTAGCTACAAAGCTGGTTGTAGGCGATGTACCGCTTATCCGGGGATAGGTGGTTCTTCTGAATTCATTCCAGGCTTCATGTCCATGAATATAATTCAGAGCAATATACTTCTGAGTAATGATGGCTTCAAGACGTTGCGCATCTGTCGTGGAGGCATTATAATCGACAAGGTATTTGCCTGAATTATCCGCTAAATAGGTTGCCAAATCAGTGGCAGGATTAACACCAGAAATAAACGTTTTATTTGCTTTTTCTCTTAAGTAAGTGAACGAAGCAAGAATTCCTTTTTCGAAATCAGATTTTGCATCACCATCAAGCACATGTCCTTTCAATGCAGCTTCGGCTAATAAAAGATAAACTTCGGAAGCCAGAAAAACAGGTTGACCCTGAGTACGGTCTTTAAAAATACCTGTTCCATCACTTTTACCTGACCAGGCATAACGAACCGATGTCGGATTGTTTGTTTCGTCTCCCAGTTGTCCGGCGACAGTAGTAGCCGGGTAACCTTTGTAAACTAATTTTGCTCTGGTACTGTCCTGTAATACGGCCCCGGTATAAAAAGTCAATACATATTTAGATGGGATGTAATAATTGGCTGCTTGTGTTATTGAACCCGCAGTGGAACTATTCAACAAAGTCCAGGCAGGATTCTGTGTTCCCGAAGTACTGTATCCCGGATCGATTAAGGCATCTTCTTTCAGGAAACCATCGGCACTGAATGTTGCAAACTCACTTTGAACAAATGCGTCGATAGATGTACCGGATGCTTTTATCAATAAACGCAACTTGATATTGTTGGCATATTGTTTCCATTTGGTCAGATCACCTCCAAACAAAGGATCTGAAACTTCAGTAAGTCCGAGTAGTGTAGCACCAACTTTACTTTCATTGCTTGTAATATCCGCAATGGCACTATTCAGTTCTTTAACCAAGAGCTGATAGGCAGCGGCATCATCATCAAATGCAGGGGTTAAATTCGCTGAGCCTTTTAGCCCATCTGTCCAGGGAACATTTCCATAAGCATCAATCAACAGTTCGTAATTAAACACTTTTTGAATACGCGCAGCAGCGGCATACAACTCATATTTCGGATTACTTACTGCCTGATCAATAATGTACTGATAATCCCTTAAATTTCCATTCACATCATTCCACAAGGCTGTGTTGTCAGTACTGGTATAATTATAGGTATAAGCACTCCCGAATCCGGAGAGCCCGGCTCCCGGAAGTTGGTAACCTACAAGAAAAGATCCGTATGAATTATAGGTAACAATGTTAGTTGCTGTCGATGCCAAAGCCGCAGGCAAAACAAAATCGACAGTAACGGAAGAGGCAGTAGCAGTGTTCGGATTATTATTGATATCCAAATCGCAAGACTGCAATAAGATAACACCTGCTATTAATATAAATATTATTTTCTTTTTCATATATTTAATTATTATAATGTTAACGAAAGAGTTGCTCCAAAGTACCGTGAAGGAGGAGTTTGACTCAAATTAGATACACCAATTGCATTGTTTCCGTTGGCACTGTAATCAGGATCGGTATATTCGTTGCCCGAAGCAGCCCATAGGAATAAGTTACGTCCCTGCACACTGATTGAAGCAGCCTGTAATGGTTTCAGTTTTTTTATCAATAACTTGGGCAAGTCATAAGTCAGCGTTAACTCACGCCATTTCCAATAAGCTCCTGAATACACATAATTACTGTAGATTCCCCTGTTGTAGGTGGCTGAAGTCCAGAAACCGGATCCTCCGTCGGAAACTGTAATGCTGTTGTTGGCAACATATTTACCGGTTTCAGTATCCAGATAACTGGAATTCGGGAATACAAAACGTTCACGGTTATAATAAGCACTACGTGCCGACGAACCGATAAAGTCAAGCGTATTTCCCATACTAATCGCCGCAGCATAATATCCTCCACGGTACTCAAATAAGCTGGTCAGAGTAAAATTCTTATATTTCAATCTGAGATCAAGTCCTAAGCGATGCCGGGGAGTTGTATTCCCAATGATTTTGGTTTCACTGGCTTTTGACGGGTAACCTGTATTGGCATCTACAATCACTCTTCCCTGATCATCACGGGCATAATCGCTGACAATGATCTGATTTAATTCATACCCTTCCTGTGCATAAATCACACTACTTCCATTAATAGCAATACGATCGTTCGGATTACCGTTGTCGAACAGAGTTTTAAGCAGGTTCTTGTTGTGGGTATAATTTCCACCTATTGTTAAGGTCCAGTCTTTTGTTCGTATAGGTGTCACATGAAGTGATGTTTCAATTCCCTGATTTGTGACTTCGCCCGCGTTGATCAGAAAACGGGTATACCCTGATGATGGGGATACACCTGCTTCAACAGCCTGTCCGGATGTAATGGTTGAGTAATAATTAAACTGAGCATCGACTATTCCTTTGAACAGTTTGAATTCTGCTCCTGCTTCCAGACCTTTCGTGATTTCAGGTTTCAGATTATCCGACACAATCGTTGGGCTTTGTGTGAAATAAGTGCCTTTTGAATAGCCTGTCACCGAACTGAAAGTTGCATTAGTAGCATAAGGTTCTAAATTCACATTCCCTGTTTTTGATACTGACCCCCTTAATTTCAGGTAGTCCAGTACCGGGTTATTCGTTAGTCCTTTAATCGCGTCGGTGACAACAAACGATAAATCGGCTGAAGGGTAGAAATAGGAACGATTCTCTTTCTTAAGTAGCGAAGTATAATCTTTCCGCCCTGTTACATGAAGGAAAAGGTAATTTTTATATCCTGTGAGAAAATCAGCCCAAAGTCCATAGTTTCTATATTTCAATATCGAATTTGAAACGGTTGCTTCCCCGATCCGATTGCTGATATTATAGAGTTCCGGGATCAATAATGCACTGGCGCTTTCTGAACTATATTTTATATTCCTTTCACTATAAGAATATCCCAAAATCAGATTTAAAGAAATGTCCTTAACCTTTTTGTTGAATCCTGCCTGAAAGTCATGATTAACACGTGATGAATTGTACGTAGAATCAGAGACTGAGCCCGATCCGCCGGATTTACCCTCAACATCAACAGAATATTTACTGTATGTCAATTTGGGTGACCATGATTTATCCTGATAGTTTTTCTCGCTCAATGCTCCCCGGTATAAGAAATAAACCCATGGAGCAGGAGAGTATTTTAAATCAATTTTCCCGGTAATAATAGTATTTTGTGCATTCTGCCTGTAATTATCGGCAAGCCAATATGGGTTTTCATACCAGGGGTTAAACCAACCATCGGGTGTTGCCCATTTGTTATTTTTCCAGTCTTTATAACTTGTTAGCGGTATATTCGCCGGAATATTAATTAAATCGTCGTAGACATAATCCGTCTGACTGGTTACATCATAATTGTTTTTGACATAATTAGCCGAATAGTTAAGTTCTAAATTCGATAAAACTTTGCGGGTACCATTAATTCGAAAAGATGTACGGTTGTACTTATCCCCCGGAGTTGTTCCTGTTGCGTCAAGGTATTGTCCGGAAATATAGGTGGTGGATTTATCATCTCCAAAACTGACTGACAAGTCCGATTGATTTTGTATCCCGGTATTCCAGAAATTGTTCCGGTCATTCACGGCACTATACTTAACTGTTTGTTGGTCTCCGTTTTCAAGCGGATATCCCAGATTACGGGTTGAGCCATCAAATGCAGGACCATACTGCTGATTTTCTTCCGGTTTATAAACCTGAGCATCTGCAGTAGATCCGCCCCCGAACTTATTTTGCAGCTTAGGAAAGAAATTTACTTGCTGTGCAGTGGTGGTGTGTGAGAATTTGATGACAGTTTTACCTGCTTTCCCCTTTTTTGTGGTAACCAATAATACTCCATTTGAAGCCTCAGAACCATATAAGGTAGCTCCGGAAGCTCCGTTGAGTACCTGAATTTCCTCGATATCTTCGGGGTTTATGTTGTTCAGGATATCGGCTGAAACGATGGCATTATCCACAACTATTAACGCTTCATTGTTTCCTGTGAGTGAACGATTTCCTCTTAATACCAACCGGTAGTCCGGATTTACACCACTGCTGATGGCATTGACCTGCAAACCGGGTATTTTAGCAGTCAATCCGCCTGCAATCGAAGTAGATTTACCTGCTGTCAGTTCCTCTCCGGTAATTTTCGTAGTAGTATAGCCCTGTTCTCTTTTGGTACGTCTGATACCACCGGCCACAACGACCACTTCATTAAGCTGATTCAGGTCTTCAGAAAGGTATACAGTAATTGGGTCTGTCTCGTAGACTTCAATTTCCTGATTTCTAAAACCGACACTTGAGACAACAATGGTGGCCGGTAAAGATTTTACTTTAAAACTAAAGTTTCCGTTTATATCGGAAACAGCTTTCACTTTTTGACCTTTAATCCGAACGTTAGCTCCAATGACAGAAGATTTAGAATTCTCTTCAAAGATTTTACCCCTGATTTCAATCTGCTGAGCAAAAGCAGATAAGGTAGTCACTACAAACAGGAAAAGAATTCCAAATTTGCGTACGAAATACTTGGGAAACATGTTGTTGTTCCCGAAAAAAAATGGTAGTTTTGCCATACAATTTTTGAATTGTGCGGGCGTACCCTTGATCGGTTTGTCGACAGAGATAGGGGTATGCTCGCTTTTGTTAATAAATATGATTATTTTCCTATTTCAGTGACAAGAGCTTTTCATTTAAATGATTTGTTTGTTCTGCCAATTCTTGCTTTTCTAAATTAAGAAACCCTTCCGAGTGATTATATTTCTGCCCATCGGTCAACACCCATTTCAGAAAATCAGAAACTTCTTTCCGCACATTGTGACTTGAATAGATAAACCCGATCTTTACAACCGGTATCGTTTCGACTTTATTATTCTCTAAAATTGAAATAACCTCATCCAGATTTCCTTCGGTTAATGCTTTTGTATCTTTCTTCAAATCCAGGGGTAATAATGCGATTCCGTCTTTCAATTTACGGGAATTTGTATCATACACATAACCCAGATTATTAAAGGTTAATCCGATAGTATCTCTTTTTATTGCCGAGATCAGGTAAATATCGTCACCCAACACTTTTTTCCCTCTGATTTCAGAAGATACATGGCCAAAGTAGTTTGCCAATGCCGTTGAAGCACAGGCTTTATTATCACGGGCATAAATGGTGGCAGGAAATTTAGGTTTTTCAACTACCGGATCTTCATCAATATTTACTACTTCAAAAAATAATTTATCAATATCTTTTTTAGTTAATCCTCTTTTTGCAGAAGAAAGTATTGGATTATTTCTGTTGGTTACCGGAAGCAACCCGTACCTTCCGGTATAAATTATATCCTGATTATCCTTAAGTTCATCTGTTACCGGTTGATGAGCGATTATGTTCAAATCAGCCGACCCCGGAGTTTCAGGTTTGACCACCAGTTGAATGGATGCTGTTGGATTTACTTTTGCATATTCTGAAATCCATTTTTCTATTAACGGATAAGTAAATCGGGTACCACTTATGACTACAGTTTCATTGACAGCATTTTGAGCTGAAATATTCGTAACCGAAATAAACAATGCTAGTAGCAAAGGATAGAATTGAGTTGTTTTCATATTCTTATTTGTATTAAAATGAATGTAATCGTTGAAATGCCACATCATAATGATCCGGCAATATCTGTGATTAAAAAAAGCAAATTGGATGTGTCAATTATTAATTTTGCCTTAAACAAACAATAATGGACAGGGAGTTGGATGAAAAATCAGTAAGATATGCTACTGCAGCGCATTCGCATATTAGAGGAAGGGATGGAAAGAATTTCAGAAGAGAAAGTAACGTTTAATAACGACAATTCTTGATTTTCATTCAGTGAGAAAATCAGTTGTCTTTCCTGCTTATGTAGCAGGACCTTTTGCGGATTGTAATAAATAGCTTGTATCATATATTATCTGTTTTAATAGGGAATTGTATCAATTACGATACCTGTACGATCTAATAAACAAAAATTCCTTTCGACAATGCAAAAGTAGTTAATGAATAATGAACCTAAAATACCTATAATAGGGCATATTATATACCATAAACAGGGTAGATAAAATTGAATCTCTTTGAATTTTATAAGACTGATTGATAATACAATTCCTTTTATGATGAACATATGTTCATTACTATTGTTATCTTTGCACTTTCAACTTTTAAATACGCAATACATGCCACGTCCAAAACAAGACCGTAAGATAAGTAATCCACCTTTGATGCAAGGATTTAAGCCTTATGGTATTTTACATAACACGCTAAATCCACTTTCATTATTATTCGACGAATATGAGGCTGTCCGGTTACTTGATTATGAAGGAATGACTCAGGAACAGGCTGCCGTAAAAATGAATGTATCGCGTCCTACATTGACCCGTATCTATGAGAAAGCCCGCAAAACGATTGCAACAGCTTTTGTAGAAGGTAAAATAATATTAATTGAAGGAGGGAATGTAGAGTTCGGGCAACAGTGGTTCCGTTGTAAACGCTGCTATAAATTGGTAGGTGGACTTGAGAATCATGTCCGTTGTAAGAATTGTCAGTCATTCTGTAAAGATGAATTGACCCCGATAAATAATGAAGAAATTCCGTATTCAGAAAAGAAGTCTGAATTTATAAAAACCACAATTTACCCCGAATAACATGAATGATACTTTTATCTCTAAAGCAGCAGATTGGGATAGTCCCGATAAAATTGACATGACAAAGAAATTTGCCGATGAATTGATTCTCCGTATAAACCTTTTACCAACCTGGAGAGCATTGGAAATAGGTACAGGAACCGGATTAGTCGGTTTACAGATTGAGCCGTTCGTACATAAAGTCGTGTTAGAAGATACTTCAGCCTCTATGCTGGAAGTATTAAAACAGAAACTTGATGAAAACAGCAAAGTCGAAATATTAAACGGTGAAGTCACTGACTATACCTCTCAGGATATTGACCTGATCTTTTCAAACATGGCGTTTCATCATATCACAGATGTTGAAAAAACACTGAAACATTTAGCTTCCATTACTAAAGTAAATGCATGGGTAGTAGTTGGCGATCTTGTTACGGAAGATGGTTCTTTCCATCGTTTCGAGCCCATACCTCATCGTGGATTTGATACAACCATTTTATCCGGACAATTCACGCTGGCAGGTTTTGAAGTTAAATCGATCAACATATTCAATATCATTTCACGGACGGTTGACAGTATTACAACCAATTACGAACAATTTATGCTGATTGCTCAACGACAATAAACTCTTATAAATTACTGAATTATACTATTTAAAATATTCAATTATGAAAATTGCAGTACCAACAAAACAAGACAACCAGATTGATGCCCATTTCGGACATTGCGAATTCTATCGGATTTACACAGTTTCAGATCAGAATCAAGTGATTTCAGATGAACGAATGGATTCACCACAAGGTTGTGGCTGTAAATCAAACATTGCACAGGTATTCGAGGATGAAGGCATTAACACGATGCTGGCAGGTGGCATTGGTGATGGAGCCGTCAATGTCCTGAATGCACACGGTATCAATGTGATCCGGAACTGCCGGGGTGATGCATCCGAACTTGTACAACAATATTTATCCGGATCTGTACATGACAGCGGTTCAAATTGTGCAGCTCATACCACCGGACACGAAGAAGGACATGTCTGCAATCACAACTAAATTGGATGGATTATGATTGAACACGAATACAAATTCAGAGTTGCCTACCCGGATACGGATAAAATGGGGACCATGCATCATGCCAACTATGCAAAACACTACGAAACAGCCCGTTGGGAATTATTTCGCAGCATTGGGGTTTCGTATCAATCGGTGGAAGAAGCGGGAATTATGTGCCCGGTAATCCGCATGAATTTCAGGTTTATAAAAGCAACCCGTTACGACGAACAGCTCACTGTAAAAACAACATTGAAAGCCATTAAAGGCGTACGAATCTGGTTTGAGTACAAGCTATATAACGAGCTAGATGAACTGATTAATGAAGTTGAAACAGAACTGGCATTTGTGGGCAGGGATAATTGGAAACCTTGTACAGCTCCCGAATTTTTATTATCGGCAATTGCCGACAATTCACGATTGAAATTAATCAGCAAATAACAATACACTATGTTTGATTTCCGCTTAAAAGTTTTTCATACAGTTGCCAAACGCCTTAACTTTACAAAGGCTGCCGATGAACTATGCATTACACAACCTGCCGTATCAAAGCATATCCGGGAGATTGAAAATCACTTTCATTTAAAATTATTCGACCGCAACGGGACTAAAATAAAGCTGACGGAAGCCGGAGAGATTATGCTTCAATATACGAACCAGATATTCACTCTGTACGGCAACCTTGAATTTGAACTTAACTCCCTCAATGAACGGCATAACGGCAAATTACGTATTGGTGCCAGTACGACTATTGCTCAATACGTGCTTCCCCCGCTGTTAGCCGATTTTCACAAAAGGTTTTCAGACATAGAAGTCACTTTGACAATTAACAATACCGAGCAAATTGAACAGGCTTTGCAAAATAAGGATATTGACTTTGGCATTATCGAGGGGCAATCTAAAAACTCATCATTTAAATATACCGAATTTATTAAAGATGAGATCGTACTGGTAGCAAACAGCAATCATCCATTGGCTAAAAAAGACACAATCGAACTGGACGAACTGCTAAAGACTCCTCTACTGATTAGAGAACCCGGCTCAGGAACATTGGAAGTTATTGCACATGCATTAAAGCCGTTTGATATAAAGATATCACAACTCAATACAGAAATGCAGTTAGGAAGCACTGAAAGTATAAAATCATACTTACTCCATTCCGACTGCATGGCATTTCTATCCATTCATTCTATTTTAAAAGAGCTTAAAAATAAAGAAGTCGCCATTATTGATGTAAACGGGCTTACTATAGACCGTGTGTTCCATTTTATACAATCTCACGGTGAAGCAGAAGCACTGCCCGAATTATTTATGAAATTTGCAAAGCATTATAACTTCAAGTAATCAACCATAAAGAATAACTATTTCTTTGTTAAATCTATAAGAATTACCTTTGTAGTCCTATAAAATTATAGGGACAAAATAATTCATATGACTCCTCCTGTTTTTTCAAATCACTTTATTCAGTTTGCTTATATTCTTCTTGCCTTACTTTGTTTAACAACTTTTATTACGGCACCGGTTGCTCTTTTGCTTGGTTTGGTTTTTTCACTGACATTGGGTTCCCCGTTCCCTCAGTTTAACAGCAGGATGTCAAAATACCTGCTTCAGGTTTCTGTTGTTGGACTCGGATTCGGAATGAATTTATTTGATGCAGTGAAAGCCGGTTCGGATGGCATGTTATTCACCCTGTTCTCAGTGGTAAGCGTTATGGTTACAGGAGTTCTGGTTGGCAAATGGCTTAAAATATCCCGTGTATCATCCTATTTAATAGCTTCCGGAACTGCCATTTGCGGTGGCAGCGCAATTGCTGCTGTGGGACCTATTGCCAAAGCCAACGAAAGTCAAATGTCGGTTTCATTAGCTACCATTTTTGTATTAAATGCGATCGCTTTATTTTTATTTCCTGTTCTGGGGCATTGGCTACATCTTTCACAACATGAGTTTGGCATGTGGGCTGCCATTGCCATTCACGATACCAGCTCTGTCGTTGGGGCAGGATCGGTTTATGGCGCTGAAGCATTAAAGGTAGCGACAACAGTGAAGCTGACCCGTGCATTGTGGATCATACCGCTGTCGATATTCACTTCATTCTATTTTAAATCGAAAGGGAGCAGAATCGTGATTCCCTGGTTTATTTTTTTCTTTATCTTTGCAATGGTTTTGAATACGTATATACCTTTCCCAACGAATATAACTCATGGAATTGTTGCAGTTTCCAAACAATCTCTAACGCTGACGCTTTTCTTTATCGGAGCAGGATTATCCCGTTCGGCACTTAAAATGGTAGGTGTGAAACCTTTTATTTTAGGGGTAACGCTCTGGTTTTTTATAGCGGGTATCAGTCTGGCCTTTATCTATTTACTATATTAGTAAAAAACAGGACTGAATAAATTCAGCTAAACCTTTAAAATAGAATGTCAAATATAAAAATGCCATCATTATGAATGATAAAAAAATAGAAAGTCGTGTTACAACTGCCATTACGTTATTCGAGCAAGGATACAATTGCTCACAAGCTGTTTTTATGGCATACTCAGACATATACGGAATAGAACCGGAAATGGCTGCTAAACTGGCGACATCATTTGGTGGAGGAATGGGACGGCTTCGAGAAGTATGCGGTGCGGTAAGCGGAATGTTTTTAGTGTTGGGAATGCAGTATCCTTTCACCGACACAAAAGATAAAGCTGCTAAAAACACGAATTACAAAGCGGTACAAAGAACAGCAAATGAGTTCAAATCAGTTATGGGTTCGTATATCTGTGCCGATTTATTGAAAATAAAACACGAACCACAACATCCCGAATCCTCAGAACGCACCGATGCGTATTATCAAACCCGTCCTTGTGCACGATGCGTAGCATTAGCTGCCGAAATAGTGGGAAAGGAATTATTTCTCAAGGAGTCAGAATGAATATTAATCAGGTCACTCCTCTAAACAGGCAGGACATTATCAATAAAATATGTTAGAAATAGGATTGTTATTTTTCGGTATTGTAGTAGGTATTTTATCAGGGATATTTGGTATTGGAGGAGGAATCGTATTGGTTCCTTCGTTGATTGTTATTTTCGGGATGGATATTCTGGATGCAAATGCCACATCATTAGCCGCCATGCTACTGCCTGTTGGTATTTTAGGAGTTATCTCCTATTACAAGGCAGGATATATAAAAGTCAGGGAGGCTTTGTGGATGGCGTTGGGATTGTTTATGGGATCGTTTGTAGGGGGAGAGCTGGCAGTAAATATCAATGAACGTCTACTTGCCATGTTGTATGCAGGTATCCTGTTGTACATTGCATTAAGCTATTTCGGTGTCTTTTCTTACTTTATAAAAAAGAAAGAACAGAACCCTCTGGAAACTATCAACGTGAGTAAACCTATCTGGATGTTTCTTTTAGTAGGTATTGGTGCCGGCATTTTCGCAGGCCTTTTTGGGAAAGGCGGTGGAATTGTAATCGTCCCGTTGCTTATCAGTATTTTCAAATACGACCCCAAGCAAGCAGCAGCCACTTCACTCGCTGCACTTCAATTGCCGGTTGGTTTGCCGAGTGTCATTATTTATGCCAACAGCGGGCATTTAAATCTCGCATTTGCAGGCTTACTTGCCCTAGGGATTTTAGCTGGTGCATTTTTTGGATCAAAGCTTGGTGTAAAATTACCTTCTGCAATATTTAAAAAAGTATTTTCTGTGTTTTTACTGATTGTGGCTGTTTATATGGTTTCAAAATATATTTAAGTGAGCCTACGAACCGAAAGCATTTACTATTTATTCATTTACTATTTATTCATTTACTATTTGTCCCGCATTACCGTTTGTCTCTACCCGTTTTAGTTCTTCGGTCGGAATAAGGGGCTTTTATGTAAAAATAAAACAAACAAAATAACCTGCCGGTTGTTTTAAATATGAAACAGGCATTTAAATTCACCGATGATGTGTATATCTGTAATTGTAGATATTTATTAATCTACAAAGGCTTATATTTCAATACGCTGGCAATTATTAATTATCAATTATTAATTATTAATTAATTTTCTGTCCTGTGATTTACATCAACTAAATTAAATCATTTGTTGTGAAAGGAAATTTCGATACAATTATCAATGAGGACCGTCCGGTCATTGTTGATTTTCATGCACTTTGGTGTGGACCATGCAAGGTTCAGTCCCCAATTTTAAAACAGGTTGCGGATGAATTGGGTGACAGGGTTAAAGTAATAAAGATAGATATCGACCAGAACCAGGCAATTGCAGGCAGATTCAATATTAAAAGCGTACCTACATTAATGGTTTTTAAAAATGGAGAGGTAAAATATCAACAAGCCGGTGTACATACGAAACCACAACTGATGAATATACTATTGAACGATTTATAAACCGGTTGTTATGTCTTTCAAAATCAATCCGATCATATGTCCTCAAAACCATCGCTGTCCGATCCTTACTGAATGTCCCGAAGGCGCAATAACTCAAATCATGTATGATGGGTTACCTGTCATTGATGAAACGACATGTACCGAATGTGGTGAATGCGTCAATAAATGCGCGTTGGGTGCCATCGAAAAAGAATAATCTGACTTCTACAGTTCCATTAGATTAACGGATACTGGTTTCTTCCGGTGGTTACTTTTTCAGGATATTTAATCAGAACAAAAAGTCTTCTTATTTCTGTACAGGGAAATTATTTTCCACCCAGCCGGGGAATCCATCCATCATTTGGTACACTTTTCTAAACCCGCTTTTCATCATATGCTCCACAGCCATTCCACTCCTGTGATTAGTCCGGCAGTATACAATGTAGGGAACATTTCGATTGAGCTTATCAATACTGACGAATGCATCTTCCCTACGAATATCTATATTTATTGCTCCTTTGATATGCCCCTCCTTAAATTCATCCGCGGTCCGTACATCAAGTACCACCAGGCCGGGGTCTTTTTGAAGCATGACACTGACTACTTTAGAATTCACTTCCTTTTTAGTCTGAGCCTCAAGGAAAGCTGTCATTGAAACCAACAAAATAAGCACCGGTAAAATTTTATTTACTTTTTTCATTATATGTACATTTAAAAGATTCATTTAAAATAGTTTTTTCTTGCTTACCAAAAATTATAACGAACTCGAATAATCCTCTTATTTTAAAATTGTAAATCAATGTTGTTTAGTTAAGGATTTTGATGATAGACGTCCTTTGTGTCCGCCAGCTGACGAATTGTAACTTAGAAACTCCCGACATTCGGGATGTTCCATTTGTGGCAAGACAGGCAAGATAATATTAGCCACGAAGGCACAAAAACACTAAGTTGCACATCATAGATTCCGATTTATCGGAAAAGGAAACACGAACTTAACGACATTGCATTGTAAATAGTAAATAGTAAATTGCAAATTATAAATCTTTTTATCCTAATTTTCTATCCAGACTATGCCACGCTCCTCCATTATGCACGGTCGTGAAACCATTTGAAGTCAGTATTCCTTTTGCAGAAGCACTTCGCATGCCCGAAGCGCAGCAGGTAATGATCACCCTTTTTTTATCTTTCAGCTTGCCCAAATTGTTACTAAGCTGTTCCACCGGAATGTTTACCGAACCCTGGATATGCCCGGTACTGTATTCGTTTTTGGTACGGACATCCACTATCAGGGCTCCTTGTTTCACCAGTTCTGCAAAGTCGGTCTTTGGGCCAATGCCCAGCAGTTTTTTTATCGTTGCTATCATTTTTATTTTATTTTTGATATTGATGTACATTCATCCACGACCCACCATTGATACATGCAATGCCTTGTGCCGACAGAAAATCGGTTGCTATGGCACTTCTGCCTCCACTGGCACAACAAAGCACCAGGGGCGTTTTCAATTCCTTTATTTCTTCCAGACGCTGTTGTATTTCCTGCAAGGGGATATTAATTGAACCTGCGGCACTGCCACCTCTGAATTCGAGCGTTGATCGCACATCAACAATAGTCCCTGATTTTTCTTTGATTATTTTTTCTAATTCCATTTGTTTGATTTTTATAAGTTCTGATATTCAATTTTTCTTTCTTTGACCGGTGTTTCAAGCATGCAGGGTTTCCACAACTGATAACCGCCCGAAAGATTGAGCGTATCGCTATATCCTTCCTGCATCAGGATCCGTTGAGCCAGGTATCCGCGCAGACCACCAAGGCAATAAATATAAACGGTTTTTCCCGCAGGAAGTTCATCAAGCCTGCTTCGTAATTCATCCAGAGGTATATTGATGGCGTCCATTATTCTACCGGCATTGTATTCGTTTTTGGTTCTAACATCCAACAACACATCCTGCGGTGTAATTTTATCAAACTCATTCCAGTAAAATAAAACAGATCTTTTCTGCAATATGTTTTCTGCCGCAAAACCCGCCATATTCACCGGGTCCTTCGCTGATGAAAAAGGAGGTGCATATGCATGTTCAAATTCGGTCAGCTCGGCAATAGTTCCATCGTGTTGTATGATCGAGGACAATATATCCAATCGTTTATCCACCCCATCGTATCCCACCACCTGGGCACTCAACAACCTGCCGGTGCCGGGAGTAAATGCCAGTTGAATCGTCATTTGTTTTGACCCGGGATAATATCCTGCATGTGAACCGCTGGTTATCGTCGACACCTGATGGCTGATATTTGCCAGTTGCAATTGCCTGGAAGAGGTTCCGGCAGTTCCTACTGTCATGTCAAAGACCTTGACAATGGCGGTATTGATGGATCCCTTATACGAATGGTGATTCCCGAACACCAGATTATCGGCACAGATCCGGCCCTGTTTGTTTGCCGGTCCTGCCAGATAGGTGATCATCGGTTTACCGGTAATGGGATTTGTAAACTCAATGGCATCTCCCACTGCATATATATCCGGGTCGGAAGTTTGCAGGTATTCATTGACATAGATTCCTTTTGCAGCCCCTATTTTCAGATCAGCCTGTGTAGCCAGCCTGGTATCGGGTTTTACGCCGATGGAAAGAATCACAATATCCGAATCGAGGACATGACCTGTACTCAATACAACCTGAATGCCGGTTTCTGTTTGTTCAAATCCGGTGACGGAGGTATTCAATTCGAGATGCACTCCTTTCGAACGGATATGTTGTTGCAGGATCGCAGCTATTGGAAAATCAACCGGTGTCAGTACCTGAGGTGCCATTTCGATCACGGTAACATCCAGACCAAGTGAATGTAGATTCTCGGCCATTTCAAGTCCGATAAACCCGGCTCCAATGACGACAGCCTTTTTTGTCTCTTCTTTTAGTACATAAGATTTTATAAAATCGGTGTCAGCAACATTTCTCAGCGTGAATATCCCCTTGCCCGAGATACCCGGCAGTGGTGGACGAACAGGTTCAGCCCCCGGCGACAATACCAGTTTATCATACTGTTCCTCATATACTTCTCCGGTAGTCTGATTTCTAGCCGTGACTGTTTTGGAAGATCGGTTTATTTCCGTGACTTCGGTTAATGTCCGCACATCGATATTGAATCGCTTATTGAAAGAAGCCGCTGTCTGAACAAACAGGGCGTTCCTGTTGGTAATCACATTTCCGATATAATAGGGTAGCCCGCAATTGGCATACGATATATATTCGCCTTTTTCAAAAATCACTATTTCGGCGTGCTCATCATTCCTTCGAAGTCTGGCAGCCGTACTTGCACCTCCGGCCACTGCACCAATAATTACATATTTCATAGTTGGAATTGTTTTATTCGATTGTACGATGCAAAGATACAGGTTTATTTTGAATTACAATAGTATCACTACTTAAATTATATTAATATCACTAATTAAATCACATTCATATCACCAATTGAATTTTTTTTATTACTTTTGCATCTTAATAGTTGTCTGAAAATTAGCCACCCATGTTATTAAAGAAACAAATAAAACGAGAGTTAGCCGAGGAATTGTTCCTGGATAGCGATAAAGCATTGAATTTTATAGCCGGTGTAAAATGGGAGGATGGATATATCTGCCGGAAATGCGGGCACGATAATTACTGCGAAGGTAAATCGACCGGCTCACGACGCTGTACGCGCTGCAAGACAGAAGAGTCGGCTACTGCGCATACTTTGTTCCATAACTGCAAGTTCCCGATAAATAAAGCGTTCTATATCGCCTATACGGTATGTGTGGAAGGGAAGGATATATCGTCGTACGAATATTCCGACCAGCTGGGTTTAAACCAAATGACCTGCTGGAAGTTCCGCAAACGGATAAAGGACTGTGTGCTCAAACATGGTGCCGACAAAAGCAATATCGCCATTCAAACCCTCCTGTTATCGGAATATTGAAAAGGGTGAACCACAACACCAAAGAAAAATAAAATACGGGAACCATAATAGACAAAAAAAGCTAAGACATAAAAGAACACAAAATCAAACCAAGTAAAAGACAACAAATAAAGTCGTATAATTTTGATTTAAATAAGGAAATAAGGGTTAGTTTTTTTACTTAATATTTCTACTAAAGGTTAAAATAAAAGACAAGGTATAATTATTAATTCCCTTATATTTAATATATTAAACCTTAGTAGAAAACTAAATACCCCCGGATTAAAAACCTTACTCCTTTATTTGGAGTATCTGGAGAGTCCAATTTTTCAAGTAAAATATAGAACAATTTATTTGTCCAATTACTTATATAGCTGTTTTTCCGGATTTTCAATTCAACAATTAAAGTAAGTATTATTTTAGTAATATACTATCGAAGATTCCAAGTTATCGAAGTAGAAATCAATTATTTTTTAGTATTTTATGTGCTCTACTGTGGTTAAAAAATTTCTTTTGTTTTCTATTGAGTCTAATTGAGCCCTATCCTTATTCTCTTAAAACAGAAAGGTAGTTACCAGAGTGCCGCGAACGCCCGATACATCAGTTGGATGTATCACTTTTCCCCTGTTGTTATAATCAACCGTACCGTACCCGGCGACATTGTATTCCACTTCAGCAGCCAGCACCAATCTTCCGATAGAATATTTCAATGATGGACCCACGCGATATATGTGATCCACATTTTGCCAACGACCTAAAAACGCCCCTCCGTTTGTGACTGAAAGAATGTTATCATTAAACCCAAGATTTTTTTGATATCCGCCAAATAGTCCGGCCATTAATTTAGTTCCATACGTTATATTCAACCAGGATGTCACAGAATTTGAAGCACTGTATGTCTTCTCTCCGGTTACTGCATTCAGTGTTTTTACGGCATACCCGCCCTGTTGAAATAACTCGCTCAGGTTTTCACCATACATTTCCCCGACTTTTACATTGAATAGATTCTTTTTGTAATCGGCAAAAGCTCCTACTGCATACGAAGAGATGGTTGTATTTGCATTATAGACTCCGACTGTACCGGTGGTTTGTGTTGCAGGTTTTACAACCTTGTATTCGGATACTATCCCGGCAAATAAGGCAGGTGTTTTAAAATGGATCTGTACGTGTAAATCAGGAATCGGGTTACTACGGGTATCGGCACAATTGGATATTCCGGCCGTTGTGTTTGCAGCATCACTAAATATGAAAGATTTATGTTCCGACTGATACAATGCAGCCGCCAACACATTGATCGTACTACTTGGTTTCCAGGTAAACCGAAGCTGATCACCCCGTCCAAAAGGACGAAAAGGAATCCCTGTATTTAATCCTATCACCGATGGGAATGAGATCTCTGACAATGGATTCCATGTTTTGCCTACCAACAGGTCACTTTTAACCCAGCTTAATTTTATCCAGGCATGACGTAACCGCAAACCCACGGCATTCGTTATTCCGGTTGATGTACCTGCCCCTGAAGTTCCTACACCTGCTCCCCCGCCGGTAAAATCGAACTCAAAGAACGAAGATGATTTTGCATTCCAGACATCAGGGCCTGTAAATAATGCATTAAAACGAGTAGCCTGTGAGGATAGATTATTCCGGGAAACCGCATTCAGGTCGTCACCTGAATTTGCATCTTTCTTTACATTTTCAGGAAAGAAACTAAAAAGGTCATCCACAGCACCCACCGTCTCCCGTGAATCAAAATAATACTCGGCACGAACAAATCCCCCGAATTTAACCTGTACATTCTCACCTAATTTCACGATCGGGATCAGTGGAGTGGGTTCGTCAGTCTTCTGTGTCTGTTGTGAAAAAATACTTGTCGCCTGTAAAACGAATAAAAACGCACTACTTATTTTTAAATACTTAATTCCCATATTTCAATAATCTAAATTTGTTTGATGTTGATGATGTCATCGCTTTAATGTCTATCCGGCAGAAGCAATAAAATGAATATGCAATTTTGCAATTATATAGAATTGCTCTTTTTGCACAGACAAGTTGAATATCCGAATCATTCAGGGGGATGTGAAACCAACGGGATATAGATGAAGCGATTTTCTTTAAAATCTATCCCTGATAGAGTTGATTTCACCAATTAGATTGGCAACCGCAACAAGAAAGCTGCCCGGAAGAGACAGTTGTATGAGATCGATTTTTTGAATAGGGGGATCAACAGGTGTTGGATTGATTTCGTGTCACAGAAAACAGCAAACAACATTCGCAATACCGAAGAATGGAAACTTTGCACTGTCATCCCATTCTTTCGATTGGGAGTAAACGATGCTTTGTCTGATAGTAAAGTCTTATTTTTGAATGCAATTCCCATACCCGGATGTTGATTTTTTACAGGGTGCAAATTTCAGAATTTATTTTGAATTATGAAATAGCTTATGCATACATATTTTTCATCCTCTTTACAGTATAAAAAGAGACAGTACAAATCATGATTATAACTGAATATCAAACAGATTCCCGATTATCGAAATGGATTCGTATTCTCTCAATTATTTTTTTTACTTAAAAGTTGGAAGTTATATTTTTAAAAATTGCAATCAAAAGTGCACTATATTGCACTTTTCTGTACTTTTTGAGTTCCATAATACATTTGTACACGAAATAGTGCATTATATGGCACTATTGCATGCACAAATCCGGACTTTGATCGTTTTATTATATAGACAGCAACAACAGGATAGACCCAATTAAAATTGACAGAAATCGTATTTATTAACCACACTTGCCTTACTTTTCCGGGGTTATCAGTTACACCCCTTGGGTATAAGGTCAAATCTTCAAATAAGTTTAATGGCTGCCATCTCACGGGCTATTTTATGTATCGCCTCTTCTATTTTGGATAGTTGATTTTCTGAAATATACTGGTTGCCGGATTTGTACTGCCGCATCAGAGAAGCATTCATCCCTGCCATGTGGGCAAATTTACTCACATTTATAAAGTCATACTGATTAAATAAGGAGGCCAGGTCATATTTATATTCGAATTGTACTTTTTTTAACTCGGCGGGTATTTCTTTTGCCAGTTCGGTATACGAAGCAACCATCTCTTTCAACGAGTTATCAAAATCTGTTTTGGCTTCTGCAACGGTATTTCCTTCACCAACAATGGTATGTTGCAGGTCGGGTGTAAAAATGCCGAATGTTCCATCTTTCCCCTTTTCAATTAAAGCTATTGTTTTCATGACTTAAATTAAATGAATGCATGATTGTAGTTCTTTGATAATGTTTTAAAAACCAATTTGTTTTTTTAATTTATTGTAAATGCCGGTTCTTACTTCCTGTGAATCATGTCTTGGAATCTGTATTTTAAAATCTTTATCGGGATGTGCATAAATATCATGCTCTTTTCCATTTCGCAACAGATACCATCCCTGTTGAGTGGCTTTTCTTTTTAATTCCGACCATTTCATAAATTTACAATTTGGTTTTCAACACAAACATATAACATATTTGTTATACGAATAGTTTTTTCTATACTTATTTTTATAGGGAAATTGAATATTTAACCTTATAAGTTAACAGTTTGCTCCACCCTCATGAAACATACTTCACACTTCCACAAAGGAACAAAGACTCTAAGTTGCACAAGGAAGACTCCGTTTTATCTGAAAAGTAAGTAGAATTATCATTTTAGACTTAAAGGCTTCTGTACAACCTTGAATTTTTCACATGGGTGTAACCCTAAGTATTAGTTATTTAAATTGTTTATTCACATGATACCCAATCATGTTTTTTATATTTTCCACTTTTGGCATTAATATTTAATCCATTTCCTGAAGCGAAATAGGGTTTATCAAGTTGTTCTTTTTGGGTGTTTTCGATTTTCCAAATCAAAGTTTCAAGGAATCTTAATAATTTTACAGACCATTTATGAATACCTTTCTGAAAACCTATCTTTTCCGCTAATTCTATCGCGTATGTTTTATTTAGAAATATAGTTGTTGAAATAGTCCCTTTATAAAATTTTATTATGTCAGATATTCTAATCTTAGGAGTAAATAAAGAGTCAATTTTATTTCCATCTACAAAAACTACAATCATGTTTCTTTTGCTTTTTGTACCATGTTGACTTATGAGGAATGTAACTATACCATCAATACTATCAACGCTATTAATCACAATACTCTTTTCGACAAAATTAGTACCTATTCTATTGTTTAGATACTTTTTAGCAGTACTAATCATTATTGAATCGTTGTTCGAATAATGATTATCTGTTTGTTGAGCATTTCCAAAACCGAATCCAAGACAATACATTGTTATGAAAAGAATAATCGTTCTCATTTTAGTATTATTGATAATGACATTATCATTTCGCTATTGTTGAATAAGCGAGCAATCACGTTAACCCTGTGTCAGTCCGAATCGATCACCTGAAACCTGTAGGTCACGAAATGTTATTTTACCATTTCTCAGGATGTATCCTTTCAGCAATATTAATAGATTTCTGCTTCAGTATTTTGGCATTACCGGCTTTATAACCGATGGGTATTATTGTTGCAATTTCAAGTTTAACGGGGATTCCAAATGCCTCTTTTATTACATCCGTATTTTGGGGAATATAAGTCACACCATAAACATCATGTTCGGCCAGACTGAGTAAGAAATTCTCGATACACGTCCAAACCGATGCCAGGCAATTTAAGTCATACACGCTTTGTGCAATTTCAATTTGAGTTTTGGGCTTGTAAACAACAATAGCAACAGAGGGCGCCTCTAAAATCATTCTTTTCTGTTTTGGTATTGCATCCAGATACATTTCTTTCATGACTGGCTCTTCATTCCTGAATACTGTTTTAAGCTCATCCACATTCATCATTTTGTCAAGTTTCTCTGCCTTTACAAGCTTTAG
>Ga0302273_1000060_pt1 | contig 59632 bp, 39 predicted proteins | sample III_Bog_N1_3_FD_198774 | JGI IMG/M metagenome (GOLD analysis project Ga0302273, IMG submission 198774) | Peat permafrost microbial communities from Stordalen Mire near Abisko, Sweden - III_Bog_N1_3 | ecosystem: Environmental > Terrestrial > Soil > Wetlands > Peat | place: Sweden: Abisko... | reverse complement strand
CTTTAAGATTACGGAATAATCAATAAAAATACTGATAATCAATGAATTACCCAAATGTTTTAACTCTTATTTTATATCTATTTTTCTTATTATCAGATACGTATTTCATTTTATAACTAACCATTGGATATTATAAAACCAAAAGGTAAAGGGTGGGAAGATGTAATATCTTTCATTTACAAATATAAGGTGTCTTTTTGGGATAAAAATCTAAAATTAGTTTTGCCATTATTAACTGACTGGTGCAATGCCAGCAAAAAAGGAGAGACGACACGATTTGCTGGTTTATTGGCACTGAGTATCATTCAAAAGACGGAAAGTGAAGAAAATTTTTATATCCATAAAGATGCAGAAGAAAATATACTTAATGTAGTTTACAATGCTGCAAATGAAATAAAATCAGAATTAATGGAAATATTTGATAAAGTTTTAGCTAACAAATGGACTAAACATAATGACCCTTATAATGGGTTATGTTCAAAAATTTTAGCTAAACCTTACTTAGCATTAGAAGTAATGAAAATACTTCCATTTTCTGTTATTCAAATGTGTGGCTTATTATGGCAAAAACGAGAAAGAGAAGATGATCAATTTGGCTATGAGAGGGATAGTATGGAAAGTAAATATGGCTTAGTCGATGAATTTACGTATAATTATTTTCCTGCTAGTGCTTTTCAAACGCCGATATATTGGTTATTACAATACCGTTTTACAGAAACTCTTGATTTTATAATTGATTTTACAAATAGGGTAGTTGAAACGTATAGTCAGTCTGATTATGGCAAAGAAGATGTTGAAAAAGTCACATTATATATCAATAAAAAAGAAGTTACACAATATCTAAGCTGGGCAATTTGGTCAATGTATCGTGGGGGTGGAAGTCCGGTTGTACCTTATTTGCTACAATCCATACATATGGCTTTAGAGAAAATTCTTTTAGAATTTGTGCAAATATTAAAATCTGAAATAGTTCAATCTATCCTTCTTAAGATTCTTATTGATTCAAAATCAGCTTCACTAACAGCTGTTGTTTGTAGTATTGTTTTAGCATATCCAGATAAGTTTTCTGATATAGCTATCATCTTATTCAAGACAATAGAGTTTTTTCATATAGATTCAGTAAGAAGCATGAACGAATCACTAGTGTTAAATCCATGGAGCCCTAATAAAGAGTATTGTGCAAAAGAAAGAGAGGAAGCTAAACAAGCCAAACATCGAAATTCAAACTTAGAATCATTATTTTTAAATTACCAATTTACAGGTGTAAAAGGATTTACTGAAGAACAGAATACAGAATACATTGAAAAACTGTATCAAATCATAGACCAACATAAAAAAAATATCTTGGTTATTGAGTCAGAAAAAGAAAGAAATTCATTGGGTATTTTGCTGGCACGCATGGATAGACGCACAATGAAGCCTGAAATTAAAGAATATGACGATTCTCATTACATCGTAGAACTTAACCCACAACTCACACCGGAACTATTGGAAATCAGTAAACAAGCAACCAAACAATATGAAGAAACTTTCAAGTATAGTTCATTGAGATCATGGTCTAATTTTTTAATTGGACAGGAAAGACAAAATACATCTCAAAGACATGAGGAATATAACAATAATCCACTTTTGGCTTTAGCTGAAACAAAACAGCTAATTGATGAACTTAAAACAGGGAGAAGCAATGGAATGTTAGAATACTCCATTCCTGCATTTTCTTGTTCTAAATTGATGATTGAACATAAAGATATACTATCAAAAGAGGATAAAGATTATTGCAGAGAGATTATTCTCTCATCTGTATCGCAATTATTTTCTGATAATTACAATTATCAAATAAGTGATGGTGTCGAGGCTTCTGTTCATGCTATACCTTCATTAATAAGTGAATATTCGGATGAAGAGGAGGGGTTTATTTTACAAATGATTTTAATTCTTTTTGATGAAATGCCATTAGGTGCTTATAAAAGAATTTGTGATTATGTAATTGAATCTATTCATGAATCAAAATTATGGGAGTTATATCCAAAAATTGCACAAGACTTATTATTGGGATATGTACAACTAAAGCCGATTTATAATAATATTTACACTGAAAAAAGAAAAGAAAAAGGTTTTGGGGGAGCTATACCAAAAAGTATCATATTACAAGAACTTGAAACAAAAGCGATAGATTTTTCAGTCACAAACATTTCGTTTGATATTCAAGATATAGATTCATTTGACATCCAAGATTTAGGAATAATATATCAATTAATCCCTTCAAAAACAAAGGATGAGATCCATTTAAATATTATCAAAAGAACTCTACCAAAGATATTACCCAAATTATTGACTGATAGGCATAGTGATAAAAGCGAGTTTGATTCTAATATTTATAAGACACGATCAACTATTTTTGAAAGATATGCTTACTTTTTATTAGAAAGAGACATAAATGAAATAAACATTTATTTACAGCCCTTTATAGATAGTTTTGTTGCAACAGATGAAATGAATTCGTTAATTGATAAAATAATTAGTGCTGAAGATTATATCAATAAATATGAGCAGTTCTGGTGTATATGGAATAGACTTTATCCTAAATTCATTGAGGTATGCAATAAATCATATAGTTATCATTTATCAGGCGTTGTAAAGAGTTATTTATTAGCATGGCAATGGTGGAGAGAAGGGGTTGAAGAATGGCATAGTTTAAAAGAAATAAATTTATCATTGTATGCAAATGTGGCAAAGGACTTAGGTCTGAATCCTTCTGTTCTTTACTCGATTACTCAAATATTAAATTCAATTGGAAGTAAATTTACAAAAGAAGGCATCGAATGGATTTATACTATTATCTCAACAAATAATTCATTAGAATTAGGTGATTTAGAACCCAATACTTTATACTATTTGGAAAAAGTCATGAGAAAATTTATATTTATGAACAAGGGACAAATCAAAAAAGAAATAAGATTGAAAAACAAAGTTATTCCAATACTTGATTTTATGATTGAACGAGGTTCTATACATGGCTACTTGTTGAGAGAAAGTATTTTATGAAAATTATGCATCTCTATTTTATCCGAGTAAGGATTCTTTGTCGCTTCGGATAGATAAGTCTGAGTGAAGAAGTGGATACCTGAACTGAAAGCGGGGCAACTGTCTTAACCGGGATGAAGCAGATTTATCAGATAAGACAGATACGCAGAAATCTGATTCATTGAAATAAGAGAATGTGTTTTAGAATTAGTCGGGGATTTAAATAAGATTAATTGTAGGATATGCTATGGAAGATTTTAAGTACAAAGACATTACCGGTAAAATAATCAGTGCTGCCATTCAAGTTCATAAGACGCTTGGCAACGGCTTTCAGGAAGTCACTGCCCATTGCCGGCGGGTTGAAACAGACCTGATTTGAATAATAAATGCAACATCTTTATCAATGTAAAACGCTATAATTAAATCAATTATTTATGAAAAACATTAAAGGAAAAAAAATCAATGCCTTTTTTTCAAGTCAGTTATTTTTATGTGTATTATTTCTAATTTGTACAATGACGGTCAATGCACAAGTAAAGTTTGAAAACTACAATTCTTTTGATGCTATGAAGAAAAAAGCCGCCAAAGAATCAAAGTTGATATTTGTTCAAAGGTCTTCCGATAACTGCCAGCAATGTGATGAAATGGGTGATAAAGGTTTGAGTAATTCGTTACTGAAAGAAAAATACAATGCCAATTTCATTTCGATGAAGGTTAAAGATAATCAGAATTTCTTTTCTTCTCTTAGAGACTCTTCTTTATTCAAATCGTCGATAGGGTCTTTTTATTTTAATAGCAATGGGGACTTATTATTGCAATATAATTCGACAACTGATTCTCCATACAAATATCTTGAGCTGGCTGACCTGGCTATTAAACGTTCGGGTAAGATCAATGAATTATATTCGCTCGAAAAAGAGTATAAAAGCATGAAAACCAAGACTCCCGAATTCATCAGAAGATATGTTTCTTTATCGAAAGAATTTGATAGAAATGCAGACTCTGCTGTAGAAGACTATTTTAGCAAATTACCCATCGATTCCATTTATAATAAGAGTATTATCAGGTTGGTATTGGAGCAAGGTTTGCCGCTGAATACCCGTGCTTCGCAATTGATTTATAATAATAGTCCACATGATATTGACAGTGTTTGGAATACAATTGATTTCAACAAAAGAGTGGAGATAAACAGGAAGGTAATTTCTTTAACAGAATCAATTGCTCTTCGAACTAAAGATGTAAATTTGATAAATAGACTCTCTGATTTTGAGATACGTACATATGGTAATGATTTCCATAAAGCTTATTTTTATTCCCAAAGGATGTTGTTGAATTTTTATAAATCAATTAATGATTCAAAGCATTATATGAATCTTTCAAACAATTGTATATATTTATTAATGAATGTACCAAATGATACTTTAGCAAAATGGGATATAAAAGAGCAACAACTTTCTGCTTCGTCGAATAAAGAAGTAAGACGATATCGTAAAGTGAGTTGTGAATATGCTAACCAATTAAATGATATAGCATGGAGTTATTACGAAATGGCTACGGATTTGGAAGATTTGGCAAAAGCACTTAAATGGGAGAAACGTGCTCTTGAAATAAATTCTGAAGTTTGCAAACCTCAAAATAAGGACAACTCTGCTTTTTTAGATACGTATGCGCATCTGTTATACAAAATGAATCAGTTTGACGAAGCAATCAGTTGGGAGAAAAAGGCTGTTGATGCTCAAAAAAATGCAGGGTTCAGTTCCAACAAGTTTGAAAAAGAACTTGAAAGAATGCAAAGTCGTTCAGTTAAATAATAAAGGGACTGGAGATGCATTAATTTATTAAAAATATAGTCTTTGCGATATCGTTAACCTTTTTTGAAAAAATCAGTATTTAAGTATGAGCACCAATAAAAGAATAGCAGGCCTTTTGCTTTTGACCCTATGTGTCATGGTACATGTTACTGCCCAAAACAACGATAGCACCATCAACAAGCTTTCACAATATGTGGGCATTGTGGATCAGTTCTCCAAAAACTTACCGCAGGAAAAGGTCTATCTGCATTTTGATAATTCCATCTATTATCAAGGCGATGATATTTGGTTCAACTGCTATCTGGTTACTTCCGGTCAGCATGAGGCAAGTCCGCTCAGTAAAACACTATACGTGGAACTGCTCAATCCCGGAGGGGAAGTCATCAACAAGCAAATACTGAAAGTAGAGAACGGTAGATGCCATGGAAACTTTACGTTGAATAAACTTCCTTTTTATTCCGGATTCTATGAAGTCAGGGCTTATACCAAATATATGCTCAACTTTGGCGAAGAGGTTATCTTTTCAAGAACCTTTGCTGTTTACGACAAACCGACCAAACCGGGTGCTTATGCAGAAAAAAGCCTGATGAAGTACGGACGGGGATTATACCCCATACTTCGTCCGAAACCCATTAAAGAGAAATCGGTAAGCCTGAAATTCTTTCCCGAAGGAGGAAACCTGGTAAAAGGGGTACCTTCCCGTATTGCCTTCGAAGCTACGGATGCCTATGGTAATCCCATTGAAGTTTCCGGATCTGTTGTAAACGAAGATAAGGAAATCCTAGTCAGGTTTAAATCCGTACACGATGGACGTGGTGTCTTCTCATTTACTTCCAGCGATAAACAACAATCTAACGCACCTAAGATAGTAGTTGATTATAAAGACAAAAAATACAACTTCGATTTTCCTACAGTTATTCCCAAAGGAATCGTGCTAAAAGTGGATAATCTTTCCTCACCCGATAGCATTGGGATTAGCTTGCAATCCAACAGCGAAACGCCCAAGGGTATATTCGGACTGGTACTTATGAGCGGAAGTACCTTGCAGAAATACCTGATAATAGATACATCGGAAGGTAACCCCATCGACTTCAGAATAGCCAAACAAAACCTGCCAGCAGGAGTTTCACGTATTATTTTATTTAATGCGGCCGGGCAGATTGTGGGTGACCGTTTACTATTTATCCACAGTAATAAAAAACTGAGTATTCAGGAAAAAACAGACAAAGCATCCTACAAACCCTACGAACAGGTCAATATGCAATTTGGTATCTCCGAGAAAGATACGATTCCCGTAGAAACTACTTTCTCCGTATCAATAAAGGATGGACAGAATGACATAAAGCCCGATCAGGACATTCAATCCAACCTGCTACTTATGTCGGAGATAAAAGGCTATGTGCACCATCCCGATTATTATTTTGAATCGACCGACCTGATACACCAACAGGCACTCGACTTACTGCTGATGGTACAAGGTTGGCATCGCTACTCGTGGAACTGGGTGAACGGGACCAAGCCCTTTGAGCTAAAGCACCAACCCGAAAAAGGAATTGAGATAAACGGACAAGTGGTCTCGTTTGTGAAATCAACACCCAAACCAAAAGTAAATGTATCGACACTTATTTCCCAAAAGAATGACAGTACTAAGCTGAATAATAGTTTTATGGAGTGTTTTGTAACCGACAGCCTGGGCAGGTTTGGATTCACTGCCGATGTGGAGGGGCGATGGAATATGATTTTTGCCGTAAAGGAAAAGGGGAAAAAGAAAGACTACCGCACGGTGTTGGACAAACTGTTCAGTCCCGAACCCAGACGATACCGCTACACCGATCTGTTTGCCCATATACCCAACCCCGAAGAAGAGAAGTTCAACGCAACAGATCCATTGATTTATGCAGCAAAAGACTCGTTAGCAAAGGTTCTCCCGAAGATTGATTACGATTCAATAGCCAAAAAAGGAGTACGGGGAAAAATGCTGCGTCTGAAAGAGGTGGTGGTAAAGGCGAAGAAAGATAGTAAAGAAATGGAGATTCTTGATGATAGGACGAGATCGATGGCTTACTATGATGTCAATGCTGAACAAGATAAAATACAAGATGAGGGAGGAATGCCGGAAGAAATTCTGAAAGAATTTTTAATAAGGATAAATACAGATTTTCATATGTTACACCAAGGTTTACACGGGGATATATTTGTATATAAAAATGGGGTACCCCTTTTTGTGATTAATCATCAAAAAGCCACCGCATATGAAGCTGCAAAAATCCCGCTTTATGTAAGAGCAAACTGGGTTAAATCTATTTACATTAGCGAAGATTTTACTACCTGTCTAAATTACTCACCATATCCAGAGCTTTTTGATTGTGTAGTATTTCTTGAAATGTTTCCTGATTGGAAGATGCCTGTTGAAGCGGGCAAGGGAGTACGCAAGACCTGGTTGGATGGATATAGTCCGGTAAAGGAATTTTACAGCCCCAATTATGGCACGCTTCCTCCTGAGGTGGATTACCGTCGCACCTTGTACTGGAATCCTTCGGTTAAAACGGATAAAGACGGTAAAGCACTGATACAGTTTTATAATAATAGCAGTTGCAATAGTTTTAGCATTAGTGCCGAAACCATTACGCCGCAAGGAGTGATAGGAGTGTTGAAGAAATAGTTCATAATTGGAATGTTATATATACAGAAAGACAGCAGGCCTTTTGTTTTTGACCTTATATGTCATGGTGCGAGTTACCGCCCAAAACAACGATAGCATTATCAACAAGCTTACACAATATGTAGGCATTGTTGATCAGTTTTCCAAAAACTTACCGCAGGAAAAGGTCTATCTGTATTTCGATAATTCCATCTATTATCAGGGTGATGATATCTGGTTTAACTGCTGTAATACATTCTTTAATTTTTATATTGAGAATTAACCTGTGATTAAATTCTTGAAAATTGAACTTGTTCTCAAAGTTAATTCAAAAGTGCTGTTCGCAATACTTGGAAAAACGAGAGAGTTGCAAAAAAAATATTCTACCTTTGATGCTCAAAAAGCAAAGAAGTACGTTTAAAATGAACTATTAAATGAACTATTAAAAGAACTATTAAAAGAACTATTAAAAGAACTATTAAAAGAACTATTAAAAGAACTATTAAAAGAACTATTAAAAGAACTATTAAAAGAACTATTAAAAGAACTATTAAAAGAACTATTAAAAGAACTACGGATGTTAATTTTGATTCAAAGAGTTGGAGCCTGTGAGTGTTCTTTTTACTAGAACCGATAAGATTACCCGGATCATCCGTATATACCGGAATAAAAAGTTTATAGCCGATTATGTAGCCAATTAAATAAGGTTGGGGCAGGAGGGATTGCTTACCGGTTCGGGTTTAAAGGAGTGAATAAGACCAGACTGAAGGAAGGCTTTGCTCCGGGTTAAGTCTTTTGTAGTCATCATGGATGAAACTTCAATGAAGAAGGATAGGATACCTGATTCGAAGGACTTGTTGCTTTTAGGTTTTTATCCGGACTGGTCTGTGAATCAGGATCGGTTTTTATTTCGTCAAGGGTGTATGTCTAAAATCACGTATTGTTTTGGTTACTAAAAAAACGTATTGTTTAATACTCAAAATAAGAATCTGAAAAATGAAGAAAACAATTGTATTTGTATTATTAGCCATGGCTGTAGTCGTATGTTTTGTAGCCATGAAAGGTAAGAAACAATTTAATGATGGAGTGTATACCGGAGAGTCACAGTCGAGATATACCAGTGAACCCTATTGGGGACAAGTGACATTGGAGATTAAGGACGACAGTGTTAAGCTGGTCTCATTCCGGATTATGGATAAGGAAAAGAATGAAGTCTTCGGACCCGATTACGAAAGACACTTTAAAGATACTCCTGCTTATGTAGAGCAATGCCGCAATGAAGTAAAAGGAATAAAAGCATATACGGAAGAGTTTTTAAAGGAAAGGAGCATGGAGGATGTAGATGCAATAACCGGTGCGACGTGGTCGTATAATCTGTTTAAAGATGCAGTGAATGTAACATTGAAAAAAGCCGTAAATAAATAATGGCTCAATGAATCATGCCTGTGGTATTTGCCGGAGGATGAAACAAGCACTATAGTCATGACCGATATGATAGCTGTGAGATTTGTTTCGTGGCTCTATTCCTAACTTAAATAATAGCTGATATTATAATAACCCATAACATAACCATCAAAATATGAACAACCCAACGATCGTTGATATTCGAAATCTTGAAAAGAAATACGGAAAAAAACAAGTCCTTCACGGCATAGACCTAAAGATTACCTCCGGCCAGATTATTGGTTATATAGGACCGAATGGTGCCGGTAAATCGACTACGGTAAAGATCCTCTGTGGCTTAATTAATGAATATGAAGGAGACATCACCATTTTTGGAAATGACTTACGTACCCAAACCCTCGAAATCAAAAAACGAGTGGGTTATATACCCGAAAATGCCGTTTTGTACGAATCACTGACACCCATGGAATTTATGGAGTTTGTCGGCGAAATGCGTGGCCTGGAGACTGAATTAACCCGGTCGAAAGCGGAAGCACTGATGAATATCTTTGAGATGAAATCGAATCTGAATCAACGGATAGCGACATTCTCGAAAGGAATGCGCCAAAAGGTAATGATTTGTTCGGCCTTATTGCATAATCCCGATCTGATATTTATGGACGAACCTTTATCGGGTTTGGATGCCAATTCAGTGATTATGGTAAAAGAAATGCTTATCCATTTGGCACGTGAAGGGAAAACGGTTTTCTATAGTTCACATTTAATGGATGTCGTTGAAAAAATATCGGATCGGATTATCCTGATTGACCAGGGACGAGTGATTGCTGACGGTTCTTTTACGGATCTGAACAAACTGTCGAACGATGAGAATCTCGAAAAAATGTTCACCCGGTTGACTGGAAATACCAATCACGGAGAAAAAGCTGAAGCATTTATCAACGCATTCGAAAAATAGCATTATGATCCGATTTCTACTATCACTGTTTAAGCCTTTCCGTTGGTTTATTGAAAAAATGGGTGCAGATTATCCGCAGTTTATCCGTATACTGGAGCTAAAGCTGACCCTGGACAACCGGAGAATGAAGGGGCTTGGAAACAATTCAAAAAAGGCAACCGAAAATGCGCTGGGTAAACAATCTTTTTCACAGATAATTTTCGGAGTCTTGTTTGCAACATTTCTAATCATTGTAAAGTCATCCTTTACTTATTATTATTTTGCTCATACATTTTTGATGGTTATGATGGCCATGATGATTATTTCGGAATTCACCACTATTTTGTTCGATACATCTGAAAATGTTATTATACAACCATTACCTGTTAAAGGAAATACCATCAGCCTGGCCCGCAATGCCCATGTCCTGATCTACTTGTCGTTGATGGCTTTTAATCTTTCGGTTGTTTCAATCATAGTGGCGATCTTTAAATTTGGAATTGTTTCTGCATTGGTGTTTACCTTTACTGTCTTCCTGAACGTACTGTTTACCTTGTTCCTGGCCAATATGCTGTATCTGGTTATCATGCGGCTGGCAAGCGGCGAAAAGCTTAAAAATCTATTAATGTATTTCCAGATTTTTATTGCTATCCTATTTATGGCAGCCTATCAGTTAGGACTGAACATGGTTGACAAGACGCATATCCAGGATATGATTTTACCTGTTTACTGGTATACCTATCTGGTTCCTCCGGCATTCTTTTCCGGCTTTATTGAATCACTGTCATCCTTTATTTTTGACAGGCAACATATTATTTTTATTGTCGAAACAGTGGTCGTCCCGGCATTCGGCATTTATCTCACGGGTAAATATCTGACTCCCGTGTTTAACCGTAAACTGATGGATCTGGAGCAGGGAGACCGGGTGTCGAAAATAAAGGTTGAAACAGTCCGCAAAAGCCTGTGGTATAGAATAATGTTACTGACCTTTGTTCGCCGTCAGGAAGAAAAAGCACCATTTAAACTGCTCTGGACGATGACAGGACGCGAACGACTGTTCATGCAAAGCTTCCTTCCATCCATAGGCTATGTTCTGATTATGATTATTGTTCCTTTTTTTCGCAAATCGTTTGACATGAATGAGCTTGTCCAAAGCAACCGGTATTTACTCATTCTGTATGCTTTTTTCTTTATCGGTACTACCTTGCCGGTATCTTTGCTGACAGGAAATAATCAACATGCAGCCTGGGTATTCAAAACGGTGCCACTATCTTCGCCTGCCTCCTATTTCAAGGGGTTTATTAAGGCAGCTTTTGCCCGTTTCTTTATACCTTTTTATATGGCTTTAGCTATTGTAATTTGTTGTATCTGGGGAATCAGAGTAATTCCGGATGTACTCATTGCTTTGCTGGCAATTTATTTGTTCACCTCATTGTATTATTATTATCAGCAGGCGAGCTTTCCGTTTGCGTTGGAGAAATCAGCGAGTCAGGGAGGAGCCGCTTTCGTGAAAATTATGGGATTAATGTTTATTGCTGCATCTCTCGGCTTCCTGCATTATCTGTTACTTCATTGGTTTGCCTTTGCAAATCTGCTCCTGATCCCTCTTTATCTGGGTGCAATTTATTACATGAACAGGGTTTTTGTTTACCAGAAAATTAGCTGGGAAACCGTTGATGACGTGAATAATTATTCCTGAATCAATTCAGTATTGGTACTGTGAACGATCAAACACGATTTTGTTTTTTTCTTTTGCCTGTAATTCAATATGAATGACTTTCACCTTTAAGCAAGCCACTTTGGCTTGCTTATTGTGTGTCCTGTAAGATTCCGGTGAATTTATTCCAATAAAATAGATGCCTGTTTCATTCGACAAAAGAAGTAAGCTTTATTCAGAAAGGTTGTTTTTGTTTATATTTTTACAACATATTATTGTGAAGATAAAATAATTTTCTCATCTTTGTAAGAACGTTAAAAAACGGATAGTTTGAACCAGTTGATCATTAAATTAAAACCTAATCAATTCAATAAAAACATGTTAAAGGAAAAACTTTTAGGACTATTGCTTTTGCAATTCGTGTGTTTAAGTAGTGTTTGTGGTGCTAATCAGGATGCCTATCAAAAAGGATGGGATGCATTTACGGGGAATAACCGGACCGAAGCGCGGAATTATTTTAATCAGGCCATTGTTGATGGCAAATCGAAGGAAGATGCATTACTCAGCCTATGTCTGTTAGACTGGAATGAATCGAAACTGGATGCTGCATTTGATGATTTTTGTAAGTTTTACGAAATAAGTTCCAATCCCTATCCGTATTTATACACCCTGAGTGGATTCCCATTTCTATTTGAACCGGGGAATGTCTTACCTCCGAAAAAACTGGCATTCTTAGAAAAAATTGTAACGAATCCGAACATGAACGGTACCCTGAAGGCGATGCTCTATGATCAGCTTGGATTGTATTATGAAAAGATAAACAATATGAAAAAAGCAAAAGAGTGCTATAATAAGATGGGTGTTATCACTCACTGGCAAGTACTCGGCACTTTTGACAATACTTCGGGAAGCGGTTTTTCAAAAGATTGGGGAGCTGTTACGAAAGCAAAGGTAAGTGACGTGTTTAAAAACAAAGTGGATGCGGAAATAAAGTGGTATACTCCGTCTTTTAATAAAGCAAATAACTGGTTTTATTTTGATTATTACTTTTACATGAACAGTGCCATCATGTATGCTCAATCGTTTGTAACCAGTCCGACAGATCAGGAAGTTTACCTAAGGACAGGGACGTCCGGATCTCTCAAAGTATGGGTTAATGATGCTCTGGTATCGACTGTGCCTGAAGAACGGAATTGTGACCTTGATATCTATGCTTATAAAATAAAGCTGAATAAAGGCACTAATCGGTTATTGGTTCAGATAGGACAAAGCGAAATTGACCAAGCCAATTTTCTACTTCGATTGACGGATGCCAATGCTCATCCAATACAAGGCCTGAGCGATGCAGCCGTATTTGCCGATTATACTAAATCGACTGATCAGACAAGTCCTGAAATGCTGCCATTTTTTGCAGAAACTTTTCATGCAGAAAAAGTAAAAGAGTCACCTGAAAATACATTGTATTCATTCCTGTTGGCAGAAACCTATTTACGAAACGACAAATCATATGAAGCAACTAAAATATTAAAAAGTCTTCAGGAGAAAACGCCTAAGTCTTCATTGCTATCGTATCGTTTAGCGGAAGCTTACCAACGAGCCAAAAATAAGACGGATTATGACAAAGAAAAGGAAAATATAAAGCTGTTTGATCCTAATTCATTCTATGGTCTTCAGGAAGCCTATAACGAAGCCGTTAAGTCGGAAAAATACACAAATGCCGCTGATATCAGTAAGAAAACAAAAGAGCTGTATGGAGAAAGTAACGTAACCGAAGATTGGGATTTGAATATAGCATCGTACCAGAAAAGATACCCGGATGTTATTGCTCAGGCTAAAGTTCTTTATAAAAAGTATCCTTACAGGGATGATTATATGAACATAAACTATGAGGTTGAAAAGGATGTTTCAAAAAGCTCCAAATCAGCTACTGCTATAGTGGAAAATTATTGCAAGAATTATTTTAGTACTGATGCTCTGGAAACATTGTCAAAAATCTATTTTGATCAGGGAAATGCAGATAAGGGATTAGCAATTCTTAAACGCAGAATAGATGCCATGCCTTATGCAACGGGTTATATCGATAATCTGGCAACTATCTTGTTTGATAAACAACGGTATAAAGAAGCACTGTCGGTCACCGATCAAATGCTGGCACTTTCACCTTATTTGCCGGGAGCTTACAGTACCCGCGGATCTGTATATAAAAGTATGAAAGAGGATGAGCTGGCGAAAGAAAGTTTCAGGAAGTCTATTTATTATGAGCCAACTTCTTATGATTCGAGATCTCAATTAAGGTTATTGGAAAATAAAAAGGAAGTGAATGAGCTTTTCCCCAAAATAAATCTGGATGATTTAATATCGAAAGCTCCCTCTTCAACAGAATATCCGCAGGATAATTCGTTATTGCTTTTAAATGATAATCAATTGGTTGTTTATCCTGAAGGAGCAAAAGAATACCGGTACGAAATAGCTATCAAGATCTTGAATAAATCAGGAATTGAGAATTGGAAAGAATATACCGCCGGCTACAATAGTTACAATCAAAAACTGATTATCGATAAGGCTGAATTGATTAAAGCAAATGGCACGAAAGCGAAAGCAGAAACAAATGATAATGTGGTGGTGTTTAGTAATCTTGAAGTAAACGATGTACTTCATTTAGATTACCGTGTGCAGGATCTTTCAACCGGTAAATTAGCCAATCACTTTTTTGATCATTTCTTATTCCAATACAGGCTTCCTTCTGTTATTAACCGTTACAGCATACTGGTACCGAAAAATAAAACGTTTGACTATGTGGTTAAAAATGGTAATATACAACCAACGGTGAGCGACGTGGAGGATATGAAACTATATCAATGGGAGTCGAAGAACCTGCCGGCAATTAAAAGTGAACCTTATATGAGTGCCCTGACCGATATTGCACCTACGTTGTACTATAGCAGCATGCCCGATTGGAAATATGTCAGCAACTGGTATCATGATTTATCCTATAGTAAATTTAATACTGATTATGTACTAAAGGAAACGGTTGCCAACTTGCTGAAAGGGAAAGAAAATCTTAGCCCGTTGGAGAAAGCAAAAATTTTCTATTACTATGTCCTGGAGAATATAAGTTATTCGAATGTATCGTTCCTCCATAGCAATTTTATTCCCCAGAAAGCCTCCCGAACCATTACTACCCGTTTAGGTGATTGTAAAGATGTTTCAACGCTGTTTGTGGCGTTATGTCATGAAGCGGATATTAAGGCGAATCTGGTACTAATCTCTACCCGCAATTATGGGAACAGTACATTACCTCTTCCATCGGTTAATTTTAATCATTGTATTGCCCAGTTAAACCTAGATGGTAAAACCTATTATTTAGAATTGACAGATAATAAGTTGCCATTTGGAGCTGCTCATGTTATCGATTTGAAATCGGATATTTTACCTATCCCTTTTGTTGATGATAATACGGGAGACAAGCTGATAAAGATGGATATGCCCTTCCGTCCAAAGAACATAGTCAATCGTGAGCATAGTGTAACGATTTCAGATAAAGATATGTTGATTGCACGTAAATCGGTTTATTTTGAATCATTTGCTTCCTTACTTCGGAACAGATACCGGAATATAGGCACGGAAGAACAGTTAAAGCAAATCAGTCAGTCTGTAGCATCTAATTTTACGGTGCCTATTAAAGTTACCGATTTAAAGTTCACGAATCTGGATAATCTGGTGGATAGTATGGCCATTGAATATAATCTAAGCATTAAGAATCTCATACAGGATGTTGCCGGAATGAAAATATTCAATTTGCCATGGACGGAGAAATTTAGTTCATTGGATGTTGTAACTGAAGAAACACGGAAATATCCACTTGAATTCTGGTCTTTCCTGAATGATGATATGAATTCGGAGGTGATGAATGTTATACTTCCGAAAGGAAAAGCATTTGTAGAAATACCACAGAATGTCTATTTTGACTGTGCAAATGCAAGCTATCAATTGACGTTTAATACTAAAACTCCGGGCAAAGTAATTATTCATCGCATTTTCCAACGTAAAACCGAGCAGGTAATGCCTCAGGAATATACCGCTTTCAGAAATTTTATTAACAAGGTAAGTGAATCGGATAATAAACAGTACGCCATAAAATAAACAGAGATATTACTTATTGAATAAATCTGTTTTACTACATTTATACTGAGCATTCCTTTTGAGAACATCTAGTTCCAGAAGGGATGCTCTTTTATTTGATAAATTTCTACCATGTCATTAAACCTTTCACCTTTATAACGGTCAAACACTTTAATTAATATTATTTATTGCCATATCGTAGGTTTGAATAATCCATTCTTGCGATTTTTTATCTAAGTTTAAAACAGGTTGCTTTTCTTCTATAATTAAGATAAAAAGATTTTTTTAAAATTAATTGATCATTTCAAGCTTATGAAACAAATTTTTATTTTCGTCTCGCTTTTTCTATTTCTAAGTTTACCTTCTTTTGCTCAGCATAGCATTCGGGCTATGGTTTTTGATGGTAAAAACGAATTACCCATTGAATTGGGAGCTGTCAGACTTTTACATTCGCCTGATTCTGCATATGTTCAGGGGTGTCAAACAGATTTAAATGGGAATTTTAAGATTAGTAAAGTTAAGCCAGGAAATTATATCTTGACAGTTAGTATGATTGGTTATGTTAATTATCATCAAACACTGACTATGGGAAATACTGATATAATTTTAAAAAGTATCCATTTAAAGGAAAATGCCCATATGCTTTCCGGAGTTGAAGTGACAGGAAATGCAGCTCAATTAGTGGTTAAAGGAGATACGACAGAATTCAATGCCACAGCATTTAAAACAGCCCAAAATGCAGTAGTGGAGGATTTGTTGAAACGATTGCCCGGAGTAGAAGTCGGTACTGATGGCAAAATAACAGTACATGGTCAGGCCATTTCAAAGATTCGTGTGAATGGTAAAAAGTTCTTTGATAACGATATAGAAATGGCTACTAAAAATATCCCTGCCGAAGTTGTTGATAAAGTACAGGTATATGATCAAAAATCAGATATGGCTAAACTAACAGGTTTTGAGGATAATGATACTGAACATATTATAAACCTGACGTTCAAAGCAAATCGTCGTAAAGGAACTTTTGGAAATATCATGGCTGGTGCCGGACTAGATTCAAACGATGATGTGCGATATGACAGCAATATGTTTTTAAATACGATGGATGGCGATAATCAATCAACCATAACGGCGGGTGCAAATAATTCAAATAATACACGAAGTAGTCGTGGGCGTGGTGCTTTCTCTAATAACAGCGGAATTACTTCTATGCAAAATTTAGGTTATAATGATGATGCGACGATTAACCCAAAACTTAAAGTTAATGGGTTTGCATCATTCAACCATACATTTAATGAGACAATTAATAAGTCAAACAAACAAAGCTACCTGATTGATTCGACGTATATTAATCAATCAGCAAACACTTCGCATAATGAAAATTATTCTGCGAATATGCGTACTGAATTTGAATGGAAACCCGATACATTGAATACCGTTTTATTCCAACCAAATATCAATTACAATCGATCCTTTTCTGATAGTCAGAACAGTTATACAAATCTTACTGACAGTGCAAAAACAAGTTGGGGTAACACATCAAATGTTGGTAACGGAACCTCGCTTTCCGGCTCGTTGGGAGTAATGTACAGTCATAAATTTAACTCTAAAAAAGGACGGACTTTTACTGTAAATTTACAGACATCGGTATCTCAAAACAATAACGAAAGTTATAACGATTCAAGAAATATAACTCGATCAGATTCAACTATTATTCATCAACATACCTTGAATAATACAAATGGCTATAATCTGAATTTGAAAATGTCATATGTTGAACCACTTTGGAATATTAAAAACCTTCTGCAAACAGTAGTTTCGGTTAATAATTCGAATAATTTCTCGGATAAAGATCAATACAATAAAGATCTAACATCTGGGCAATATACGAAGCTTGATTCAGTTTACAGTAATAATTTTACTAATCGCTTTTATAGTGAAAGCTTTGAACTTGATTACAGGTATGTGGATAAAACGTTTAATGTCATGCTGGGTGTAAAAGGAGAACCTTCACAGACTTTTAGCGATACACGATATAGCAACGGTGAAGATGTTAATGTAAGCAATGATGTTTTCAACTTTTCTCCAATGGGGCGTTTACAATATAATTTTGGAAAAAGGAAATTCCTGCGTATTGATTATCGTGGACAGACAGGCCAGCCAAGTATAAGTCAGTTGCAACCGGTTAAAAATAACTCGAACCCGATGAATGTGACAATTGGAAATCCTTCATTGAATCCTGATTTTAATAATAATCTGCGATTAATGTATTCTAATTTTAATGATAGTACTTTTGCTTCAATTAATGTCTCTCTGAATGCCCAAATAACCAGAAATGCGTTGGTCTCAAACAGTCTTTTTGATGCTACCGGTAAGCAATACAGCCAAACGGTGAATTCTTCGGAAGCACCTTACAGTTTGAGCGGAAATGTCATGTATAATATCCCAATTATAAAAAAACGATTACATTTTAATACAAATACATCATTTGGACTTAATCAGGTTTATGGTTATTCTTCCCATGGTTTAGATGCGAAAACCTTTAATTCCGATAGTATTCCACTCGGAAATTTAAGCAGTACCCGCAGATATAATGCAGGTGAAATGATTTCATTGACTTTTACGAATGACTTTTTGGAAATAGGAGCACGTGGTAGTTTGAGATATTCAAATACATTGAATAATCTGAACCCTAAAGTTGCCATTACAAAAGATTGGAGTGGCGGAGGAAATGTTTTATTACATTTACCTTATAATATAGGTCTCGGAAGTGATATCAATTATACGACTCAACAAGGATATTCAGCCAGTGCTCAAAAACAGTTAATATGGAATGCTTCTATTGATAAATCAATTTTAAATAATTTAGGCGTAGTTGCACTCAAAGTTGTAGACATACTTCATCAACAGAAAAATATAATTCAAACTATTGGCGATAATTATATTCAGTACAATACATATAATACGCTTCCTACTTATTTCATAGCAAGCTTCACTTATAAAATAAACCAATTTAAACGACCTAAAACTTCTGGTGAAGGGAAACCTGATTTTGATCGTTTCGGACCTCCTTCTGGCGGAGATCATCCACGTAATGGTGGTTCTGGTGGCCCTGGTGGAAATGACAGACCTCCTCTATAAAACAAAATTCCCGAAATCTATATTGATTTCGGGAATTTTGTTTTATAGGTAAAGTTTGAATTTATCTCTGCAGATTATCAACAGTCTTGTATTGAGTAAGCTGAATTCAATAAATTTTCAGTTGCTGCGAATTTTGACGATAATGTATGAAACTTTAGTCGGTCATAATTTTGTATTCAGGTTTCGTTTCAATGCAGCTAAAAATCCTTCAGTGCTTAAATAGTTCTCTTTGGTTACATGTTCTCCATGAATCAATACTGCCAGATCTTTTGTCATTTCACCGGCTTCAACCGTTTCAATGCATACTTGTTCGAGCTTTTCACAGAAGTTTAATAATTCAGAGTTATTATCCAATTTGGCTCTGTGCATTAACCCGCGTGTCCAGGCAAAAATAGAAGCTATTGGATTGGTTGAAGTTTCTTTGCCTTGTTGGTATTGACGGTAATGCCGGGTTACTGTGCCATGTGCAGCTTCTGCTTCTACTGTTTTTCCATCCGGAGTGACAAGTACGGAAGACATTAATCCCAATGAACCGAAACCTTGTGCAATAGTGTCTGACTGTACATCGCCATCGTAATTCTTACAAGCCCATACAAAACCACCGTTCCATTTCATACACGAAGCTACCATATCATCAATCAGACGATGTTCATATGTGACACCAACTTTATCAAGTTCAGTCTTAAATTCTTTTTCATATACTTCCTGGAAGATGTCCTTAAAACGCCCATCGTATGCTTTTAAGATGGTGTTTTTAGTTGAAAGATATAAAGGCCATTTTTTTTCCAGTGCCATTTGAAAAGACGAACGGGCAAAGCCATAAATCGATTCGTCTGTATTGTACATAGTCATAGCGACTCCATCGCCTTCGAAATTATAAACTTCCCAACTTTTCGTTTCCCCGGCTTCGTTCGTAAATGTCATTCGGAGGGTTCCCTTTCCTTTAATTACCGTGTCAGTGGCTTTGTATTGATCACCAAAAGCATGACGTCCAATGATAATGGGTTTTGTCCATCCCTGTACGTAACGAGGCACATTGCTCATGATAATCGGTTCACGGAAAACGGTCCCTCCAATAATGTTTCGGAGTGTTCCGTTTGGAGATTTCCACATCTTCTTTAATCCAAATTCCACAACCCGTGCTTCGTCCGGCGTTATGGTAGCGCATTTTATGCCTACATTATATTTGTTTATAGCATTTGCAGCATCAATGGTCACCTGATCTTCTGTTGCATCCCGGTTTTCAATGCTTAAATCATAATACTTAATGTCCAAATCCAAGTAAGGCAGGATAAGTTGTTCTTTAATAAATTTCCAGATTATTCGGGTCATTTCATCCCCATCGAGTTCAACTACGGGATTGTTTACTTTAATTTTATTCATGTTCTTCTGTCTTATGTCAATTACCTTGTTAATAAAGGAAGTCAGATGACTTAATCGTTTGTATATATTTTTTTACATCAAAAGTCAAAGGACTAAAGTCGGGAGTTTTGACCTTAGTCCTTTGACTTTCGACAGTTCTTATCTTTCATCCAATGGTACAAATTGCTTCCGTTCGCCAACATTCTTGTAGGCAGGACGAATGATTCGTTTGCTGGTAAAGTTCAGTTCTTCGATCCGGTGAGCTGTCCATCCGGTTATACGCGCCATAGCAAATAACGGAGTGAATACTTCGGCAGGCAAACCAATGGAATCGTATACAAATCCTGAATAGAAATCAACATTCGTACATACTTGCTTGTTAATATCATCTCCTTTGAAAGACATAAATGCTTTGACTGCACGTTCGTCAAGTAATTCCAAAAAAGCATATTCTTTTTGTAAGCCTTTTTCTTCTGCCATTTGACGAGCCATTTCCTTTAATAATAAGGCGCGTGGATCGGATACTGTGTATACAGCATGACCGATACCATAAATCAAACCGCTTTTATTATAAGCCTCTTTATTCAACATTTTCTTGAGGTAGGCATCGATTTCTTTTACATCTGTCCAGTCAGAGATCGTCTTTTTCAGGTGTTCAAACATCTGAACTACTTTGATGTTTGCTCCGCCGTGCAATGGTCCTTTTAATGAGCCTATACCGGCTGCGATAGAAGAATAGGTGTCTGTTTGTGAAGAGCTGGTAACACGAACCGTAAAAGTTGAATTGTTACCTCCTCCATGATCGGCATGAAGTATAAGCGCTAAATCAAGAATTTTTACGTCTAATTCGGTGTATCTCATCGGGCCTTTCATCATGTACAGGAAGTTTTCCGCAATCGACATATCTTCTTTCGGATGACGGATATGCAGGGAACGTCCTTGTTGGCTATGACGAAGTATGTTATAAGCATATGCTATAATGGTCGGGAATTTTGCAATTAAGTCAATCGACTGACGTATGAGGTTGTCCCTTGAGATGTCATCGGGATTAGGATCAAAAGTATACATCTCCAGGACGCTGCGTGCCAGGATATTCATAATGTCCTGTCCTTCCAGATCCAGAATGTTCATTGTGGCTTTTTGTTCGAGCGCCATGGCATTATACAGAATCTTTTTGAACGTAATCAGTTCTTCCGAATCCGGTAAATAGCCCGAAAGAAGTAGAAAGGCGGTTTCTTCAAAGCCCAGTCTGTCTTCTTTGGCAAGCCCATGAACCAGGTCTTCAACATCAATACCCCGGTAAAACAGTTTTCCGGGAATAGCCTGCAATCCTCCTTCCGGTAGTTTCTTATAACCTACCACATCGCCCACCTTGGTTAATCCAACCAACACACCCGAGTGATCTTCGTTTCGTAAGCCCCGTTTTACATTATATTGAGTAAATAATTCTTTATCAATCCGGCTGGTTGTCTTTATCGTTTCCGATAATTTATAAATTAAATAATCCTTCTCCATGAGCTTCGCTTTTATATTGTTATTATTCTCCATTATTTCTCTTTAACATGCAAAAGCTTAATATTGTTTTTAAACTTTCCGAATCTTTTTTATTCATTCATTGCATTTAGCGCGCTTCCGGCTTTAAACCAATCAATCTGCGCCTGATTGTAAGTATGCGCCACTTCAAAGCTTTCTGTCGATTTATCGTTGTGAAGCAATTGAACTGTAAGCCGTTTTCCCGGAGTAAAATCTGTCAACCCAACGATGCTGATCCGGTCATCTTCCCGTATCTTGTCATAATCGTTTTTATCGACAAATGTCAATGCCAGCATGCCTTGTTTTTTCAGATTCGTTTCGTGTATACGGGCAAATGATTTTACCAGGATTGCTTTCACATTCAGAAAACGTGGTTCCATAGCTGCATGTTCACGCGAGGATCCTTCACCGTAATTCTCTTCAGCCACAACGACAGAGCCGATACCCTGCGCTTTGTATTTACGGGCCAATGCCGGAACCGTTGTATATTCACCTGTTTCGGCATCCACCACGGTATTCGTTTTCTCGTTGAAGGCATTCACCGCTCCGATAAGCATGTTGTCGGAGATATTGTCCAAATGGCCGCGGAAACGCAACCACGAACCTGCCATGGATATATGGTCGGTGGTACATTTGCCTTTTGTCTTTATAAGTAAAGGCAATCGGTTCAAATCTTTCCCATCCCATGCCGGGAAGGGTTTAAGGAGTTGTAACCGTTTCGAATCGATGTCTATCTGTATGTCAATCTGGCTACCGGTTCCCGAAGGGGCTATATAACCGGCATCCTTTACGTCGTATCCTTTCGGAGGTAATTCATATCCGGTAGGTTCCTGAAGCTTTATGGCAACTCCGTTCTTGTTGAATAACGTGTCGGTCAGTGGATTGAAACATAAATCACCCGCAATGGTCAGGGCAGCGACTATTTCCGGCGAGCTGATAAAGGTGTGGGTATTGGGGTTCCCATCATTTCGTTTGGCAAAATTTCTGTTGAACGAAGTAAGGATGGAGTTCGGTCCGTCCGGTTTGTCCGATACCCGTTTCCACTGACCGATACAGGGTCCGCAGGCATTCGCCATAATTACGGCTCCTACCGATTCAAATTCAGCCAGGATACCATCTCTTTCGGCCGTGTAACGTACCTGTTCCGAACCGGGATTGATGATAAACTGCGATTTTACCTTTATGTCATTCTTTTTTGCCTGTTGAACGACCGAAGCAGCCCGTGTCAGGTCTTCGTAGGATGAATTGGTACATGATCCGATTAATCCGACTTCCAATATCTGAGGATAGCCTTTCTCTTTTACGGCTGTGGCAAATTCTGAAATCGTATAAGCTGCATCCGGTGTAAAAGGACCGTTGATATAAGGTTCCAGTTCGCTCAGATTAATTTCAATGATCCGGTCGTAGAATTCTTCCGGTCGGGCTATAACTTCCGGGTCCGGTTGAAGATGTTCAATAATCTCATTGGCGGCTTTAGCTATTGAAGCCCTTCCTGTCGCAATAAGATACTCTGCCGATTTGTCATCAAAAGGAAACAGTGAAGTTGTTGCACCCACCTCGGCACCCATGTTGCAGATAGTGCCTTTCCCCGTAGCCGACAGGGAAGCGGTTCCTTCGCCAAAATACTCAATTACAGCATTGGTTCCGCCTTTTACCGTTAGTATTCCGGCTAATTTCAAAATTATATCTTTCGGTGAAGCCCACCCCGACAGTTTTCCCGTCAGTTTAACTCCTATAATCTTCGGCATCTTCAGTTCCCACGGCATACCGGCCATTACATCTACGGCATCGGCGCCTCCGACTCCAATAGCAATCATCCCCATTCCCCCTGCATTCGGAGTGTGCGAATCGGTACCAATCATCATACCGCAAGGGAATGCGTAATTCTCAAACACTACCTGATGAATAATTCCTGCTCCCGGTTTCCAAAACCCGATACCGAATTTATTGGAAACATTACTCAGAAAATCATATACTTCCCGGTTGGTGTCTAGGGCGGTTTGCAAATCGGGAACGGCTGAAATATGTGCCTGTATCAGGTGGTCGCAATGAACGGTGGAAGGTACGGCAACCGTTTTACGGCCCGAATTCATTAACTGCAACAAGGCCATTTGCGCTGTTGCATCCTGCATTGCAACTCGGTCAGGCGTGAAATTTACATAATCTACACCTCGTTGGTAACTTTCCAACGGCTCTTCTGCATGTAAATGAGAATAAAGAATTTTCTCGGTAAGCGTAAGCGGTCGTTTCAGTTTGTTTTTTATCTGACTGATTTTCTCTGGAAGGGAAGCATAAATGCTTTGAATCATTTCTTCATCAAACGACATAATTTCTGTATTTATAATCAAATTGTAACTAATTTAACTGCAAATGTAATAAAAAATAACTTTATTGTTTTTTTTTATTCGTTAAACAAACAAATTGTCCGGTAAAAAGTTCAATATTAAAACCTCAAAATACAAATATGTAACAGCAATAAACAATGTTTTGTGATTTAACTGGAATCTTTCTGTTTTGCGCTGCTTTGTCGCCTTCTTAAAACCCTCTTTTTACGTCTCTTTTTCCGTAATCAATTTCCCCTGTTTGCTTCGAAAATCGATTAGTATAACTTAAAAGATGATTGAAGCAAACTTTTTTTTCTTCTGTCCCTGTAAAGTTAATCTTCATTTACAGAGCAAATATATTTGCCCGAGTAAGTAAAATGAGGTGTAAACAGAGCATCCTGTTTTGCCTTTTGATTCCGGCTCATTCCGGCCAGGTATAAAGCGGAACCGGAGAGATTTCCGAGAGGGTTGACAGAGGCTTCAGAGAGCTATACCTCATTGAACCCTCTCCGAACCCTCTCTGAACCCTCTCTATACCAAAAATAAATGACGGAGAAAAAAACTGTATTAATGGAATAAAATATATACGGATATTTTACGGATTTAAGGTGCTAATCAGGATTTAACTAATTTGATTATAGGTTGTTAGTTTGAGTTTTAGAATGTGGTAAAGGAATGCGCAGGATAAATTTCAGGCAGGATGGCGAAAATAACATAAAAAGCCCGGATTGATTTAGGCAACCCGGGCAGATGATTATTGACATAAAAACGGTAATAAAAGAAGAGTATGTGGCGCAGCAACTCATTCTTCCCTATGTGCTGCAAAACGAGATGTCTGATAAATAAATTTAAACCGGAGATTGGAGCCGGAAATGAAACCTGTTAATCTTCCAGGTAACCGAACTTCCCTTTGTCCAAATCATCATACGCATCCAGAATTTCTTGCTTGGTATTCATTACAAACGGACCGTATGAGAAAATAGGTTCGTTTATCGGTTCGCCGCTTAAAACAAGAACCAGAGCATCTTCGTCGCTTTTCAGAAGAATATCGGTGCCATCGTTTGCAAATAAAACGAAGTGATCGGTTGTAATTACTTTATCCTGAATAATTACAGTGCCTTCGATCACTAAAAACCCTGTATTGTACTGTTGTGGAAAAGAAAATGGAACTTCTGCACCACTTTTGACCCGCACATTGTACATTTCAATGGGAGTAAAGGTCGTTGCAATGCCTTTTATACCTTTATAATCTCCGGCAATTACTTCCACTTCAGCTTTTTCAGCAGGAAAATGATACCGGCCAAAATCCTCCTTTTTTAAAGGTTGGTACTTGGGAGCACTCATTTTATCCCTGGCCGGAAGATTTACCCATAGCTGAGCCATCTGGGCTAATCCGCCTTGTTTGCTCCATTCTTCCTCGTGATATTCTTTATGCAACACCCCGGAAGCTGCAGTCATCCATTGGACATCTCCTTCTCCGATGACACCGCTATGCCCGGCACTATCATGATGAGCTACCTTGCCATGATAAGCAATCGTAACCGTTTCGAATCCGCGATGAGGATGCACGCCCACACCACGGGGTGAATCAGTTGGTGGAAATTCCATTTTGGCACCGTAATCCAGCAGAAAGAAGGGACTCATGCGCTTCATTTCAAGCAGTCCCGGGAAAAAATTATGTACGTGAAAGGCATTTCCAACCCAGTGTGGGGCAGGAGGGGCTATGATTTGTTCGATGGATCGTTGTTTGTTCATTGTGTTTAGTGTTTTATGAATAAACAAATGAAGATGGATTTGGTTCGGGGATATGCAAATGATGATAAATAATTGAAATTGATACAATCTTCTTTCAATTACAAAAGTTTAACAATGCCGGAATGGTTCAGGATCGGTTTTTTATTCTATATTTGCACAAACTTTTTATGCTTCAATTTGTTTGAGTAATAAATGAAAAAAGTACTCTCCATATTATTTGCCGTGACGATCGTTCTTTCGGGAATGCATCTTTCACTTGATACACATTTATGTGGGGGAGCACTGTCTGCGATAAAACTGTCGTTTACATCTGAGAAAGCAAATTGCGGAATGGGAATAATGAAACAGACTTTCCCCGCTGAAAAAAGTTTTACTGCCGAAAGTTGCTGTAAAGATGAAATGTCCTATCTTGCAGTTGACACAAATTACAATCCATCGACTATTGAATTGAATAAACCTGCGATTCAACTATTGCAGGTGTTCTATATTCCTTCGACTATTGGAGTTCAATGCTTCAATACGAAGGTTTCTTCCAACACAAATGTCCAGCCACCGGGTAACTTTATAGCCTGTGCTGTCAATCTTCCCGACATTTGTGTATTCCTGATTTGATTATCTTACCACTAAGACACTAAGAACACTAAGTTTCACAAGAAACTAATGTTCATTAGCTTGTCACATCTGTATTCCTGACAAATTTCGCATAAGTATACCATTCTATTGCTAAGAACTCTATGTTTTTAGCAAGAAATATCCGGTTCTCTTGCGTTATTTACATTCACTAATAACAAACAATTTAAGATTAAACAAAAAATGAAAACATTAAAATATTTTTTAGCCATTATTATAGCATTTACTGTCAGTGCCACCTCTTTTGCTCAAACGACCGACCATTCGAAGATGGCAATGACCAAAACGGAAACCTTTAAAGTGTCGGGGAACTGCGAATCGTGTAAAGCACGTATTGAAAAAGCAGCGAAGATTGACGGAGTAATTAAAGCCGTTTGGAATGAAAAGACAAAAATCCTGACATTGGCGTATAATCCATCGAAAGTAAAAAGTATTGATATTCAAAAAAGAATCGCAGATGCCGGTCACGATACTCCGTTGTTTAGAGCAGAAGCTAAAACGTACAATGCTTTACCATCTTGCTGTAAATACAGATAAAATTACACCGGTATTAAACACAAACAATTTAAAAATAAACAAAAATGAAACCATTAAGATATATTTTAGCCACTATCATAGCACTTATGGTAAGTGCCACCTCTTTTGCTCAAATGACCGACAATTCAAAGATGGTAATGACCAAAACGGAAACCATCAAAGTCACGGGGAACTGCGAATCCTGTAAAGCGCGCATTGAAAAAGCGGCCAGAATAGACGGTGTTACCAAAGCAAACTGGAATACAAAAACAAAAATCTTGACTTTCGTTTACAATCCATCGAAGGTAAAGAGCGACGATATTCAAAAGAAGATTGCTGCAGCCGGTCACGATACTCCGAAGTTCAAAGCGACAGCCAGTGCGTATAACAATTTGCCGGGTTGCTGCAAATATCGTTAATATGATAATAATAAAATGTGCCGGTTTCTCCGTAAAACAGATCCGGCACGTTTGCAAGAAGTAAGTAACTAATGTTCCCGGGTATTTTCCCAGGACATTAGCCTGTTCATCAATTAGCACATTCAACTATGTTTAATAAACTCGTCAAATATTTTCTCGAGCACAGGCTGGTTACGTTTATTTTTCTGATTGCTTTTATAGTAATGGGAATTGCGTACTCGCCTTTCAACTGGAAAACAGGAATCCTGCCACGTGATCCGATACTGGTGGATGCTATTCCTGACATTGGGGATAATCAACAGATTATTTCAACCGAATGGATGGGACGCTCGCCCCGGGATATTCAGGATCAGATCAGTTACCCGTTAACTTCGGCCTTACTTGGTATTTCCGGAGTAAAAACCATCCGGAGTACGTCTATGTTCGGCATGTCGTTTATCTATATTATCTTTAAAGATAACGTGGAATTCTACTGGAGCCGTTCGAGGATATTGGAAAAGCTGAACTCTCTACCTTCCGGGACATTGCCGCAGGGTGTACAGCCATCATTAGGGCCGGACGCGACCGCTTTAGGCCAGATATTCTGGTATACTCTGGAAGGTCGTGATCCGAAAACAGGGAAACCGAATGGAGGGTGGAACCCGCAGGAATTACGTACGATCCAGGACTTTTACGTCAAATATAGTCTGTCAGCAGCCGAAGGAGTCTCCGAAGTTGCTTCGGTAGGCGGATTTACCAGGGAGTACCAGGTAGATGTTAACCCGGAAGCGTTGAAAGCATTCGGAGTATCCGTCATGGACGTGATGAATGCCGTCCGGAAAAGCAATCTCGACATCGGGGCTGAAACCGTTGAACTGAATAATGTGGAATACATTATCCGGGGGCTCGGCTATGTGAAAAGTTTGGAGGATCTCGATAATTCAGTCGTTTCAGTGCGAAATAATGTCCCGGTCCGGATAAAAGACGTGGCTCATACATCCTTTGGTCCTGCAACGCGTCGGGGCGGACTGGATAAGGGAGGCTCGGAAGCGGTGGGAGCCGTGGTTGTCGCACGTTACGGTTCGAATCCTATGGAGGTAATTGGCAATGTAAAGGCCAAAATAAAAGAGATTCAGGCGGGACTACCGCAGAAAAGGCTGCCCGATGGCAGTATTTCGAAAGTCACCGTCGTACCTTTCTATGATCGCACCGGTTTAATCAAGGAAACGATCGGAACGCTGGAATCAGCTCTTTCGCATGAAATCCTGATCAGTATAATCGTTATTATCGTGTTGGTTCTTAATCTCCGTGCATCGATTATCGTTGCGGGATTATTGCCGCTTGGAGTCCTGATGACTTTTATCCTGATGCATTTCTTTGGAGTGGAAGCCAACATTGTAGCATTGTCCGGAATTGCTATTGCTATCGGAGTCATGGTGGATATTGGCATTGTCGATGTCGAGAATATCCTGCGCCATCTTGAAATGCCCGAGAATAAAGGAATTCGCGGCAAGGAATTGATGTCGGTGATTTATCTGGCAACGACAGAAGTCCGGGCAGCAGTGGTAACTTCGATAGCTACCACGATAGTGAGTTTTTTACCGGTATTTGCTATGGAAGCAGCCGAAGGGAAGTTGTTTCATCCGTTGGCATTTACCAAAACATTTGCTCTTCTATCAGCTTTTATCCTGGGCATCGTTGTTTTGCCGACATTAGTACATATCATTTTTGATATTCGGATTGATACGAAGAAAATCCGCCGGTATTTCAACGGAGGCCTGATAGTTGCCGGAATTGCAATTCTTGTTTTTTGGCATATATGGCCTGCATTGGCTTTGGTTGCCGTAGGAATTAATAATTTACAGGATTACCGTTGGCCGGAAAAGCACAGGGAATACCCGAATTATATCACTATTGCCATTACGGTGTTGGTGGCGGTGTATTATTTGTCAGTAGAATGGTTGCCATTGGGAGCACACAACAGTACACTGGTTAATTTCCTGTTTGTAACGGGAATTGTCTCGGTTATTCTGGCTGCTTTGATGACGATGGTTCATTTTTACGAGCCTATTTTGCGTTGGGCATTGGTTCATAAATGGAAATTCCTTATATTACCCGCATTTACATTGTTTTTTGGATTACTTGTCTGGCAGGGATTTGATAAAATCTTCGGTTTTGTTGCGAGTGGTGTTGAAAAAATAGGTTGGCAGGCTCCGGCAAATACGTTCCCGGGAATTGGAAAAGAATTTATGCCATCATTGAATGAAGGTTCATACCTGTTAATGCCTACGAGTATGCCGCATTCGAGTATTGAGAAGAATATCCAGTATATCGAAACGCTGGATAAACGGTTGTCGTCGATTCCCGAGGTGGAAGTGGCGGTAGGCAAATGGGGACGGGTGAATTCTGCACTGGATCCGGCTCCGGTGCAAATGTTCGAGAACACGATTAATTACAGATCGGAATATATATTGGATGAAAACGGCCATAGACAACGTTTCAAAGTAGATAAGGATGGTTCTTTCCTGTTGAAAAGCGGGAAAACATTCAATTTGGAGAAAGAAACTTTTCGGCCTGTTCCTTCCGACAGTCTGATTCCGGCTCCCAATGGCGAATATTTCCGCCAGTGGCGTCCTCAGATCAGAAAACCAAATGATATTTGGAATGAAATCGTAAAAGTAACCAATATCCCCGGCCTGACTTCGGCACCCAAGTTGCAACCTATCGAAACCCGGCTGGTCATGCTTTCGACGGGCATGCGTGCTCCCATGGGCCTGAAAGTTTATGGTCCGGACCTTGAGTCGATTGAGAAAGCGGGAATGCAATTTGAGAAAGCACTGAAAGGAGTTCCGTCTGTCAAAGCTTCATCGGTGTTTTATGACCGTGCGGTAGGAGCCCCCTATCTGGAAATAAAACTAAACCGGGAAAATATGGCGCGTTACGGGATGACCGTCAGTGATGTACAGGAAGTTCTGCAGGTTGCTATGGGCGGAATGACGCTGAGTACTTCGGTGGAAGGACGTGAGCGGTTTCCCATGCGGGTTCGTTATGCCCGTGAGCTGCGTGATAACCCCGAAGACATCAAACGAATCCTGATTCCTGCAATGAACGGTACGCAGGTGCCATTAAGCGAGATTGCCGATATAGATTATACACGCGGAGCGCAAATGATTCGCAGCGAAAATACATTCCTGGTCGGGTACGTTATTTTCGATAAAGTGGAAGGTAAAGCCGAAGTGGATGTTGTCAATGAAGCCGGCAAGATATTGCAGAAAAAGCTTGATTCCGGTGAATTGAAATTGCCTGCCGGCGTTACCTATAAGTTTGCAGGAAACTACGAAAACGAAGTGCGTGCAACCGAGCGGCTAGCAATCGTTATCCCGATCAGTTTATTGCTGATTTTACTCCTGTTATACTTCCAGTTTAAAACGGTAACGGCTTCCTTCATACATTTCTCAGGCGTTTTTGTAGCTTTTGCCGGAGGATTTATCATGTTATGGTTATACGGACAGGATTGGTTTCTGAACTTCTCCGTTGCCGGGATGAACTTACGAGATTTGTTTCAGATGCATCCCATTAATCTGAGTGTTGCGGTTTGGGTCGGGTTTATCGCCCTGTTTGGAATCGCCACGAACGATGGGGTCATCATGGGAACTTATATTCATCAGGTATTTGAAGAAAAGAAACCCAAGACAGTATCCGAAGTTCGTGAAGCGGTGGTTCTGGCAGGTAAGAAACGGGTTCGTCCTGCCATGATGACAACAGCCGTTGCAGTTATTGCCCTGTTACCTGTACTAACTTCCACCGGGAAAGGGGCCGACATTATGGTTCCTATGGCAATCCCGACTTTTGGAGGGATGATCATTCAGGTGATGACCATTTATGTGGTGCCATTGTTTCAGTCGATGTGGCGGGAGAAGGCAATTCAGAGTTCCAATTCAAATCACTCTTGATAATTAAGACCAATTACTTATGAAATCAACCTTCAGGTATATATACATGGTATTTCTTTTCGGATTTGGTCCATGTATTTCGATTTTTTCCCAATCCGATTCGCTGGTTTATTATCTTGAAACAGCCGCCAGGCATAATCCGACGGTTTTACAGCGATTTAATGAATATCAGGCGGCATTACAAAAGGTTCCTCAGGTAGCCGGTCTGCCCGACCCGCAATTGGAAATGGGCGTTTTCCTGAGCCCTATGGAATTAATAAGCGGCAGTCAGGTGGCGGATATAAAACTGATGCAGATGTTCCCGTGGTTTGGTGTGATAAAGAGTTCCAAAGACGAGATGAGCCTGATGGCGAAAGCGAAATACGAAACTTTCAGGGATGCTAAGCTGCAGGTTTATTATGATGTGCAGCGTGCATGGTTTGATTTGTACAAAGTCCGGCAGAATATCCGGATTTCGCAGCGGAACGTCGAACTGTTGAAGACAATCGAACGTCTGACCCTTGTGAAGTATAAATCAGGCTCCGTTAATGGGAGTAATTCCTCATTTTCCGGAAGTAAAATGGCCGGTGGTAACAGTCCGGCAGCTTCTACTGCTTCTTCGGGCATGAATTCGATGGGAGGCAGTTCAGGAGCTTCAACAACTCAATCCGGAAATCCGACTCCGTCAGCGTCTATGGGTTCTTCTTCCGGTGGCAATACGAGTTTATCGGATGTATATCAGGTTCAGATTGAGCAGAGCGATTTGCAAAACAATATTGCTGCCCTGAAAAACGAAGAACTGATTGTGGTATCACGCTTTAACAGCTTATTGAACCGGAATCAGAGAACTCCCGTTGCCGGAACTGACTTGTTGCCATCTGCGTCGCTGGATAGTTCGTATTTATCTGTTTCCGATTCCATGTTCACGCGCAATCCCATGCTGGGAATGTTGCAATATGAGCAGCAATCCCTGGATGCACGGAAGAAAATGCAGAAACAAATGGGATTCCCAATGGTCGGAGTGGGGGTGAACTATTCCGTGATCAATAAGAGTGAAATGTCAACTTCGGCCATGAACGGTCAGGATATGATTATGCCAATGATAACGCTGACTTTGCCCATTTACCGGAAAAAGTACAATGCCATACAGACTGAAACACGCCTTTTGAAGGCGGCTTCTGAAGAAAACTACCGGGCAACGGCCAATTCATTGCAAACCGAGTATTATGAAGCCCTGCAATTGTACAACGATGCGCAACGGCGGATGAAATTGTACGAGAACCAGACCCTCCTGGCAAAAAAGTCGCTGGAAATATCGATTAAAACCTTTTCTTCCTCTTCTTCCGGCTTAACCGATATTATCCGCATACGCCAGCAGCTGTTCGACTATGAATTTAAGCAGGTGGAAGCATTGACTGATTTCAATAAAGCGGAAGCCTGGATGAAACGGCTACGATCGGCCGGCAATTGATGCGTGACAGGGATTTGATAGGATGATAAATATGAAATTTATGTTCAAAATGTAATCAACAAATACGATATGAAAAAGTTTTTTTCAAATAAATATGTACGCTCCGGACTTTTACTGTTGGCCGGATTATTCATTGGCTGGTTATTCTTTCATTCACCTCAAAAGGCAACTGAAAAGCAACCAAAATCAGCCCAATCAAAGAATAAAGTTTGGACTTGCGCCATGCATCCTCAGATTCGTTTAGATCATGCTGGAAAATGTCCGATTTGCGGTATGGATTTAATTCTGCTTAGTCAACGTAACGGTGTGCAAATTGATTCGGATGCCGTGTCTTTTTCGAAAGAAGCAGCCGAACTGTCCCATGTAGCCACGTCGATTGTCAGTCATCATGCTCCCATGAAGGACGTACGGATGTATGGTAAAGTCCGGGCCGATGAACGGTTGATCCAGAATCAGGTTGCGCATATCTCGGGGCGGATCGAAAGACTGCTGGTGAATTTCACCGGTGAACCGGTCAGAGCGGGGCAAACGCTGGCTGTTATTTATTCTCCCGAACTGGTTATGGCCCAGCAGGAGTTGCTGGAAGCGGCAAAGAGCAAAGCGTCGCAACCCGAAATCTATCAGGCTGCGCGTGAAAAACTGTTACAATGGAAATTATCCGAAAGGCAGATAGCGCAAATCGAAAATTCAGGTCGGGTGAAGACGAATTTCGAAGTTTATGCCAATACATCCGGCATTGTTACGGCAAAACGGGTGAATACGGGCGATTACGTCTCGCAGGGAGCTGTTTTGTTTGAAGTTTCGAACCTTTCCACCGTCTGGGTACTGTTCGATGCTTACGAAAGTGATTTGCCTTTCCTACATGTGGGCAATGCTATCTCGTTCACGCTGCAGGCAATGCCCGGAACACATTTCTCGGGGAGTATCCGGTTCATTGATCCGGTGATCGATCCGGTAAATCGTATAGCCAAAGTGCGTGTAGAGATTGGAAATTCCGGCGGAAAGCTAAAACCGGAGATGTTCGCCACCGGGGTGGTGCATGCTAATCTCGATCCGTTCAGGGATAAGCTGGTCATTCCCCGTTCGGCGGTGTTATGGACCGGGAAACGCTCCATTGTCTATGTGAGACAACAGAACCCGCATGAGTATTTGTTCAAAATGCGTGAAATAGAGCTTGGACCAATGCTTGGAAACAGTTATGTCGTGGAAAGCGGACTAAACGAAGGCGAGGAAATCGTAACCGATGGCACTTTTAACGTGGATGCTGCGGCGCAACTGGCCGGAAAGCCGAGTATGATGAATCACGATGAATCGAAACCTGAAAAAGTCAGCCGTATCTCCGGAAAATAGAACTAAAAATAAGATCCTTGTTCTTTATTACGAAGTTCCCTGAAATGGAAAACATCAAAAAAGGCATTCGATTCTTTTAAATCATTGGATATTCTATCAATCGAACAAGTTGTATGTTTTTAGAGTTATAAAATCAATAAAAAATCAATTTATGAAAACAAGAATTTTTTATTCCCTCATGCTAATCATTGGATTAACGCTGGCAATTTCGTCTGTAAGCCCTGTTTATGGGCAGTCGCCAAAGAAAACAGAGACCAAAACACCTGCTGTGCATTACACTTGTGCGATGCATCCTGAAGTTATAACGGATAAACCGGGAAAATGTCCAAAGTGCGGCATGACATTGGTAGAAAAAAAGATTATAAAAAAAGTAAAGACAGAGAACAAGAAAGATTCGACCTCGATGAAAGGAATGTCGATGTAATAAATTGACGTCTCTTGGTGTCGTCGGACGATCTATGTATCCGTCATCAAATAAAACCGCCGGAATGAAGCAATTCATCCGGCGGTTTTTATATCGTCGAATCCGCTTATCCTGATTTGGAACCGATAATTTGATGAAAAACAAAGGTTACAACTAATTTATCCTGTGGGAACATACTAAAAAAGCCAATCGCCATCAATCCCATATCGGGAACATAGGAAAAAATCTTTTCGCCATCAATCCAGGGTCGGGAACGTTAGAAAAAAGCTCATCGTAACCAATCCCATACCGGGAACATAAGAAAAAAGCTTTTTGCCATCAATCCCTGATTGGGAATGTTGGAAAAAGGCTCTTCGCAATCAATCGCGGGATGGGAATATGAGAATAAGGCTCTGCGCAAATAATCCATGGTTGGGAACATCGGAGAAAAGCGTATCACAACCAATTTACCGTATGGGAACATAATAGGAAGGATAAAGAGAACCGGTTCACGGTATGGGAATGTATTGCTATGGATAAAATAATACAATATATGAATATTATTTTATAAACAAAACATAGTCTGATTGTGTTTTATTGATATAACCAACATAAAATACTATGCTACAAATCAACCTGCAACGGGTCTGCAAATCCCGGGACATCGAAAAGCCAAGTCTTTATTTGCAATCGCACGGCATATCGCTGACTACTGCCACCCGCGCACTGAAAGGGGAATATGAGAACTTCAGTATGAATACCATCGAGCGTTTTTGCCTGATTTTCCATTGTACGCCGAATGATCTACTGGAGTGGACGCCACCGGCATCGGCAAATATCCCCGAAACCGAACCGATTTATGCGCTCCGGCGTCTGAACCGGGTGGCCAGTGTAAGTCAATTGATCAACGGAGCTTCATTGGAGAAGCTAGGGCAGCTGGAAGAGATTATTCGGAAGGAAATGGGGCTGTAATGCCATCCGAAAAAGACGGCTTCACTAAATTTATAACCATAAAGTCAGGTGAAGCCGTATCTGTTTCAGCTTTTTCTCAATATCTTCTTGACAAATTATGTTGTTAGCTTTCCCTTTTTCCATGCAACAGCAGATTCACGGCATTCTCCATGGAACCTGCCCGGGTCACGGCGCCGGAGTTGATGAAAAATATTTCATCGGCATTTTCGATCGTATTTAACCGGTGCGCTATGATTATTTGGGTCGTGCTGGCGGGTAGTTTCTTCAGAATATCATCGAGTAATTGCTCGGTGACGGTGTCGATATTAGCCGTTGCTTCATCGAGAATCAGTAATTCAGGCCGGCGCAATACCGCCCGCATAAAAGCAATAAGTTGTTTCTGCCCGAGGCTGATACCGTCGCCCGATGATTTGATTTCAGCAGTCAGTCCTCCATTAAATCGCTCGAGCAATCCCTCCAAACCCACTTCTTTTAGTTCATTAATCAATTCTTCATCGCTTAATTCGCTGAAACAGGCATTTCCATACAATATATTATCGCGGATAGTGCCCGTGAACAGGAAAGGTTCCTGTAAAATAAAGCCGATTTTAGCGGTACGCGTATTTAAATCCATCGAACGGAGATCCACGCCATCAAGAATTATGTCTCCTGCAGTCGGATCATACAAGCGGGCCATCAGGGAAGCTGTCGTGGTCTTTCCGCCACCGGTCGGACCTACAAAAGCGTATGTTTTTCCACGCTCGAGGTCGAAACTCACATCTTTTAATATTTCATTTCCAGTCGAATACGAGAATGATACATTGCGGAATGACATCAGATAGGATGTTTTTTCTTTTCCCTTCGATGGAATGACTGGCAAATCGTTTTCTAAAACGAGAATCTGCGAGATACGGTCCCAACCGGCCAGTGCTACCTGGAAATTTGCCCATAATGAGGCAATCTGCCGGAGAGGATTATAGAACTGAACGATATATGCCAGGAAACTGATCAGTAAACCCACCGAAAACTGCCCGGCAGCAATCAGATAGATACCTAATGCTAGTACCACCAGTTGTCCTATATTCGACGAAAATCCATATACCGGTACAAACAGGTTATTGGCAATACCGGCTTTCACCGCGCTCTGGTAATTCTCGTCATTCACTTCAGCAAAGCGCTTGCGGAAGTAATCGCGACGATTAAATGCAACAATCACCTTGAAGTTATTCAGACTTTCCTGAATTTCGGCGCTCAGGCTCCCCGTGCTTCTCATATTGGTGGTATTTCTGTTCTTAACCCAGGGCGAAACACCGCGTGTAAAGACCCATAATATGAGAGCGGGAGCCAACGCGGCTAGTCCCAGCTCCGTATTAATGGAAAGAAGGAAAATTGCTGCGCCCAACATGGTGAAAATACTACTCATAAACTGGACTAAGGATTGAGAGAAGAATTGATTGATCTTATCCGTGTCGTTATTTACTCTCGAGATAAGATCGCCGGCTTTATTTTGGTTGAAGAACTCAATCGGCAGCTCTTGCAGCTTATTAAATACGTTGTTCCTCAAATTAAACAGCATGCGTTGCCCAACCCGACCCATTAATTGCGTTTGCGTGTAGCCACTTACCAGCGCCAACGTAAAAACACCCAAAAGAATGATAGAATACCGGATCACTCCGTCATAATGTTTGGTTACCAAGAAAGTATCCACCGCGTGACCCATTAAATACGGAGCCACCAGGTTTAAACCCGAATTGACGAATATAAAAAACATGGCAATATACAGATTCTTGCGTTCTGTGCCCATAAGTGTCAGCAGCCGCTTCATGGTCGTTGCCGTACTTACTTTTTCGAAGGATTGTAAACCCTTTTTTATGTTGAGATTATAGCTCATATGTTTTAATTTGTATGATAACCACTACCGACACAACAGGAAACAGGAAAAAAGAAGATTTGTCGCCTGCCTTTTTACTTTTTTAGTCTGATTGCATCCCGTTTGCTTTAATCTTTTGCTTTGGGGAATGCAGTTCCTGTTTAATTACTCAATCAATCTGTTGTGTTTTATAGTGTCTGTTCTTGTTTCGATTAAATAGTTTCCTCTAAATGATTGGTACTTCGCTGCGAATTGAAAATCTGAACATATTCGGGGCTGCTTTCCATCAGCGATTCATGTGTCCCGTGGGCCAGAATTTCGCCCTCTTCCAGTAATATGATTTGCCCGTAATTCATTACCGAAGCTACTTTCTGGGTTACCGAAAGCAACGTCAGTCCGGGATAATTCTTTTCCATATTCTCCAGAATCTTTTGTTCTGTTTGTCCATCCACGCGTGCGGTAAAATCGTCGAGTAACAGGATCTTAGGATTCAATGCCAGAGCTCGTGCCAACATGATCCGTTGTTTCTGTCCGCCGGACAGGCTGGTTCCGCGTTCGCTCACGATGGTATCCAATCCTTGCGGAAGGGCATCGATGAAGTCATTTATTTCAGCCGTTTCAATGGCCTTTGTCATTAATTCGTCGGTTACCCGTTCATTGAATGCAATGTTTTCGCGCAGGCTCATACTAAAGATAACACTGTTCTGGAACACAAATCCAATCTGGTGTTGGAACGTTTCTTTATTATAATCTTCAATATTAATGCCATCGAACCGGATTATACCGCTTGTGGGATGAATCAATCCAGTCAGTAAATGGAGTATCTGTGTTTTCCCGGCAGCGGTGGGTCCGATTATTGCCGTCCGTGTTCCGGACTGGATCTTTAGAGATATATTCTTCAAGGCCGGTTTCTCTCCGTAAATAACCGAGATGTTTTGCATTTCCATATTTCCCTTTAAGGGAGTATCTACCGTGCCGGTATCGCGTGTTTCGGCTGCATTCAGTACATCGTAAATCCGGGCATACGAAACCGACGCTTGAACCATAAAATTACTGATAAAACCTATAACCATGATCGGGAATATGAGTATAACCAGATAGGAATTGAAGGCTGCAAAGTCACCCAGCGACATGGTGCCGTTTATCACGAAATGCCCTCCCAGGGCCAGGATAGTCAGTGATGCAATATTGCTTACGAATACAACAATCGGAATAAGTGTGGCAAAAAGTTTGAGTATGGATATTCCCAGGTTCCGGGCTTGCGTATTTGCATCCAGAAACTTGTTGTATTCCATCGTCTGAGAGTTTAATACCCGAACAAGTGCGGCGCCCATGACACTTTCGCTGATAACTTTATTCAACCAGTCGATTACTTCACGGCTTTTCTTGAATAATACCCGTACCTTACGAAATACGAAATAAAATGCACCGCTGATAATCGGAATAATAGTCAGGACCGACAGAGCCAGCTTCCAGTTAATGGAGAAAAGCAGAATGCTTGCCCCAACAATGATAAATACGGACGATGCAAGGGATACAATTGCCATCGACACGAACATTTTCACCGAGTCAATGTCGGACGTGAGATTGGTGAGCAGTTTGGACGGGTTCGCCTGCTGTATAAAGGCATAACTTTGCCGTGATATTTTATCCGCCAGCTTTGACCGTAAATCGCGGGCGACGCGTTCGGAAGAATATGTCTGTAAAATACCCTGCAGAAAAGTAAACACGAAGATAACCAGTGTGGCAACCATGAACTGAATAATTAACCGTCGGTACGAGAATATACCTTTCGAGAAATCATCAATGCCATGCGAAATAAGCTTTGGGATAATCAGATTGACCCCATTGCTTAATAAGGCAAAGGCAATTAACCCGAAAATCATCAACCGGTATGGTTTTAATACATCGAATATATTCGGTCTGGCCGGTTTGCCGCCCGGTACTTGTTTTGTAACCATATAATTTTTATTTTTTTTATAGAAAGAATAAACCGGAACGGACATAACAGAACCCAATAGATAGCGAATATCTGTTGCAGATAGAACCTATGCAAGTTTTAATTGTGATATTCTATCGTGAACTCTTGTCCTTTTTGCGGTTTAAAGCGTTTATTGCTTTTTAAGCTTGCAAAGTTACGAATAACAACACTTAACAAATAAGGGATAAGCTATAAATTAATTCAATTGCCTGTGAAACTTTGTAAATAAAACAGGTTGCCGCAAAGCAACCTGATATATTGAAAACGTAAGAAGATAAAAACTGTTATTTATTTCGCGATACAATTGAACATCCATTGTAATCCGAATTTATCGGTGCAGGCTCCATAATAAGCCCCCCAAAACATGTCCTGAAGTTCCATTGTAATGCTGCCGCCTACAGATAATGCTTCAAAAAGCTGTTGCGTTTCTGCTTTTGTATCCGGCTCAAGCATGATATGAATGTTATTACCGGTATTAATCTGCAAACCCATTGATTCGGGAGCATCGCTACCCATTAAGACATGGCCGCCCGTGATGGGTAATTCGATGTGCATGATCAGATTCCGATCTTCGTTTGCCAGAGGAGGCATTCCTTCCGCCGGAGGAAAGTCTCCGAATCGGGCAATACCGCCTCCGATAAATTCACCTCCGAAAATTGATTTGTAATAGTTGAATACTTCTTCCGTATTGCGGGAAAAATTAAGATATGTACTTGTCCGTGCCATAGTATTGAATTTAAATTTTTACTATAACAACCGCTTTTAAATTTTGTTTAGGGAAGGATGACCGGGGTATATAAAAAATAAGTCCGGACTGCTATCCGGACTTATTTTTATACGTGTTCAGTGCTTGTAATTCTAATTCAGGCCTGTTTATAAGATCTTTGTTCCTCCTACATACAGATAGTAACTCCCGGGGGTTATATTCGAATAGCTGGTGTCGGCATAAACGAAAGAAAATAAATAAGGATAATCTGTTTACGGTATAACTGGAGAAAAGAGATTCCGGCTTAACTGGTTTTCTTCATAAAGCCGACCTGTTTGCCGGTTTCTGTTCCGGTAGGAATGCTTTTCATGGGTCTGTATAAAATTATTTTATTGTTGGTATCGATACCTTTGAAGAGTTTCCCTATATTATCATGAATTGCATTACATTCTTTTGACAGATTTACCATGTCATGCATGTCAATGGTGGTTGTGTAGAGTATCACCGGGAAATAACCTTCGGGTATCGCCTGAGAATAAACCCTGAAGATAACAGGCTTTGTATCTACACTGTTAACTGTTAATGGAAAGGAATACTTTTTATAGGTCTCACTGGTGACTTTTTGTTCGAATGCTTCAATTTCTTTCTCTTTCCGGTATTGCGACAGTTGATTTGCCGGCTTCAATAAGGCCGTGGATAATCCGATATTACATAGCGCATCAATATAATACCCTCTTTTGTAATTCGACATCGCCGTCTGATACCAGTCAATGGCATCTTTGTTCATAATTTTCGAAATTCCGACCTGAAAACCATCCAGTTTCCAATCATTACCGTGTTTTCCATATATAAAAGTAAAACTTTTTTGAGCCATACTATCCACGAAATAGCCCACCAGCACATACATTTCCTTGTTCAGCGATTCGTATCGGATGGTATAGTCATGATCGCCGGTATCTCCGGATGAAACTATCCCGATATGTTTCTTTGCTTCATTTTTTTGATAGTATTCATCCTGTATTTTAAACGGATGCTTCTTCAAATCATCTTTCAATGTCTGCATTATGACTTTAATATCCCGCTTCTTTCCCAGTAATCTGTCGCTACAAACTGCAAAGACCTTTTCCGGACTGTTTTGGAGTAATCCGCTTACGACTTGATCATTTAATCTGTGTATCTGAGTCGTTATACGGGGATCAATTTGTTCATTTTTCTTCGTTTCTTTAAATGTACATGCTGTAAACGCAATCGCCAGAAGCGATATCCATAAAAATTTTAAGTTCATCTTCTAAAAAAAATTTCTGATATTTATTGTTTTGTAACTGCTACCCGCATACCCATCTGATTGAGATGTCTTGTAAGGACGTTTCAATACCCAGCTATTCACGAATTAGAGTTAGCTTTATTTTTTGTACTACGCAGAACCGAATTAGTACGTTTTATCGTTTTGTTTAAAAGCATTGATTATCGGTTCTGCCTTTTCTAAGTCTTCTTCCTGAATAAACAGGTCAATGGCCGAAGGTCCTCCTCCAAAAAATCCGGCAGATAACCCCGATTGAAAGTCATTTTGAATCATTGCAGCTATCTCATTTTCTTCTAATTCTTCTTTTAGAAGGTTTACTGCCATTTCGGTGCCTGAAAAAACAAGAATCAAATTGTTTTCCTTTTTCATTTTTTGTGTTTTTTTTGATTAGATACCGGGGAGAGCCTGAATTATCCCCATAGATTATATGCTTTGTCTTTTTGTCTTTATATAAGCGCTATACGGTAGCTCCATCTCTTTATTAATCGTACCGTTGGTTATGCCGGTTCAGCTTCGACGGATAAAGAATGCGAGCAAATCTTACCACTTGATGTTTTTGTTGATAAAATCGATTAATTCGTCTGCCATTACCTTTTGTTCCGCCACTTTCGGATGTCCCGGGGTGTCTTTATACGGGAAGAAATGGGTATATATCTTCGAGTCGTTTATTCCTTTCACCGCTTTTTCGATATAACCCGGCCATGGTGAGCCTTTTTGGGTGGCATCCATGCTTCCTAATACGCAAATAATACTGGCCCTGGGGTATTTCGACCGGATACTCTTCACAAAGTTCTGATAAGATTGGATAATCGTTGCTTCACTGGGAGGAGTTGTTCCAAAACGGGCCTTAAATTGTTCGTGTTTGAAATTAGCCGTCAACCACGCATCGTTTTGAAATAAGTTGATAACGACAATATCGGGAGTATATTTAGAGAAATCCCATTTACTGGTTGGATCATTCGGATTTAAGAGGTCATACATTTCGGGCATGATAATGGGGAACCAACTGATCAGAACCCCGATTCCGCTTCGGGCAATGCAGGAGTACTGCGCGTTGAAATAGCGGGCGGTAAGGGCAGCATATGTCCGGTAATTGTTGAAATACACGGGGTCACCGGAGTCTTCCTGTCCCGGCAATACGTCCACACCATGGCCTGCCGTAATTGAATTCCCGTAAAACTCAATCTTCCGCCGGGGTAGCGGAGTGGCATTGAGTATTGCAGATCCATCGGCTAACTCGAAACCGTAAAAGTAAGTTGTCGAAGTATTATTGGATAGCTTGAATAATTGAACCGTATGATTCGTGTTTGTCAACCCCGAAGCCAACTCAATGACGGACTTTTGGGTATCTGCTTTGAATTTTTTAGCTTCGTTTTCTTTCCCGTCCACGATAGCATAGAAATAAGCATCTTCCTCCTCGTTTTTTAATATCGCTTTTATAGCCGTACCCTTAAAGTTGATAGTGATCGAAGTTCCCGGCCAGTATATCTTTGCATATTGGTTCTCAACAGTTTCGATCCTACCCATATAGGTGATGTCTTTCTGACTGAATGGTACGAGTATATTGCCATAACTACATGTTACGGTAATAAATAATAACAGAGAGATTAAGTAATTCTTGATCATGCTGTGTTTTTTTGATAAAATATTAATAAGATGAATGATAAATCTATTTTTTCGACAGGATTTTCCGATAGAATAGATATACTAAGGATATGAATACCGATAATTTCCCGAGCCTGTCCGTATTGGAATGCAAAACTAGTGAATCATTTCTTTAATTCCTAAAAATTACAATTTATTTCACATTTCATGAATGAATACTTGAACAGGAAACTTGTTTAATACTTTCTATGAAAAATTAATTAGTTTGGTTTGCCGGGATTGGCATAGGAAGAGTGATGAAATGCAGAATCGGGCTCGACAATACGGAGTCCGGGAGTAATGACTGAATATCCGGATGCCGGAGCATTCGGTTGTCACTCGGGTAACGTGTTATTAAATCTCGTAGACCGTCAGATCTTCTCCTAAAATTGTATTTTCGAATATGGCTTTTGCTTCATTGAGCAGGTCGTTCTGATTATTATAACGGGCTGAATAATGTCCGATAATCAGTTTTTTGACGTTGGCTTTCAGGGCTATCTCACCGGCTTGGCGGGCCGTGGAATGTTCGGTGTTCTTTGAACGAATCAGCTCGTCTTCCATAAAAGTGGCTTCGTGATACAGGCAGTCCACTCCTTCGATGATGGGAATGATCTTTTCAGAATAAGCCGTGTCCGAACAATAGGCAAAACGTTTCGGTAATTCGCCGGGTTTGGTTAATAACTCATTGGAAATTATTTCTCCTTCTGCCGTCTCAAAGTCTTCCCCCTGCTTGATCTTCGGAATCCTCCAGGTCGGGATCTGGTAAAAATCAATCATTTCCCTGATTATATGCCGATCGCGCGGTTTTTCCTCGAACAAAAAACCACAGCATGGAACCCGGTGCTTCAACGGTATAGAGAAGACCTGAATGGAACGGTCCTCATAAATAAGTTCGTGTTTTCGGGGATTTATGGAGTGGAAAATGACCTTGAAAGGAAGGTCCACGCAGAAATAGAATAGTTGGGGGCGCAGTATTTTCTCCAGATCCGGCTGCGCATGAATGTGTAGCTCTGCAGTCCGGTTCAACATGCCAAAGGTAGAGATTAAACCCATTAAACCAAAGCAATGGTCGCCGTGCAAGTGCGAAATAAAGATATGTCCGAGTCGGTTGAGCTTTACACCCATTTGGCTCATCCTGATTTGTGACCCTTCGCCGCAATCGATCAGGAATTGTTTATCCCGGATCTCAAGCAATTGAGAGCTCGGAAAGTTCTTTCGTGTCGGCATGGCCGAACCGCAGCCTAATATTGTAAGGGTAGCTTTTTGCATCTTATCTGTCAGCTTTCAATAAACTAAACACTACTAAATCAACAAATCCGTGATGTAGAAATTCGCCTTCCCGTTCGATGCCTTCTTGTTTAAAGCCCAGTCGTTTTGCGACCCGTTGGCTCTTTAAGTTCCCAGTTGCAGCTTTCAGTTGGATCCGGTTTAGATTCATTTCATCAAAAGCATACTTTATCAACTCCTTGCACGAAAGAGTCATTATGCCTTTATGTTGAAATGATTCCGACATCCAGTAACCGATTTCCGTCTTTTTATTATCCCGGTCGGTATCTTTAAGTCCCACAATTCCTGCAAACTGATGCTGATAATAAATAGCGCAAGTCAGATTCGTTCTGTCGGAATTCAGATATTTTTCTACGAACTTCTGTGTAAACGAAATTTCCCGGGTTAGTTCGACAAAAGGTAACCATTCTTTCAGGTAATTTTGCTCTCCGACTATTGTGTTGAAGATTCCTTCCACGTCATCCAGTCCGATTTCTTTCAGCAGAATTTTATCATTGACCCGTATTTCTCTTCGCCCGCTCATATGCTCTGCGTTCAGGATTCGTATAATTCGTGTTATCTTCGTATTAATTCGAGCCGTACGGATTGCTAAACCCGTGTCTTTACCTTCAGCTCAAAATCGCGTCCCAGGTATTTTTCCCGTACGACGGGGTTGTCAGCCAGTTCCTTCGAGGTTCCCTGGAATAAAATGCGGCCTTCAAAAAGCAGATATGCCCGGTCGGTAATCATTAATGTCTCATCCACGTTATGATCGGTAATCAGAATGCCGATATTTTTATCTTTCAATTTCCATACAATATCCTGAATATCCTGAACGGCAATGGGGTCAACTCCCGCAAAAGGTTCGTCGAGCATAATAAATTTAGGCTCTATTGCCAGGCAACGGGCTATTTCTGTCCGGCGGCGTTCACCTCCCGATAAACGGTCTCCGATGTTTTTTCGCACATGCTCCAGGTTAAATTCGGTAATCAGTGTCTCGAGCTTCTCCTTTTGTACCGCCTTACTGAACTTTGTCATCTCCAGTACCGACTTGATATTATCCTCTACGGTCATTTTCCGGAATACGGAAGCCTCCTGTGCCAAATAACCAATGCCGTTTTGAGCACGTCGATAAACGGGATATTTTGTAATATCGGTATCATTCAGAAAAATTTTACCTGAATTCGGCTCTACCAGCCCTGTAGTCATATAGAAAGTGGTGGTTTTACCGGCTCCGTTTGGTCCAAGCAATCCAACAATTTCGCCTTGTTTCACATTAATGGAAACATCGTTTACGACGGTACGTTTACCGTACTTTTTAAATAAATGTTCGGTGCGTAGCACCATGTTGTCGTTTGTCATAAGCTTTGATAAGAAGTACAAAAGTACACTTTTTATACCTATATACAAAAACCGCCGGTTGAAAAGTAAATTGAATTCTTTTTCCCGAATGTAAACGGATCCTGAATTCTGATTTATGTCGAAACGCGCTATGTAATTGTATGATGATGAATACTGTAAAAAGAACTGATTCGTCTCTTCTGTTTTTTTTTACAGTTGGAGTCCCGTCAATTTTAATTGAACCTGAAAGAACACGAGGACGGGCGTAAGGAAACTATAAGAACGTTCCATTTACGAAAGTGATCTTTTGCGTCGTTTTCGTACGGTCGTCATTACGTCTTACTTCGCTTATAGATATTCGCTATATATTCCGTATATATTCCCTATATGTTCCGTATATAACCCCTATTTAAATAAATACGGATTATATACGGATTATATAGGCAAAATAAACAGAATAGAAAGAAAATAATATTGATCTAATGATGAACGAATGAAAAACAGATGACGAACAAGCGATACCTGAATTGGCTTTCGGATTCAACCGTTTCGAAAGAACAGGACAGCCGCAAAATAACGACAAAGGAAGGGAATGAACAAGATTCATCTGCTGATTAGCATTGGTCGGTAAGAGGTGATTCTTTTGCCGGGGTACGCGGTAATATGGAAGATACGACCATGGACGGAAAAAAACAAATTTTCCTATGCGACGAATATGCCTGCTCAGTTGAATCCGCAGGATTTGAATGTTAATGTGTTTATTTTACTAATAATCAAAGGAATGGTTTAATGCAGGAATAATAATATCACCTGTTTAGGGTATACAAAATACTGTATAAATGGTATTTTACAGCATTTTGATTGGTTCTATCTTTGTAACATGAAATTTTAAAAAATAAGTAATGAAAACAACTGCTTTTTGCCCTATATCGAATAAAAAAATAGATGAACATGTAGCCCGTTTGAATGGTGGCTTTACCTTGTTGTTCATTGCCGTATATATATTGACGGGGAGTATTATCCCTGTTATATTCCTGTTTGGTGATTTTGCCCTCCGTTCGGGAAGTTTGTCCCGCTTCAGTCCGTTGGCTTATTTATCCAGAACGACAGTTAAAATACTGGCATTAAAGCCATTATTGATAAATGCAGGACCAAAGATATTTGCTGCCCGTATAGGACTTGTATTTAATACCTTAATTGTGATTTTCTATCTTTTAAATTTAAAGGATTTATCGTTTGTTTTCACCGGTATTTTCGGTGTCTGTGCTTTTTTAGAGTCTGTATTTGGTTATTGTGTGGCTTGCCAGGTTTATCCTTTTGTATATAAGCTTACTTATCATTTTAAGACTCAGAATTAAAAAGCCGGATCTTAAAAGCTATCACTTAATAAGGCTGTTTTCATTTAAAAATGAAGATAGCCTTTTTTGTGTTTTGACAGATTGTAATTATTTTAAAGGTAGAAAATTACCGGTTTCTGAATATTTATTTATTTATTTGCGTACATTTGCTCTCCATAGCTGACAGATTGATTGTTTTATTTCCTGTCAGCCTAAAGGTGTGAAATATATATTGTTCATTATAAATAGATAATTATGTATCAGGAATTTAAATTGCATTTAAAAAATGAATTGACCGAAATCGGAGAGGCCGGATTGTATAAAAAGGAACGAATTATTATTTCTCCTCAGGGAGCCCGGATTCGTGTAGCCGACGGAAAAGAAGTATTGAACTTTTGTGCAAACAATTACCTGGGATTAGCAAATAATGCTTCCCTGATAGAGGCTGCCAAGAAAGGGCTGGATTCGCATGGATATGGTGTTTCATCGGTGCGCTTTATTTGCGGGACACAGGATATTCATAAACAGCTGGAAGCTTCGATTTCCCGCTTTTTTGGAACGGAGGATACTATTTTATATGCGGCTTGCTTTGATGCCAATGGAGGGGTGTTCGAACCATTGCTTACGGAAGAAGATGCGATTATTTCGGATTCGCTGAACCATGCTTCGATTATCGATGGGGTGCGGCTTTGCAAGGCGCAGCGTTACCGGTATGCAAATGCCGATATGTCCGACCTCGAAGATCAGTTAAAGAAGGCACAGGCACAACGTTTCCGACTGATTGTTACGGATGGTGTATTCTCCATGGATGGCAATGTGGCGCCGCTGGATAAGATATATGCACTGGCTCAACAGTATAATGCCATGGTGATGGTGGACGAGTCGCATTCGGCAGGAGTCGTGGGGAATACGGGTCGTGGAGTCACCGAACGGTTTAATTTACGCGGACAGATAGAGATCATTACCGGAACGTTGGGCAAAGCATTTGGGGGTGCTATCGGCGGGTTTACGACCGGTAAAAAGGAAATCGTCGAATTACTCCGTCAACGTTCACGCCCTTATCTGTTTTCGAACTCCATACCACCCATGGTGGCTGCAGCAGGTATCCGGATGTTTGAAATGATGGATGAAACGAACGAACTTCAGGATAAACTGCATACCAATACCGCCTATTTTGTGGAAGCCATGAAAGCAGCCGGGTTTGATATCAAGCCCACCGAATCGGCCATCTGTGCCGTGATGCTTTACGACGCCAAGCTATCGCAGGATATTGCGACACGATTGCTTGAAGAAGGAATTTATGTCACGGGATTTTATTATCCGGTTGTACCGAAGGGACAGGCACGAATACGTGTCCAGATTTCGGCAGCCCATGACCGTGAACAGTTGGATAAATGTATCGCTGCGTTTACCCGGGTGGCTAAGGAATTTGGAGTAATTCATTGATATTAAATTTGCAAACTTTTCCAATGTTTTTCCGGTATTGGGAGAGTTGAATAACCCAAAAAACAGAAACGAATATGAAAGCTCTAGTAAAACTACGTCCTGAAAAAGGAATCTGGATGGAAGATGTACCCATGCCGCATGTAGGGATTAACGATGTCCTGATTAAAATAAAAAAGACGGCTATCTGCGGTACCGATTTACATATTTACAAATGGGATGACTGGTCACAACGAACGATAAAAACGCCCATGACCATTGGGCACGAGTATGTGGGAGAGATAGTCGATAAGGGTCATGGAGTCCGGAATATACGCATTGGCGACCGGGTGACAGGAGAAGGACACATTGCCTGCGGACATTGCCGGAATTGCCGGCGGGGGAAACTGCATGTATGCGAAAACTCGGTGGGAGTGGGAGTGAACCGTGATGGAGCTTTTGCCGAATACTTGTCGTTACCGGCTGAAAATGTAGTACATCTCGATCATAGGATTACCGACGAGATGGCAGCTATCATGGATCCGTTTGGTAATGCCACGCACACAGCTTTATCATTTCCATTAATAGGGGAGGATGTCCTGATCACCGGAGCGGGATTGATCGGGATTATGGCAACAGGTATCTGTCGTTTTGCCGGGGCACGCAATATCGTGGTGAGTGATCTGAGTGAATACCGGTTGAAAATAGCCAAAAAAATGGGCGCCACGTTGACAGTTGATCTGTCAAAAGGGGAAACCGTTGAGGGAGCTATCAAGGATTTGCATATGCATGGTTTTGATATCGGATTGGAAATGTCAGGGTCGCCCAAAGCATTTGACAGTATGATTGAGAATATGTACAACGGATCCAAGATTGCATTGCTGGGCATCTTGCCAAATTCCACCACCGTGGCATGGGATAAGATCATTTTCAAAGCATTGACATTGAAAGGTATTTATGGCCGTGAGATGTGGGAAACCTGGTATCAGATGGAACAAATGCTGATTACAGGTATAGATCTCACGCCGGTTATAACCCACCGGTTTGATATAAAGGATTTCCAGAAAGGCTTTGATGTGATGGAAAGCGGAGAATGTGGGAAAGTAATCCTGAACTGGTAAAACCTGAATGACCGAATGCTTTAGTGACCGACAGGAATAAAAAAACAGCCTGTCGGTACACAAACAGACCGATGACAAATACTTCATTAAATTGTAGTATCTTTGCACCATGCAAAACAACTCCACACTAATTGATAACACGCTGAGAAGCATGGGTATCGACTCGCTGAATGCCATGCAGTTGGCGGCTCTCGAAGCAAATGAAAAAGGACAGGACATAATCCTGTTATCACCTACCGGAACGGGTAAGACATTGGCATATCTGCTGCCTTTGTTGATAAGCATGAATCCGGATATTCAGAAAGTACAGGCATTGATACTGGCTCCTTCGCGAGAGTTAGCTCAACAGATAGAACAAGTATGGCGAAGCATGGGTACCGGATACAAAGTAAATACCTGCTTTGGAGGACGTCCTTCGAATGGAGAAAAACGGGATCTGGCTATTCCGCCGGCTATTCTTATCGGAACTCCGGGAAGATTGCAGGATCATATTGAACGCAATAATTTTGAAGTTGACGCTATACAGGTACTGGTCCTTGACGAATTTGATAAATCCCTTGAAATGGGTTTTACCGATCAAATGGAGACGATTATAGGCCGACTGACTTCCCTGAAGAGAAGGTTTCTGACTTCAGCCACCGACGCTGTGGCGATACCGGATTTTACCGGCATAAAAAATCCTATTAAACTAGATTTTTCAGAAAAAGAGAATACGCTAAAAGGTTTGAAAGTCTTTTCGGTGAAGGGAGAGAACAACGACAAGATGGATCTGCTCTATAAACTGCTGTGCTATTTAGGAAACGATTCATCATTGATTTTTTGTAACCAGCGGGATACGGTCGAGAAGGTGAGTGCTTATTTGACCGACCGTCATTTGGCAAACGAGTTCTTCCATGGAAAACTGGAACAACCTGAACGCGAACGTGCACTCTCGAAGTTTCGAAATGGAAGCTGCATTGCCTTTATTTCAACGGATCTGGCTTCACGGGGACTGGATATTCCGGAGATAAGAAATATTATTCACTTTGATGCGCCGGTTCACGGGGACGAATTTGTCCATCGTAATGGACGTACAGCCCGTATGAACGCTGAAGGATCGGCTTATGTTCTTCTTGCAATGAATGAAAACCTGCCGGAGTTTATCACTACTAAACCCTTACATCTGCTGTTGCCGGCACTTACTTCTGCCGCTCCAAAACCGGAATGGTCAACAATCTATATTGGTAAGGGAAAGAAGGACAAGCTAAGCAAGATGGATGTTGTCGGGTTTATGTTCAAAAAAGGACAACTAGCCAAAGAAGAATTGGGCCTGGTGGAAGTAAAGGAGTACTTTTCGTATGTGGCCGTAAAAGCCGATAAAGTAAAAAACGTATTGCGGTTGATTCAGAATGAGAAGATCAAGAATATGAAGACAAAAATTGATTTGGCGGAATAGGGAGGAATGAGAAGCGAGGAACGAGAGATGAGGAATGAGTGATGAGGAATCAGAGATGAGAAAAGAAGAATGAGAGACAATATAAAAGCTCTCGGATCAAATAATTCCGAGAGCTTTTTATATTTTAAATGAATAACAATAATATGAGTTGATAGTTACAACAAGTATTGTTCACTGATTGATTTATGTTCCTGTACGCGGTAGATCGTTTCGGCAAACATATCAGCGATTGAGAGCACTTTCGCTTTTGAACATTTAGATAAGTCGTAAGGAATTGAATCGGTGAAAGCAATTTCTGTTAACCCTGAATTGCATATCCTGTTGGATGCTTCACCTGACATTACACCATGCGATACGATTGCACGAACACTGCGAGCCCCTTTGCTTAACATTAAATCGGCAGCTTTACAGAGTGTACCGGCTGTGTCAACCATGTCATCCGTAATAACCACATCTTTGCCATAGACTTCTCCGATAATAGTCATTTCACCTACGACGTTTGCTCTTTCGCGGGTTTTGTGACAAATAACCATAGGTACCCCCAGGTATTTAGAATAGGACCCGGCCCGTTTAGAACCGCCTACATCGGGTGATGCAATAACCAGATTCTTTAGTTTCAGGGATTTAATGTAGGGAATAAAAATGGTAGAACCATACAGATGATCAACGGGAATATTGAAGAATCCCTGAATCTGATCGGCATGTAAATCCATCGTGATCAGTCGGTCAATTCCAGCAACACTTAGCATATCAGCGATAAGCTTTGCCCCAATAGATACCCGTGGCTTGTCTTTCCTGTCCTGACGTGCCCACCCGAAATAAGGGATAACGGCAATTATTTTATAGGCTGAAGCTCTTTTGGCAGCATCAATCATTAATAATAATTCCATTAAATTATCCGAATTGGGAAATGTGGATTGAATTAAGTAAATGTATTGTCCACGAATAGATTCCTCGTATGAAACGGCAAATTCACCATCAGCAAAATGCTGAATATTCATTTTCCCAAGAGGACACTCTAGACTCTGGCAAATTTTCTCTGCAAGATAACGACTTTTCGTGCCTGAAAACACTTTAAAAGGTGTACTTGAAACTGACATAATTGAAGTGTAATTTAGTTTTGAGAATTTTCTGCAAAAGTACGGATTATAATTTTAAAAGAGCCACGAAATAATCATAAAATTAAATGAATGTTTATAAGTATAATATTACAAATGAAACATCACTAAACCATACCTAACTCAAAAACCGTGCTTTATCGGTAAAATCTTCTTTTTGTTTTGTTGATTGTATGAGTCAACAGTCTTGAGAATAAAGTTGTCTTGTTATGTCCGTAGGTATCGTTTAAATCATTATTCTTTAAAATTATGCAAACGTTTGAAATCAAATTTTCATTATTTTCAGACTATTCAAAATGTACCTTAAATAAATAACATTACTTTTGAATAGTGTTTCAAGTTTATACAGCCTAATGTTCTATAATACAATACTCTATGAAAATACATTTTAAAATACCTTATTATACTTATTGGGGTCAGCGGTTACTGGTGAGTGGAAATATACCCGAATTTGGAAACGGAAATTTAACTGAAGCTTTACCCCTGAGTTTTCAGTCTCCGGAGGATTGGTATGCCGAAGTAGAGGTGAAAAGAGATGAACCGATTCAGTTTGCATATAAATACGTTTTGTATACGGAGAAAAATGATCAATATACAGAAGAATGGGGAAATGACCGGATATTATCAATCGATCCTTTAAAAGTGGATCATTTTTTCTGTTTTGATGCCTGGAATTCCCCGGGTAGTATTGAAAATGTATTCCTGACGTCTCCCTTTCAGCAAGTTTTAATTCGTCATGATCATTTTGTAGCTAATACAAAGCCAACAATAAAATATACGCATCGTTTTAAAGTTAAATTACCTTTATTGAAAAAAAATGAATGTGTATGCCTGATAGGAGATTGTGATGTTTTGGGAAATTGGTCTACTTCAAAACCGATCTTATTAAACCAAACAGAAGAAAACTGGTGGACAACAGAAGTTGATCTAAGTAAACTGAACGCTGAAGTGCATTATAAATACGGCGTCTATGATACGGCTGGTAAACAATTTCTCTATTTTGAATCAGGACCGGACCATATCGCACCAATTATTCGTTCTCTCAAAACAGTCATTCAACTTTCGGATGGCTTTGTAAGAATATCCAACAACTCATGGAAAGGTGCCGGAGTTGGATTGCCGGTATTCAGTATCAGAACTGAAAAGAGTTTTGGTGTAGGTGATTTTGGGGATATGAAATTATTTATCGACTGGGCTTCAAAAGTAGGCTTAAAGTTGATTCAGGTTCTTCCGTTGAATGATACCATTGGAACCCATACTGATGCCGACGTATTGCCTTATGCTGCTATTTCAGCTTTTGCGTTGAATCCACTGTTCCTTAATTTACCGGCTATAGGTATTTTGCCTGCGACACATCCTCTTCAAAAAGAATATAAAACCAAACAAGTCGAGTTAAATGGGAAAGAATTGATTTCTTTTTTGGATGTTATTAATTATAAATTACAGTATGCAAAGGAAATCTATCTTCTTCAAAAAGATAAATTTTTGGAAAATAAAGAATTCAAAACGTTCTTTGCTGATAATGAATACTGGCTGTTACCATATGCTATTTATTGTTTCCTGCGTGATAAGTTTGGAACTCCCGATTACCGGCAATGGGAAGATTATGCCGTTTACGATGCTGTTAAGATAAAAGAGTTATCATCTCCGACTCAACTGCATTTTGATGATATTGCAATTAATTATTTTATTCAATATCATTTACATATTCAATTATCGGAAGCTGCCGCTTATGCTCACGAACATGGGGTGGTACTCAAAGGGGATATTCCGATAGGCGTAAACCGCAACAGTGTAGATACCTGGGTGTCGCCGGAGTTTTTCAATATGAACATGCAGGCCGGTGCTCCTCCTGATATGTTCTCGGTAAAAGGTCAGAATTGGGAATTACCTACCTATAACTGGGATGAAATAGAACGTTCAGGATTTGACTGGTGGAAAAAGCGCTTTTCTCAAATGTCGAATTATTTTGATACTTTCAGGATTGATCATATTTTGGGTTTTTTCCGCATATGGCAAATTCCCATCAATCAGGTGGAAGGTATTATGGGTCATTTAAATCCTTCCATACCTGTTTATATCAATGAATTTGCAGAAAAAGGGCTATGGTTCGATTATAACCGTTTTTGCAAACCGTATATTACGGATACTATTTTATGGGAAGTTTTTGGAGAAGATGCTTCCTGGGTCAAGGTAAATTGTCTTCAAATTGAAGATGGTTGGGTTCTACGCCTGAAGCCTGAATTTCAAAGTCAGGCTACGGTAGAAAAAATGTTTCAGGATGATCTGTTATCCGAGAAAGTCAAATGGGGTTTATTTGATTTGATTTCCAATGTGCTGTTTTTTGAAGTGGAAGGTAGCCATGGAACTCAGTTCTATCCGCGTTTTGGAATGGATGCCGTGAGTTCATACCGTGAATTAGATAATTATACCAGGGACAGGTTGCGTGAATTGTATGTTGATTATTTCTACCGGCGACAAGATGCAAAATGGTATCAATCGGGGATGGAAAAATTACCGGCTCTTAAACGTGCTACTAACATGATGATTTGCGGTGAGGATTTGGGAATGATGACACCTTGTGTCACTCAAGCAATGAATGAATTGGGAATCCTAAGTCTGGAAGTCCAACGTGCCCCGAAATCAGATAAGATTGAATTCTTTCATCCTGCTAATGCACCTTACCTGTCGGTTGTTACCCCATCGACCCATGACATGAGCACTATCCGGGGATGGTGGGAAGAAGATCGGAATGTAACACAACGTTTCTATAATTCACAGCTTGGACATTGGGGTGAAGCTCCTTATTTCTGTGAATGGTGGATATGCAGAGATATTCTGTTGCAGCATTTATATTCGCCGGCTATGTGGTCCATTTTTCAAATGCAGGATTTACTAAGTATATCAGAGCAAATTCGCAGAAAAAATCCTCATGATGAACGAATTAATGTGCCTTCCAATTCTATGTTTAGCTGGCGTTACCGATTGCATATCAATATGGAAGATCTGCTTGATAATGATGACTTCAATGCAGAATTGAAAAATCATATTATTCAATCAGGACGATAAATGAATTGAAAAAGAGTAAAGATGTTTCTTTACTCTTTTTTTTGTTGAATAGACACTTTCTATTCAACATATTTTTTGTTACTTTGTTATCTTATTAAACCGACTGTCAAATGTTATGAATAAAAAACTCATTCGTTCAAGAAATCAGTTCATAGCTGGTGTTTGTGCCGGATTGGCCGATTATATCGGTTGGGATGTTACGCTTGTAAGAGCAATTTATGCTTTATTGACCATCTCTTCTCTTGGCTTTCCGGGGGTGTTGTTGTATATTATCCTTTGGATCGTTATGCCACTCGAGGAGTATAATGCTTAGAGGAATATAATACTTAATTGTAAGCTTCAAGCACTTTTATCTTTAAATTATTTCCCTGCCTGAATCAGGTGGGTACTATTTATTTGTGAACTGCCGGATTTATGAATCCTGACATTTCAAACCCTCAACTTTTTTCAAACTAAAGAATAGTGGCTTTTAAACTCATTTCACCTTATCGTCCTACCGGTGACCAACCGGAAGCTATCAAGCAACTGGTAGAGGGATTGCATAGTGACGTTCCTTTTCAAACTTTATTAGGCGTAACCGGATCGGGTAAAACATTTACAATTGCAAATGTTATAGAGCAGATTCAACGTCCTACGCTTATATTAAGTCATAATAAGACGCTGGCGGCTCAACTGTACAGTGAGTTTAAATCATTCTTCCCCGAAAACGCTGTTGAATACTTTGTTTCGTACTATGATTATTATCAACCGGAAGCTTATCTGCCGGTTAGTGATACGTATATAGAAAAAGATTTATCCATCAATCAGGAAATTGAAAAACTCAGGTTGGCTACTACTTCGTCTTTATTGTCGGGTAGGAGGGATGTGCTGGTGGTATCGTCGGTTTCATGTATTTATGGCATGGGAAATCCGGATGATTTTACCAGTAACGTGATTGATATTTACAGGGGACAAAAAATAGTACGTAATGATTTTTTGCGAATGTTGGTAGATAGCCTGTATTCGCGTAATGAAATAGAACTTAACCGTGGCAATTTTCGGGTGAAAGGCGACACGGTAGATATATTTCTGGCTTATGCCGATTTTGTATTACGGGTCATGTTTTGGGGTGATGAGATTGAAGAAATTCAAACCGTTGATCCCATGACTTTTCTGACAATTGATGTTTGCGAAAGCTATAAGATTTATCCGGCCAGCATTTTCGTTACGACCAAAGAACGTTTGGCCAATGCCATCCACCTTATCGAAATAGATATGAACCGTCAGGTTGATTATTTCCGTTCTATTGGTAAGAATTATGAAGCTAAACGTATTTATGAACGGGTGAATTATGACATTGAAATGATTAAGGAACTTGGATACTGCTCCGGTATTGAAAATTATTCACGTTATTTCGATGGGCGTGCAGAGGGTAGTCGACCGTTCTGCTTGTTGGATTATTTCCCGAAAGATTTCTTAATGGTAATAGACGAAAGTCACGTAACTGTTTCTCAAATAAGGGCTATGTTTGGTGGTGATGCCGCCCGTAAACAGAATCTGGTGGAATATGGTTTCCGCCTTCCGTCGGCTAAAGATAATCGCCCGTTAAAGTTCGAAGAATTTGAAGAGCTGGCTCCGCAAACTATTTACGTGAGTGCTACTCCGGCCGATTATGAGTTGGCTAAGAGTGACGGCATTGTCGTCGATCAACTTATCCGGCCAACCGGATTGCTCGATCCAATCATAGATGTTCGCCCCAGTTTGAACCAAATAGATGATTTGCTGGAAGAAATTACATTGCGTACGGAAAGAAATGAACGGACACTGGTAACTACTCTTACCAAACGTATGGCTGAAGAGTTAACCGATTATTTGGGTAAAATGGGAGTTAGTTGCAATTATATTCACTCGGATGTGGATACGTTGGATCGTGTTCAAATTATGGAGGATTTGCGTCGGGGAGTCTATGATGTGCTGGTTGGAGTAAATTTGTTGCGCGAAGGACTTGATTTGCCGGAAGTGTCATTGGTTGCTATTCTTGATGCCGATAAAGAAGGCTTCTTGCGTTCACACCGCTCGTTAACTCAAACAGCCGGTCGTGCAGCACGTAATCTGAATGGCAGGGTGATCATGTATGCTGATAAAATGACTGACAGTATGGCTAAAACGATCTCTGAAACCAACAGACGCAGGGAAAAACAGTTAGCATACAATGAAGCGCATGGCATTACTCCTACAGCCATTATAAAAGGAGAGCGCAACTCATTTAGTAAAGTTGAACCCACCGCTTATATTGAACCGGACAATTCCAAAAGTATTGCTGCCGATCCGGTGGTTCAATATATGTCGCGAACGGCATTGGAAAAAGCCATTGCCAAAACAAAAAAATCCATGCAGGATGCTGCTAAAAAGCTTGAATTTCTTGAAGCTGCGCAACTGCGCGATGAATTAATCAAGCTGGAAGACTTGTTAAAGGCAAAATAGAGTTGTTTGAAAATACTTCATGTTTTGAATGAAATGAGAATTTTATTCTAATCGGAAATTTACGAATAGTATAAGCAACAGTTCTGTAAAAAAATCTCCCCTTAAATTGCTTTAAGAGGAGATACCGTAATTCTAACTCGTTTTATAAATCGAATGTATCGGCAACAGCTTTACAAACAACTTTCCCATCAACAATATTGAGCCCTTTTCGTAAATCCTCATGTTTTTTGCATGCTTCTTCCCAACCCATATTAGCCAGAATAAGGGCATAAGGCAACGTTGCATTCGTCAATGCAAGTGTTGAGGTGAAAGGCACTGCTCCGGGAATATTGGCAACGCAATAATGCAAAATACCGTCCACTTTATATACCGGATCAGCATGGGTAGTAGGATGCGATGTTTCAAAACAACCTCCCTGATCGATTGCTACATCAACCATTACAGAACCGGGTTGCATGAGCTTTAGCATTTCACGGGTAATAAGGTGAGGCGTTTTGGCCCCCGGTAAAAGTACGGCCCCTATCACTAAATCGGTTTGAGGAAGTAAATCTTCAATATTGGATGTTGTTGACATAACGGTGTCTACATTTGCAGGCATTATTTCACTTAGATAACGCAGGCGTGACAAGGATATATCAGCAATGGTCACATGGGCACCGAGTCCTGCTGCCATTAATGCCGCCTGAGTTCCAACAATTCCACCGCCTAATACTAATACATGTGCCGGCTTAACACCAGGTACACCACCCAGTAAAATGCCTTTCCCGCCCTTTGGTTTCTCAAGGCAACGGGCACCTTCCTGAATAGACATTCTTCCTGCTACTTCCGACATCGGAATTAATAGCGGCAAGGTGTGATCTGCCGTTTCAACTGTTTCATAGGCCAAACAAACGGCTCCGCTTTCCATCATGGCAAGCAAAAGTTCTTTTTCGGAGGCAAAATGAAAATATGTAAAAACCAGCTGATTGCGGCGGATTAATTTATATTCGCTTTTAATCGGTTCTTTTACCTTCATGATCATTTCTCCAATGGCAAATACTTCCTCGGGCGTATTGAGAATCTGTGCACCGGCTTTTATGTATTGCTCATTACTAAAACCGCTATTTTCACCTGCATGGGTTTCGACAAATACTTCATGACCATGTTGAACGAGTGTCTTTGCACCGCCAGGTGTCAATGCTACACGATTTTCGTTGTTCTTGATTTCTTTTGGAATTCCAATTTTCATATTCGTATAATTTTAAATATTTATAGGTAAATCGGTTCTTCTTATTCCGGATGAATCGAATGTTTTGAGTCCAACTAACAGCCGTAATAGAATAAAACATTGTAAAAATACAAGATTAATTTCAAATTGGAACTATAATTTCATAAAATTAATCGTCCGCGTTGTTTATTTGTTTAATTGCCTATTTAACAGGTATAATAGGTCAATATTAAATAATATTTGATTGATATAAATTCATTGGATAATCTCATTATTTAGAATAAAAAAGGCAAATATCGGGATGAAATGACAGGATAATTGTTTGGCCGGTTATGAATTGAAAGTTGCTGCTTTTTTGTTTTCAACGACGGAAATATTAACCCTCAGGTGAATGGGTGAGTAATTCTGTTTCGCATAATTTATTCTACAATATCTAATTTCAATGGAAATTTAGTTTTCCGTTTTTCTCTTTATTCTAAAAGTCAAATTATTCCAGCTGAATTTTTCACTCTCTTCAATTCATCTCTGTTTGTATGCTTGTAATTTTCTCTTCTTATCTCTTATTATACTTCTTTACCTCGTTTACATTTTGTTTTATATCCAGCCTTAAATAAAAAAGTTCGAATGTAATAACATATCAGTGATAAAATAGTTCTTTTTAATAGACTTCTTCCTACTCTCTTTTTTTTATAAACTGATATTTCCGCCTTCTTCGGATTAGGTACAAAGCGGATTTGGAGAGATCTCAGTGACGGTTGACAGAGGGTTGAGATAGATTTACCTCTCCGAACCCTCTCTGAACCCTCTCTAAATCCTCACTGAACCCTCTCTATACAAAAGTAAATAACAGAGGAAGAAGTTAATTTATACCATCTGCAATTATAATATAGTCCAAAAAGGATCTATAAAAATATAGCTGTATCGGCAAATGGAGTTTATCTCAGTCGTTGTAGTATTCACTACCAATTGACACATGAATGTTTCGAGTTTCTC